>Ga0307471_100000224_pt1 | contig 28879 bp, 25 predicted proteins | sample atmos_gasesAM3C__2_FD_204566 | JGI IMG/M metagenome (GOLD analysis project Ga0307471, IMG submission 204566) | Hardwood forest soil microbial communities from Morgan-Monroe State Forest, Indiana, United States - atmos_gasesAM3C_515 | ecosystem: Environmental > Terrestrial > Soil > Temperate...
GGACGGATGACCTGATTCAGGAAGCTGGGTCCGATGCGGAAGGCATGGTGGTCACGCAGGTTGTGCCGCCGTACTACCTGACCGAGAACAAGACCGTCGCTCTCTATCGCCGCACCCTGAGCAAGTACTACCCTTCCGCGCAACCCAACTTTGTGAGTCTGGAAGGATTCGTGGATGCCATGGTGTTGGTGGAAGGGTTGCAGAAAGCGGGGAAAGAGTTGACCAGGGAAGGATTGATTCGCGGCATCGAATCGCTCCATGAGGTGGATCTAGGCCTCGGTCCGAAACTCAAATTGAATTATTCGTCGAAAGAGCACAAAGGTTTTGACAGCGTCATTCCGACGGTCGTGCGCGGCGGCCGCGCCGTGCCCTTCACCGACTGGTCCACCGCCGCACCCAAATAACAGCGCGGCCATCGCATCGAGAACAGGTACAGACGGCCGGCCTCACCTCGGTGGTAGGCGCAGCCTAGCATTGGTCCAGAAGCTCGAAGTATCTTTCCCTGCTTATGCCAGCAGTCCGCATGTTGCTCTTGATGATCTCGACGTCGATCTCACGATAAGTGGGAATTACTACTGGGCGCACGCAGTCTAGCTTTGCAAAAATCATGTGGTCGCCTTCCTGCCTACGAAACGTGAATCCGTCTTTTTCAAAAACACACCGCAGTTTTCGATAAGAGACAGGAGTGATCCGCCGCTTCGTAGGCTTGTTAGAAAGATCGTCGTCCACGTTTTAGCAAGGGGAGCGACACGCTGACGAACCGAATGTGACGATGCTTGGGTCGAGCGACGCGACGCTTAGATATCGATCCGACTCCATTTTCGGGCGGCCCGAACCCGGCGTTCTTCATAACTTCATCAAGTACGCCGCGCTCATAGCAATCTGCGACGAAACCGCGAACCGCGTTCCTCAAGCTCACTACCGCGTTTTCTGGAGTCGAGCCCTGGGCGGCCAGATCGAGAATCGGGCACACAGCTAGGTACCAGTTGCGGCGCTTCTTAACTAGAACTTCCAGCTTGAAGTCGATTTGTTGGGTCTCTGGCATTTGCTCTCTTGTACCGTAACAATGGGTGCTACCAGGGTCAAGTAGCAGCGTGCTTGGGGTTTCTCCGCGCCGCCGCCGACCAAGCGGCGGCCCCGGGAGAGAACCCGATCCTATTTCCTGGCGGATTCGGCCTGGTCGAAGGCGTGGTACGAAGAACGCACCAGGGGGCCGGACTCGACGTGTTTGAAGCCCATAGCTTCGCCAAGGATTTTGTACTCCGCGAATTCGTCGGGATGAACGTAGCGCACGATCGGCAGATGCTCGCGCGTCGGCTGGAGGTACTGGCCCAGCGTGAGGATGTTTGTGCCTTGCGCGGCTAATTCCTGCATAGTGGCCAGGACTTCTTCTTTCTCCTCGCCGAGGCCGAGCATCATTCCGGTTTTCGTGGGCACTTCGGGGTGCTCTTCTTTCGAACGCCGCAATAGCTCGAGCGACCTTTCGTAGACCGCGCCTTTGCGCACCTGGCGGTACAGGCGCGGCACGGTCTCGGTGTTGTGGTTGAGAACATCCGGCTGAGCAGCAAGAACGATGTCCAGCGCATTCCAGTCGCCGCGGAAATCGGGGATTAAAACCTCGACCTTACAGCCGGGCACCCGGTTGCGAATCTCTTCAATCGTTCGCGCAAAAATGTGCGCGCCACCGTCAGGCTGATCGTCGCGATTCACACTGGTGACCACGGCATAGCGCAGGCCCATCTTCGCCACGGCGTCCGCCACGCGGTAAGGCTCGTCTTCGTCCGGAGGCCCTACTGGTTTGCCCGAAGGCACGGCGCAAAACCCGCACGCCCGCGTACAGATATCGCCCAGAATCATGAATGTGGCAGCGCCGTGTTCCCAGCATTCGCCCATGTTCGGGCAGCGCGCGCTTTCGCACACCGTATGCAGGTCGAGAGTCCGCATCAGGCGCTTCAGATCCTGAAAGCGTTCGCCGCCAAAGAACCTGACCCGCAGCCAATCCGGCCGCGGGTGTGCGTCGGGCGGCGGCACCGGAGGCGCCGGCGAATCAGAGAGGATATTAAAGGGCGAGGCCATGGAGCACGCGCGAAACTCTTATTTTACGCGCATCTTACGTAGCCTACAAATCGCCCGCAATACCGGCTATGGTACTTTCGTCACGTCGGGAGAATCGCCGGTTAGGTTGTCGGAGGGATTCAACGCCGGTGGTTACTTAATCTTGGCGATGCGTCCCTGCGTCGGAAACTTCTGGAATTGCAGCATGTCGTGACCCGGCACGACGCGATCCGCGGAGCCCGCCAGTTCGATCATCCGCGCCTGATTCTTGATGTTTGCTGCGTGGTCGGCCTCGGAGAAAGTCGCGCTGGCCTTGTGCTCCGCGAGGTTGCGGTACAGGTAACAATTGTCCGAAGCCAGCACAAACGGAGGATTCCCTTCCACGCGCAAGTATTGGGAGGCGAAAGTGTGCCGCGCTCCGGTGTACGCGCGAATGCCAGGAAAGATCTCGACATTGTCTCCATCCACTAGGCGCAGGCGTCCCTCCGTGTTTAGCTTGACGAGTTGCTGGACATCCTCCGGATCAATGCCCCCATGATTTCCGCCAGGCTGCCAAGCGTCACTCGTGTAATACCGGAATTCCTCTTTCTGAATCCACACCGCCGCTTTGGGGAACAGATCGATGCCTCCCATGTGGTCCCAGTGGGCGTGGCTGATAACGATGTCGGTGATTTCTTCGGGTTGGACACCAGCGAGCTTCGCGGCTTCGTCGGGGCGGATGTATTCCGTGGATGGAAAGTATTTGAGGAAAGTCTCGCGGTGATAGCCGCTATCGAAGAGGATGTTGCGCCCCCCGCCCCGAATCAGCCAGACGACCATGGCGATATTTATTTTCTCGCCTTTGGGCGCGCCCATAACGAGGCCCGCCACTTCATCTTCGGCGGAAGCGTAGCGAACGGCCTGGATGGAATACTCAGGGCCCGTGGCTGCGGGCAAGGCCGAAACCAGAATTAGCAGAAATAGAAAAAAGAGTTTCTTCATCGCAGCTCCAGGAAGGAGCCGCTATTCTAGACCGCTACGCGCGAGAAGTTCAGACAAAATTTCTGCAGAGAAAAGTAAATAGGAGAAAGGCTTTAAAGAGGGCGCCGCGAGGAGCGCACAAAATCGCGCAGCACGGTGACGTTGGGGCCGTATGTGCCAATTCGCCCTGCATCCACAGGGAGCCCAAGTCGCTCAGCTAGTTCGAGATTCACGCCCGCGTCATCCAGTTCTGAAAGACTGAACCCTTGTGCCGGCAGTACGCGATTCAGGCCCGTCGGGTAAACCGGCCTCGGCGGACGGTGCGCCCGCCACGGGCGGCGCGCCACCTCGTAGAATTGTTTCCAATCGCGTTTGTTCCAGGTGGTCATACTAATTTGCTATACGTTCTACTCAAGCCATTGGATGCGGCAAGCGTCCAGAAGGTTCACCAAGCGCTTCTTTCTGCGCCTCCCTCCAGGACGCCTCTTCCATGCCCGAGCTATTCATATACATCAGCGCTTCCTTGGCGAAGCATTTTCCTTGCCTGTTGTATCAAACACGTTACGGGGAGATTTGTTTCGCGTGTTTCCCGCAGAGCTCGCAAACGCCGGGACGCAGCGTTCAACGCTAAAAAAATATGCGCGTGACATCACCCCTTTTGCAGGCGGTCCGCACGCGTCTTGTTTCGTTCAAGATGGATTTTGAAAATGCTCAGAAGTCCGCGAGTTAGCGCCGCGTTCTCTCGCACAAACATGTTGTGCGCCACGTGAAATCTTCTGTTGGCGCAGACCTACTGCGAAGGATTCTCTGAAAGGGAGTACCGGGCCCTGCTGGGTGGGGAGGCCCGACTCACTCAAACTGGAAGTGCCTGTTTACCAGCGATTGCCGCGATCACCGCGGTCGCCACGATCTCCGCCACGCCCGCCGCCGTGGCCGCCACGCCCACCACCACCGCCGCCGCGCCCGCCGCCATAACCACCACCGCGCCCGCCGCCGCCGCGCTCTGCCTGAGGACGTGCTTCGTTGACCACCAGGTTTCGCCCGCCGAAATTCTGCCCGTTCAAGGAATTAATCGCCCGGTCCGCATCCTCGTCACTATTAATTTCGACGAAAGCGAACCCGCGCGATTGACCCGTGAAACGGTCCCGAATGAGGTTGACACCCGAAGGGGATACACCCACCTGAGAAAACCACTCTTGAAGCTGTTCCTCCGTCGCCGAAAACGGAAGATTACCGATATAGAGCTTCTTCACCTCTTACTCCTTCTGCCCGGAACCTGACTTGCGAGTCGCGGAGCGCGCCGAAGACACAGCTTCGTTCACCGGGGAGGCGAATCTGCGCAGCCGCCGAGGGAGCGAGGACCGATACTTCAGCGGTCTGCTGCATGGTCTCGGAATTTGACGGCATTTGCAACTAAATAAAATGGCCGGATTGTGCCGGGGCCCCCGCACCCCTCCTCTCCCCCGCACTGGAAATTCGTGCTAGCATTCGCCCGTTTGGCGGCCTGCCCGGGAGGCTCTATGCGCGGCACCATGATGAATTTTCCGCTGACGCTTCCCACCATCCTGGAGCGTTCCGGGAAAATTTTCCCTCGGGTCGAAATTGTTTCGCGAAAGCCGGACAAGTCGATCGTTCGTACTTGCTACGGGGAATTCTATAACCGGGCCCGCCGCCTTTCTTCGGCGCTTTTGAGACTTGGACTCAAGCCGGGAGATCGCGTTGCTTCCATGATGTGGAATCACTCGGGCCACCTGGAGGCATTTTTTGGAGTCCCTTGCGCCGGCGGTATCCTGCATACATTGAACCTTCGCCTTCACCCGCACGAAATCGCCAGTATCGCCAAACACGCGGGTGATCGCTTTCTCCTGATTGACGACGTGCTGTATCCCGTCTACGAAAAATTCAAGCAAGACGTCTCTTTCGAACGCGTGATCGTCGTGCCCTATGGTTGCAACACCACGCCCGAAGGCTCTTTGAATTACGAAGAGGTGCTGGCGACTTCCGATGCTGGCTTCCGCTATCCCGCGATTGACGAAAATGACGGCGCGGCCATGTGTTTTACCTCGGGGACAACCGGGTTTTCCAAAGGGGTCATTTATTCGCACCGCGCGATCGTGTTGCACTCCTTCTGCTGCGGCCTCGTTGAAGTGTTTGGAATGAACGAAGCGGATACCGTCCTGCCCGTCGCTCCAATGTTCCACGCCAACGCCTGGGGAATTCCGTTTGCGGCCACCATGCTTGGCTCGCGCATGGTGCTCCCTGGGCCGCATGTGGACCCAGAAAGCATTCTGGAATTGATGGTCCGCGAGCGCGTGACCGTCGCCTGCGGCGTTCCCACGGTGTGGATTGCGGTTCTCGACGCGCTCGAAAAAAATCCAACCCAGTGGAAATTCGAAAATCCCATCCGCGTCGTTTGTGGAGGCACGGCTCCGCCTCTTGAGCTCATCCGGCGGCTCGACCGTTTCGGCTTGCGAATCAAACATCTGTGGGGCATGACGGAAACCACTCCCATCGGCACTTCCGGCGGACTCCGGTCACACATGCGCGGCTGGCCCGACGATAAAAAGTACGACACGCGGGCCAAGCAAGGCTGGCCTGCCCCTTTTGTCGAGATTCGGTTGATGCGGCCCGAAGGAGAAGCACCTTGGGACGGAGTAACCTCGGGAGAGATCGAAATTCGCGGCCCGTGGATCGCTGCGAGTTATTATGAATCGCCCGATCAGACACATCGCTGGACCGAGGATGGGTGGTTCCGCACTGGCGATGTCGCCACCATGGATGAAGACGGCTATGTCAAGATCGTGGACCGGGCCAAGGATCTGGTGAAGTCCGGGGGCGAGTGGATCAGCTCGGTGGATTTGGAGAACACTTTGATGGGTCATCCGGCGGTGAAAGAGGCCTGCGTCGTCGGGATCACCCATCCGAAATGGCAGGAGCGCCCGCTTGCGGCGGTGGTTCTGAAGGACGGCGCCCGCGCCACCGCCGAGGAATTGCGCGCATTTCTTGCCAAATCTTTCGCCAAGTGGCAACTCCCCGACGCGTTCGTTTTTCTTGACGCCATCCCGCGCACTTCCGTCGGCAAATTCAAAAAAACCGCCCTGCGCGAGCAGTTCGCCAATTGGAAGTGGGAATAAGGCAGAGGTTAGAAGTTAGAGGTTGGAAGTTAGAAGAAATGCAAAACCCGCACCCTGAAAACCGCAGGGATGCGGCACCCCATCAACGCCTGCGGCGTCCGGCACTGCTTATCGTCCACACCTCACCGCCTCCGCTTTTGACATCACTTCACAACTCCTGACTTGGCGGACACCATCAAATGGTAGTATAGGAATACATGGGGCTGGTGACCGCGTCTTTCGCATGACTACCGATCACAACAAACTTTACGACCAAGCGGCTTATGGCCTGCCTGAAGCGGCAGTCTACCTCAAAGTTCCCAAAGCGACTCTGCGGTATTGGCTTACAGGATTTAGCAAGCGCCCGCCTATCATCGAGCCCATTGAATCTGGTCCCATTCGTCTCTCATTTCTTAATCTGCTCGAGTGTCATGCACTAGCGGCAATGCGCAGAATCTACAACCTCAGGTTGCCGAAGGTGCGCAGCGCGTTGCGCAAAATCAGCAAGGAATTTCCCCAACCGCACCCACTCATTAATGTGGTTTTCAAGACTGACCGCAAGGATCTTTTCGTCGACCGAATGGGGAAAACCATCAATCTCTCGCGACCTTATGACCAGTTGAGTCTAGATTTTTATCATATGCATCTGGAGAGAGTGGAAATCGATCCCAAAGGCCTGTTTCGCTTTTTCCCCTTTGTCCGCGAGCTTCGGCGCTCGGAGCCCAAGCTCATCGAGATCAATCCGCGAATCGGTTTCGGGAAGCCGGTTATCGCTGGAACAGCTATCTCCACTGCTATAATCGCGTCGCGCTTCAACGCGCGGGAATCCATCACCGCGCTTGCCGAGGAGTATGGCTGCACGCCACAGCAGATCGAAGAAGCAATCCGCTGGGAAAGCGCTCTCCCCGTCGCCGCCTGAAGACTTTGTCCTCTACCTGGACGAGAATCTCTGCAACTCCCGCGCAATTCAGGACACCCTGGCCAAAGCATCCGTGGGTTTCGAGCGCCACCTCGCTCATTTTCAGTCAGGGACGCCCGATGAAACATGGTTGCCCAAAGTTGGCGCCAACGGTTGGGTTCTACTCACAGCCGACAAGCGAATACGTTATAACTTCCTCGAAAAGCAAGCACTGAAGGAACATGCCGTGTGCGAATTCGTCTTTGCGTCCGGCAACATGTCCGGGCAGGACATGGCCAGCGCCCTTGAGCTTGCACTCCCAAAAATGCAGCGGCTCTCCCGCAAGGTAAAGCCTCCCTTCGTGGCCGCGATCACGCGCACAGGCGAGGTGCACCTACGTTGGCCCAAAAGATAAAGACCGCACCCTTTGAAATACCAAGTGTCAAAGGATGCGCCACCCAAAGGCGTTTTTCGGAATTAAGGCGCGACCACCCGCCTTAGCACTTTCGCAAGGTCGGTCTTTCCTGTCACCACATTTGCGAGACTAACGATAGATACTCAAACCTAAACTACCTCCCTCTGGAATAGAATGTTTCTCAAAAGGGGAACCATACGTGACGGACGACCTCAAGCGTTTCATCGAAGGGTTCGAGACTGAAGATGCGTTGCGTTCAGCTATCGAAGCACTGCTAATGAAGATGCCCGATTGCACCAGCGTTCGTGCGACGCATGGGGCTCTGGAGCAAGGAAAGGACATTGTCTTTTGCTCTAAGGGCCCAATGGGCGAAACTCTCCTCAATGCGTGCGTGATAAAGAACGACAAGATCTCAGGTTCTGCGGCATCTGGTTCCGGCGCAAGGACGGTTTTCCATCAAGTCGAACAATCCTTAGACACGTCGATCCTGAATGAGCAGGGGGAGACCCAAGCGGTTTCGCGTGCGTACGTCATCACACCGCACGAGTGCTCGCTACAGGCAATGGAGTCAATCAGGGGAAGCCTCAAGATACGATCTGGCCAGGTTGCCTTCATTTGCGGTAATGACCTGTTACTTAAATTCAAGACATATTGGCCCGACTTCCTACTCGCCAATGTCAAGTTCCTAGGGGCGCACGTTAAGTCTCTGAGAGATGAGCTGGACGGAGACCATTCTGTTGCGCGACTACTTGTCCAAGAAGGGTTTTCTACCGTATACGGAAAGAGCCTACGGGCGCTGTTTGTCCAACCGAGACTCGCTTTCATACTGCGCTCGCACGGTCTCAAGGTCAGTTTGCCGGAACCGAAAGATTTCGAGCGACCGATGCGCGAGCAAGAGGCGGGGCGGCTCGCGAATGTCTTCAGAACGCTCGGCAATCTAGTCATCTCGTTGAAAGCTGCCGATGGCGACGAAGCCGATCTAGTCACGCAAGATGCTTTTGAGTTCGCGGATGATTTGCACGGAGCTTGGGTCTCTGGTTATAACGAAGCCCGTGCTCGAGGAGTTCTGCCCGAGCAAGAACTGGCAAAGGGCCCGGCAGCTAGCTCAGTAACCTTATTCGGAGCTACTGATTTGCGCGGGCGGTCCGCGAAGCTCCTCGGCAGAACCGCTCCTTTTGTCGATAAGCTTCGACAGCACGTGAATGCGTCGAACGTACTGAGCTCCACTCAGTTTTCGGACCCGCTTTCTCTTATTCGGTCACAGATGAGGCTTCGGGATTTCTATCTTGTCTCAGATGTCTCTCGCCGGGTTCCTTCAGCGATGATTGCGGCTCACTCAACCAAAAGGATTCAGTTCGACAAGAATCTGCTAGATCAAACTGTTGCGCCGCTCCTGATAACGGGACCGGCCGGCTATGGGAAGACATCTTTTTGCAGGTGGAATGCATTACGCGACTTAGAAGCTTTAGAGCAAGAGTGTTCTAGGATCTTACCTGTGTATATTCAACTTCACAGGCTGAGCGATATGCCGCTCCTATCATTTCAGAAGGCCTTTCTTGCGTCGGAGGAGCTTGCTGTCATCTGGCGGGAGCTCACTGAAGGGAATTCCCGAACTGAGTGGACGCTCAGGCTGTATCTCGACGGTTTGGATGAGGTACCGAGTCACGCTCGTCAGGTCGAGATTGCGAACGTTGCGGCCTCCGGCGTATCACCAAAGGTGCAGGTAATCATGACAGCCCGTGACCATGTGAGTGGTCCTTGGCTTTCGTGGTTGCGTCGGCTGGAAATACAGGCTTTTGATGATCAGGAAGTCCGGCAGCTTGCAGAGAAATGGCTGGATGGCGACGAATCCAAGATATCGGTCTTTTACGGAAAGTTAAAGCAAGTGCCCTCATTGGGCTCTCTTATGAAGGTGCCGCTGCTCGGGACGCTGATTCTTGCGGTGTACAAGCACGGTCATGAAGGGCTACCTGAGAGCCGCCCAAGGCTGTACGAAATGTTCGTTCGGCTACTGGCTGGCGGTTGGGACGCAGCAAAAAACATCAACCGTGGTTCCAAGTTTAGATCGGCAACGAAGCTCGCCGTCCTGAATCATCTTGCCGGCATGTTGCATAGTGAGAAGAAACGTGACTGTTCTCCTGCCGAGGTCTACTCGGCTATACGAGAGAGTATATCTGGTCTGCAAGATATGAAGGGTGAGGTTCTCAGCGAACTGATCGTTGACGGGCTTCTAGTTCCAACCGGCTCAATTCTATCGTTTCCACATCTTTCATTCCAAGAGTTCCTGGCGGCTAAGGATCTAATGGGGCTGCACCATGATCGGGCGAGCCGAAGTCTTGATGCCTTTCTGAGGGGTGATGACTGGTGGCGGGAAGTCTTGGTCTTTTACGTGAGTTTTCACGACAAGCCAAACGAAATGGAAGAATGGATCAAATCCGGCGTGGCTCGAGCGCTTCCAAAGACATCAGAACAAATTGTGTGGAGTAGAGCGGTTGACCTATGTAAGGTGATTCTGACGAGTTTCCCAAGCTTTAGGTTATCCAGCGACACGCGGCGATTGCTGGGTTGGCCATCCGAATCTGCGTTCAAAGTGGGCCAGGCGAAGAAAACTTCGGTGACAGGACCGCGTACCGTGTCCCGGTAATATCGGCGGTGGGCCCCATCACTTAGCCCCGAGCATCGACCTGCAAAGGGAATTTTGGCTGCGTGGACCACTTGGCCGGAGCAAAGCGGAAAGAAAAGGCGTCGGCCTGCTCCGTTCGAAATGACGGTTGGGGGGGTAGGATCTGCTAGTGAATCCTGGAGTAGAACGCTGCTAGAGGAAAAGTGGGAGCAGGGCTCCCGCACTCCCGAACGGGTCTGAAGACCCGCCACTACAACTGGCCGATTTTTCTTGTACAATAGACGCATAAGCGCTTATCCGTCTAAGCGTATAGGTGGGAGAAAGATGAAAGAAGCCGTGCGTTGGAGTATCAAAGTTTCGAGGGAAACCGATCTGACGCTGCGCACATATCTTGGTGCGCGCGGAATGAAAAAGGGCGATTTATCGAAATTCATCGAGGATGCGGTGCGCTGGCGCATTTTGAGCCGCACGGTACGCGACATCAAGGCACGTAACGCCAAGAGTGATGTGAACGTGTTGCAAGCCACCATTGACGGCGCGGTTCGCGAAGTTCGCGCGGAAGTCCGCAGCAATAAAAAGCGCGCCAAAGCCTAAATGCGTGTAGTGCTCGATACCAACATCCTGGTGTCTGCGCTAATCGCCCCGTCTGGTTATCCCGCCGCGATTTACAACGCCTGGGAATTCGATAGGTTCACGCTGCTGACGTGCGCGGAGCGCTGATCCGTGCCGGGTGTACCTCGGGATGACAACCAAAAGAGGGAGAAGGTTAGGCTGAGGAGTGCGGGAGGGATTTGATTAGGGAGGAGAGTTCGAGGATTTCGATGTGGGGCGGGCAGTCGGGCCAGTTGTGGCGCCAGCAGACGATGACGTCGCAGCCGGTGAGGGAGTGGCCGTGGTCGCGGAAATTGCGGCTTTCAAATTCAAATTCGAGGTGGACGCGCTGCCAGCGTTGCGGAGCGATCTGGCGCTTGGCTTCGCAGTCCGGGAAGGCCGATTGCACTGCTTCGACGGTGTAGCCGAGTTCTTTGGCGACCATGCCGAAGAGCAGCACAACGCCTTGTTCGTTGACCGGCTCGTGACGGAGGCCGCGAAAATCCATGGGCAGGCCATAGGTTGGCCGACCGTCCAAGGGCGGGTAGCGAATTTTGCCGGGCGAAGGCGAGGAAGGTGACTTCTCGTTGGGGGCTGGAACACCGGGGCTGGCGAGTGCCTGTGACGCGCTGAAGCGCGCCCCTACAGGTCCAGGATGAACGGGCTTTGGTGCGGGTCTGGTAGCCCTTGCCTTGGCGGCGAAGCCAGGCGACGTCGTCGGCGTCGAGCCGGAGGATTCTCCCGTCTAACCCCTGGCATCCAAACGGCTTACCTTACCCCTTACCGATTCGCGAATATTGACTGTTCCTCGCTCAACCTTCGTCTCATTTATCCCGAGTTTTCGAGAGGCCATCCCCTAGAATCCACGCGACTTAAATTTCTTCTATCTTTTTACGATTTTCGCTAGACAGAGACGTTACTTTATGGTATTATTGTATTGCATTTCAACAGGTCCGCCATCAATGTCACCCCGCCCACCACTTTTGCTTCATACGACATCTCTCTGCCTAACCAATTTTCAACAACTTACGAATTGCCTCAATTTTGACACACTTTCCTCGCCCGTTTGTTTTCAACAACTTCCAACAGTCAAATTCTGTAACTCCTTTCTTTTGATAACGATACAAAATGGCCGGGGGGTGTACCCCCTAACTTCGGCGAAGTTGGCCCTAAGGCTAGGTGCGGTAGCTGGCCCTGCACTAGGTGCGGTACGAGGCGTTGATGCGCACGTACTCGGCGGTGAAGTCGCAGGTCCAGTAGCGGGCGCGGGCGTCGCCGGCGTGCAGGTCCACGATGAGCGGAACGTGCTCAGCGAGGAGTTTGTTGCTGGCGGCGCGCTCGTTGAAATCCAGCGGCTGGCCGCGCCGAAGGACCGGGATGCCCGCCATATGGATGTCCACTAGCGCTGGATCGAACTTTACTCCGGAACGCCCTGCAGCGGCGAAAATGCGGCCCCAGTTGGGATCGCCTCCCGCAAAGGCCGTTTTCACCAGGGGCGAAGTCGCGATGGTTTCCGCGATGCGGCGTGCGGCGGATTCGCTCTTGGCGTGGCGCACCTCGATTTCGATGACTCGTTGCGCGCCTTCACCATCTGCCACGATTTGCAGCGCCAGCGACTGGCAAACCTCTTCGAGCGCCCCGGTGAAGGCGCGATGCGCCTTGCTGCCCTTCTTGATGGCGGGCGCGCCGGCTTCGCCATTCGCCAGAACGAGCAGCGTGTCGTTGGTGGAAGTGTCGCCGTCCACGCTGATGGCGTTGAATGTTCTGCGCGTGACGTCATTGAGCGTCTTTTGCAACAGCACGGGAGAAATGGCCGCATCGGTCGCCACAAAGGCCAACATCGTTGCCATGTTTGGATGAATCATTCCCGCGCCCTTGGCGCAGCCCACCAGATGAATTCGTTTACCGGCCATCTTGAACGAAGCTGCTGCGGTTTTCGGGCGCGTGTCCGTGGTGCAGATTGCCAGCGATGTTTCGGCGAAGGAACGCGCCGAAGGACGGCGAAAGCGCGCCACCACCGGCAGCGCGCGAAGAATTTTTTCCAGCGGCAATGGCACGCCGATGACGCCCGTGGAGCAGACAAACAATTCCTGCGGCGCGCAGCCAAGCCGTTTCGCGGCTACTTCTACCGTCCGCACTGCCGCGGCGTGGCCCGCTTCTCCGGTAGCGCAGTTGGCGTTCCCGGCGTTTACGACCACGCCTCGCATGCGGCCTTTCGACGCGCGCAGGTGCTCCTTGGAAATAAGGACGGGTGCGGCAACCACGAGATTTTGCGTGAAGACGGCAGCGGCCGATGCCGGCGCATCACTGGAAAGAATGGCGAGGTCCAGCGCTCCGGTTTTCTTCAGGCCGCAAGCGGTCGCGGCGAAGCGGAATCCGCGCGGCAAGGACGCTTCCGAAAGTGCGTGCTTGATCAACGGAACGTCCGTATGACTAGCGCGACGCCCCCGGAAGGGACCTCCGATCCTCCGCAACGAGCGCGAGAGTTTCTAGTTGACCTGCGGCTTGCAGACTCATGGTTTTGCTCCTGTCGTAGCCTTCTTGTTGAGACGAGCTTCCAAATCAGCGATCGCGGCGCGCACAGCATCCGGCGCAGTGCCGCCCCGGACTTTTTTGGCGGCTAGGGCCGCATCCACGCTAAAGCTCTTCGCCAGATCGGCTTCAAACGCAGGCGAAATTGTTTTCAATACATCGAGAGGCAGCGCGGTCCACGCAACGTTTTGTTTTTCAGCTTCGCGTAGAACTTTTCCAACAATGTCATGTGCCTGGCGAAACGGAATGCCTTTGCGCACAAGATAATCCGCTGCTTCCGTGGCCAGCGGGGCGGGATTAGACGCGGCGGCGCGAAGGCGCTCCGCGTTGAATTTTGTTGCTATAAGCGCACTCATAGCTACCCAGACCATTTCTTCAATCTGATCGTGGGCCGCGAAGAGTGCTTCTTTGTCTTCCTGCAAATCGCGCTGATAGCCCGTCGGCAAGCCCTTCAGCGTCGTAAGCAAACCGAGCAAAGCCCCCGTGATGCGGCCGGTTTTGCCACGAATCAATTCCCACGCATCAGGATTTTTCTTTTGCGGCATCAAGCTGCTGCCGGTGGAAAATTCGTCGGGAAGAATCACGTAAGAAAACTCCTGCGACGCGAAAATGACGAAATCTTCCGCGAGCCGCGAAAGATGCGCCGCGATTCCTGTGAGCGCAAAGAGATAGTCGAGGGCAAAATCACGGTCGCTGACTGCGTCCAGGCTGTTCGCTGTGATACGCGAGAAACCCAGTTCGCGCGCAATCGCGTTGCGGTCAATCGCGAACGAATTTCCTGCGAGCGCGCCCGAACCCATCGGACACGCGTCCGCGCTCTCCTTGGCATGTTCCAAACGCGTAATATCGCGAGTGAAAGCTTCGGCATGCGCGAGCAGAAAATGCGAAAGTAGAATGGGCTGTGCGTGTTGCATGTGAGTCATTCCAGCCATCGGCACGCCAAGATTCATTTTCGCTTGCTTCAGGAAGGCATTGAGCAGGGCTTCAATACCATCCCGAATCTCGGCGGCAGCATCGATGACAAACAAGCGAAAATCCGTGGCCACCAATTCGTTGCGGCTTCGCCCGGTATGCAATTTCCAGCCGAGCGGGCCCAGCTCTTCCACAAGAGCCTTTTCCACAAAATGATGCACGTCTTCCGCTTCCGCGCCGGTGCGTTCAAGCCATGCAGGATCCGTTTCTGCGCGTTCGGCGATTTTGTAGAGTGCCGCGAGAGTTTGCTTTACTTCCGTCGCCGTGAAGAGGCCGATTGGCTCGAGGGCTTTGGCCCAAGCGCGATCTACGGCGATTTCGTAAGGCAAGAGGCGGCGGTCGAATGAAAACGAACGCTGGAACGCATCAAACTGCGCGTTAGGCTCGCGTTCGAAGCGCCCTCCCCATAGTCGGTCGTCTTTGCGTTCGGTCATTTTTTGAAGTTCAAGCGGGAACACGATATATCGTGCCCCGCAGGCAAGAACTAAGACTTGTTCCCTTCCGCTTTGGCTTTCGGCCGCACCGTTACTGGCAACGCAAACAAATTGATGAATCCTTCTGCGTCTTTCGGGTTGTAACGGCCCATGGTAAAGCTGGCCAGATCCGCCCGGTAAAGCGAGAAAGGCGAAACGCGCTTGGTAACGTTGAGCGTGCCCTTCCACAGCTTCAAGCCGACGGCACCGGTGACGCGTTGCTGCGCCACGGTGAAGAATCCATCGAGCGCTTCGCGCAACGGGGAAAACCACAAACCGTAATACACAAGTTCAGCGTAGCGATTCGAAAGCGCCTGCTGAAAATGCGCCGTCTCGCGGTCCACGGTGAGTCGCTCGAGCTCCTGATGGGCTTTAACGAGCAACGTTCCTCCGGGAGTTTCGTAAGCACCGCGCGATTTCATGCCGACAAGCCGGTTCTCCACCAAGTCGGTGCGCCCGATGCCGTGGCGCGCGGCGATTTCGTTCAACGTATTGACAAGTTCAACGGGGCCGAGCTTCGAGCCATTGACGGAAACTGGTGTACCGGATTCAAATCCGATTTCGACTTCTTCGGCCTTATCCGGAGCCTTTTCCGGCGATGCGACCCACTGCCACATGGCTTCGTTCGGCGCGTTGGCAGGATCCTCGAGTTCGCCGCCTTCATGGCTGAGGTGCCAGATGTTGCGGTCGCGGCTGTAAATGTTTTTCTTGCTCTGCTCGACCGGAACGTTGTGCTCTTGCGCGTAAGCGATGGCGTCCTCGCGTGAATCGATGTCCCACTCGCGCCACGGCGCAATGATCTGGACGTTCGGCGCGATGGCCTTGTAGGCCAATTCGAATCGCACCTGATCATTGCCCTTCCCGGTGCAACCGTGTGACAGGCCGTCGGCGCCGACCTTCAATGCGACTTCCGCTTGGCGCTTGGCAATAACCGGTCGCGCCATGGAAGTGCCGAGCAAATAGGTGTGCTCATAAATGGCGCCGGCGCGCAAAGTTGGCCAAATGTAATCGCGAACAAATTCTTCCCGCAGGTCCTCCACATGCGCGGATGATGCGCCCGTGGCAAGAGCTTTCTTGCGCGCAGCTTCCAGGTCTTCCTGCTGGCCGACGTCCCCGATGACGGCGATGACTTCGCAGCCGTAGTTTTCCTTGAGCCAGGGAATGATGATGGAGGTGTCGAGCCCTCCGGAATACGCGAGTACAACTTTCTTTGGTTTCGTCTGTTGCGTTTTCACAATTCCTCTCTAACGAGTTCAAAGATGTCAATGCCCAGACCAAATTTTTTGGTGACGAATTCGCGAATGGCTGCCTGTCCGGGAGTCGTTTGCCTAGTCTCTCCCCCTGGTTTTGCCACCAAAACCAGTCTTTCAATCGGCTTACCGGCCTCTTTTGCCAGGAGACACTTAAATATGTCCTTTTCCATCTCAGTCATCGGTTTATCGAGGCTGAGGGCAATCTCCACTACAGTCGCCTCCTCGGGAAAGTAGAAATCAAACTTAAAGTCGAGGTCTGCGCGTACTTTAGCTTCACTGTGGTCTTTGCCAAAGATACCTTGGGCCACTTTGCGCAAGTTTCTCATGTACTCGTTGGCTGCATGGTCTCCGGGCCCCTGTCCCTTTGTTTTGAAGAAGTCCGGTTGCTGCTCGGCCAGTTTCTGAGCCGCAAGAATTAAACGATCAACTTTCTCACCCATACGGAGCGTTCTGACCACCGATCAAAACAAAGTGTGCAGAATGGCTTTTTGCACGTACATGCGATTCTCGGATTGATCCAGGACCACCGATTGCGGGCCATCCAGCACTTCAGGGGTAACTTCGAGCCCGCGGTGCGACGGGAGGCAATGCATGAAGACGGCGTCTGGCGCAGCAAGAGACATGAGTTCCGGATTAACCTGATAAGGTTCAAAAATCTTTGTTCGAGCCTCTTCTTCTGCCTCAAAACCCATGCTGGTCCACGCGTCGGTGTACACGGCCATCGCTCCACTTACCGCCTCACGCGGATCGTGCAGGAGTTCGATCTTGGCCTTCGTTTCGCGCGCCACGCGCTTGCTGTCCGCGACAACCTCCGCAGCAGGCGCGTAATCCGGCGGCGTGGCGACGCGCAAATGAATGCCAAGCCGCGCTGCAAGATACATTAGCGAATGGCAGACGTTGTTGCCGTCCCCGACGTAGGTCAGCTTGAGGCCGCGCAAGGCTCCAAAGCGCTCCTCGAGCGTGAAGAAATCCGCCAGCGCCTGACACGGATGGAACTTGTCCGAGAGCGCGTTAATCACCGGGATGCTGGCGTTCGCCGCCATTTCTTCGAGCACGCGCTGCGAGTAGACGCGCGCGACGATGCCGTGGACCCAGCGATCGAGATTACGCGCGACGTCGGCAATCGACTCGCGCTTGCCCAGAGAGGCGGAAGCCTGCGTGTGATCGAGGAAGACCACGGCGCCGCCCATGCTTTGAATGCCTACGTCAAAGGTGACGCGCGTGCGCAGGGAGGGCTTTTCAAAAATCAGCGCGATGAATTTGCCATGCAGCGTAGAGGCGTAACGAACGGGCCGCGCCTTGATGTCCGCTGAGAGGTGCAGGAGTTCCCGCGTGTGCGCGGGGCTCCATTCCGCTCCCGTGAGCAGATCGGTAGACAATGAAATAGGAGCAACGAGAGGTGTGGCAGTCATTCGGTTTATCCCCTTGCCGCGGCGTGAGCCACACGTCCCGGCCCGGCGGGCTTGCCGGAATCCGCGGCGTTGGCCTGCTTTGGAGTTTTTTCGAGAACGATTTCGAAAAGCTTGAGAAATTCGCGGACCTGCGCGTTGGTGATGATGAAAGGCGGCAAAAGGCGAAGCGTAAAGTCGTGCGTGCAGTTGATCAGCAAACCGCGCTGCATGGCTTCATTAACAAACGGCGCACCTTCGACGGAAAGCTCGATACCGATCATCAGGCCTTCCGCGCGGATTTCGCGGATGAAGTCGAATTGCGACGCCAGCTTTGTCAGCCCTTCGCGCAGTTCTTCACCGCGAAGCCGGACATTCTCGAGAAGCTTTTCGTCTTCGATGACACTGAGAAACTCGACCGCAACCGCACAAGCGAGTGGGCCGCCGCCAAAAGTAGTGCCGTGCATTCCGGGAGACACGCGGGAGGCGATTGCTTCGGTCGTAAGAATTGCGCCAAGAGGAAGCCCTCCGGCAAGCGGCTTCGCAACCAAAGCGATGTCCGGTTTCGATGAAAATCTCTGATAAGCGAAATGCTTGCCTGTGCGGCCGAGCCCACACTGAATTTCATCGGCAATTAACAGCGCGCCATGCTGAGTAGCGAGCGCGCGGGCGCGGTTCCAGAACGCTTCGCTAGTGGGGTAGATCCCGCCTTCCCCTTGAACGGTTTCAAGAAGAATCCCGCAGACCGTTTCGTCGAACTTCGCCTCCAAATCGGCGACGTCATTCACACGGACAAACTGCACGCCGGGGACGACAGGAGCAAAGGGCAAGCGATATTTCTCCGTTGCCGTAACGCTGATGGCCCCAAACGTCCGCCCGTGAAACGAATTTTCCAAAGCCATGAAGCGGTATTTCTTCGCAGGCGTGCCGGCCGGCTCGTCCGGATTGCGGCCAAACAACCGCGCCAGCTTCATCGCCCCATCGACGGCTTCGGTGCCGCTATTCGCGAAGAACACGCGATCCAGCCCAGACCATTCCGCGAGCTTGCGCGCCAGCGGACCTTGAAATGCGTTGTGGTAGAGGTTGGAAAGATGAATCGCGCGCGCAGCTTCGCGGCGAATCACTTTGACGATGCGCGGATGCGCGTGTCCGAGCGCGTTGACGGCGATGCCGCCGAGAAAATCCAGATACTTTTTGCCTGTGGAGTCGAAAACGTACGCGCCCTTGCCGTGCGTCATGATGACAGGCTGCCGCTTGTAAGTGGGCAGAAGAAACTTCTCGGAATCCAGCAGACGCGCGTCCGGCATGGAACCAACGGCGGCAAATCTCCCGGTCCTTTGTGCTGGCTGCGCTTTCGAGTTTTTCTTGGAGGAGTTGCGCATCATGCTGCCGTGAAAGCCGTCTGCGCTGCGGCATGGAAGTGTTGCAGCACGCGTGTACCTGGCACCAAGCCGGATTCTTCCGCATGGGAGGCAAGCAACAATGCTTCGGGAGTCGTGCCTCCTATGATGCGGACCTGCCGCACGCCGCCTTCGATCGCCCGTTTGGCAGCCTCCAGCTTCAGCACCATGCCGCCGGAAACGACGCGGCATTGCACCAGGCGGTCGATCTCCTGGCACGAAACGGCAGAGAGCACTTTTTCACCATCCAGTACGCCCGCAACGTCCGTGAGATAAATCAACTGGTCGGCATTAAGAAATTCCGCGCACGCCGCAGCCATGTGATCCGCATTGATATTGTAGAGTTCGTTGTCCGAGCCGATGCCCAGGCAAGGCGCCACCGGCACGAGCCCCTCGCGCCAGAGCGATTCGATGAAGGGCAGGTTCAGGCCTGTGAGATAGCCAACGAAGCCGAGGCCGCCTTCCACTTCGTTGTGCACCATGGGCTCCGCGAGGAAGCAGCGAGAGTCCGCGGCGGAGACTCCGACGGCGGGCTGACCCTCCGCAGAAATCGCGGCGGCCACTTTCTTGTTGAGCAGGCCGGCAAAAACCATGATGGCGGCGTCGCGCGTTTCGCGGTCCGTGACGCGCAGTCCCCCGACAAACTTGCTCTCAATCGCCATGCGCTTCAGCGTGGCGGTGAAAAGCTTGCCGCCGCCGTGCACCACAAGGATCTCGTGACCCTCTTGCGCCAGCGCGGCAACCTGACGCGCGAGTTCGCGCACTGTGGCGTCGTCTTCCAGCAATGCTCCTGCAAATTTGATTACGATTCTCATTGAAGTGAGGTCTGCTCCTCGATGCCCAGCATATGGTTCAAATTCTGCACAGCCTGACCCGCGGCCCCTTTTCCGAGATTGTCGAGACAGGAGACGAGAACCAGGCGTCGTCCGGAAGAATCCAGGACAAAACCGATGTCGCAAAAATTTGTGTGTGCGACGTGCTGTAACTCCGGCAGCGTCCCGGCGGGCCAGATGCGTACCATCGGCCGCCCGGCGTAAAACTGGCGAAAGAGGGTTTCCACGTCGGCGGCAGTTCGCGGCTGATCCAGGGTGACGTAGATTGTGGAGAGAATCCCCCGCGCCAGCGGCAGCAGGTGTGTGGAAAACATGACCTGGGATTCGCTCAAACCGGTATGCTCCAGGATTTCAGGCGTGTGGCGATGGGTGAAGAGGCCGTACGCCTTGAAATTTTCATCCACTTCCACAAAGTGGAGGTCGCGCCGCGGATCCTTGCCTGCTCCGCTCGCCCCGGACTTGCAGTCGCAAACGACCGAAGTATTCAGCGCGATCCAGCCCAAGTCCGTAAGAGGGCGAAGCGCCAAAATAACGCTCGTTGCGAAACAGCCTGGATTGGCCACCAGCCGGGCCGCAGCAATTTCCTTGGAATAGAGCTCGGGGATGCCATAGGCGGCTTCGTTCAGCCACTCGGCGTGGGGTGCAGGCAACTTGTACCAGGAAGTGAAGGTCTCCGCCGCGCGAAAACGAAAAGCACCGCTCAAATCCACCACACGCAAACCCGCCTTCAAGAAAGCTGGCGCCAATTCCGCCGAAACTTCATGCGGAGTTGCAAGGAACGCCGTACCGGCATTGCTTGACGTGATGGCTTCGACCGAAAGAGCGCGCAAAGGCGCTTCACCCCAGCCGCGAAACTGGGGAAAGCGCTCGGACAGGCATCTCGTGCCGTTTGCATCCCGAACGTAGAAAGTCGGAGACTGCACCGCAGGGTGACGCAAGAGAATGCGCGCCAGTTCTAGGCCGCTATAACCCGTGACGCCGACAACAGCGATTTGTCGAGGATCCCTCATTTTACCAGGGCTTCTATCCTTCTTTGGAGGGACTCGCGCGTCTTCTTGTTGGGAGTGATGATCAGAACAGTGTCGTCCCCGGCGATGGTGCCAGCAATTTCCGCGAATTTCGACGCGTCCACGGCTGCCGCTAAAGGTTGCGCGCCGCTGGGCGGAGTTTTTAGCACGAGGAGGTTTTCCGCAGGGCGGATGTCCAGCAGAAACTCGGCCAGCGCCCGCGCTAGCGGAGGCAAAGGCGTGGGCTCTTCCGGAAGAACCGAAGCTTGCTTGTATCCCTCCTGGGTTTTTACCAACCGCAGCTCCTGCAAGTCGCGGGAGAGCGTGGCCTGGGTGACGCGCATCTTCTGCGCGGCCAGGCGCCGCCGCAAATCTTCCTGATTCGGGATGCGCTCACCGGTCACCAGCCGGAGGATTTGCCCTTGCCGAAATGTTTTTCCTGCGCCCATCGTGTGTTTTCTTGCCTGTGTATATTTATACAGGCCAGTGCATATTATTGTCAACCGAAAATCGCAGATTTTTTGGAAAACTGCCGGAGGAACGCCCGGAGGCTGAACACCAGGCCATGTAAGATTCAGCGCATCTGGCCCCATGGCCACTGGATTTTCGGCGCGGGGAATGTTACTTATCGTGCTGCGCCTCGGGTCCTATGGGAACCACTTGCCAAATCGCGGGCTGCAAGAACGACTCGCCCCCGGCACTTGCCGAGCAGAAGTTGTGCGTGCTGCACTTTACCCTGGCTCTGGAAACGAGCTGCGGGGAGATGCGCCGGGAGACCGCGTTGGGGAATGCGCCGCAGGATCGCCAGCGCGATATCATGCGCTTTATCACCGAACACGGCGAGCGCCTCGCGAGGGTAGCAACGAGCGGTTTACACCTTACCGATGACCTGAAGGCCCGTATCCTGAGTACTTTCCTGACGCTGATGAACCTGCGCGAGAATCTGGATCGCTCAAGTATGCGAAGTTCGTTCGGCCGCTTAGGACACCCCCGCTGAATCCCGAATCCCGGTAATCGAAGAGGCTCAAGCTCCCAGGTAGCGGGCGTAGAGCGTCCGCGCCACAGCAGGGTCCTTCGTGCCTTTCAGGATGGCCCGGCCGTCCGCAAAGACCGTCATTTCATAAGGCGCCACACGGAAGCGAATCAGGAAATCGTTCTGGCGAACATCTTTGACTACCGGCTGCAAGCGAAGGGCGAGTTCCGCGAGGTTGAGAGCCCGGTTGCACTCATGAATCTGCACCGAATCACGTCCGCAGAGCGTGATATGCGGCTGAGCCTCTCCTCCAAGATAGGTGTAATCGTGCCCGGCGCAGGCCCGGCATTCCGGATTCCGTGCCACACGAATCGACTGCATGCGGCCCGTCCAAACATCGCAAGAAAGCAACCGTCCGTGAAGCGCTTCAGGGCGGCCAGCCAGAATCTTCAGTGCCTCCGCAACCTGCCAGGAGGCAATGAGGTTCACGATAGGGCCAAGAACGCCGATCGTGTCGCAGGTTTCCTCCAGGGAGTGCGAGGACTTGCCGGATTCCAAAAGGCAGGCCAGACAGGGTGTGATTCCAGGTTGGATGGTCATGGTCAGGCCGTAGCTGGCAACTCCCGCCGCATAAATCCAGGGCGGACCGGTCTTTACGGCAAAATCATTGATCAGGAAGCGCGTTTCAAAGTTATCCGTCCCGTCCAGGATGAGGTCGCAGCCGGAGAGAAGTTCTTCCGCGTTCGCCGGACTGAGATCCGCAACAACTCCTTTCACTTCAACGCCGGAATTGATCGACCGCAGTTTCTGTTCGGTGGCAAAGGCCTTAGGCAGGGCATCCCGGGCGTCAGATTCGTCAAACAGCGTCTGCCGTTGAAGATTGGAGGGTTCGACGAAGTCACGGTCAATGATTTTGACCGAACCGATTCCCGCGCGCACCAGCAGGTTAGCGGCGGCAGCTCCAATCGCTCCGCAGCCGACGATGGTCGCTCGCGATGCCAGGAGGCGGCGCTGCCCTTCGGGGCCAATCCCCGCAAAGAGCATCTGACGCGAGTATTTTTCAAGGAAAGAATCGTTCACGGATGGTGTGATCCCAACTGGCCTGTCAGACAGGCCTGCCAAGTAACATCATAGCGCCAAAGGGCAGAGGGGAGGCAACGCCCCTGTGCTACGCTTTCGTCTGAACGAAAGAAAGCATGAAATTGCTCCGGATATTAGGGACGTGGGGGATTGTCGCGTTTGGGCTCCTGTCAGGAGCGGCGCCAATCCATTCCCAGGCGCCGGCGCAGGTGCAGGTGCCTCCTTCTGACAAAGGAAGCAGCGAACCGATGGTCGTTGCCATTCGCATTGTGCGCGAGTCAGACAGCCACGTCCTCGCGGAATCGCCCTCAGGCATCTCGGCAGAAATTGGCAAGCCGCTGGATCGTGAAAAAATCGCCGAGAGCCTGCGGGCGCTTTATAAAACTGGAGACTACGCGGACCTGAGGGCTGTTGTCACACCGGTGACCGATGGTGTCCGACTGGACTTCGAAGCCCGGGAAAACCTGTTTTTCAACCTGGTCCAAATCGAAGGATTGGAACCCCCGCCCACCGAAGCTTCTGCGTCCGCCGCCATGCAGATTGGCCTGGGTCAAACCTACCGAAAGCAAATTGTCGACGAGGCGCTGGAACGGTTGCGTGAAACTCTCCGCGAAGAGGGCTTGTACCAAGCGGAAGTTTCCGCGGAAACGTTGCCTCATCCTGACACGCACCAAATGGATATTCTCGTTCACGTGAAACCGGGGCCGCGGGCGCGCGTTTCCGGCATCCAACTAAAGAATGATACGGCATACAAAGATGCGAACATTCTGTCGCTCTTCAAGATGAAACCCGGTCAGGAAACCACCTCGGTGCGTCTCCGGCGCGGGACAGATCGAGTGACGAAATTTCTTGCGAAAAGGGGTCATCTTAGCTCGCGCGTCACGACCCGGCGAGGCAACTACGACGCGGCAAAGAACGCCGTCCCGATTTTCCTCGAAGTGACGCAAGGGCCGCGCGTGGAGGTTACAGTCAGCGGCGGGAAGTTCTCTGACTCCGAACTCAAGAAGCTGATACCCATTTACCAGGAGGGCGCGGTCGACCCTGACCTGCTCGAAGAAGGGAAGCGCAACATTCGCGAGCGCCTGGAGCGCCAGGGATACTTCGACGCCGACGTAAGCTATAAAATCGAGATGCACGACGTGAAAACCAGCGCCTGGCAAGGGACTCAGGAAGCCATCACTTACACTGTCGAACGCGGCGACAAGCACAAACTTGTGGACATCGAGATTACTGGAAACAAGTACTTCGACACGGAATTGTTGAAGAGCCGGCTGCAAATCTTCCAGGGAGCTTTCGGCTCGCCGGGGCGATTTAGCCGGCGGCTCGTCGATGCCGATGGGCAATCCATGCAAACCCTTTACCAGGCGAACGGTTTTCTGGACGCGAAGGTCACTCCTCAAGTGCAAGACAATTACAAGGACAAGGAGGGTGATTTGTTTATCTCCTTCGCCGTGCAGGAAGGAAAGCAGACGCGAGTTGCTTCTCTGGCCATCGAGGGAATTCACGCTTTCAAGGAACAGGAGTTGCTGGGTGTAGTCGGGTCCACTCCCGGGCAGCCCTATTCCGATTTCGGCGTGACCGCGGACCGCGACAACATCCTTGCCCTTTATTTCAACGAAGGGTTCCCTGAAGCCACTTTCTCAGCGACCGTCGAACGCGTTCCACCGGCCGTGCCGAATGCGCTGGAGCAAGACGCATCCCCCAGTTCTCGCAACGGGTCGTCTTCAGCAGCCCAAAAAAAGGAAGAGCAGAAGAAAGAGGCAAAGCTCCGGGCGGAACAAGCCGACGCTGTCCGACTGGTCTACCATATTCAAGAAGGCCCGCAGACACGCGTCCGCACAATCCTGATCAGCGGCTATGAACACACCCGCCCCGGAGTGATTCGCCGTGAAGTGCGCATCAAACCGCAGGAGCCTTTGCGCGAAGGCGACGTCGTCGAATCCCAGCGCCGCCTCTACAACCTTGGAATTTTCAACCGCGTTACTATTGAGCCGCAGAATCCAACGGGAACCGACGTAGACAAAGACATCGCGGTTCTCGTCGAGGAGGCCAAGCGCTACACGCTGGCCTATGGCGGTGGCTTCGAAGTGCAGCGGCTGGCCAGCACAAGCAACCCGACCAGCGGGCAAATCCAAGCGGCGCCCCGCGGCATTCTAGAAATCAGCAAACTCAATCTGACCGGACGAGCAGACACGCTGTCCTTTAAGCTACGGGGAAGCACCTTACAGGGCCGCGCGTTGCTGGGATATTCCTCTCCGAACACTTTCGGCGATCCTCACCTTAGCTTCCAGGCAACCGCTTTTGCGGAAAAGACGCGCGACATCAATACATTCACTGAACAACGTTATGAGGGCTCAGTGCAGTTAACGGATCAGGTAACTCCACTAACCACTATCCTTTTTCGCTATGCGTTCCGGCAGGTGCGAGTCTCCGACCTGAAAATTCTGAGCCAGGAAATTCCGCTCTTCAACCAACCGACGTTGGTCTCGCAATTCGGTGTCACGTGGTTCCGCGACTCGCGCAACAATCCCGCAGACGCCTCGAAGGGCAGTTTCAACAGCGCCGACTTTGGGGTCGCCGACACTTACTTTGGCTCCAGCGCAAGCTTTCTCAGGTTTTTCCTTCAAAACTCTACCTATCACCCTATCAAGCGCCGGTTTAGCTTTGCGCGTTCCATCCGCTTCGGAATTCTTGCGCCATATCGTGACACCGTCTCGCTCAGTTTTCCTGCTCCCACCACGCCGCCACTTCCGACGGTAATCCCTTTGCCCGAACGCTTCTTTGCCGGAGGCGGAACGTCCCTTCGTGGCTTTGCGCTGAACCAAGCCGGCCCACGCGACTCCATCACGGGCTTTCCCGTCGGCGGCCAGGCCATGCTCGTACTCAACCAGGAGTTTCGATTTCCCATGCGCTTGCCGTTTATTGGAACGTCTCTCGGCGGAGCGCTGTTTTACGATGGCGGCAACGTGTACAGCCGCCTGAATCGCATCTCGTTTCGAACGAATCTACCGGCTCCTACACTTGCGCTGCAAAACCCCGCGCAGCCCCCAAGCTCCACTAATTTGCCCATGTGCGTAACGAATTGCTCGAATGAGTTGAACTACTTTTCCCACACCGCCGGGCTGGGTTTCCGTTACAAGACGCCCGTCGGCCCGATTCGCATCGATCTTGGTTATCAGCTCAATCGCCCTCTGTTTATCGTCCCAATTCCTTGCCCCTCGAATACGCCCAGTTGTGTGGCTGGTTCGCTTGGCCAAAAGAGCACGCGGCTGCCCGGTTTTCAAATCTTCTTCAACTTGGGGTCCACCTTCTGATGCGCGGCTTTCTCACTCGCGGGATTGTCCTTGCTGCCGCCATTGCAACCGCCTCTGCATGGCTCCAAGCGCAGGAAGTTGTCGATCGCATCGTGGCGCGCGTCGAAAACGACGTCATCCTCCTGAGCGACGTCCGTGCCCTCAGCCGTTACCAGCAATTCCTCGATGGCAAGGCTGAAACTGACGCTCAGATTCTGGACCGCCTCCTCGACCAATGGATCGTTCGAACGGAGGCCGAAGTCTCCCATCCGCCGCGTCCTTCCGAAGCGGACATCGGCCGCGGTCTAAGCCGCGTCCGGAACTCGTTTGGCTCCGAACAGGAATACGAAGCGAGGAGGAAGCAGGCAGGCCTTAGCGAGCAGGATGTGCGGGCCATGGTGGCCTCGCAACTCTACTTAAGCAACTATCTCGACTCCCGTTTCCGCCCGGCTGTGCAGATCGATCCAAAAGAAATTGAAGATTTTTATCAGACGGCCATCGTGCCTCGTGCTAAGGCCCGTGGTCAGGAACCGCCTCCGCTCGATGCCGCGCGTGACTCCATTCAAGAAGCGCTCATTCAGAATGGCATTAACCACCAAGCCGACCAATGGCTGAAAGAAAGCCGCCTTCGGCTCCACGTTGAGAAATTCCTTGACGAGGTGGCGAAATGAACGGAAAGCGCCGCCACCCGATTTGGACCTGGGTCATTCACACGCCCTGGGTTCTGGCGGTTCTCGCGATCTTGGGCGTGATCATCTTCTTCCTCAGCGGAGCCGGAAATCCCCTGCTGCAGCGCCTTCTGATTAGCCGTTTGGAAAGGGCGACCGGCGGAAAAGCCGAATTTCGCTCAATGTCCATTCGCTGGCTCGCTATGCGCGTAACCCTCAATCATCTGGTGATTCACGGAAACGAACCTGCTGGCACCGAGCCTCTTTTTTCCGCCGACGAAGTCCAGGCGGCGCTGCGCATCGATTCCTTCTGGGGCAGAAGAGTTTCGCTCAACGAGCTTCTGGTTCAGCAGCCGAATATTCACATCATTGTCGGAAAGAACGGCGCCACCAATCTTCCCTCGCCTCCGCGCCCGGCTTCCGCGAAGCGCTCTTGGAACGACACGCTTTTTCAACTGCATATTCATCAGCTTTTGCTTTCGAATGGCTGGGTTCTCTTCAACGATGTGAAAACTCCCATCACGGTCCACGGCGGAGACCTGCGCTTCTCGCTCGATGCAGGCGGCACGCCAGAGCACCCGTTGTACCTCGGCAACCTGGAATGGCAAACCGTTGAATTCAACTCCAGGCACTACATGCCGCTTCCCGTGGGAGTTTCGGCAAAATTCTCGCTCTGGCGCGATGGTTTTGCGCTCGACCAAGGCGTCTTTAGCGCCGGCCATTCCCGTGTGGATGCCCAGGCGGAAATGCATGGCTTCGCCGACCCGAAATGGTCGTGCCGTTACCGCGGATGGGTGGAGCTTGCCGACATTCGCGATACGCTGCGCGATCCCTACGTGCCTGCCGGGCGCGTCGATCTTCACGGCGAAGCGCAATGGTCGAAAGATCAGCTCCAGGGCAGCGGCAATTATTCCTCGCAAGACATCGCCTTGCCGTACGAGATTTTTCACGCCAAGGGTCTGATTAGCCGCGGCACCTATCACATGGACAAAACCGGTCTCCAAATACCCGATTTCTTTGCCGGCGCGTTTGGCGGCAGCGTGACCGGGCGCGTGGATATGGTGTGGGATGGGCTGAAATTCCACGCCCAGACTCACGTCGACGGCATGAAATTAGTGCCCATCTTGCCGTGTATCGAACACCGAAACTTTCCGGTAGACGAGTTGCACTGGGACTCCCGCATCTTGGCGGATTCGGTCGAAACCTGGACCGGCCCCTTCCGCCACTTCGAAATCTTTGCAAAAACCTCTTGGGACTATCCCGACCAGCTTGCCGAACATCATCAACCTGTCCGCGGCTCTTGGCAGCTCCACTACCGTTACGATGCGCGCACGCTGCTGATCTCCCCCGGGGGAGAATTTGAGACTCCGTCTTCTCACGGAACCGTTGACGGCCTTCTCGCTCCCCATAATTCTGCGCTCAACGTGAGATTTGAGGCGCAGAATCTCGAACCCTATAAAGATTTCATCAATGGCGTGCGAGACGTCGTCCCTTCCTCTCAGGAAGCTGCTCTACCCATTTCCGGCAATGTGAAATGGGACGGCAGGATTACCGGCCCCTCCGCCGGCGCCACGTTTCAAGGCCATGTCCGGGGAGAAAAGGCTCGTTACGATGGTGTTTTCCTGGATTTCTTCGAAGGCGATTTGACCTATTCGCCTTCGAAACTGATTCTGGCTAACGGCACTGCCCGCCGCGGACAAATGCAGGCTGTCATTGAAGCCAACTTGTCTCTGACCAAATGGAGTCTCCGGCCTAGGAACGATTGGACTGCTGACGTTAGCTTTGAAAAAGTTCCCACCGAAAACCTCGAGCAGTTTCTGGGTATGTCCTATCCCGTGAAGGGACTGTTGACCGGCCAATTTCACGGACGAGGCACCCGCGCTGAACCGAACGTGACCGGCCTGTTCGATCTAGCCGATGCCACCGCCTATGGCCTTTCCTTCAATCGCCTCCGTGGCCAGCTCGTTCTCTCCCCGGAGGAAGCGCACATAGCCAATGCGGAATTGAGATTTTTTCCGCCCGGCAAAGAAAACGGGCGCGGCACCGGAATCATCACCGGTTCGGCGAGCTATCGTTTCGATGCCCAAACTTTTTCGGCTGATCTTGTGGGCGCGGGTCTGCCACTGGAAAACTTTGAAAAATTGCAGTCGCGCCGCTTGCCAGTGGGAGGGCAGCTGAGTTTTCGAATGAGGGCGGAAGGCTCGGCTCTCGCGCCCACAGGCGAAGGAACATTTCGTGTTGTGGACCTCCGCGTCGGTCAGTCCGTCATTGGCAGTTTTGAAGGCAACTTGAAATCGGATGGCGCCACCGCGCATCTCGAACTGACTTCCGCTATGGCCACGGGAGAAATAT
>Ga0307471_100000226_pt1 | contig 28696 bp, 20 predicted proteins | sample atmos_gasesAM3C__2_FD_204566 | JGI IMG/M metagenome (GOLD analysis project Ga0307471, IMG submission 204566) | Hardwood forest soil microbial communities from Morgan-Monroe State Forest, Indiana, United States - atmos_gasesAM3C_515 | ecosystem: Environmental > Terrestrial > Soil > Temperate...
TCAGCGAACCTCTGCCCCTGCCTGACTTCGACGGTTTTCCTAATCTTGAATGGAGCCGTCGAGGCCTGAAGGTAGTTTGTCGCATTTTGTGATCGGAGCAAGTCATTTTAGCTTTGCATACTTCACTTTGCTGCCCTCCGAATACGGCCGAATTCGACTCCATGAGCGCCCTGGAGAATTGGGTAGAGAAAGGACAAGCGCCCGACAAGTGCATCGCATGCCGCTCAATGGAAGGCATCGTTGAGCGCTCGCCGCCCATCTTCCCCTATCCGGTCGTCGCGCGCTACTCCGGAAAGGGCGATCAGGGCGATCCGAGCAAAGCCGAGGGTGCTTGCCGAGGAAGGAATGGTTGATTCAGTTCAGCCGGAATTTCACCGTTACCGAGAGATGCATGGCCACCGCTTGCCCATCCAGGCGCGCAGGTTCGTACTTCCACTGGCGCACCGTTTCGATGGCTGCCTGCTGCAAGGTCGTCGGGCCGGAAAGCACTTTTACGGTCTTAACGTTGCCGCTCGCGTCGATCAGCGCGTCCACCACCACGTCTCCGCTGACGCGCGTTAATTTTGCAAGCGAAGGATAAACAGGCGGCACCGAGTGAATCAAGCGCGCCTGCTGAACCATTCCGCCAACCGGGACTTGCAAGGGCGGCGGCGTCGGGCGGCCGTTGAGCACCCCGCCAGAAGTTTCTTCTTGTGGAACAGCCGGCTCCTTTTGAATGGCAGGTGCTTCTTCCACTGGATTGTCCGGCGCAGAACCATTGTCTGCCGGGCGATTGATGATGGGAGCCGCCAGGGTATAGGTGTGGGGAGTCCCGAGATCCTCGGCCGGAGGCGTGTCTTTCTCCTTCGCAACTCTGGCTGGGGAAGAGGCAAAGGCCGGAGACTCGGTCTCGGCGCGCCTGGGAAGCTGATCGTTGGCTTTTTGGGAATCCTTGCGAACAAACCACAGCATCCAGCGTTTCCCACTCTCGTCGAGCACCTCTACCTGAAAAGGCGGCGCGGCTTCGGAAGGGACAACCAGGGAAGCGTCGGCAGAAGGAACATTGACTAGGCTGGTCGCGCCTGCGGCCAGGTCAGCGCGGCGAGCCTCCCGGGCCATGAACACTCTTACGCCGACCGTCACCGCAAACGCCGCAAGGCAGCCTGCGACAACCAGAAAAGTCAACCGCGCCACCGAGGGCTGCGCGGCCGGGGACGACGCGACGCTCGGCTGCCATTCGACGGCCTCTCCCTGGCGGGCCAACGCAAGCACCGGGAACTCCGGCACGTCGGGCCCGGCTACGGCTGGGGGCGGTTCCGGCTCTTCGACCGGCTCTTCAGGAGATTCCGGCGCATCCAGTTCAACCACCCTCTCTTTCGTCTCTGCCTTGCCGGCCGTTTCCGGCTCTGGAGTCAAGGCCGCGAGGGGCAGGGGCAACTCCGTTTCTTCCGCAGCCAGCGCGAGCACTTCTTCTTTGGCGCTCTCGGTTGCGGCAACCGTGTTCGTCGAGGCTTCAAACGACAGCCACTGCCGGATATGTTTCCGGTTTCCGTCGGCCAACTCGACAAATTGCACTCCGGCAGTTCTCTCAAACTCCCGCAGCCAGACGATTTTGCCGGTTGCTTCGAACGATTCGCCGAGAACGCTGGCGTCGTGCGGCATGGGCATGCAGCCCATGACTTGAAACGTGAAGTTGATTCGCTCATGCAAGACGGGCGGCCTCGAGAACTCAAAAGCCATTCCGCCCTCGCTCATGTTGGTGAGCTTGCCCCAATTGTCCTCGCCGAAATACACCAGCACCACATAGTGATTGAGCACTCCCCGCGAAGAGCTGCGCCGCTCTCCGGGTTTTGCCTTGTCAGTCGAAATTACCGGTGAAGAAGACATAAGCTCATCCTGCCGGTTTCGGTCTTATGCGTCGTTAAGCGGCATAGACCGGGCTCCTCTCGAGCAAACTTTGCGGCTCCTGCCGAGTCTCTTGTTCCACGCCGGCGCATCAATCACTCGCCTGCGACGTTTCCTGGAGCTGTTCCCAACCGCTCGGGAGCTCGAGCTGCCAGTGATTGGTCTGATCGAACAGAACAAACTCTCCGACGTTCTCGAGCCGCTCCTTGACAAAATTTCTCATCTTGTCGAGGTATCCCGCGTCTTTTTCCGCCGGCCAGTTAAACGGCTGGGTGATTTCAATGGCCAGCCGCGCGTGCTGCTTCGCCGGCAAAAACACCGGATAAGCAAGCCGAATCGGTTCCTCCTGGCTAAAGCTGCCATCGGTTTTCAGTTTGCTCAGAATCACCAGGCCGGGTCCCTCGGCAAGGTGATAGTCCGAATCCGTGTTGTTCTCGAGCTCATAGGAAATAATCAGGGAGGAGCGCGTTTTGTCGATTTGCTTGAGCTGGCTTCCAATATAACCCGCGCTGATGGGCTTCTGACTCCAGGCCGCGGCTTCATCGCGATTCGAGCGTTTGAACAGGGAGGTACTGTTGGCAAGCAGGGCTAACGCCAGAAGCGTTATTCCTGCGGACCCTACGATCCACAGTAACTCTTTCCGGGACACCCTATACTCCGTCCGGGGCTGGGGCTCCAACGATGACATTCTAATGAACTTGCGGCGCGCTTCGCCGCTTCCAGTTTTCCGTATCATCCCAACATCGGGCTGGACAAGCAGGGAAAAACCCTAACTTGGACGCGGGTCTACGGTGTATCTCCTATAGCAGGTTTCCGGCGGGATAGCCAATAGTTTTTTTGCGGTTGGTGGCCTCGGCGGCACCTGCCGCACCCCGCCGCTATCCCCGAATCTCAAGGCCGCCTTTTCCGGAAAGAGCTTCAGCAAAATCTCACTCGATGTCGCCGTCTTCATCCTCTGCCGCGCCTGACGCGGAAGCCGGTTTTAGTTCCGCGAGGCCTGCCGATTTGAGCTGGCGATTGAGCGCCGGAAGATCGCTCGCCTGGAGGGCCTGCCAGAGTTTGCGGGTAGCCGTGAAGTCGCTCTCCAGAGCGGTGATGGCGGCAAGCTGCGCGGCCGTTGGAGCCGCGTCAGCGCGGTCGATCTCGGAATAGAGCGCGCCGATCATGCCTGAGGCGCGAGTCAAGGTCGGCGCAGGCGACGCGCGAGCTCCAGAACCTCCCTGACCGCCGGCGCCGCCGAGAATCGCGGTCAGTTTTTTGTCAAAAGCAGAGACCGCTTCGGCAAGCGGACCGGAGATTTTTTCGGCCGGTGAACCGGCGGTGCTCCCGACGGTAGCCAAGGCAGGTGCTTTGCCCGTCAGTCTTTGGACCTGCTCATGGAGAGCCCGGGCCTCGCTAACCGCCTCGGTCGTTTGCGTCATCATTCCCGCCAGCAGCTGCTGTTTCTCGAGCTCCTCGGCGAGATCTCTCTCGGAGCCTTTTACGCGCGGGTCCATCTTCACGTCGAGCGGTTCGCTCGACGTGTGTCCGTTCGCCGTAAGGCGGAGGGTGTACTCCCCTGGAACGGCCATGGGGCCCCCGGGCGCACGCGGCGTGTCGCCGGGAACGGCGGAGATGGGATATTCCGAGCGCGTCGCGCGCGGCGCCGGGTAGCGCAAATCCCATACCCAGCGGTGCATGCCCGCAGCGCTCGGAAGAGCTTTGGAGATGCGAATCCAATAGCGCGGGATCAACTCCTTCCGGAGCTCTTCCGCGGAAGGCTCGGGTTTGTCAGTGCTCGAAAATTTGCGCACGATCTTTCCTTGGGCGTCGAGGATTTCGAGCGTCACGGGAGTGGAGGAAGCCTCGGCGAGAAAATAATCGATGATCGCGCCATCGGGAGGATTCTCGGCGGTGGGCTCGTCGGGCGGAAGGGGCGTGTCGGTATTGGTGTTGCGCCGGACGCGATAAGCCGTTGCCGGCCTGAACAGATGCGCTTCCGATCCTCGAAGCGATTCCGTGAGCTGACGCAACGGCGAAATATCGTCGAGAATCCAGAACGAGCGGCCGTGCGTGGCCACAATCAAATCGTCCTCGTGAATCCACAGATCGCGCATGGAGGTGTGCGGCAAGTTGAGCTCGAGCGACTGCCAGTGGTCGCCGTCGTCGAAGGAGACCCACACGCTGGTTTCGGTTCCGGCGAACAGCAAACCCTTCCGCACGGGATCTTCGCGGACGGCATCGACCGGCGCGCCCTCCGGCAGCCCGTTCGTGACCAGCCGCCAGGTCTTCCCGCCGTCATGGGTGCGGTAAATGTACGGACGGAGATCGTCGATGCGGAAGCGGCTGACCGAAGCATAGGCGGTTTCGTCATCGAAATGCGAAGCGCTAAGCTGCGTGACCTTGCTCCAGGGCGTGATCTCGGGAGGCGTGATGTTTTTCCAGTTGGCGCCGCCGTCCCGCGTAACCCAGAGCAGGCCATCGTCGGTGCCCGCCCAAACGGTGTTCACGTTTTTGAACGAAGGCGCCAGCGCATAAATGACGCCGCGAATCTCAGCGGCGCCGGGATCCTTTGCCGCTTTGTCCCCCAGGCTCGCAGGAATCGCGCCGTGCTCGCGCGCGAGATCCGGGCTGATGGTTTGCCAGGTTTGTCCCCCGTCGCTTGTCTTATACAGGAAATTCGTCGTGGTATAGAGAACATGAGGATCGACCGGCGAGAAAACAATGGGCTGCGTGCGGTCGGCGCGCACTTTCGGATCGGCCGCCGGAACCGGGGTGACGTTCTGGAATTGACCCGTGGAAAGCGAAAATTTCGACACCTCGCGGCGGCCCGCGCCGTAAACGATGTCCGGATTGAGCGGATCGGGCGCGGCGTAGCCGTATTCGATGATCCCCACGGGGTGCCATTCGCGAAAAGTGATTTCACCGTCCTTGCCGCGGCTGGAGACGCAGACTGATCCGCTATCCTGCTGGCCGCTGCACACCAAATAAGGAAAAGAATTCGTCGTAGCCGCGTGGTAGAGCTGGCCGGTGGGCTGGTTGTACCAGGAACTCCAGGTTTGGCCGGAATTCACGCTGACGAGCGCGCCCTGGTCGCTCGTGAGCAGAAGGATGTTGGGAAAGTTGGGATTGATCCAGAGATTCTGATAGTCATCGCCGCCCGGCGCGCCGCGAAGGCTCGTCCACGTTTTGCCTCCGTCGGTCGAGCGCATGGTGACAATGCTCGAGCTGTAAACGATGTCCGGATTTTTCGGATCCACACGGGGCACGGGCAGATCGCCGCCGCCAATGCGCAATGCCGGCCGCGGGTCGCTCGTGATGCGCGTCCAGTTTTCTCCCGCGTCGTCGGAGCGGTAAATCCCGACGCTCGGCTCGTTCGTGGCCACCGACGCGTACAGGCGGCTCGGCCGGCTCGCCGCGATGGCCACGTCCACTTGAATGATCCCCTTCGGCAGCCCGTTCGTGAGCGCGCGCCAGGTCTTTCCCCCATCGGTCGATTTGAAAAGGCCCCCGCCCGTGCCGCTGTATTGATTGCCGTCTTCCCACGGGCCGAGACGAACCTCCCACAACGATGCGTAGACCACATCGGGACTGGCGGGATCCATTTCGACGTCCGAGCCGCCGACGTTCGCGTCTTTCGAAAGAACTTTCTGCCAATTCTCTCCGCCGTCGGTCGACAGATAGATGCCCCGCTCTTCACTTGCTCCGTAAGGGTGCCCAAGGGCCGCGGCAAAAACGCGGTTGGGGTTCCGGGGGTCAACCGCCAGGGCGGGGATGCCCTGGGAGTTGCGCAGGCCAAGGTGCGTCCAGGTCTTGCCCGCGTCGGTGGATTTGTAGACGCCGTCACCCAAAGACAGGTCCGGCCGCGCCAGGCCTTCGCCGCTGCCAACGTAAACGATGTTGGGATCGGAAGGCGCCACGGCAATCGCGCCAATGGATTCAGTCGGCTGGCCGTCAAACATGGGATTCCAGGTGCGGCCGTAATCGTCAGACCTCCACACGCCTCCGTTGACCGCGCCCATGTAAAAAACGTTGGGCTCGCTCGGCACGCCGCAAGCAGCGCGCGTCCGGCCTCCGCGCGTGGGACCGATCATGCGCCAGCGCATTTCTTGGTACGTGGATTCGGGGATTTGCGCCCCCGCAGGATACGAACCGATGGTCGAAAAAACGACGAGCGCAAACGAGAAAATGCAGGACTGACGATTCACAAAAGGACCTCCGGCAAAGATGCAAGCGGCACAGGATAAAACAAAAGGTGGCCCGGGTGGAGAGAAACTGTGGAGCAGGCGGATAGCGTCTTGGTTCCTCGCATGGCGCTGGCTCGAAGGAAACCGGGCCACCAGGTGCCAAAAGGGCCACAGAAGGCCAAGGATCACTTGCCGTGCGGGGTGTCTGATGATAGGCTGCGTGTCTGGCGCTGAGTGGGGGTAGCCTTTTCGGCGCCGGAAACCGGGGGAGGAAGTCCTTTCTCCGTCGGGCAGTTCTTTCCAGCCGGGATTGCATTTCACATCTGAACCACTGATTGCAGAGGAGGAAGTATGAGGAAACTGCTAGGTGCTCTGACGCTTGCAACCTTCCTTTGTGTTTCCGGCGCGACGTATGCGCAGGACACCGAGAAGAAGGACGACGCCAAGGCGGACACCACCAAGAAGAAGGAAACCAAGAAGAAGAGCTCGAAGAAGAAGACTGAGAAGAAAGAAGAGAAAAAGGACGACAACAAGCCCAGCTGACGGGCTTTTTTTTGTGCTGTCGTTCTGGGCAGCCGCTGCGCGAGAGCGTGCCGGCTGCCCAAATTGTTTGTCCGCACGATTGGTTTGCCTGACCCGGGCAGCGGCGAGATTGTTGGCGGCGGAGCGAGAGAGTATGCTTTCGGGAAGCGGCAGGAAAAAAGCAGGGAGGAGGACAGAAATGATCTGGAAAAGACTCGCATGGTTCGCGGTTGCAGCCATGGCGGTGGCTGCGGGTGCTCCGGCCCAGCAGTCCGCTGGCGGCACCTCGGCATCCCCGAACCTTTCTCCGGTGGCCAATCCCGTGAGCGCCGCGGTGAAGGCCCAGCTGCCTCGCTTCAGCAAGAACATGGTTGCCGCCGCGGAAGCCATGCCCGCGGAGAAATACAACTTCAAGCCCACTCCGGAAATGAACTCCTTCGCTCACCTGGTGATGCACATCGCGCAGTCGAACAACGGCTTGTGCTCGAAGATTTCCGACACTGCCGCGCCGGACGTAAAGCTCGCGGACACGGATCCCAAAGACAAGCTCGTGGCGGCGCTCAAAGCCTCGTTCGAGTATTGCTCGGCGGCGCTCGAAAAAGTGGATGATTCGAAGCTCGGAGACCAGATGATGCTGTTCGGCAACCGCCCGTTTTCCCGCGCCGCGGTGCTGATTATTCTGAGCGACGATTGGTACGACCATTATGGGGCGCAAGCAACCTACCTGCGCTTGAATGGCATTCTGCCGCCCACGGCACAGCCGAGAAAAGATTAACTGCGTTTCTATTGCTCGGTGATCGAGGTCAGCGCCAGAGCTGCAGTCGCGCGGTCGAGCTCACACTTGCAAGACGTCGCCTTCGCGGGCGACGACTTCATACAGCACGGGATTGACAAAGAAGCCCAGGAACAGGCGCGAAATCAGTCCTGCGACCACCACGATCGCAAAGGGCTTCTGGGTGTCGCTGCCCACGCCGGTAGAAAGTGCCGCGGGGAGCAAGCCGAGACAGGCCACCAACGCCGTCATCATGATGGGACGCAAGCGCAGCAAGGAGGCATCGAGGGTCGCTTCGCGAATGGTTTTGCCTTCAAGACGAAGCTTGTTGATGTAGCTGACGAGAATCACCGCGGTCTCGACGGAAACTCCCAGGAGCGCGAGCAAGCCCAGGAGGCTCGAGACGCTGAAAGGCGTATGGGTCAGCCATAGCGCGATAAGCGCTCCGACCGGTTCGGTCAGCAACACGCCGAGAGCAATCGTGACCGGAAACTTGAAATTGCCATAGAGCGCGAAAAGAATCAGGAAAATGAGCAAAACGGCGAGGGGCCCGATGATGAAGAACTGTGCTTTTGCTTCGAGCAACTCGCTGTACTCTCCGCCCCAATCGAGCGTGTATCCCTCGGGGATTTGTACCGATTTCTCGACCGCCGCCTGTCCGGCATTCACAATGCCTTCCAAGTTTCGCCCAACAATCGAAAATTGAATGCCGATGTAACGCGAATTGTTTTCCCGGTAGATGAACGACGCGCCGCTGGATTCTTTGATGCTGGCGAGCTCGGCAAGCGGAATCTGCTGTCCGCCGGGAGCGGGAACAAGAAGGTCCGCAATCTGGCGCGCGCCGGAACGGAATTGCGGCTCCATGCGAACGATGAGGTCGAAGAGTTTTTCTCCCTGGATGACCTGCGTGGCAGCCTGTCCCCCGATGGCCGCTTGCACGACCGCTTCGACATCGGCGACGTTGATCCCGTAACGCGCGATTTTCTCGCGATTGGCGTCGATGATCAGGCTGGGCTGGCCGAGTTCGCGAACCACCGTGAGCTCGGTAAAACCCGGCGTTTTGTCGAGAACGTTGCGAATCTCCACGGCCTTTTTCTCCAGGACGTTGAGATCTGGTCCAAAGATTTTTACTGCCAGCGCGCTCTTCAGGCCGGTCAGAGCTTCGTCGACGGCGTCTTCGGCGGGCTGCGTGTAGTTGAAGATCACCCCGGGGTAGGCGTCGAGTTTCTTTTGGACATCGGCGATCAGTTCTTCCTTGGAATGAATGGGGCCTTTCTTCCAGGAAGCATCGTTGTAGGGCGTCAAGCCAACGTAAAACTCGCAGTTGAAGAAACCGGTAGGATCGGTGCCGTCATCGGGACGGCCCAGCTCCGAGCCCACGACCGTCACCATCGGGTACTGGTTCAGCAGGGCGCGCACCTGCGGAGCAAACTTGGCGGCTTCCTCGAAGGAAATGGTATAGGGCATGGTGGCGCGGACCCACAGGGCGCCTTCGTCGAGGTGCGGAAGAAACTCGCCGCCGATGAAGGGCAGGAGAAGAAGCGTTGCCCCAAAAATGAGAGCGCCCGCGAGCAGTGTGCCCTTGGGATGATCGAGGCACCACTCGAGTCGGCTGGAATAGCCGTCGCGAATCCATTCGAAAACGCGGTTTCGTTTTTCCTGTACACCTTTTTTGAACCAGGAGTAGGCCAGCACAGGAACTAAAGTAAGCGTGAAGAAAAGTGCGCCAACCAGTGCGAAGCCCATGGTGTCGGCCATGGGATGAAAAAGCTTTCCCGCCGGGCCGCGGAGCGCATAAATCGGGAGATACCCCGCGATGATCACGGCCACCGAATAAAAAATGGGCCGGTCCACGTCGCGCGCGGCCGCCAGAATCACTTCGCTAAGCTCGTATTCCTGCCCTCGGCGAAGACCCAGCTCGCGGTAGATGTTCTCCACCATCACGATGGTGCCGTCGATGATGATCCCGAAGTCGATCGCGCCGATGGACAGGAGATTCGCTGCTTCGCCGGTTAAGTGCAGAAAAATAAAGGCGAAGAACAGCGCCAAGGGGATGGTGAGAGCGGTAATGATGGCCGCGCGGAAACTCACCAGGAAGAAAATAAGGACGAGAAGAACCAGGATCATCCCGCGGAGCAGGTTGCCTTCGACCGTGTCGGTAGTCACCCGGACAAGATCGCTTCGGTCGTAAAAAGGCCGGACCTTGACGTCGGGCGGAAGGATTCTTCGGTTAAGCTCTTCGGTCATTTTTTCGACGCCGGCCAGAACTTTCTGGGTTTGCTCGCCGCGGCGCATGAGGATGACGCCCTCGACTTCGTCGTCGTTGTTCTTGAACTTGTCTTGAAACCCGAAGATGCCCAGGCGGGGAGCGTGGCCGATGTCGACCTGGCCGATATCCTGCACGCGGATGGGCACGCCATTGGAGCTGCCGACGACGATTTCGCCGATGTCCTGGGTGTTTTTGACCAAGCCCAACCCGCGAACGTAGTAAAACTGCCCGCCCTGGGTGTAGAACCCGCCGCCCGTGTTGGCGTTGTTGGCGGTGAGCGCGTTGAGCACCTGCACGACGGGCAGGTGGTAGTTGTAAAGCTTCACCGGATCGAGCAGCACGTGGTATTGCATCGTCGGGCCGCCGAAACCGGAATCGTCCGCGACGCCGGGGATGCTGCGGTAAGCGCGCTCGATGATCCAGCTCTCGTAGGTGTGCAGTTCGGTGGGCGTGCGGTCCGGGCTCTCGAGCACGTAGCGATAGACGAGCCCGCTTGGACTGAACAGCGGAGCCATGCTCGGAGTGACGCCGGCGGGAAGTTGCGCGTCGCTGAGGCGTTCGAATACCACCTGACGGGCAAAGTAAGGATCCACATTTTCTTCAAAGGTCAAACGCACGTCGGAAAGTCCGTAAAGCGAAATCGACCGCATGACCACGAGATTTGGCGTACCGTTCATGGCCAGTTCCAGGGGAAGAGTGGTGAGCCGCTCCACCTCTTCGGCGGCATGTCCCGGCCACTGCGTGATGAGCTCGACCATGGGAGGTGACAGGTCGGGGTAAGCGTCGACCGGCATGCGTTGAAAAGAAATGGCGCCCGCAAAAACGATGAGCACGGTGACCATCAGCACAAGAAAGCGCTGCTGCAGGGCAAATTGGACAATGCGATGGATCATCGGGGTTCTCTAAGGCGCTTCTCCGTTCTAGTGCTGCAGGGAATTTTTGAATTGCAGGAACAGGCTGCCGTCGCCGACCACGCGCTGGCCTGCTTGTAAACCGTCCGTAATTTGCGTGCGGCCGTCCTGGCTGTCGCCAATTTTCACCAGGCGCCGGGCAAACCGGTTTGCGCCGGACTCGAGGTACACGAACGGCATGTTTTCGCTATCGCGAAGTACGGCCGCGTCGGGAACGGTGAGCGCCTCGCGAATCACGCCCGCTTGCAGCATCGCCGTCACGTACATGTCTTTCTTCAAAATCTCATTGGGGTTGGCGGTGACGATCCGCGCCTGAAGCGTGCGTGTATTGGGGTCCAGGGCGGGTGCCACGTAGGAAATTCTTCCGTGAAAGACCTTGGGATAGGTGTCGGTCGTGATGTCCACCGAATCACCAACGCGCACGTAAGCCACATCGCTCTGGTAGACATTCACCAGCACCCAGACCGTGCTCATGTCCGAGATCGTGAACACTTGCGTCGCGCCCGCCTGGAGAAGCTGGCCCGGACCAACGAGGCGCTCGACAACTTCGCCGCCGACCGGAGCCGGAAGAGGAATCTGCAAGGTCGTTTTTGGCGGATTCTTAATCATGGCTTCCGGATCGTTTAGGCCAAGCGCGCGAAGCATGTCGGAGCTGGCCTGCAAATCGGCTTGCGCCTGGGAGCGGCTGGTTTCCGCTTGCTGAAGATCCGCCTCGGCAATGGCGCCGTGAGCGTAGAGATCCTGCGAGCGCGTGTACACCTTGTCGGCCAGGAAGAAGGCATCGCGGGCCTTGAGATACGCGGAGCGAGCCGCCGAATAGTCGGGGCTGTTCACGGTAAGCAAAGGCTGGCCCGCGTGAACGGCTTGGCCGGGCGCCACCAGGATTTCGTGCACCGGTCCGCCAATCGGGCTGAACACCGGCGTGGTTTTAAATGCGTTGTAGGTAACGCTTCCCGCCAGACGCAGCTGCCGCCGCAGACTGCTCTTTTGCACGGGGACCACCTGCACGTGAACCATCTGGTCCTGGGGCACGCTGAAGAGCGTAGCGGTGTCCGCTTTGCTTTCTGCGGCGGAATAGGAAGTCATCTTGGATTCGGGTTCCGCGGGGCCCGCGCTACTGCAGCCGGCGCAGGCGGCCACCACGGCCGCGGAGGAGAACATCAACACGGGCAAAAGTGTCTTTCTCATGGCAGATTCCTTGTGCCCGCGGCCTGACGCATCTGTTCGAGAGCGGTCATGTAGGCGGCGAGCGCCTGGCGATAAGCAAGTTGATTGGCCCGGTAGGTGCGTTCCGCATCGAGATAATCCAGCAGGCTGGCGGCGCCGCGCTTGTAGGCATACTCGCTGATGTCGCGCGACTTGATGGCCTGATCGACATAGCCGCTCTCATAAAGCTGGACAATCTGTGCGCTGGTATGGAGGTTTTGGTAGGCATTCACGACGTCGGTGAGAACTTGCTGCGAGGTCTCCCTAGCGAGTTGTTCATTTTGCGTGATGACGTGACGGGTTCGGGCGATCTCGCCCTGGTTGCGGTCGAAGAAGGGCAACTGAATGTTGAAGAAAAAGGCCCCGGTGTTGGTCGAGGCCACGTGGGAGTAATTGAACGTGGTGGTGAGGTCGCGCTTGCGGTTGGTTTCCGCAAGCAGCTCGGCGCTCTGCGCGGCGGTGACGTTTTGCTCGGCGGCGCGCAAGTCCGGGCGCGTGCGCAGGGCCAGCGCTTTGAGATCGTCGAGGCTGGTGTGCACCGGCACATATTCGAGCTTGCCTTCCACGTCGTAATCATCGGGAACCGACTCGAATCCCAGGACCTGGCGCAATGCGGAGAGGGCCTGGATCTTGGCAAGCTTTGCGCTCAGCACGTCGTTCTGGAATTGCAGCATTTGCAGCGTGATCTTGAGCAGGTCGCCCTCGCTGATGGCGCCCGCTTTGTACCGCGTTTCGCTGATGTCCACGGTCTTCTGGAAGCCCTCCAGATCCTGCTGGGTGAAATCGCCGGTGGACTGGGCGAGAATCGCGGCGATAAATTGCTGCCCGACGTTGAAGGAAAGCGTGCGTTCGTTGTCGGTGACGGTGGAGCGCGTGGCCGCGGTCACGTCCCTGGCGGCCCGCAAGCGATGCTGGCGCTTCCCGCCGATCTCGAGGGTGTAGCCAAGACCGAGATCGAATTGCGCCTGGCTGTCAAGGTAATCGGCGGTGAACTTATCCGGCTCAAAAATGGGGAGGAACTGAGCGTCCCAGGAAAGCACGGGATTGGGACGGAGATTGGCGGTGGTTTCGAGCGCTTGAGATTCGAGAATCGTGGTGCGCGCCGCTGCGAGCGCATGGTTGTGTTCGAGCGCGAGACCAAGCGCCTCGTCGAGGGTGATGCGGAGCGACGGGGGTGCCCCCGTGGATGGCCGGGACGGCCGCGCGGCGGCAGCCGGAGCGTTTTGCTCGGCCGGCCGGCTCTGCTGCGCGCTAAGGCAACCTGGCAGGGCCAGCATCGCTAGGCCAAATACGCAGGCTATTCTCAAGTGGTACTCCTCGCTCGTCATGAAATCAACGGGACAGCTGGCAATGGGGAAAGGGCATCAACCAGGGATAGAACGGCAGGCTAGAGAGCGGGGGGAGCGCGGGGAGAAACAGCGCGCGGAAAGGCGGAAGAAACCGCCAGCACCAGGGAAACGACCTCAAACCGATGCGTCGCGGGAATCATCGCCACGGTCGGCGACTGCGTAGCGAGGGCCGCGCTGACGACGGAGCAGACCGGACAGAAATGCCTGGCCGAGGCGGAGGCAGACACGTCGCTGCAGATATGGAATTGCGCTGCCAGGAAGATGATCCCGAGGAGCAATGCCACAAGACGGACACGCTGAGCCCTGCTATGCATGTGCTTATTAAGACGAAGGTTAAGGCGGATTGGTTGCAGGGTCAAGTAAAGTATCGACAAGGGACGCTCTTTTTGAGCATTGCTTGTCGACTCGCTTCGCGCCTGGTGCTAGCATTAAAACTTGGTTTCATGAAAAAAGAGAGATCTATTTTTGTGTGCGGCGACAGGCGAGCGGCGTTCGCCGTGCTGGCGTGTGCCGCCTTGCTCTTTTTCGCGGCTGGCGGTTCGCTTCTTCACGAGCATAGCCATGGCCCGGACGCCACCTGCCATGTCTGTCAGGCGCTGCATATGCCCGCGCTCGCTGCAGCCCGGCTGAACTTGAGCACGGTTCTCGAGAGAGTGGCCTGGTATTCCTCGCGGCCACAGCACTTGGCACTGTGCGAGCCTTTCTCCCTCGACCGCGCTTCCCGCGCACCTCCCATCGCTTAGCCTCACCCTCTTAGCTCGAAGTGTATTTCCACACGTTGGCCAAGGGCCGGCGTACCCGCTATTTTTCCGGCGAACTTTGCTTCCAAGAAATTGTCGATCTTGAAGGGATGGAGAAAAATGCTCAAGAGGTTGCTCATTTTCGCAGTTCTTGCTGTGGCCTTTGCCTTGTTTTTCGCTATCGCTCCCACGATGGCCCAGTTGGGAAACTCTGGTTCCCTTGCAGGGACCGTGAAAGATCCTTCCGGTGGGGTGGTTGCCGGCGCTTCGGTTGCAATTTCCTACCCCGTTAGCGGCTTCCAGCGTCAAGCGACGACCGATGCGGATGGAAACTTCAAGTTCACGAACGTGCCGTTCAATCCTTATCACTATCACTTACCGTTACGGCCGAGGGCTTTGCCCCGTTTACCGAGGATGTGGACGTGCGGTCCCTAGTGCCCCTGGCGCTCGAGGTTCGTTTGAAGCTCGCTACCTCGGCAACCAGCATCACCGTCGAGGCTGGCGGCGCCGACTTGATTGAAACCGAGCCAAGCGCTCATACCGATGTGGATACCGGCTTGATCGAGAAACTTCCTCTCGAGAGCCAATCCTCTTCGGTCAGTTCTCTCGTGACCCTGGCCTCTCCGGGAGTCGTGGCCGATTCCAATGGCTTGTTTCACGGTCTGGGCGATCACGCGGAAAACTCGTTTTCTGTGGACGGCCAGCCCATCACCGACCAGCAAAGCAAGGTCTTCTCGAATCAAATTCCGCTGGATTCCATTCAGTCGCTGGAAGTCGTGTCCGGCGGACCTCCGGCGGAATATGGAGACAAGACCAGCCTGGTGATCAAGGTGACCACGCGTTCCGGTGTGGGGGTGAGGAAACCCACGGGATCCCTCACTTCCTCCTATGGGAGCTTCGGTTCCGTGACGGGCGGTTTTCAGCTCGCCTACGGCGGAGAGAAGTGGGGCAACTTCATTGCGGCGAACGGCTTGAACACCAGCCGCTTTCTGGATCCGCCGGAATTTCAGGCCCTTCACGACAAAGGCAACGAGGAAAATCTATTTGACCGCTTGGATTTCAACGTCACCGGCGCGGACTCCCTTCACACGAACTTTCAGTACACGCGCTCCTGGTTCCAGACGCCCAACACCCTCGACAACTTGAATGTGGGCGTGAGCGATCCGGTGACGGGGCAGCCCCTCCCGGCCACCGATCAGCGCGCGCTGATCAACACTTTCAACGTCGCCCCGGTGTGGACGCGTTTGATCAGCACCACGACTCTGTTCACTTTCGGAGCCTTCCTCCGCCACGACCACTTTAACTATTATCCCACCGGCAATGTCTTCGCCGACGGGACCGGGCTCATTCCGAGCGGTTCGTCGGCGACGGTGAATCAGGATCGCCGCCTCACCAATGCCGGACTGCGGAGCGACTTGTCCTATGTAAAAGGAGCGAACAACGTCAAGGCGGGCATCACTTTTCAACACACTTTCCTGACCGAAAATTTCAACTTTGCGATCACCGATCCAAACTTCCTGCCTTCCGAGACCGACGCGAACGGCAACCCCTGCTTCAACACCGCCACGAATCAGCCGATCGACGCGCCTTGCACCGAGCTAGTTCCGTTCGATCTGACGCGGGGAGGAGCTCACTTTCCTTTTCACGGCCACACGGACGTCAAGGAACTTGCGGCCTATCTCCAGGACGCCGTCACCAAAGGGCCTTGGTCGTTCAGTTTGGGTGTGCGCGCCGACGTGTATCGGGGCATCGTTCACGATTGGCAGCCCGAACCTCGTGTGGGTGTGGCGTACAACGTCAAGAAGACCGCGAGCGTGCTCCGGGTTTTCTACTCGCGCGTGTTGGAGACCCCTTTCAATGAGAACCTGATTTTGTCGAGCCTGGGTGCTTCGAACCCGGTGATCGTCGGCGTAATTGGCGGAACAAGCTTACCGGCGCCGATCCGCTCCGGTCAGCGCAACCAGTTCAACGCCGGGTTCCAGCAAGCTTTCGGAAGGTTCCTGGTCGTGGACGCCGACTATTTGTGGAAGTATACGCACAACGGCTACGACTTCAGCGCGTTTGGCAACACCCCCATCTTTTTTCCCATTGCGTGGAAAAACTCGAAGATTGATGGGCCTTCGGTGCGGGTTAGCCTGCCCGATCACAACGGCTTAACCGCATTCGCGGTTCTGGCGCACGTCCGCGCGCGCTACTTTCCGCCGCAAGTCGGGGGACTGGGGGCCACGGTGACCGGCGGCGAAGTCTTTCGCATCGACCATGATCAAGCGTTCAATCAGACGACACACTTGCAATACCAGCCGTGGAAGAGATCACCATGGATCGCTTTCAACTGGCGCTATGACAGCGGGCTGGTGGCCAGTTCGCCCCTGGTGGCCGACTTTCCAACCGCGCTCGCTGCGCTCAATGCGGACCAGCAAGCGGCCATCGGCCTCTACTGCGGGAACCATGCGGCCACTCCTTCCGCACCACTGACACCGGCGATTTGCTCGGGACAAACCCCGTTTGGAGCCAAGTTGCTCGACCTCGCCGCGCCCGGGACCAACGACCCCGACCGAAATCCGACGCGCGTTCGGCCGCGCCATCTGTTTGACGCCAGCGTCGGCGACGATGACTTGTTTCACAACGACCGTTACAAGTGGAGTTTGCGCTTGACAGCTGTCAACCTGACAAACAAAACGGCAATTTACAACTTCCTGTCGACGTTCAGCGGAACGCACTTCGTCACACCGCGAGCCTTTACCGCCGAGTTGGGTTTCCATTTTTAGTTTGGAGGCGCTCGGATGACTTGGAGCCGGGAGAGGAGGCCATCTTTCGAGCCAGTCGGGTGGAAGCTCGAAGCTTCTGCTCGGAAGGCGAGTGGCTCCAGCCCATGAGTTTCCAGGCGAGAAAGAAAACCGGGAAAAGGCGCAGGGAAGAAAAGCCTCCCTCCGATCTTGGGAGGGCGAAGCCGTTATTTCGCAGCTCCTGCGAGCGAGTATCGGACTGCAAAAGGCCTTTGACCGGCGCTTCGCCTACGCGGGACTGACGGCGCAGGAAGCCGCCGTGCTGGTGCATTGCGCGGAGGCCAAAGAACTTTCCGCGGGGAGGCTCGCCCAGGCCATGGGGCGGGACAAGGGCAAGATTACCCGTTTTGTTGACCGCCTGGAGGCCGGAGGATTCCTGCGGCGCGTCAGCGACCCGCGGGATCAGCGGCTGCTCATCATCAGACCCACTGCCCGGGCGGAACGCGCGGTGCCCCGACTGAAGAAGACCTTTGAGCAAGTGCGCGAGGAATTCCTCACCGGGATCCCGAGCGACGATCTCAACCGCTTGGGATCACTGCTCTCTGCACTGCATGAAAACGCGGGGCGGATTTACGAAGGGAGAGCACCGGAGCCGTCTCCGAAAAAACACTAAGCGCGGGCAGCGGGGGCCCCGGCGCTATTTTCGAGCGAGGTAGGTTTTAACTTCGGCCAATTCGGGGCGATCGGCCGCGGCGGGGCAGACCGCGGCGAGTTGTTCGTAGAAGCTTTGCGCGGCGCTCGAGTCGCCCGAGGCTTCGGCCGCACGCGCGGCTCCGAGAAGGCTGTCAAAACGGTTCGGGGAATTCTTCAAGGCGACTTTGTATTCCGCGAGCGCGTCGGCCGGGCGCTTGAGCTCGAGCAGCATGTCAGCAAGCATTTCTCGCGCGGGGATGGCGAGCGAATCGATGCCCTTCGAGTCCTGGCGATCGGCAATCGCGCGCATTTCCTCGAGCGCTTCGTCGTGCTTGCCTTCGGCGAAGAGAATCCAAACCTCGACCGAGCTCGTGTGCTTTTCGTGCGAGACGGGATAACCTAGTTTTCGGTCCTCGCCCTCCTGGGCGGCCCAAGTCTCTTTGAGCTTCTCGAGATCGGCGCGGGCGCCCGCCACATCGCCCAAGTGCGCTTTGCCGAGCGCGCGGGCGTGGTAGGCAGGCTCTCGGGCGACGAGCCTTACTTCTGGAACCGGCAGGGCCGCGGCTTCCGTCCAGCGATGCAGCTCGAGAGCCGTGCGGGAGGAGAGTTCTGCGGCTTGACTGGCCTTGCTCTCCTCGCCGGCGCCTACGACGTTCTCCTCGTCGGCAATGACTTCGCGCGCCTTGGTTTCCTGACCGGACTGCAGGTAGGAGTAGTTCAGGAAGTCCATGGCGTGGGTCTGGTAGTGGGACTCGGCCATACGCATTTCCGCGGCGTGGGCGGCGGAACCCCTGGCCGCCAGGTTCGAGGTGATGGAGTCCTGCCATAAGCCGAGGCGCACGAAGATGTGCGAAGGCATGTGCAGCGCATGCGAGGATTCGGGAGCGATCTCGGCGTAGCGGCGCGCGGCCTCAAGGCCTTGTGAGGCCAGCTCGGGCCGGTCGGCGGCGTGAATCAGGTAATGCGCAACGCCGGGGTGATCGGGAAACTTTTCGAGCAGCGGATTGAGGATGGCGATGGCTTTTTGAAGGTTGGCTGTTGCGTCCACGTCTTCGTCGGCAAGCGACACCAAAGAAAGTGCATAGAAGGAGGCAATTTCGCTGTCGCCCGGATTTTCGGCATAAAACTTTTCGAGAGCGGCGGAATAGGCCTTGGTGCGATCGGCATGGGACAGGTTGGATTTTTTCTGGAAGAACGCGGCGGCGGCAGCGATAAAGCCTTTCTCCCGCGGGCTAACCGAATGAACCTTGCGGGCTTCGTCGATCTCCTTGCGGCCTTCCTTGAGGGTGCCCTTGACAGGAAAGTCCCAAAGCTGGTGATACAGAGCCATGGCTTTGCCCCAATGGGCGATCGCGCACTTAGGTTCGCGTGTGGCCGCTTCCGTGAAGGTTTGCTCGGATTCCTTGTACTGAAACGAGTGCAACAGCGCGACGCCCTTTTCGATGGTGGGCGCGATGGCGCTCGAGCAAGTCGTGGGGAAATGCACTTTGCCAAGCTGGTCGGCCGGCGTGGCGGACAAGCTCGCTTGGCCGAGCAGGAAGAGAACAACGGTTAGCGGGTTGGCGGCCTTCGAGTGACAGCGGTCACGCATGGGGGCATCCTCCTTGCCGATCCAGACGATTCTACCGCGAATCCGCGGGCCGTGTTCGGCGGCGCGTGGAAGGTACGCTCGAGCCTCGGGCGTTCCTGATTCGGAGAGGAAGGAACAAGCGCCGCGCAAAACTTTGGACGCGTGTCGGCGCTAAGGATAGAATGAGAGCGGAGCGGTACTTCGACGCAGGTGAGGGTACGAAAGCCGTTTGAACCGTAACGAATCTCTGGGGTGCTGCGGATAGACAGCCTGTGAGCACGGCCTGTCCCACTGGCGCGCCGCCGATTTTCTCCAGAAAGCATGGTCAGTTCCGAGTTTTCCGTTTGCCGTCAGGAAGTTTCTTTCCTACTCTGTACCGCAGGCGGAAAACGAACAACGGAACCGATCGCACGGCGGCACGCGAGCGGGGCAGGAAAGCCTAACGGCTGGCTCGTGGCGCCCACCTACTACAGAGGTTCACGGCCTAGCTCCCCACGGCCAAGCGGTCCGCTCCATTTTGCTATCCAGCAGATTTTCGTCGAAAGGGGAACCGTGGCTTCTCTGACGTCTGTACTTCAGGAGCCTAGCGACCAGCCGCGAGTCAGGAGCGCAAGCCATCGCTTCGTCGAGCCGGTTGCTCGTCACTAGCCGCCTGCCAGCCTCGACTTCTTCATGCGCATACTTTTTGTGGGAGACATTGTGGGAGCCCCGGGACGGTTGATCGTCCACGACCGCCTAGCGGATGTGGTGTCGCAGCGGGAGATCGACCTGGTGATTGTCAATGGCGAGAACGCGGCGTCGGGATTCGGGATCACCCCGCGGCTGGCGCAAGAGCTTTTGAACCTAGGGGTCGCCGTGATCACCGGCGGAAATCATAGTTGGGACCGCAAGGAAATCCTGGAGTACCTGCCGCACGAACCGCGGCTGCTGCGCCCGGCGAATTTTCCAGAAGGCAATCCCGGCAGCGGGACCTACGTTGGTACGGCGAAGAACGGAACGAAGTACGCGGTGCTGAATCTGCAGGGGCGCGTGTTCATGACGCAGATCGATGACCCGTTCCGCAAGGCCGACAGCGAGCTCGAGAAACTTCCCGCGGACGTCGACTTCGTGCTGGTGGATATGCACGCGGAAACGACCAGCGAGAAAGTGGCGATGGGCTGGTACCTGGATGGCCGGGTGACGGCGGTCGTGGGCACGCACACGCACGTGGCCACGGCCGACGAACGCGTTTTGCCGCAGGGCACGGCTTACATTACCGACGTGGGCATGACCGGCCCGCACGGCGGCGTCATCGGGATGGACCGCGACGGCATCATCAAGAAATTTCTAAATGGCCTCCCGGCAAGGTTTGACGTGGCTTCCGGCGATGTGCAGATGAATTGCGTGTTGGTGGAAACCGATGGCGATCTTCCGCGCAATGCCGCCGGCCGCTTGCGCGCGCGCTCGATCGAACGCCTGCGCTTCTCGATCGACTGATACTTCTTGCCTCCGTCAATACTTCGCTCGTGCGTCGGTCGTCCATCCTTCTACTCCTCCTCCCGATTTCCGTCTGGTTGACGCGGCCGCGCCGAGGCTGGTTCGAACGCGGGCAACCGCCCGGGCGTCCGTAGTAATCTACAGGATCTATGGGAACCACCAGGGCTTCGAAAGTGAAGCTTCTCACGGCGATCGGTTTGCTTGCCTCCTCCGCGGCGCTTCGGCAAGAACCCGAAGAGGTGGACCTTTTCGCCAAGCAACGGATTCTGACCGCCATTGGTCCCGGGCTGCGCGCGGTCCGGCAAGGGGCAAACGGACGGCTGTACGTCCTGGCTTCGGCCGCGCCAGGACTGGTGGTCGTCGACGCCGCGGGAAAGCAACTCCTGGCCATCGGCGAGGAACCCGCGGCTACGGGGAGCGCCGCAACTCACAGCTTGATTACTTTCGGCGAGGACTGCGACGTGGATGCCGAGGGCAGGATCTACGTGGCGGACCGCGGCGCGAATCTCATTCGGGTTTTTTCTCCCGACGGCGCGCCTCTTCGTTCCTTCGCCGTGAAGAACCCCGTTTCGGTGGCCGTCCTCGAGGAAGACGAAGTCGCGGTCGCGACGCTTGGCGAAACGCACCTGGTGATGGTTTTCGACAAGAAGGGCAAAGACGTAAGGGAGTTTGGCGATCCGGAGCCCATTGCCGAGCGCCCGGAACTGAACCGCTTCCTGAACATCGGGCAACTCGCGACCGACGAGCTGGGCCATCTTTATTATGCGTTCGAGTATTTGCCCGAGCCGACGGTGCGGCAATATGACCGGCTGGGCTACGCGAGCCAGGATATTCAATACACGGCGATCGACTCCCTCCCGGTGGCGGTGGCCGTGCGCAAGGAAATCGCCCGGCAGGAAAAGCGCGGCGACGCGCCCTCCTTCAAGCGCGTCCTGACGGCCTTGGGGGTGGACCGTTCGAGCGGGGAGGTGTGGATGGCGTTGAACAACAACCTGCTGCACTTTGATAGGGCCGGTAACCGCCTCGCGACCTACAAGATTTATGCCCCCGGAGGCGCGCGCCTCGAGGCCAAAACCATTCTCGTCCAGAAAGATCAGTTGGTCATCGGAAGCGATCCGTTGGGTCTTTACCTGTTCAGCCGGCCCGACAAAAAAAACACGAAGTGAATGGAGTTTTCCTCAGCCTCCGCCCGCCGACCTTGTGAAAGATTTCTCCCCGGCAAAGACTTTCCCGAGCAATGTTGTGAAAAAAAGGTATTTGTGGGCAGCCGGGGAGGAATAGCGGGCTGTGGAAAAGTTGTGCAGAGCATGTGCAACACCGCCAAGACCTTCGCGCACTTTTCGCTTGCCCTGGGCAAGTCAATCGGCGACAATCCGCGCGGTCTCAAGCGGCGGTAGGTAGGCCGGCAAATCCTAACAAGTCGCATACGGATCCCAGGGGCATGAGGTATCCGGCGCGGCCAGGAATCCCGAAGCGTGAAGAAGAGTAAGCGAGGAACTGCTTTCCACAGGTTTTACACATTCTGTGGAAATAGCCAAGGGGCTTTGTTTTGTCTTTAGCGATGACGACGGCAACCCAAGTTGGGCGTGAGCGTGAAGCGGGAAATCCCTGGGACCAGTTTCTCGACCACGTCAAGGCCCGCGTGAGCATCAACACCTTTACGACGTGGTTCCAGCCAACACGGCTGAGCCGGGCCGAAGGCGAAATCCTGTACATTCAGATTCCCAGCGCCGTTTTCCGCCAGGTGCTCACCCGCACGTACGGGGACATCATCACGGCGGTGTTCCATGAGCTCGGAACCCCCAACATAAAGGTCCAATACGTGTGCAGCGAGGAGGAACCGGTGCAGGCCTCGCCCGCGGCTTTGCCCAAGGCGGGACAAGCCAAGCTGGATTTTGAGTCGAGCGACCACCAGCTCAACCCCCGCTACAGCTTCGACACGTTCGTGGTGGGCAAGTCCAACGAATTTGCGCATGCGGCGTCCCGCGCGGTGGCCGAACACCCTTCGAAAGCCTACAACCCGCTGTTCCTTTACGGCGGGGTGGGCATGGGCAAGACGCATTTGATGCACGCTATCGGGCACACCATCAAGAAGCGCAACCCGGCCATGCGGCTGAGCTACGTGAGCGCGGAGAAATTCACCATCGAAGTGATCAACTCGCTGCGCTTTGACCGCATGATCAGCTTCCGCGAGCGTTTTCACACCGTGGATGTGCTGCTGGTGGACGATATTCAATTCATCGCCGGGAAAGAGAGAACGCAGGAAGAGTTTTTTCACACTTTCAATGCCCTGTACGAGCAGCAAAAGCAGATCGTCATTTCCTCGGACTGCTTGCCGAAGGACATCAACTCCATCGAGGAACGCCTGCGCTCGCGGTTCGAATGGGGATTGATTGCGGACATCCAGCCGCCCGACCTCGAAACAAAGATCGCCATTCTGCAGAAGAAGGCGGAGAACGAGCGCTTCAGCCTGCCCGACGACGTGGCGGAATACATCGCGCGCGCCATCAAGTCCAACGTGCGCGAGCTCGAAGGCGCGCTGACCCGCCTGATGGCTTATGCTTCACTGACCGGTGCGGTGGTTTCGCTGTCCACGGCGCAGCAGGTGTTGCGGAACATCATCGCCTCGCAGGAAAAGCGCGTCACCATCGACCTGATCCAGAAACGCGTGAGCGAACACTTCGATTTGCGCGAGCAGGACCTCAAGATACGCAGCAATACGCGCGCGATCGCTTTTCCGCGGCAGGTGGCCATGTACATCGTGAAGCAGCTCACAACGGCCTCGCTGCCGGAGATTGGCCGTCAGTTCGGCGGCAAGCATCACACCACGGTGCTGCATTCGATCAACAAGATCGAGGAGCTGCGCCGGTCGGACAAAGATCTCAACCGAACCATCACTCGGTTGATGGACGCCCTGCAGTAAGACCCTCAGTCCCGCTTCATGTGGAACGCGGCCCAAGCGAAACGGGCCGCGTTTCCACATGTGATCCCCGACCTTAGTGGACCATCTTCTGGCTTGCCCCGAGCCTCCTCTGCCATCGGTTCGAACCCACCTCGGGGAAGAATTGGTTTGCAAGGAGACCTTCTTCGATAAAAGCTGTGACAGCTGTCGATGCGCGCGAATTCGGGATCGATGAAGCGGCGATCCGGAGCAGCGAGCGGCAATTTCCACAGTGCCGCGGTCGGGATAGGCTTTATACTTTTCGAAAAAACGAGTACAGTACGGCAGCGGTAGAATACGAGGGCGCCGTCCCGCCCGAGCCGAGGGTAGACTTCGACATGACCGCACCTGGAACGGCACGCGAGGAATATCAGCCGATGGAATTCAGCGTAACAAAGTCCGCGCTGTTGACCGAACTGAGCATGACCCAAGGAGTGGTGGAACGCAAAACCACGATCCCCATTCTCTCGAACCTGCTTGTCGAAGCCAGCCACAGCCAGCTTACGATTACGGCGACGGACTTGGAGCTGAGCATCCGCACCTTGTGCGATGCGAAAGTCAAGCAGGAAGGCGCCGGAACCATACCCGCGAAGAAACTGCTGGAGCTCGTGCGTCTGCTGCCGGAAGGCGAGATCAAGGTCAAGCTGCTCGAGAATCACTGGGTTGAAATCACCAGTGACCGCAAGAAGTACAAGCTGGTGGGCATGGCAAAAGAAAATTTTCCAGCGTTGCCGGCGATGCCGCACACGCTGGTAAAGATTCCGGCAGCCATTCTGCAAAGCCTGATCTCCAAGACGAAGTTTGCCATTTCTATGGAAGAGTCGCGCTATACGCTGAACGGCGGATTGCTGATTTTGCGGCCGGACACGCTGGCCATGGTGGCGACCGACGGCCATCGACTCGCCTTAGCCGAAACGGACCACAAACTCTCGGGCATGAATGGCGAGCTGAAAGTGCTGGTCCCCAAGAAAGCGATGGATGAGGTCGAAAAACTCTCGGGCGCCGCCGAGTCGGACGCGCACTTTGATTTTGCGAAAGACGAAAGCCATCTCTTTTTCCAAGTCGACCATCGCCTGCTGATTTCACGGATTCTGACCGGGCAATTCCCGAATTACGAAGCGGTCCTGCCGCGGGACAACAACAAGCACGTGGTGATCGAGAGGGGCGAGCTGACCGATGCGGTGCGCCGCGTTTCGCAGCTTGCCGATCAGCGCTCGCATGCGGTCAAACTCTCGATTTCGGGCGAAGGCCTCGAGATTTCCGCATCCAGCCCGGAATACGGCGAAGCCAAGGAAAGCATTGAGAAGGAATACCAGGGCGACCCCATCTCGATCGGCTTCAATTCGAGCTACATGCTGGATTTTCTAGGCGCGGCCGCCGACGGGCCAGTCAGCATTGAGCTAAAAGACGAGCAGTCGGCCGGGCAAATGCGCCCGCTTGCCGACGAGTCTTACCGCTACCGCTACATCATCATGCCGATGCGAATTTGAGAGGGACGGCCCGAAAAACGAAGCGCAAGAAATGGCGTTTTTTCTTCTCGCTTGCCTCCCTTTAAACCACTATAAGTTTGTGAAAATAAGCCGCTTATCCGCTGTGAATCGGGGCAAATAGCCTTGAGAAAAAGGTCTTGGCGGAGTATAATTCTTGGTTGTCGATTCCCAGTGGGGGATCTTCGACACGTCCGCCAAGCGAAAAGTGACCCGGGCTCTCGGCCTGCGAGAGCGCCAGATGAGGTCGCCGCCCGGCTAGCCACCTAGCTTGGAGAGAGTTCCTTCGGGACCTACGGTCCGCGCACACCCTTGCGGACGCGGGTTCCCCGGGGTGCATGAGTCTTCGCCACGTCCCGCTGCGCGGGACGGGATGGAGCAGGAACCCTACGAGTTCCGGAGTTGCCCAGCAAGGCCGGGATCAAAGGGTAAGGCGACGCACGGCGAAATTCCGCAAACACGCCTTTCTTGCTTCACGGAAAAATTTTGAACTCGCGGAGCATGGCTCCGCGTTGCTCGGGGTCCGTTCCGCGACGCAGATGGTCAATGAGAGGCTGCCGCCTGGGGAGAAACCATGGGTGACAAAGAAAACGTCAACGCTCCGGTGCAAGCCGCGGGTCACAAGTACGACGCGAAGTCGATCAAAGTTCTCGGCGGTTTGGAAGCGGTGCGGCTGCGTCCCGCCATGTACATCGGCTCGACCGGAGAAATGGGCTTGCACCATCTGGTCTGGGAAGTGGTGGACAACTCGGTCGACGAGGCCCTGGCCGGTTTCTCCGACGAAATCAACGTGACCGTGCATGCCGACGACTCCGTCACCGTGGTCGACAACGGCCGCGGCATACCCGTCGACATGCACCAGACGGAAAAGCGTCCCGCTGCGGAAGTGGTTATGACCGTGCTGCACGCCGGCGGGAAATTCGACAGCGAAACCTACAAAGTTTCCGGCGGCTTGCACGGCGTGGGCGTTTCCGTGGTCAACGCGCTTTCCGATTGGCTGGAGCTGGAAATCTCGCGCGAGGGTTCGGTGTGGGAACAGAGCTACGAGAAGGGCAAGCCCACTTCCAAGCTGAAGCAGACCGGCAAAACGCGCAAGACCGGCACGAAAGTTACGTTCCACCCCGATCCCGGCATCTTTGAAAAGACCACCTACAGCTTCGACACGCTCGCACAGCGGTTGCGCGAGCTGGCCTTCTTGAACAAGGGATTGAAGATCACCTTGAACGACGAGCGCACGGAGAAGACTGCGGAGTTCCGGTTTACCGGCGGTATCGCCGAATTCGTGAAGCATCTGAACCGCGGCAAGACCACGCTGCACGACTCGCCGATCTACATGGAAGGCAAGCGCGGCAACGTCGAGATCGAAATCGCCCTGCAATACAACGATACCTATGGCGAAAACGTGTTCGCGTTCGCGAACACCATCAATACCGTGGACGGCGGCACGCATCTTTCCGGGTTCCGCTCGGCGCTTACGCGGTCGATCAACAATTTCGCTTCGCAAGCCGGCATGCTCAAGGATCCCAAGGACGAAGTCGCCATCACCGGCGACGACGTGCGGGAAGGATTGGTCGCCGTGGTCAGCGTGCGGCTGCCGCAGCCGCAGTTTGAAGGGCAGACCAAGGGCAAGCTCAACAGCGACATCAAGGGCGATGTCGAGCAACTCGTGAACGAAAAGCTCGGCGAGTGGTTTGACAAGCATTCGACCGTGGCGCGGCGCATCATCAGCAAGTGCATTGACGCGGCGCGCGCGCGCGAGGCGGCACGCAAGGCCCGGGAACTGACGCGGCGCAAGTCCGCGATGGATTCGAGCGGGTTGCCGGGAAAGCTGGCGGACTGCCAGGAACGCGATCCGGCGCGCTGCGAACTGTTTGTGGTCGAGGGCGAATCGGCGGGCGGCTCGGCGAAGCAAGGCCGCGACCGCAAATACCAAGCCATCCTGCCGCTCAAGGGAAAAATCCTCAACGTCGAGAAAGCGCGCTACGACAAGATGCTGGGGCACGAAGAAATTCGCGCCATCATCACCGCGCTCGGCACCGGCATCGGCAAGGACGATTTTGACGCCGGCAAGCTGCGCTACCACAAAATCATCCTGATGACCGACGCGGACGTCGACGGATCGCACATCCGCACGCTGCTGCTGACGTTTTTCTTCCGCCACATGAAGGAGCTGATCGACCGCGAACACATCTTCATCGCCCAACCGCCGCTCTATCGCGTGAAGCGCGGGAAAAGCGAGAAATACATTCGCGACGAGCGTGATTTCGCCCGTGAATTGATGAAACGCGCAACCGAAGATCACGTCGTGAAGGCCAAAGAAGGCGTGACTCTCGAGGGAGCGGGGCTGACGACGTTCCTGCTGAACGTGCAGGAGTACGACGCGCTCGCCGCTAAGCTCGGCCGGCGGCTGCGCGATGCCGGCCTTGTCGCAGTGCTGGCGGAGAGCGGGCTCGACAAAAAGGCGGAATTCGAGGAGAGAAAGTCGCTCGAGAAGCTTTTGAAGGGGATCGACAAGGCCAAGCTCAAGCTTGAAGGCAAGATCGCTTTTGACGAAGAGCACAGCCTTTACGAAATCCAGTTCGGCGCGCCGCACAACCAGAAAATCAATTGGGCGCTCGCCTCCACGCCGGAATACAAGCGCCTGCGCGTGCTGGCAAAGCAGGTCGAAGAATTCAACAAGCCGCCCTTTGTCATTTCGCGCAACGGCGACAAGACCACCAAGGAAAGAGCGCAGGACGTGCTTAGCTACGTGATGGAAGACGCGAAAAAAGATTTCACCATCACGCGGTTTAAGGGCTTGGGCGAGATGAATCCCGCGCAGCTCTGGGAAACCACCATGAACGCGGAGACGCGCACGCTGCTCAAGGTGAAACTGGAAGACGCCGTCGCGGCAGAAGACATTTTCTCGACGCTGATGGGCGAAAACGTGGAAGCGCGCCGCAAATTCATCGAGGACAACGCGCTCGAAGTCGTGAACCTGGACATCTGATTTCGCTCTCGAGGAGAGCCGATGGCAGAAATCGCTCCGAGATCCGCTCGCGACGCCATCCGTTGGGGTTTGCTCCTGTCCGCGGTTGCCGTTGCGGGATTCCGCTTGCCGCGCACCTGCGGCGCTTTTCGAGACTGGCACGAGGTTCGCCTTTCCGACCCTTCGGCCGCGGAGCTCGACCGGCTCACTTTCACGGCCAACGCCGTGGCCATTGCCATCATTCTGGTGGTGGCCATGGGAGTGTTTTATCTCCTGCGGCACCGACGATCGAAGCAGCCATGAGGTATCAACTGGGCTGGAGCACGCTGCCCGGGCTCAAGGGCATAAGCGTCAGCGAGTTTCGCCTAACGCCGACCGATGCGCCAGACAACGAGCGGGGGGTGGCCATGGCGTTTGCCGACCAGCGCGAGTGCGAGGCGTTTTTGCGCGAAATCGAAAGCGCCTTTGCTCGGCGCCGGTTTACCAATGCCGCGGACGCCTTCGATACCGTGAAGGCTTGGGCGCTCGAGCGCCTCGGCAAGATGCGCGGCGGGCTGGTTTCCTGACCATCGAGGAGCTCCGGAAATAAAACGAGGCGAGCACGGAAAGCTGGGCCTAACAGCGAGGACACATGCCAGACGAACAGAATCTCTCGGTGACGATTCCGGTCGACATCGAAGCCGAGATGAAGAAGTCCTATCTCGACTACTCGATGAGTGTGATCATCGGCCGTGCGCTGCCGGAAGTGCGCGACGGCTTAAAGCCGGTGCACCGGCGGATTCTCTACGGCATGTATGAACTGGGCCTCACCTCTACCCGGCCCTACCGCAAATGCGCGAAGATCGTGGGCGAAGTCCTCGGCAAATATCACCCGCACGGCGACACCCCTGTCTACGACGCACTGGTGCGCATGGCGCAGGATTTCAACATGCGCTATCCGCTCGTCGACGGCCAGGGCAACTTCGGCTCGGTGGACGGCGACATGCCCGCGGCGATGCGGTATACCGAAGCCCGCC
>Ga0307471_100000227_pt1 | contig 28503 bp, 27 predicted proteins | sample atmos_gasesAM3C__2_FD_204566 | JGI IMG/M metagenome (GOLD analysis project Ga0307471, IMG submission 204566) | Hardwood forest soil microbial communities from Morgan-Monroe State Forest, Indiana, United States - atmos_gasesAM3C_515 | ecosystem: Environmental > Terrestrial > Soil > Temperate...
CGCGGCGCGGTGAAGAAGCTGCAGATCACGCGCATGGACACTTGCGAGACGTGCCACGGAACCGGCGCGGTGGGCACGCCGCAAACCTGCCCGACGTGCAATGGAACCGGTTCGCTGCAGCAAACGGCCGGGAAGATGCGCTTCAACGTGCCGTGTAACCGCTGCGGAGGGGCGGGCAAGCTGCGGACTCCCTGCAAAACATGTGGCGGCGAAGGCCGCGTGCGGCGCACCGAAACGATTGATGTGCGTATTCCGGCGGGCGTGGCCAATGGCGGACGCGTGCGTGTGCCGGGCAAAGGCAACGCCGGAACGATGGGAGCACCCGCAGGAGATTTGTACCTGCAGGTGGTCGTGCGGCCGCATCCGTTTTTCGAGCGGCGCGGCAATGATCTGTACACGAAAGTGCCCGTGACCGTGCCGGAAGCGTCGTTGGGCGCGAAGGTGGAAGTGCCGACGATCGATGGACGCTCGCTGGTGCGGATTCCGCCGGGTACGAGCAGCGGGAAGACACTGCGGTTGAAGGACAAGGGTGTGCCGAACGCGCGGAATGGCGTGCGCGGCGATCAGTATGTGGAGATTCAGGTGGTGGTGCCGGAGCCGACGGATGAGCGCGTGCGCACGCTGATGAAAGAGTTGGAGGAAGTGGCGCCGGCGGACCCACGGAAGGATTTATTTGCCAAGGCGGGGTTGTGAAGAAGTTTTAAGTAATAAGTTTTAAGTTTTAAGTTTTAAGTAAGGCGTCAGAGGATAGTTTAACTTATTACTTGGAACTTATGACTCACAACTCTAGTGCGTCGGTTACAAAACTCAAATGAGCTGAAGATGCCAATTAAGGCAAAAAAACGGGCGAAGGCCGGGTACATGATCAGTGCCGTGGCGGAGATTTACCATTTGCATCCGCAGACGCTGCGCTTGTACGAGCGGGTGGGCTTGCTGAAGCCGTCGCGTTCGCAGGGCAACACGCGGCTGTACACGGATGCGGACCTGGAACGCCTCGACGTGATCCTGACGCTGGCGCGGGATATGGGCGTGAATCTGGCGGGGATCGAGATCATTTTGAACATGCGCGAAAAGATGATCGAGATGGAGCGGCAGATGGGCGAGTTCGCGCAGGTGGTGCAGGAGGAATTGTCGCGGATGGCAGCGCGGCCGGAGGAGAAGGCGCCGAGGACGGCGATAGTGAGGGCCGTACCGCGGGTGGGGAGGTAGGAAAGTGGCCGGTACCCAGCGACCAGTGGCCAGTGGAAGAGGCAAATCGCGTAGTGAGATGCGTTGAGGTCGTTCGGCTATCCTTATCGGATAGCCTCAAATGACAGAGAGAGTGTTGCGCCGGTGAAAACCGGCGATTTTGTTTTTGTGCACAGATTTCCGCAGGGGAGTAAAGATTGTCGCGACCTACACAGGGACGTATGATGACTGCGGTGGTTTGGAGAAGAAAGGCCGCAGGGCTCGAGGACTCGCTACAGGAACCGGTCCAAAGGCTGGCCACGACAAAGATGGCTCGAGAAGATTGCTTAATTTGCCGCGGGACGGGATGGAAGCTGGTGGCGCGGAAGGATGGAACGCCGGGCCAGATGGCGGTGGCGTGCGAGTGCGGCATGGAAGAGCGCTCGGGTATGGTGATGGAGCGCGCCCGGATACCGAAACGGTATGAGCACTGCGATTTCGAGAGTTATGCGACGGACCTGACGGATGGAAAGACATGGATGGAGCAGCATGCGCAGTCATTGAAGCAAGCGAAGATGCTGGTGCAGGGATTTGTGCGGGATTACCCGGCGACGGAAAAAGGGTTGCTGCTGATGGGGCCCTCGGGGGTAGGAAAAACGCACCTGGCGGTGGCGGCGTTGAAGGAATTACTCCGCCGCGGACATGGCGGATTGTTTTGCGATTACCGGGAATTGCTGAAGGAGATTCAGGCGAGCTACAACCCGGCGAGCGAATCCACCGAGATGGGGATTCTGGAGCCAGTGCGCACGGCAGAGATTCTGGTGCTGGATGATTTGGGGGCGAGCAAGCCTTCAGCGTGGGTGCTGGACATTATCGGGCTGGTGTTGAATGCGCGGTACAACGAGCGGCGCATGACGCTGCTGACGACGAACTACGCGGACGAGATTGCAGGAGCGGAGCCAGCGCCCCGCTTGCCGGGCGGTCAGCGGGTGATAATAAAGGAAGATACGCTGGCGGACCGGATCGGAGCGCGGATGCGGTCGCGGTTGTATGAGATGTGCCGGATCGTGCTTCTCGATGCGCCGGATTTTCGGAAAGAGGCGCGGCAGGTGGGGCGAGCGAGAGCGTGAATATTAGAGAGTTGCAATTTCCGCTTTAATTACCATCGGCGCTGGCTCACGTGGTATGGCTAACTGAGAGAACTTTTTCGTCATCCCGGCGGATTGTAGCGGTGGCAGTTCCCCCGACACAAGTGTTGGTCATCTTCCCGTCTTTTCCGTCGCTGCAGTGCCGGGTACCCTGAACTATCCATACCCCGTCGTTCAACGTGGCAGTGAAGGGTCACTCGGACTCGATCTGTTTCTTGCCGTAGACACGGATAAGCGCCTTCTCAGCTATTTGGAAGGCACTCGCTGAATCGGAGACTTGTACCTTTCCGGACTTCTGATCTTGTGGAAACGCGAATACTGTAAACAGCAAGCAACCACAAACGAACATGCAAAACCTCATGGCAACGCCCTTCCAGTTGGACATCGATGGAATCATAGCATCTAACATTTTCTGAATTCTTGGAAGGGTTGCGGGCCGCCCGGTGGACGAAGCAGTCATCGAAATAGCAATTTCGATTGATTGACAGAGGGTTTGCGCGACAGGTATCCTTTGAAGGCTGCAGGGTAGACCGCTACGATTGCAGCATTCAGAAGTAGGCGACCGAGTTACTGCGAGCAGTCTAATGTCCTGCACTGCCCCGTTGTAACCCTCCTTGCATTACCCCGGTAGGGATTCCGCAAGGATTGACTCGACCAAAAAAGACAGGGATGGAAATCCCGGAGGCAACTGAACATGTTATCTGACCACGATAACCCCGCATCTTCCGCAGGAACCGCAGCAGCCCAGGAAAGCGACAGCACTCAAAAACCAGAAACGCCCGTAGCAGGAACCCCCGCCGTGGAAGCGGCCGACAGGACTGGTGCGCCCGAACCACCCGCGCCGCCTGCGGGAAACGAGGGGAAGGGCGCGGAACAGCCAGGCCCGGTGGGCGGAAATGAAGGCAAGGGTGTGGTTGCGCCCGCTCCCGTGGAGCACGTGAAAGTAGAAGCGGCACACGCGACCGCGGAAGCTCATGCGCAAGCTGCGGCCGTGGACGCGGAAGCAGCAGCGGCAGCCGAAGAAGCAGCCGGCGCGGAAGAGATGAGCAAGCTGATCGAGCAGTACGGCGAGCAGCACGAAGCAGCGGCGCAAAATGAAATCGTGGAAGTAAAAGTCGTTGCCTACACGGAACAGGGCGTGGTGGTGGACCTTGGCGGGAAAACGGAAGGACTGATTCCCGCGGCGGAATTTACGGAGACGGAGGTTCCGCGGCCCGATCCGAATACGACGATTGAAGTGCAGCGCACGGGCGAGACGAAGGAAGGCTACGCCATCGTGTCGTACCAGAAGGTGCTGCGGCGGCGGACGTGGGAAAGGATTGACGCGCAATACAAGGCCAAGGAGACGATCACGGCGAAAGTCGTGGACCGCATCAAGGGCGGCCTGGTTGTGGATGTGGGCGTGCGCGCGTTTTTGCCTGGTTCGCAGTATGACCTGCGGCCGACACAGAATCTGGACGGCCTGCTGGGGCAGGAAGTGCAGGTGCGGATCACGAAGTTGAACCGGCGCCGCGGGAACGTGGTGGTGAGCCGGCGCGCGCTGCTCGAGGAAGAATTGCATGCGAAGCGCGCGGAGTTAATGGAGAAATTGAGCGAAGGGCAAGTGGTGCACGGCACGGTGAAAAACGTGACGGACTACGGCGCCTTCGTGGATCTCGGCGGGATTGACGGCTTGCTGCACTTGACAGACCTGAGTTGGGGCCGCGTGCGGCATCCGAGCGACGTGGTGAAGCCGGAGCAGGAACTCGACCTGATCATTTTGAAGTTTGACAAAGATAAGCAACGCGTCTCGCTGGGCCTGAAGCAAATGAGCAAGGACCCGTGGGCGGATGCGGCGGAGCGGTATCCCGCAGGCGGGAAGTACAAGGGCAAAGTTGTGGGCGTGGTGGATTACGGCGCGTTCGTCGAGTTGGAAAGCGGCATCGAAGGCCTGGTGCACGTGACGGAGATGAGCTGGTCGAAGAAGCCGACGCACCCGTCGAAGGTGGTAAAGGCCGGCGAAGAAGTGGACGTGGTGGTGCTGGACATCAAGCCCAGCGACCGGCGCGTTTCGCTGGGAATGAAGCAGGCGCAGGCCGATCCGTGGCTGCTGGTGGCCGAAAAGTATCCCGTGGGCACGATAGTGACCGGCAAGGTGCGGAACATCGCGGAGTTTGGCGCGTTCGTGGAGATTGAGGATGGCTTCGACGGCCTGGTTCACGTCGGTGACGTGAGCTGGACCGGCCGGGTGAAGAATCCGCACGAAGTGTTCAAGAAGGGCGAGCCGGTGACCGCGAAGGTATTGCGGATCGACCCGGAGAACCGCCGCGTGTCGTTGGGCATGAAGCAGGTGAACGACATTTGGGGCGACTGGTTCAAGCAGCACCGCGTGGGCGAGATTGTGAGAGGGAAGGTGTCACGAATCGCGATGTTCGGAGCGTTCGTGGAACTCGGGGAAAACATCGAAGGCCTGTGCCACAACACGGAAATCGAAGAACGCAAGCGGCGCGATGAAGGCGCGTCTAATTTCCGGCCCACCACGGGCCCGCTGAAGAGCGCCGGACCACTGGAACCGGGCAAGGAATACGATTTCAAGATCATCAAGATCAGCTCGGACACGCGGCGGATCGGTTTGAGCTACCGCGCAGCCGTCAAGCAACAAGAACGCCGGGAGATCGAGCAGTACAAATCTTCGAAGTCGTCGGCGACGGCGACTATCGGGGATGCCATGAAGCAGAAGCTGGCGTCCCGGTAGATCCAGGGAAGCAACAGTACCGTCCAAGGGACCCTTTGCGAAAATCCATTTACCTGCAGGCCGCTTTAATGATAGGAAGAGGGGCAGCCTGAGAGGCGAAGCTCCTCTAAGTCGCCTCGCTCCAAGTAGTTGTGCGAGTGAAACGGCAGACGAGTGAAGAGGCAGAGGACGATGACAAAGCAACCGACATTGACGAAGGCGGACTTGATCGAGGAAGTGCTGCGGGTGACGGAGCTTCCACGGAAAGAGTCGGAAACGATCGTCGAAACGATTTTTGAGAGCATCATTGAGGCTCTGCAAAAAGGCGACAAGATCGAGATCCGCGGATTCGGTAGCTTCCGGACACGGCAGCGGCGCGGACGCGTGGGACGGAATCCGAAGACGGGGGAAAAGGTGGATGTGCCAGCGAAGAAGATTCCCTTTTTCAAGCCCAGCAAGGAATTGAAGGATTTCGTGAATACCTCGCAGGCGGCAGCTAGCGAAGCGTAGCAGCGGTGCGAGAAAATTGAGGATGCCAGCAGGCTAAGGACGCCCCGGTGGATTCGGGGCGTTTTTGTTTAGAAAGATGAGATCAGCGACCAGTAATCAGATATCGGATATCAGAGATCAGATACCTGAGTTCAGGAAACGGAGCTACCGAGGTCTGGAATCGTCTCCCCCTCGTCTGGTTCTTGATTTCTGATTTCTGATATCTGATCGCCGAGATCTGATTACGCGCAAAGAGGCTTCGCAGCGCCTTTTGGGATATGCTGAGGCGGGATCAATGGTTTGGGGATGGACATCGATGGACTATCTATGGACACCGTGGCGTTTCCAGTACATGGCCGAGGCAGCGCAGGGCCAGCAGCCCGAGTGCATTTTTTGCGATGCGGTAAAGAAAAACCGTGACGAGGAGACGCTAATCGTCCATCGTGGAAAAAGAGCCTTTGTAATTCTGAACCGCTTCCCGTACACCTCGGGGCACGTGATGATCGTGCCCTACTCGCATGTGCCGGAATTGAGTTTGTGCGAGATCGGCGAGTTGGATGAGATGATGACGCTGGCGCGGCGGGTAGAGGCGGCCTTTCAAACAAATTACAAGCCAGATGGCATGAACCTGGGGATGAATCTGGGGAAAGCAGCAGGCGCAGGGGTCGCCGGGCATTTGCATTTGCACATGCTGCCGCGGTGGTTCGGGGATTCGAATTTCATGACCGTGACGGGAGAGACGCGGGTGCAGCCGGAAGAGCTGCGGACGACGTATGAGAGGTTAAAGAAATCGTTGAGTGAAGGAAAGAAGATATAAGTACGAAGTCGCAAGTCATAAGTAATAAGTAAGAATTAAGAAGTAGGAAGTAAGGAAGAAGCTGATCCCTTGCCCCGGCAAGGAATCTTTTGTGGAGAGCGGCCGTGAACCTGGAATTGACGGAAGAACAGAGGTTGCTGCAGAAGAGCGTACGGGAGTTTGCCGAAACGGAAGTACGGCCGCTGGCAAAAGAACTGGACGAGACGGGACACTTTCCGCGCGAATTGTTCAAGAAAGCGGCGGAACTGGGATTGACGGGGGTGGCGTTCCCGGAGTCGGAAGGCGGAGCAGGATTCGATCACCTGGCCTACACGATCGTGATTGAAGAGATTTCGCGGTGCTGCGCTTCAACGGGCGTGATTCTGAGTGTGCAGAATTCGTTATTCTGCGATCCGATTCACCGGTATGGAACGGAAGAGCAGAAAAAGAGGTTTCTGTTACCGTACACGCGCGGAGAGAAGATTGGGTGCTATGCGCTGACAGAGCCACAAGCGGGATCGAACGCGGCGGCATTGCAGACGAAGGCCATAAAGAAGGGCGACAAATACGTGATCAACGGAACGAAAGCGTGGATCACGAATGGGGGCGTGGCGGATGCCGCGATAGTGTATGTAAATACGGATCCAGCAAAGGGCGAGAAAGGGATTACGGCGCTGGTGGTGGAAAAAGGGACGCCCGGCTTCAAGGTGGGAAAAGAAGAGAAAAAGCTGGGAATCAATGCGACGGCGTGCAGCGAATTGATTTTCACGGATTGCGCCGTGCCGGAGGGAAACCGGGTCGGGAAGGAAGGCGAGGGCTATCGAGTGGCACTCTCGACACTCGATGGCGGGCGCATCGGAATCGCGGCGCAGGCGACCGGGATCGCGCAGGGAGCGTTTGAGGCCGCCCTAAAGTGGTCGCAAGAGCGCATGGCGTTTGGGCATCCGATCGCACAATTTCAGGCCATTCAGTTCATGCTCGCGGACATGGCGACAGAGCTTGACGCGGCACGCCTGCTGGTGAGGAAGGCCGCGTGGAAACAGGACAGCGGCGGGCGTTTCAGCCAGGAAGCGGCGACGGCGAAACTGTTTGCCAGCGAAATGGCCACGCGGGTAACGCACAAGGCGATCCAGATTCATGGCGGGTATGGGTACAGCCGGGAGTATCCGGTGGAGCGGGCGTATCGCGATGCGCGGATTACTGAAATTTACGAAGGGACGAGCGAGATACAGAGGTTGGTGATTGCGGCGTGGGTGTTGAAGGGATAGGGGCGCGACATCGGGAGCGTTTCGTAACCTGGGAATGAGGACGTAGTATCCTGACGAAGTGCTGGAACTGGACGCAGGACTGGAATTCCGCCCCGAAGAAGACGCCGATTTTTTTTCGCTGCTGCCCGCCAAACCGGCAGTGTGCCTGATCGAACCCCGAGAAGCGAACGCTGAGTCATTCCTGATCCGCACGGCGGATTTGCAGCGGCGCTTGCAGAGATTGCTGGGCCCCGCGGATCCGACCAGTAAGCGATTGAACCTGAGAGAATTTGCGCGAGCGGTGCGCTACCGACAGACAGGCTCGGCGTTCGAACAATCTTTGACGTACTATCAGCACGCCAAGGTGATTTTTCCGAAACGCTACCGGGAATTAGTGAGACTGCGGCCGGCGGCGGTATTGAAGGTGAACCTGCGCAATGCATACCCGCGGTGCTATGTGACGCGGCATATCGCCGTGGACGCGCAAGGAGTGCCGACCGGCGGAGCGTACTATGGGCCATTCCGGTCGCGGCGGTCAGCGGAAGCGTTTGCCGACAAGTTTCTGGATTTTTTCAAAGTGCGGCGATGCCAGATCAAGATCCGGCGCGACCCGGGGTTTCCCGGATGCTTGTATTCCGAAATGAAGATGTGCCTGGCGCCGTGCTTTGCGGGCTGCACGAAGGAAGAGTATGACGTCGAAGTGCATCGCCTGGTGGGCTTTCTCGAAACCAGCGGCGGATCGCTGCGAGCAGGATTTGAAGCCGACCGAGAGCGGGCCAGCCAAGAATTAGATTTTGAACGGGCCGCGGCCATCCACAAAAAGCTGGAGAAGCTGGGGGATGTGTTGCGAGGACAGCCGGAGCTTGCGCGCAAGATACAGGACCTGGATGCGGTGATTTTGCAGCGCACGGCCGAGGAGGAAACGATTGGAGTGTACGCGGTGCGGGGAGGCAGATTGTCGGAACCGTTCGCGCTGCGATTTGGAGAGACGAGCCAGCCACGATCGGCGGAAGAAACGGTGCGGGAGTATCTGGAAGGGGTGATGAGCGGGGCGCCAGGTCTCTCGCCAGGGACACAGAGGCAGAGTGCGGCCGAACTGAGCGAGCATCTTTGGCTGGTGGCACGATGGTATTTCAGCAATCCGCGCGAAGGAGAGATTTTCTACCGGGAAAAGGATTGGCCCTACCGCCGGATCCTGCGGGCGTGTTCCCGGCTGCTGGCGCCGAAGGAAGCAGGTGGGGAGGAACCTGGCGTATCGGAAAGAAAGGAAAAGGGCGAGGAGAAGAAATGAGCCGAGGAGCGACGCACGAAGGAACGACGCGGTATGCCGAGAAATTCCTGGGGAGGGCCGCCGAGGGGCACTTCCGAGAGGTGCAGGGACTGGTGATTTCTTCTTTGGGAATCGGGACATACCTCGGACAACCGAATGAAAACATGGATCGGGGCTATGCGGCAGCCATTGTGTCGGCGGTCGAGAACGGGATCAATGTGATTGATTCGGCGATCAACTACCGCTTCCAAAGAAGCGAGCGAAGCGTGGGCACGGCGCTGAAGGTGCTGGCCAACAAAGGTTTGGCGCGCGAGGAAGTGGTGGTCTGCAGCAAGGGCGGGTATTTGACGCCGGATGAAGTGATGCCGGCGGATCCCAATCAATATTTCTATGAGGAGTACATCAAGAGGGGCGTATTTAACGCGAAAGAGATTGCAGCGGGAAGCCATTGTATGACGCCGCGCTTCCTGGAAAACCAGCTAGCGCGCAGCCTGCAGAATTTGGGTGTGGAGTGCGTGGACGTATATTACCTGCACAATCCGGAGACGCAACTCGGAGAGGTGCGCAGGGCAGATTTTCTGACGCGCGTGAGGGAAGCGTTTGTGTTCCTGGAATCGGCGGCGGCGGATGGAAGGATTCAATATTACGGAATGGCCACGTGGAATGGCTTCCGGCAGGAAGCCGGGGCGCGCGAAGCGATGCAATTGGCGGAGATGGCAGGATTGGCAAAAGAAATTGCCGGAGAGAAGCACAGGTTTCGCTTCGTGCAGTTGCCCTACAACCTGGCGATGACGGAAGCGTTGACGCTGGGGAATCAAACCGTAGACGGAAAAGCACGGACGATGATGGAAGCGGCGAGTGAGTTGGGCATTACGCTGGTGGGAAGCGCAGCACTGTTACAGGGCCAGGTGGCGCAGAATCTCCCGATGTTTGTGGCCGAGGCGCTGGGACTGGAAAACGACGTGGAACGAGCGCTGCAATTCGCTCGTTCGTCGCCGGGAATTGCGACAGCATTGGTGGGGATGTCGCGGACAGCGCATGTGGAAGCGAACACGCGATTGGTGGAGGTAGCGGTGGCCCAGGCGGAAGAATTCGGCAAATTGTTTTCGAAAGGCGGGGGCGTGTGAAGAGCTGACGAGTCCGGGCCAGGAACGTGAGAGTCGGCATCGCGAGTGTTGCGGGCCAACTACAAGCGAGACAGTTCGGGATGGCGGTGGAGAAGCCATTCCGTGATGGCCAAGTCGAGTGGAGCGAGAAGCCCGGTGAAAAAGTGGTCAGCGCCCTCAACGAAAGAAAGACGGTTCTCACCCGGGAGTGATGAGACAAGTTCCTCAACCTTACGGCGCGCGCCATGTTCGTCGTTGGCACCATGCACGAACAACTTGGACTTTGCGCAATTTGATAAATAGGTAAAGTCGGAGTCATTCACGGGAACGCCCAAGCCGATGAGATCCGTGACCCGCGGGTGGGCGCAACCGACGCGCAAGCCAACCCAACTGCCAAAACTGAAGCCGGCAAGGAGGAGAGCATGGGAGGAAAATTCCCCAGCGAGAAAGTCGAGCGCCGCCTGAACATCGCCTTGTTCACCCAAACCACGGCCATGAGATCCCGCACTCAATCCCGCGCCGCGAAAATTGAAGCGCAAAACTGGAATGCCGAGGGCATCAAGGGATTTGGCTGCCTGGTAGACGACTTTGTTGTGCATCGTCCCCCCAAAAAGTGGATGAGGATGGCAAACGACGGCGGCAAGGGACGGAGGGATAGGGCGTGCGGGAGTCCATAGGATAGCTTCGAGGCGGCCGGCGGGCCCATCGAGGAAGAAGTTGCGAGAGACGTGAGAAATCGGCATTTGTGAAAACCAGGAAAAGTGTACCCGATAAATGTCTCGGGACTGAGTGGGCCAGAAAGAAACCGTGCGCACGGTTTCGCGGGTAGTTCTATACGGCCCCCACCCGGGCAGGGCGTACTAGTGCTAAAAAGTTGGAAGTTCGGATTGAAGTTTGTGCCCACGAGTGATACGTTGCCCCCAGGTTCCAGCCATAAGGGGGCCCGGATGGGTGACCTGTCAGACAGGCGTGAAGCCAGACGATTTGCAATGACCCTACCCGTGAAGGTGCTAGCGCGCGATGCAGAAAGCCCCGAATTGAAGGCACAAACCCGGGACGTAAGTTATCGGGGATTGTATTTTTTGACGGAAGCGCGTTTCGAGTACGGCAATGAAATCGATTTTGTGATAACGCTGCCGCAGCAAGTGATCTCTGCGGGAGACGTGAATATCCGGTGCCACGGAAAAGTGGTGCGGGTGGAGCCGACGGAAAACGGGAAGACGGGGATCGCCGCGCGCATCGAGAAATACGAATTTGTGCCGATTCGTGCGACTGCGGCCTGAGCTGCGGCCGGGCAAGCCAACTGGAATACCCAACACATCTTATTTTGTGCGTATGATAGAGGCGGAGGGTTCGCCGCTAAGGGAGACGAATGACTCCGGGGGGAGCACCATGTATCACTACAATCCGAAGCAAGCGCTTGAAGAATTGCGGGAAGACGGATTGCTGCCGCACCCGGTAAAGCTGCGGGACATGATTTTGCGGAACCAGTTGGCGCCGCAAGATGCGCAGTTGCTGAACCACGAATTTCAGGAGTATTTGTCGCGGTTCGGCGAATTGCAGAAATTGGGCGGGTTGATCCTGGAAAAGCTCTCCATGGGACAGAGGAAGACCGCTTAGCAACGAATGCGCCGGGAAAGGCCGCCGGGATTCCCGGGTGGAGGATACTGCGTGAAGGGTTTGTACGCTCAAGGTCATGAGACGCCATACGCTGCTGATTGACGCCGACGATACACTCTGGGAAAACAACGTATTTTTCGAGAAGCTGATCGATGATTTCATCAGCCTGGTCGAGCCGTGCGGATACAGCCGTGCGTACATCCGGCACATCCTGAACGAAACGGAGCGGAAAAACATACGCCAATACGGGTATGGAGTGCGGAGCTTCGGGCGATCGCTGGAAGAAACGTATTTGAAACTGGCAGACCAAATGGCGCAACGGGTAATCCTGGCACAGATACACACGCGCGTAGTGGAACTGGAGCGCACACCGCCAAAGATTCTGGATGGTGTGCCGGAAACGCTGGCGTATTTGACGGCGCGGCACCGGCTGATCCTGTTTACGAAGGGAGAACCGGCCGAGCAAGCGGCGAAGGTAGAACGCTCCGGCCTGCAAGGATTTTTTGAAGCGATTGAGATTGTGGGTGAGAAGGACGCAAAAACGTACAAAGTGCTGGTACATAAGCACAAGGTAGTGAAGACATACGGCTGGATGATTGGGAACAGTCCACGCAGCGACATCAATCCAGCAATGGAAGCGGGGCTCAATGCCGTGTACATTCCGCACGTGAACACCTGGCAGTTGGAGCACGAGCCCGTGGTGGCGGGGTCGGGAAAACTGGTGATTTTGCCTGCATTTCGCGAGCTGCGGAATCATTTCTAGGTGGATGCCGGTGTTCCTCACGAAGGAGCAACCTCCGGCCTCCTAAAGAATCAAACACAGACGACAAGCCTCTGAGGGACACACATGAGCGACGGCAAGAGCTGGCCGAAGGTGGCCGTAGTGGGAAGCGGTGCGGTGGGCGGCTACTTCGGCGGGATGCTGGCGCGCGCGGGTGCGCCGGTGGTGATGATTGGCCGGCAGCCATTTGTGGAAGCGGTGAAGAAGTCTGGACTGCTGCTGGATACGCTGCATTTCAAGGAGACCGTACAGACCGAAGCGTCCGCGGAACTTGCGGCGGCCGCCGGTGCAGAGGTGGTGCTCTTTTGCGTCAAGACGACGGGCACCGCGTCCACGGCAAAAGAATTGGCGCGGCATCTTTCAGCGGGAGCGATTGTGGTAAGCCTGCAGAACGGCGTGAACAACGCGGAGGAAATTCGGCAGGCGGCAGGAATCGAGGCGCTGGCGGCAGTCGTCTATGTGGCGGCAGTGCAGCCGGCCCCGGGACAAGTGAAGCACCTAGGACGAGGCGACCTGGTGGTTGGGCCGAGAAATGAAAAAACAGAAAGAATAGCGGATCTGTTTGTGCGGGCAGGAATGCCGTGCCGGATTTCGGACAATCTCGAAGGGGAGTTGTGGACGAAACTGATTTGGAACTGCGCGTTGAATGCGCTTTCCGGGCTGGGCCGCGTAACTTACGGAGAAATTGTAGCGAGCGCGGACGCCAGGCGAGTCGTGGAAACGGTGGTGTACGAGGTGCTGGCCGTGGCGAAGGCCAAAGGAATTCGCCCGCCGAGCCTGGAAGATCCGCAAGCGGCGCTCGCCGGTGCATTCAAGATTGCAGAGCAAATGAGCGGGACACGTTCGTCAACGGCACAGGATATGGCGCGGGGCAAGCGCACGGAAATAGAATCGCTCAACGGCTACGTCACGCGGGTAGGCTCACAGTTGGGCGTGGCCACGCCGGTGAATCATACTTTGTACACGCTGGTGAAATTGCAAGAGGCGGGATTCTAAGGTTGAATCCGGTAGAGGACCGAAGATGCCGGCATAACCAATCCCTTTGCTCTTTCCGGCCGGGATCGCAGAGGGATTCCTCGGGCCCACGCCGCCCTCGGAATGACGGAGGGGTGGCCAAGGGCTACTGACGCTCGGGAGCGCGGAAGGGAATGTGAACGATGGCTTCGAGAGCGACGGGCTGGCCTTCCTTGGTGGCGGGATCGAACTTCCATTGACTGAATGCGGACATAGCGTTGGCGTCGAGCTGCTCATCAATTCCACGAACCAATTGAATGCTGTCCACGCTGCCGTCCTGGCGGATTACACCGTATAAAATCACTTCGCCTTCGATGCGCTCTTGCATCGCGGATTGCGGGTATTTGGGATCGACTTTGCGCATAGGGACGGGTGCGGTGACGTCGCCCGCGAGACGCTGCGCACCGTCCAAATGCAATTCCGAAAAATGAATAATCCAGCTGCCGGTAGCGCTGTTGAAGTTGGGCATATTGACGTTCATGGAGTAAACACGCTTATTCGAGAAAATCTGCTCCGGCTTGGCGCCTGGGGGAAGCGCGGCAAAATTTGGCGGGCCCGTGCGCACTGGCGGATCTTCGCTGTCAGAAGAGGGATCAGGGCGCTTCAGCGCGGGAGAGGATTTCGGAAGATTGAGCTTCCCTGCCCCGCTAAGGCCGGAGGAGTTTACGTTGGGCTGGGGAGCGCCGCCGGTGATACTGATGCCGATGTCGTTTTTTGCCCCGCTCCCACTGCCGCTGCCAGCACCCGAGCCAATGCCGCCGGGTCCTGTGGAATTGGACGAGGAGCCGGAAGCCCCGGGCTTGCCTTCAGGAGAAATGGAAACGCGCGCGGCGAGGTTGCCTTGGGGCACTGCAACAACCGGGGCAGGAGGAGCGGGCGAAGCAGAAAGCGCAATGAGCGTGCTGGACGAAGTCCCCGAAGAGGAGCCAGTGGAAGGAACTTCGGGCGCGGCGGCGGTGTCACCCTCTTGCGCGCGGCTCGCGACGCGGGGAGCAGCTCCCGGATTGATTTGCAATTTCGGTTTTTCCGGAGCCGCCTGCGTCATGGCCATGTTGAGGTCCGCGGGACGTTTTTCGAGATTCGTCACGTCCGGGGGAGGAGCGTCGGAAAGGGCAACTTTCTTCGAAGCTTTCGGACGAAGACTGGCCAAGGATTTTTGGCTGATTTCCAGATGCGGGCGCGCCGGCGCTTGCACCGCAGCAAGTTGCACGATGTTGGGCAGGGCCGGAAGTATTTTTGGCGCTTGCGGGGGAGCAGCAGAATTGATCAGCGTCTGACGCGGATGCGTGGGGCGAACGGGATCCACGTGGATGCGTTGGCGCGGATGAAACGCGTCCGTACCTTCCGCGGGCGGGAGAGGGTCGGGCTCGTTTTTCGAAAGCGGTTTGGGTCGCGACCTCTGGATGTCCAGAAGCGGCAAATCCTCAATGGAGCCGGACCAAGTCAGCTCGGTTTCTTCAAAGGCAGGGTTGCGCCCGGGTGAGGCAGGCAGTCGCGGCCAGGGAACCACGAGAAAAAGCACATGATAAAGGAGAGCGGCGAAGAGGGCGCGACGCGGGATGCGCCGTTCAACGCGGCAATCACGGAAAACATTTTTCAGCGGTGCAGCGTTGCCAGGGGCCGCACGCTGAAAGAGCACCGGAATACCGGTGAAGAAATTCTGATGGAAGCCGTTCCAGGCAATCTCGAGTTTCGGCTGGATGGTGCCCGGGAGAAAGACACGGGGCGGATAGAGTTCCGCCTGACCGAGAAGATCAAAAGGATCGACATGGAACCGCTTGGACATGAACTCTAATTATATCGCGAGCGACGGGTGCCTTGTCACATTGGGGGGCCGGCTCCGTCGCGAGTATACAGGGATAGATGAAGTGAGTAGCGGATGGGTTTACTCGCGGTGAAAGGAGTTGGAAGCAAGAAAACGGTAGAAGGTGAGCGCGGCGTCGCCTTGTCGAAGGACGCGGACGCGGTCCAGGAGGCCCACCTTTTCGGGAAGATCCACGGTACGGCGGTGCTCGGCAATGACGAGGCTGCCATCGCCGAGAAAAGACGCATCACCCAAAGACGCGAGAACACGATGATAGTCGTCAGCGGCAGCGTAGGGCGGATCAAGGAAAACAAGATCGAATGGAGCGGCCGCAGTGGAATGTTCGCTGGTGAGGCGATCGAGAGCGCGCACAGCCTCGAGAGTAAAAATGCTTGCGCCAGAATAAATGTCGAGAGAGGCAAGATTCTTCTTGATGAGGGCGGACGCGGGCGGATGATTCTCGATGAAGACGACTTCGGCGGCACCGCGGCTGAGCGCTTCGATACCAACGGCTCCGGTGCCCGCAAAAACGTCCATGAAACGGGAACCCGCGACGCGATCGGCCAGAACATTGAAGAGTGTTTCTCGAAGGCGGTCGCTCGTGGGACGAAGAGCCAGTCCTTTCAGGCTTTTCAGGGAGCGACTGCGAAATTTTCCGGCAATGACGCGCATAGAAATCTCGATTGCCCCTCAGCCGATGTGCGCAAGATGGTAGCGGCGCTGCCATTCGGGAGGAAGCAAGCGGAGCATGCGCTGCAAGTTTTCTTTCTGCGCAGGCTCTTCCACAAGAGTGAAAGCTTCCTTACGGGCAATTTCCAGGAGCTCGCGGTCGCGCAGAGGACTAGCAACGTGAAAGCCGAGTTCGCCGGACTGGCGCGTGCCAAAAAATTCGCCGGGTCCACGGATTTGCAGATCGGTTTCAGCGATGTCGAAGCCGTTGGTGGTGCGGACCATGGTCTCCAGGCGCGCGCGCGCGTCGCCGGTCATACGGCCGGGCACAACAAGGATGCAATGCGATTTCTGTGCGCCGCGGCCAATGCGCCCGCGGAGTTGGTGCAATTGGGCGAGCCCAAAGCGCTCCGCGTGCTCGATGATCATGACGGTGGCGTTGGGAACATCCACACCAACTTCGACGACCGTCGTCGCGACGAGGATTTGCACTTCATTACGGCGGAATTTCTGCATGACGTCTTCTTTTTCGTCGCTGGAGAGGCGGCCGTGAAGCAGGCCGAGCTTGAGATCGGAGAAAACGGTTGTTGAGAGGCGTTCAAATTCTTCCATAGCCGCTTTGAGTTCGAGTTTTGACTCTTCAATGACGGGATAGACGACATAGCCCTGATGACCGGCCGCAACTTCGCGACGAAGAAATTCCCAGACGCCGGGGAGATGAAGCTCGGTGGTCAAGCGAGTCGCGATGGGAGTGCGCCCGGGTGGCAGCTCATCGAGGACAGAAACGTCAAGGTCGCCGTAAAGAGTGAGGGAAAGCGTGCGCGGAATGGGCGTGGCGGTCAGAACAAGCACATGGGGCGCATTACCATGCCTGGCGGCCTTGTCCATGAGACGCTTGCGTTGCAGGACGCCAAAGCGATGCTGCTCGTCGATGGCCACGAAGCCGAGGCGGCGAAACTCGATGTCATTTTCAATGAGAGCATGTGTGCCGACGACGAGCTTTGCTTCGCCGGAGCGAATTCTGTCGCGCGCAGCGGCTTTTTCGGCGGGCTTCAAGCCACTGATGAGGAGCTCGACTCCGTAGCCCCCGGCAGCCAGAATGCGCCGCGACGAAAGGAAATGCTGCACGGCGAGAATTTCCGTGGGGGCCATGAGAGCAGCCTGGCAGCCATTTTCCATGGCAATGACGGCGGCCTGCAGAGCTACGATGGTTTTCCCACTGCCCACGTCGCCCTGAAGCAACCGATTCATCGGCACAGGCTTTTCGAGGTCAGCGGCGATTTCGGCGAGAACGCGTTTTTGCGCGTTGGTCGGTTTGAAGGGGAGGATGCGCTTCAAAGCTTCGCGAACTTTGTCCTCGCGGACGCGAAAGGGAATGGCGTTTTCCTTGCGAACGGCCCGGCGGCCAAGTGCAAGACTGAGTTGATACAGAAAAAACTCCTCGAAGATGAGGCGCTGCTGGGCGGGTGAGCGGAAAACATTGAGCATTTCGAGAGAGGCTTCGGCGGGCGGGAAATGCGTCTGGATGAGGGCGTCGCGGCGCGAAGGGTATTTGAGTTTCTCGCGGAGGGCAGGGGGAAGAACGTCAGGGATGCTGGCGTCCAGATTCTGAAGTGTGGAATAAATGGCGCGACGAATCTGGCGCGTGCCAAAGGTGCCGACCGCCTCGTAAATGGGCACGATACGGCCCATTTCCGCGGAATCGACTTCGTCACCGTGAAGAACTTCGATTTGCGGGTTCACCATTTCCCGACGCGCGGGACGCAGCTTATCAATTTCAACCTTGCCGTGAAGGATGAGTTGCTGACCGGGCTGGAGGCGTCCTTCGAGGTATCCACCGTGAAAAAATTTGCACGCGAGTGAACCGGAATCGTCCTGAACGAGGAGATGATAAATGGCATCGCGGCCGTACATGCCGCGGACGGCCTGCCCGCTCATGACCCGGGCGCGCAGGGTGTAGGTGCCATTGGGCTGGAGGTCCTTGACTTTGGAGAAATGGATGCGGTCCTCGTAGCGAAAGGGCAGGTAATTCAGCAAATCCTCGAGCGTGTAGATGCCGCGCTTGGCGAGCAACTCGGCGCGTTGCGGGCCCACGCCCTTGACCATGCGCACTTCGGTCTGGAGACTAATGGACATCGTCTCTTCTTTATATCATTCCCGGTGTAAACTCCGCTTTTCGTGAAACTTGCGCCACGGGGCTGCGTATCGCTAGAGTGTGCGGTTGGGGTTTGTGCAGACCCAGGGAGGATTATTTGGCGGAATCTCGATTGACGGGCGCGGACAAGCGCACGCTTCTCTTCTGGGTTTTCGTGGGAATTCTCGGCGCCTTGTTTGCGCACAAATATTTTTTCCGTGCGTTTCCCGAGGCCTCGGTGGATTTCCAGGTGTCGCGCGCGGAAGCACAGAAGCGGGCGAAGGAATTTGTCGAAGGGCTGGGGGAGAATCTCGGAGGTTACCGGTCCACGATCATTTTTGACGTGGACGAAAACGCGAAAACGTACCTGGAACGCGAAATGGGATTGCAGCAAGCCAATCACCTGATGTCGAGCGAGTTGAACATCTGGTATTGGGAAGTGCGCTTCTTCCGGCCACAACAGGAGGAAGAATACCAGGTAAGAGTCAATCCTGCCGGCAAAGTGGTCGGCTACGAGCACAAGATTGAAGAAGCACGTAGCGGGAAATCGCTGTCGCGTGAGGAAGCGGTTGCGGCTGCGCAACAGTTTTTGAAGAGTATGCTAGGAACAAACCTGGACAATTGGAATTTTTTGCCCGAGGAAGCCAATTCCCAGGCGCGGCCGAATCGCCTCGATTGGTCGTTCACGTGGGAGCGAAAGGGATTCAAGGCGAAAGAAGCTCCTTACCGTCTGGAAGTAGGGCTGCAGGGCGGGCAGATCGGGAGCACGGAGGAATTTCTGCAGGTGCCGGAGGCGTGGACGCGGGAATACGCGCATCTGCGCAAGACCAACGACCTCTACGAAATCATTGCCATCGTCCCGTACGGATTTCTGGTGGGCGGGGCCCTTTGGCTGGGAATTACTTTGGCGAAGCAAGGAAAAGCAACGTGGGTTCCGGCGGTAAAGATCGGCGCGATGGTGATGGTTTTATTCCTGTTGATGCAGCTGAATCAATGGAATTCACTGCAGCCGATGTATGACACGCACGATTCGTATCCGGGTTTTATCGCGCTGCGAATCTTTTTTCTACTGCTAGCCTCCCTCGTCACGGGATTGACAGTAACGCTGGTCCTGCCCGGCGGCGAACCTCTGTATCGCGCTTCGCAGCCAGAGCACTTGCGACTCTACAAGACGTTCACACTGCGGGGACTGCTGTCCAAGGAGTTTTTTTGCGCATCGCTGGTGGGACTTGCGATGGCTGCCGCGCATATCGGATTCATCGTGGCGTTTTACATGATCGGGAGCAGGTTTGGCGTGTGGGCTCCGCAGGATACGAACTACTCGGAAGCGTTCAATACCGCGATTCCGTGGATTTCGGGAGTAGCCATAGGCGTAACCGCGGCGACCAGTGAAGAATTTCTGTTTCGATTGTTCGCCATTCCCTTTCTGCGCAAGCTTAGCGGCTTGCGCGTTCTGGCCATCATTCTGCCCGCGTTTTTCTGGGGATTCCTGCACAGCAATTATCCGCAAGAGCCGGGATACGTGCGCGGGCTTGAGGTGGGATTGATCGGCATCGTGGCAGGGCTGGTGATGATGAGGTGGGGCATCGTAGCGACCCTGATCTGGCATTACACGGTGGATGCTTCGCTAGTAGGGTTGCTGCTGATCCGCTCCGACAATCTTTATTACAAGATCTCCGGCGTCGTGGTAGGACTGGCAGCCGTTGCGCCGCTGGCCTGGTCGGGGATTTCGTATCTGGCGCGCGGGCGGTTTGAGCCCGTCGATGATTTGCTGAACGGGGCCGAGCCCGCACCTGAGATTGACTTGAGGCGGCACAGCCAACCGGAGGAAGCATCCGTGCTGGGGCGGCGTTACGACGCGCTGACCATGGGCACACTTGGATTTCTCGCGCTGTGCGCCGTGGCCGGAGGTTTGTTGGCCTGGAAAATGCACCGGGAGGCAATCGGCGATTATATTCAATTGTCGGTAGACGCGCGTTCCGCAATGCTGCGCGCGGATGGGGTGATGAAAGAACACCGCCTGAATCCGGGGAGTTATCGACGGGCAGCAGCATGGATCGACAAGATGGACCCCATCACGAACGAATATCTGCGGCGCCGCATGCCAGTGAGCGAGATCAACAAAATCTACGCTGAGCAAGTTCCCGGGGCGCTCTGGCGCTTGCGCTACTTCCGCGACTCGCAGCCAGAGGAATTCGCGGTCGCCCTCAGGCCGGATGGCTCGCTGCACGGATTCGGGCATACTCTGGCGGAAGCAGCGAAAGGAGCGTCCCTGAACAAGGAGGAAGCGGTGGCCCTGGCGGAAAAATTCCTGCAGGAAGAGAAGCACATTGATCTGAAAGAGTGGAAGTTGGTAGAAGACAACTCCGACAAGCGGCCCAACCGCATTGACCACACCCTGACATGGCAAGAAAATCGGCCCCTGGATCAGGACAAGAGCGACGCGGGGGCAAACGACGCTAGCAATCACGCATTCAAGCGCATGGAATTGACGATCGAAGGCGATGAACCCATCGATTATAGGACGTACATTAAGATCCCCGATGAATTCGTGCGAAAACAGAATGAGCTGTCCCTTCCGCGCATACTGTTTGCCATCGGAAGGTTTGTGCTAGGACTGGGACTCCTTGTTGGCGTAGTGATTTTCTATTTCAAGCGCTTTCGGAGCCAGGCGAGAATGAATGTTCCCTGGCGGCGCTTAATCGGGTGGGGATTCATCGGCGTTGCCGCTTTTCTACTGCACTTTTTGCTTGGCAGCGGGATTCCGGAAACGTTCCTGGCCTACAAGACCGCTTTGCCGTGGAACCTATTTATCGCGGGGATCACACTGCGCTACCTGATTCTGAGCGCGGTGGTGCTGGGAGGTTTGGTGGTGGTGTACGGGCTAGCGTGGCATTTTGGAGCGCAAGCTTTTGGTGAAGAACGGGTGCCCACGTGGCTCGGAATGCCCGCGGAGTATTATCGCGATGCGTTCTGGGTCGGGTTGGGGGGATCCGCGATGTTGGTGGGGCTGCGGCGCCTCCTGGAATGGGTTTCCCAATGGTGGCCCACGTTGCACCGGGGCACGTTTGCGAACTTCGGCGATTCGTTTGACGCATTGTTGCCCGGGGCTTCCGTGATTGCAGGCGCGATTCTGCAGGCACTGCTTGTTACCGGAGTGCTTGCGCTCGCTGCGGCCTTCATTGGAGCGGAGATGCGCGCTCGCTGGGTGCGCCTGGCGCTGTTTTTTGCCGTGGCGGCGGGGATGATATCGAGTTGGGGCAACACTGCTGACTTTTTCAAACAGCTATTGTTCAATGCGATTCTGCTGGGATTTGTGGTGTACGGACTGCAACGTGTAGCGCGTTTCAATGTGCTCGGTTGGTTCCTAGTAGTGGCGAGTGTGACTTTGCTGGGGAGAGCGGTGGAATTGCTGGGACAACCGGACGCATTCTACAAGATACAGGGTTACGTTGTCTTGGCGGGTCTCGCCGTGCTCATAGGGTTACCTTTGTTGGCTTGGCGAATGCAAACGGCGGCCAAGACAGCGTCGACTTAGGAAATCGCAGGTACCGCATAGCGGTTGGGCGCATCATAGAAGAGATAGCCGGGCAAGAGCCAAATGGGAGCTGGGGTTGTGCTTACGAATTGACGGAAATAGCGTCCAAAGAGAGTATCGGGAGAGTGGGTTCGTCCGTCTCGGGACACTGCGATTCTAAGGTCTTTGGATGGAGCGAACTAGGAAAAACTCGGCAAAGAGAAAACGAATATGCCGTTACCCCATTGGGCTCTAGCTTTTGCGAATGACACCGGCCGAACCGGCAATTCTGAAGCGGCGTTGGCCTCGGTGACCTCTGTGACGGACCTCGATGAGCGCACCTTAGTCCGGGAAGCGCAACTTGGCAACCGCGCTGCTTTTGAGGAATTGGTTCGCCGCCACGACCGCGACGTCCTGCGCCTGGCCATGAACCTGATGAAGCGGACCGAAGACGCCCGCGACGTTTATCAGGAAGCCTTCCTGAAAGTTTACCGAAATCTGCATCGTTTCCGGTTTGAGTGCAGCTTTTATACCTGGCTGTACCGTATCGTTACAAATGTTTGCCTCGACCACCTGAGGCGGCGCCAAGCACGCCCAGAAGACCAGGCGCCGGAGCTGCATCTCGCGGCGTACGAAGAAGGCACGACGGATTTCTTCGAACGGCAACGCGAGCACCGGCCAGCGCTCGATCCCGAAAAACACTTAAGGGGGAGAGAGATTCAAAGGCGCCTCGACGCGGCGATGGAGCTGCTGTCGCCACGCGAGCGTGTCGTTTTTGAAATGAAGCATTATCACGGGCTAAAACTCCGAGCGATTGGCGATGCCCTGGGCACGAGTGAGGAAACCGTGAAAAATTCACTGTTCCGGGCTACGCGGAAGCTGCGGCAGCAACTGGGGGAACTGCGATGAGCGCTGCGGGGCAGAAAAGAGATTGCGCAGAGATCGGCCCGCTGATGGTTTTTTACGCGTGTGACGAAGTGGACGCGCAAGAGCGCGCCGCGATCGAAGCGCATCTCGCGGTGTGCGCGGGGTGCCGCGCGCAATTTGAGGAAGAAAAAGAATTTCGAGAGGCCGTCGGCGCGAAGCCGCAGGCAGCGGACCAGGTAGATGCGAGCGGCGTGCTGCTCTCGCAGTTGCGGAGCGAACTGGCGGAAAAGCTGGATGATCTAGCGCGGCCAGCGGTAAAGGAAAAGGCTCCCGCGCTTTGGTGGTTGCGGCGGTGGATGGCCTTGCACCCGGCATGGAGCGGCGCGCTGTTCGTTCTCTTCGGTTTGCTGGCGGGCTCGCAGATGACCCAGTGGTTTACCGGCTTGAACGATGCCAACGCGCTCGACCAGGCCGTGAACGTGCGGCCCGGGCAACGAATCACTCAGGAACAGCTCCCCAAGATGGTCGTGGCAGGCGTAAACCTTACGCCCTCAGCAGACTCTGCCACACAGAATGTACGCTTGCAATTAAGCGCGGAGCAACCGGTCGTCTTGACGGGCAGCCTAGACGACAAGGATGTACGGCAGGTATTGACATATGTGGTGAAGAATGGCGAGCGCTTTGATTCGGGAGTGCGGCTGGATTGTCTGGAAGCGTTGAAGGCGCGGGCTCAAGATCAGGAAGTACGGCAAGCTTTGCTGGCCGCCGCGCTCAAGGACCACAATCCAGCGGTGCGTCTGAAGGCGCTCGATTCTTTGCGCAACGCTACTTCGGATCGTGAAGTCCGTGAAACGCTGGTGCAAGCGCTGCAACAAGATTCAAATCCCGGCGTGCGCGTAGAAGCCGTGAACCTGCTGGTGAGTTCCCTGCAAATGACTGGCCCGGAGATTCAGGGAGCGGCCGCGGTTCCAGAAACTCCCGGTATGCTTTTGCACAGCAATGTGCCGGGAGCGGCCTCCAAGACGACACCGGATCAATCCATGGGAGACGTCATCCGGGCACTAGAACAGTTGCAGCATCGCGACCCAAGCCGCTACGTGCGCTTGCGAAGTGCTGCGGCCTTGCGGCAAATTAACGAGCGTGGCGAACAGTAGGCTTCGCGGCACGAGATAGAGCACCGGTCTTCTTTCATGGGCAGCGTACAGCAGATAAAACAGATGGAGTGGAAGTCGCGAGCGGATTCCCGAATGATTGTTGCGGCACTGGTGTTGGTATGCGCGTTTGCGGGCGTGCAGACGGCGAGTGCGGGCGAAAATGTGCTGGTACACGCCTCGGTGAATCGCTCCGGAGAGATTCCCGCATCGGGCAAGATCGCGCTGAAATTGTCCGCAGACCTGGGATCGGTAAGCATTCGAGCGTTGCCGGCCAACGCGGCGCCCGTGGTCCGGTACACCGTGCACATCGAGACGGATGCGCAAGAACCTCAAGCGCACGGACTCCTGGAAAAATACGCTTTGACCACGCGGGAAACACCGAGCACGGTAACCCTAAAGGGGTCGCTTCCGGCGTTGCGCACGAACGCGAGCCGGACGGCACAATTCTGGGTGCAGTTCACTGTGTATATTCCGTCGAAGTTCGATGTCGAAGTGTCCACCGGTGCCGGCGACATCGAAACTTCGGACCTCGGCGGGCGCGTACTACTTTCCACGGACGGTGGCAACATTACGACGGGCCGCGTCGGATTCAGCAAACGGCAACTGTCTACTCCAGAACGCCCGGTCGCAAAATTGCAAACGCAGGGCGGGCACATCAAAGTGCAGGATGTAGCGGGCGATCTGGACGCTTACACGGCCGGGGGACACATCACCGTCAAGAATATTGACGGCTGCGCAAAGCTGCGCACCGGCGGCGGGCACATCAGCGCGGAAGAGATTCGAGGCAAGGCGCAACTGGAAACGGAGGGAGGGAATATCACCGTCGGCGAGGCCGGAGCCTTCGTGGCGGTACGCACGGGCGGTGGACAGATCGATTTCGGCGAGGTGCACGGCTCGGTACACGCGCAGACGGCGGGCGGGGGCATCCGCGTGATGTACGTTACCGGCCCCATGGAAGTGGAGACCAGCGGGGGAAGCATCTGCATGACGCGCGTGGCGAGTTCGGTGCGAGCGGCCACGGGTAACGGAACGATCACAGCATGGATCGCTCCGGATTCCCCAGACGCGAAGCACACGGTTCAATTACCCGGGGCCTCGCAACTGTCTTCGAGCACGGGCGACATCGTGGTGTATCTGCCGCGAAATTTGATGACAACAATTGATGCGATCGTGGACAACGGCGGGCAACAACGCATTGAATTTGATCCCTCCCTGCCCTTCACCGTTGAGACTCAACCGGACGGAATAGTGCATGCCTCTGCTTCCCTGAACGGCGGCGGCGCGCCGCTGAAATTGCATTCGAGCGAGGGCAAAATCCGGCTGCAGTACCTCGACGCGGAGACGTCACAACGTCAGCGCCAATCGCTCGTTGCAGAGCAAAAGCGCCGCATCGCGCAGGCGGTGGAATTTAAGGAACCGGGAGGCAGTCCTCTCGGTATGCAGGACCACTCGATGCCCGAGATGTCCACGCCGGAAGAAAAAGTGGATTGGGTGGACGCGTGGATCAACCGGTTGGAACTCACCTTTCTGGGCGGTGTGCGTGAGGATCCCGAAGACTTCAAAAAGCGACTGACCAATTCGCCAGCGCCAGACTATCCGGAAGTGGCGCGCCGCGCGGGCTTGCAGGGAATTGTCAGAGTTCAGGTGCGGCTGAAGCGCGATGGCACGGTGGCCGTGGAAAAGGTGCTGGAAGGCGACCCGACGCTGACCGAGGCAGCGGTTGGCGCCCTACAACATTGGACTGGTAGGCCCGGCTGGGTAGGCGGGAAAAAGGTTGACGTCATCACGACGGTGTCCTTTAATTTTAACCTGCGCTGACTTGGGAGCGCGGGCCTTTGTATCAATCCTGGGGAGGTCGTTCGGGTACGGTTCACGAAGGAGGATTCATCATGGTTCGCTCCGCAATTCGGCCCTTTGCCCTGGTACTCCTGGCCCTTTCGCTCATCGGCGCTCTGCCGTCTCACGCGGTCACGCGCGAATATGCACAGGTCTATCCGCTGCAATCCGGTGGTTCGCTCGATCTAACCAATGTGAATGGGACCGTGCGAATTGAAGCATGGGATAAGGACGTGGTGGAGATACGCGCGGTAAAGACAGCGCCAGAAAAGGAGTCCGACCTCGACCGCGTGTCGATTGATGTAGATTCCAAGCCCGGCTCCCTTTCCATTTCCACGCGCTATCCCCAAGAACAAGGTGTGGAAGTCGCTGTGGATTACACAATCCATGTGCCACGCCGGGCCCAGGTGTCCCGGGTAAATACAGTGAATGGGTCGCTTTCCATCACCGACATGGAAAAGGTTGGGGATTTGCACACAGTAAACGGCAACATTCAGGTATTTGAAGGCAGCGGGAATGTCCACGCCCACACCACGAATGGAAATGTGTACCTGGAGCTGAAGCGTCCCGCGGATGCCAAAGGGGCGACCGCGGAAACCACAAACGGTTCGGTGATGCTGGCGATTCCAACGGATCTGCCGGCCAACCTGGAAGCACGGTGCATGAACGGCAGCTTCTCTTCGGAAGTGCCGGTGGTCATGGAAGGAGCCACGCAGCCTCGCGTGCTGCATGGAAAGATCGGCAATGGTGGCTCACCGATCCATCTGGGGACAGTGAACGGAACGATCAAGATCGTCGCGCTGCGGTCGACGATTTAAGAGTTGCCGCGTCTAACTCTCCAGAAGGAGGGGATAGACGATATGAACAATCGGCAAATCTGGGTGGTGATGGGCCTGGGAGCGATGAGTGTCGCTCTGGTCGCCCTGCCAGGAACCTCTGCCCGCAACCAAGAGCAGAACAACCCCGCGGCTACGCGACCGGAAGCCCAGCTCGTTGAACTTCAGGAGCGCGCGCAGTCCCAATCCAAGCAGCAAAATCAGGTCGTTGGGGACTCCGAGTTGGTTGACGAAGATCCGGGCGAGGACGCCACGCAGGCAATCCGGATTGAAGACCAGGACGATGACGGCAACGTCCAATTTATCGTGGGCGGCGGCGGAAGCTGGCTGGGCGTTGGCGTGGGGGAAGTCACGGAAGAAAAAGTAAAGGAACTGAAATTGCCGGCGGAGCGCGGTGCGCTTCTCGGAAAAATCGTTCCGGATAGCCCGGCAGCGAAGGCCGGGTTAAAAGAGAACGACGTCGTTACGGAGATCAACGGCACGCGGGTCGAGGGTGCCGAGCAATTTCGGCGCATGATTCACGAGATACCCGCCGGCCGCACCGCACAACTAACGGTGTGGCGCGACGGCAAGGCCCAGACGATCACCATCACGCTGGCCAAGTCGGAATTCAAGCACGGCCACGCTATGACCATGCCAGCGCCCGGCTCCTTTGCGTTCCACATGCCGGAACTGCCTGAGATGCCGGAAGTTTGGGACCAGGGAGAGATGGGCCACTTTGCTTTCGCGATGCCAGGCCATTCGCGACTAGGCATTGACGCGGAAGACCTGGAAGGCGCATTTGGCGAATATTTTGGCGCTCCGGGTGGAGAAGGAGTGTTGGTGCGTAACGTTTTTGAGGGAACGCCCGCAGCGAAAGCCGGGTTGAAAGCGGGTGACGTGATCACGAGCTGGAATGGGGAGAAGATTCGCAGCATCGGCGAACTTCGCGAAAAACTGATGGCCGGCAAAAGCCAGAAAAGCGTGAAACTGGGATTGCTGCGGAACAAGAGCGCGTTGACGATCACGGTGGAGCTCCCGGAGCAGCCTTCGAAACAGAGAGCTCACATTTCACAACGAACAAATATTTAAGCGGGAGCTTGTGGCTCATGGCAGCTCCTCCGGCAGTGAGGAAAACTCGCTCTTGAATGCGGCGTAGTGCTGATGGACTTCTTCGGTCTGGTTCAACGGTGTTCCGGCGACTTCAACCCAAGCGTGGGCCTCGAATTTTTCTGCCTGCTTGCGGACCCCAATGCGCAAATGGGCCGCGTGGCTCTGGCGGCGCAGAAAATACCAAAGGGTGAGCGATTCCTCGAGGCAAGTTACACCGGAGAACCCATAGTGAACAGCGGCGCGCACCATGCGGCAAGTCATCTCGACGCGTGCGGGCGCAAACTGGGGTTGTGCCGGTTGTGAATTGTCGGCCGGGAGTTTTCCCTGCAGCCACTCCTGGGTCTTCTTGAAGCCACGCCAGCGCAGAGAAATCCTCACTAACGGAAGAAATGCCGCGGCGCGCCGGAACGTCTTCCGCGCTTCGGGATCCAGCGCCCTATATCGCTGGAGTGGTTCCCACATCGGAAGGAGAAACGCTGAGCAACCCGTATTCGGCCAGCCTGCCCAGCAATTCGGCAAGATGAGTGCGCAAAAGCTCGGGGTCGACTTCAAACTCATTGAGGAGTTGCTTGTAGGCGGCGTCAATGCTCGGCAGGGTGGTGAGGAGTTCCCACATGCGCGTGCCGGTGGCATCGAGCCCGAAATATTTCTCGGTCTCCAGGTTAAGCAGTACGGCCTCGCCCTCCAAATGCCTTACCAGCACATGACTGGGGACCAACGCACGACCCGCAAATTCCGTCATCAGCAAACACTCCGAGCCCCACGGCAAATTCTGCTGGCGAGCGTTCTCAGCACGGCCGAGAGGCCAAGGGAATATCTTACCGGGGATTGCTGTTTGCTGCCATGTGATCGCGCATCCCGCCGGCACAGGACTTAATTGTTTTCTTGCTGCGGACACGCTATAAAATCGGATGTGCGCCAACCCGCGATCATCGTCGAAGGTCTTGAGAAATTCTTCCCTCCGACGTACGGCGGTTGGCGGGCATTTCTGCAGCCGTTTGCCGAGCTGACGTCGCCGGCGTTACGCGGCATAAGTTTCGAAGTGGGGGAGGGAGCGGCCGTCGCACTGTTGGGAGCCAACGGTGCGGGAAAGACCACGCTCCTGCGGATACTGGCAACGTTGTTACTCCCAACGCGGGGCTCTGCCGCCCTGGCCGGCCACGATATAGTGTGCGAACCCGAAGTCGTACGGCGCCAATTTGGGTATCACGCCGGCACGGACCGCGGGTTCTATGCGCGCCTG
>Ga0307471_100000228_pt1 | contig 28282 bp, 26 predicted proteins | sample atmos_gasesAM3C__2_FD_204566 | JGI IMG/M metagenome (GOLD analysis project Ga0307471, IMG submission 204566) | Hardwood forest soil microbial communities from Morgan-Monroe State Forest, Indiana, United States - atmos_gasesAM3C_515 | ecosystem: Environmental > Terrestrial > Soil > Temperate...
CACCGTCTCCGGGTCGAAGATCGCCAGCACCTGGTCGATCTCGGTGATCGGGACGGTGTGGCTGACAGGAATGTCGCCGCCGTCTGCAAGCTGAGCGTTGCCCGAACCGCGCTGCAGGTCGATGTACGTCTCGCCGAGCAGGTTCTTCTTGCGTACCTCGGCGCTCGCGTCGGGGTGCAACGGCAGCGCGTGCGAGTCGTCCATGACGAGCTGCACATGGGCGAGGCCGTTGACGACGCTGACGCCGCCGACATGACCCACCTTGGTGCCGTTCATGTAGACCTCGTTGTTGGTGAGGATGTCGGCCCCATCGGTGAAATTCGCGGTCACGCTGTACACGTGCGACCAGGGCGCCGTGAGACCGACCTGCGCGACGATGTAGCCGATCACCAACACCGAGAAGGCGAGATACGTGATGTAGATCGGGAAGTTCCAACGGCTGCGCATGTCAGGTCCCCAGGAGCGCGGCGAACATCGCGCCGTCGCTGCTCATGTACCCGCCGGCGGCCGCCCCCGATGGCGGCGCCGACCCGGCGCTGCTGTTCTTGCAGTCGTGGATCAGATTGGGATCGACCTGCGCGAAGTTGACGCAGACGCGGAACACCGGGTTGGGGATCCCACCCTGCGGCGTCCCCTCCAGTGCGCCGCCGGTATTGGTCGGCCCCCCCAGCAGTCCCTTGATGATCTCCCACACCGGTGAGCACTGCGTGAGCCCGGTGATCGAGGTGATCGGCTGATTGGCGGTCGTGCCAGGGTTCCCGCCCTGTGCGTTCACGCACTCGCCGTTCGGACTCAGATTGTTCTTTGTGTTCACCAGCGACCCGAGACCCGCCAGCAGATTCGACTCCTGCGTCAGGTTGGCCACCAGCGATGGGGCGACGTCGAGCGTCGCGTGAAGGCTGGACGCAGCGCCGTCGAACGCGGTGTTCAGGTCAGATAGCGCGATGTTCGCGTCGGTGAACCCGCGGCTGAACGCGGTCTGCACCGACTCGATGTCGTTGAGCGTGTTCTGCCCATTGGTGATCAGCTGGCTCATCTGGTTCAGCTGGTCATTCGTGGTGATCTTGGCCAGCACGCCGTCAAGCCCCACCAGGATCTTGTCGAGGTCCGGATCGCGATCGTTCAGGGTCTTGCCGAAGACGGCCAGGTTCGCGAGGTTGGCGCGCCCCGCGGCGATCGCGGTGTTCAGGTCCGGGCCGCGACCAGCGACACCGGCACCGAGATCGTCGAGCAAGACCCGGATCGCCGTTCGCGTCGGCGCATCGAGGCTGTTGATGAACTGGTCCAGCTCAACGGGATCGGCCTTGTTCGATGTCTGCAGAGTGGCGCTCACGTCATACGCGGAGGCGTTCTGCGGGCCGTCATGCAGGTCGACGTACTTCTCGCCGAGCAGCGACTTGGGGCGGATGTCGGCGGTGACCCCCTGATGCACTGGCCAGTGGTCGCCCTCGACCTGGATCGTCACCAGGGCCGAGTTCGACTGCGTCGGCTGGATGTCGCTGATCTGGCCGATCTTCGTGCCGGCCTCGAGCACGTCGCTGCCGCTCACCAGCCCGTCGGCGCTCTGGAATTGGATCCGCATCTCGTGCGTGCTCGATCCGGTCAGGTGCGGCGACGCGAGTGCGAACGCCGCGCCTCCGACGAGGATGACCCCGACGGCCACTCCCGTGACGACCGATCGATTGATCTTCATGTCAGATGTCAGTCCATCCCCAGCGGGCCTTCCGACGACGCATTGAAGAACTGGTGCACGAACTCGTCGTCGGAGACCTCGATCTCGTGTTGAGTCCCGAAGTGACGCATCTTCCCTTTGTAGAGGATACCGATATTGTCCGCGAAGCGTCGCACCGCGCCGACGTCGTGGCTCACCACCACCGATGTCGCGCCGTACTTCTCGCTGATCTCGCGAATCAGGTCGCACAGCAGCGTGGTGCGCACGGGATCGAGGCCGGAGTCCGGCTCGTCGAACAGCAGGATCTTCGGCTCCATGACCAGCGCACGCGCGAAGCCCGCGCGCTTGCGCATGCCACCGCTGAGCTCGTTGGGCGCGCGCTTCTCCGCCCCCGCGAGACCCACCTCCATCAGGTGCTCCATGACGATATCGCGGATCTCCGCCTCGCTCTTGCGCGTGTGCTGGCGCAACGGGAAGGCGACGTTGTCGTACAGATTCATCGACGAGAAGAGCGCGCCGTCCTGGAAGAGCATGCCGATGTGCCGGCGGAGCGCCAGTAGCTCGCGCTCATTGAGGCGGGGCACGTCCATCTGGTCGACGTACACGTCACCGGCGTCGGGGGGCAGCAGCCCCACGATGTGACGCAGCGTCACGCTCTTGCCGGTCCCGGACGGCCCCATCAAGACCGTGATCTCACCCCTGGGGATGCGGCAGGTCACGCCGTCGAGCACCTTCAGCGAGCCGAACGCCTTGTGCACATCGATGAGCTCGATGGCTGCCTCCTTCACCCAGGTCGACTCGGACTGCGACGCGGGTCGCTGGTTCTCGATCACCGGGCGCAGCGGCGGAGCCTCGACGTAGGCGGGCGGCGCGGGTTGTGCGCGCGGCACGGCGACCGGGGGCGGCAGGACGGGAATCGGCGCTGGTGCGGGTGGCGCGGAGCCGGAGACGCTGCCGTCGCCGGCCTGGTTCTGCGGGGTCGGGCTGTACATGCTCATGTCAAATCTGGATTGGCAGGTTGGGGTTGGTACCCCAGAAGATCTGCGTCAGGAAGGCGTTGACAACCACGGTGAGAACGAGGGACACGCCCATGGTTTTCGCAACGGCTTTACCGATGCCCACGGCACCACCGGTGACGTGATAGCCGTAGTAGACGGCGACGCAGACGATGAGGAAGGCAAACACCACCGCCTTGATCATCGAGAACGTCAGGTCCTGGACGTTGATGAAGCGGTAGAAGTAGTCGCCGTAGACGCCGCTCGAGATGGTGCCTGCGGGCACCTGGAACATCTGCACGACGTACGAGCCGACGTAGGAGATACCCAGCGACAGCAGGTACATGAAGGGCAGCACGATGAAGCAGGCCAGCATGCGCGTGCTGACCAGATAGATCTTGCTGGGAATGCCCATCACCTCCAACGCGTCGATCTCCTCGTTGACCCGCATCGTCCCCAGCTCCGCGACCAAACCGCAGCCCACCTTGGCGCCGATGGCGAACCCGAAGAACAGCGGCGTGATCTCACGCGTGTCGCAGATGGCGTTGAACACGCCGGCCAGTGACTGCGCTCCGATCTGTGACAGCGAGTAGTACGCCTCGACGCTGCATTCGCTGCCGGTGAAGTACGTGAGCGTCAACGCCACCGGCGTTGAGCCGATCGCCAGGAAGGCCGCGTACCACCAGACCTCACGCATGTAGCGCGTCGACTGCGGGATGTGCGCGATGGCACCCGCCGCGAAGTTGACGATCTTGCCCAGGGTCTCGATGCTGCCGCGCAGACCCGTTGCGGCAGGCCGCGGCGGCGCGGCAGCGGGCCGTCGCGCCGGGCGGACTGGGGTTGCTACAGCCATGCTCGTCTCACCGCAGCACGTTGTTGGTGTGGAACAGCGCCAGCACCGTCGGTGTGTACAGGTACTCGAAGATCTGGATGCTGACGAAGCACGCGACCACCGCCTGGTGCACGGCGCGCGCGACGCCTTCGGCGCCACCTCGCGCGGAGATGCCCTTGTAGCAACAGATGGTGGCGATGATCATGCCGAAGACGATGCACTTGATCTCGCCGCCGTAGAGGTCCTGCAGCGTGCCCTGCGTGAAGAACGTGCTGATGAACGCGCCGCTGTTGACGCCGACCAGCGCGAGGCTCGCCAGGTACCCGCTGAGGCACGTGAAGGCGATCATCGGGACGTTGTAGAGAGCGGTCATGAACGCCAGGGCGAGGAACCGCGGCACGACGATGAAGAGGATGTTGGAGAGACCCATGACGCTGAGGGCCTCGAGCTCGTCGCGCACCTTGCGCGCGCCGAGGTCGGCGGTGATCGCCGTGCCGCAGACCGCGGCCACCATCAGGCCGGTTGCGACCGGGGCGAACTCGCGCACATTGGCGAGGACCATGAATCCGCCGATGCGCCACTCCGCCGAGGCGAGCTTGAAGAAGTTGCCTGCCTCGAGCGCGACGATCGTGCCCCAGCCCAGCCCGGTGAGCATGAGCGGGACGAAGCAGGCGCCGAGGATGAACCGGCACTGCTCGAGGAACTCGGCAACGTAGAACGGGCGCTGGAAGATCCCGCGGACCGCGGCGGCGAAGAGGATCGACTGATCCCCGAGGGTGACCAGCCCCTGACGGGTCCGACTAGCCACTGGCTTGAGTTCCCATCAACGTCTCTGCTGCGAGTCTCCAACGCATACGCGGACAAGGATGCCTCGCCCACCCAGTAAGACGTCCGGCCGGGGATGAAGCTTGCACGGACGGAATCCCCTGAAGCCCCCTCCGTGAACCTCGAGCATCCCAGAGTATATGCACGTGAGGTGATGGGCGCGAAGCCTCCCCGGCCCCAATGTCAAACGGATGTTTGCTGATACCCGCCCGCCGCGGTTGCACGGCACCGGATCCACCGGGTGTGGTACACCACCGGTGTTGGGTTCGGGGGTGCCCGAGAACAGCGGTCGGGAGCAGGTGCCGGGACGGAGTGCCTGGTTTGGCATCCGGTCCGGCGAGAAGGGTTTCGGAGGCTGGTAAGGGACGACATTGACGCAACGAGATCCCCACTCGCGAAACGGGGCATGCGCACCTGACCCTCCGCGGGCACCGCCGTAGCGAGGTGCCGTCACAGCCACTGTTGTTTGGGAACAACCAATAAGGAGAGAAGCGAAGACTATGGATCGAAATCGAAAGGCCAGCGCGTTCGCTGCCGCCGCGGTGACCGCCCTGGCGCTCGGCACGGGCTGGTTTCACGCGACGCACGGGACTGCCGGGACGGCTGCGCATCAGACACGGGCGGCGACCGACACTGACGACAAGTTGAGACCGGCAAACTACATCCTCATAGGCACGGCTGGGACCACCACGTTCAGCGTGCCGCCGAGCCCACCCGTCATCACGGTGACTTGCACGGCCTCTGAAGCGACCAGCAAGACACTTCCGTCCGGACTGGGGGCATCTCAAGTCCTGCCTCCTATGTTCAACAACGGACTCAACTCCTCCACCGGGCAACCCAACCCGTGCACGGACAGCACCGGCGGCAAGGACACCACGGTCACCAAGGGCATCTGGACCATTACCTTCCTCGACTCGCCGACTGAAACCGAGACTTCGGCAGAGCCGAACACCGGCGATCAGCTCGAGATCACCATCCCGAAGGGTGGGGCGGTTGTCACGAACTCGCTGCACTGCGTGATCACCGTCGCACCGACGGCAGCATTCCAGGTTATCGGCGCGTACGACGATGTGAATAAGTTCACCGTCAGTCTCTCGAACCTCCCGGTATCCGTGGCTGGACCTTCGCCATGTCCGACTGCAGCGACCACATCCAGCTTCAACGGCGTTTACACGTTCAGCCCGTCGATGCGGGACATTTCGTAGCAGTCTCTTCAACGACCAGCGTTTTGTGAGAAGAGGCGTGAGAGTGAATCTCACGCCTCATTCTCGCTCTCAAACCGGTTCCGCCGCAGGCTACAGAACGCGCGGCGCAGTTCTAAGACAAGCGAATGAGGAGGTCAGGGATGGGTCGTAATCGAAAGGCTGGCGCACTCGCTGCTGCCGCAGTCTTGGCTCTCGCCCTTGGCACCGAGTTGGCGCACGCATCACCGGCGGCACCCGGGTCGGGCGGCGCTTCCAGGCACCAGGCTCGAGGAGCGACGGACACCGATGACAAATACAAACCGGCGAATTACATTGTCATCGGCAGGGCGGGAACGACCACGTTTAGCGTTCCGCCAAGCCCAGCGGTCATCACTGTGACATGCACTCACTCAATAGCAGCGGGCAAAACCACCGCGGCCGGCCTGGGGAATGTACGAGACCTTCCTCCGGCGTTTGATGACGGTATCGATCCAAGCACCGGGCAACCCTCGCCGTGCACCGACAGCACGGGCGGTAAGGACACGACGGTCACCAGCGGGATCTGGATGATCGCCGCCGTCGACTCGCCGAACGAGACGGAGAGCCAAGCTGAGCCCAATAGCGGAGATATGCTCGAGGTCATCGTCCCCAAGGCGGGCGCCGTGGTCACCAACACGCTGCACTGCCACATCGTTGTCGCGCCGAACGGGCCGTTCACGGTGACGGGCACGTACGATGATCACAGCACCTTCACGGTCAACGTCACCAACCTCCCCGTCGCGGTCAGCGGTCCCGCGCCCTGCCCAACAGCGGCCACGACTTCAAGCTTCCAGGGGACATACATCTTCAGTCCCGGCGTTTCCGACGCCTCGTAGCGCGGCGCACAGGTTTCTCAAGGCGCGCTGATCAGCACGGCCGCAGCCAGGGCCAGCGCCACGCCGGCGATCTGCCATCCCCGCAGGCGCTCGCGCAGAAACGCGAGTGAGCACACAACCGTCGAGGCCGGATACAGCGAGACCAGAACAGCGACGATGCTGAGGAGACCGTGATGCACGGCCACCACGTACAGCGCGTTGGCTGTGACGTCGAAGGCGCCGACCGCTATGACCGTGATCAGCGCGCTCGGCGTGGTACGCGGCAGCTGCCGGCGCACCACTGACGCAACGGCGAACGCCGTCACGGAGGCTCCGCGCGCTGCGACCAGCGGCAATAGCCCTGCGCTCGACGACGTCTTCGCCAGCGCGATGTAGAAGACCCCGAACCCCACTCCCGACCCGAGTGCCAGCAGCAGGACGCGAAGCGAGAGACCTCCACGCGTCGCCGATCGCTCGCCGCCCAGCAAGGACACTGCGATGAGCGCGAGACCGATACCCGCGTACTGCAACGCCGCCGGTCGTTCCCCACCGACCAGCCCCGCGCCGACCGGGATGATCGCCGCAACGACACCGGTGATCGGTGCGACGAGTGACATGGTGCCCGCTGCGAGCGCGCCGTAGAGCATGGCGACTCCCGCTCCTCCGGCCAGGCCGCCGACCGCTCCGGCGACGAGGTCTCGCCCGCTCGGGGTGCCACCGAGCAGGAGCGAGACCGCAGCCAGGCCGACGAGGCCGACCGCCTGCGATATAAGCAGCACTGCGAGCACGCGAATACGGCGTGACGCGAGCCCGCCGAGGAAATCGCCGGTGCCGAAGATGACGGCCGCGGCGAGCGCCAGACCGACGCTCATTCAGCCGCGGTCAGACTGACGCCTCGCAGAGCTCTTTCAGCCGCTGCATCGCCTTCCGCGTGTTCGGCAGCTTGATCGAACGAAAGACCAGCATGTACAGGAGTCGTTGCGTGAATCCCAGCGTTGCGACCACGTTGCGGTCGACTCGCGTCCTCGTGCCATCAGTGGTCAGTCGAAACTCGTGTGCATAGTCGCCGGTCAGATCGTGAACCGAGAAGGCGAAGCGAGAAGGCGCCGTGTACTCGGTCACCACGAGCTCGGCGACGATCTTCTTCTTCCGTGACGTCGCCGTAGAGCGGTATTCCTTGCCGAATCCCACCGGCCGATCGTCGATAGGGCTGATATTCAGGGGATCCGCCGACCACATCGAGTGGCGAGGGAGGTCGGCGACCTCGGCGAAGACGCTCTCCATCGGGGCGAGGATGTCGATCTCGGCGGCATACGTGGGCATCTCCCAGTCTCCTGCGGTTCGGCGCACCCGCTGCGCCCGAGACCTTCACATATCTAATCCAGTCCACGACGGCCGCCGGTGGAGGTGCTCGCGTTCAGAACCCGCAGGTCGACTCACCGCTGCCGTCCCAGTTCCAGGGGAGGAAACCGGCGGCACCGGCAGCGAACTGTGACCGCTGTTTCGCTTGCATTGCCGAGCAGTCGCTGAGGAACCCGACCTCACCGACGATCAACGGTTTGTTCAACTGCGCGGCGTCCTGCAGGCGCTGCGCCAACCCCGCGGGCAGCGGCGACGAGTCGCCGTAATCGTGGAACGACACGACATCCAGGTTGGGCGTATTCTGCGCCAGGATGTAATCGGTGTTGGTGACGCCGCACTGATCGGTGCCGAGCAGCCCCGACTCCACCAGGTGTGAACGGTCGATCGACTTGATGAGGCCGCCGACAGCGTCGAAGAAATCGTGGAGTTGGTACGCCCCGACGGTGGCGCAATCACCCTGCGCCTCGCTGATGGGCTCCCACATGCCGACGGCAGCAGAATCCCGGTATCGGGAGACCACGTCGCCGACCCAGTTCCAGTACGGCTCCAGCTCTCCTGGAGGCCTTGTCGTTTTGAACCCGCCTTGATAGAACGCCGCATCCTTGTATTGCTCGCCGTGGCAGTTCGCCCACTGGTCGGCGAAGACGAAGATCAGGCGCTGGTGGGTGCGCTCGGCTGCCTGCACGACCCGATCGATCGGCGTCCAGTCCCGGCCGCCGGTCCTCTTGCTCATGGTGAAGTCCTGAAAGGCCCAGAAGCGCACGACGCTGTTCGGACTCAGCGAATTGAAGAAACCGTCGAGGTCGCCGACCTCCGAGCCGCATCCGTAGTTGACGCTCCACCAGGTGGCGAGCTCGTACGCGTTCACGCCCGCGAATTGATACCGCGAGCCGTTCAGCGTCAGATGGCCGCGCCCATCGGTGTGAATGATGCCGTCGCCGTGCCCACCCGTCGCTTGTGGCGGCGACGGTGAGGGGGTCGCCGTCGATGCCGGAGCTCCAGATGCCGTGGGAGCAGGTGTCGGTCGTGGACTCGTCGGTGGCGGAGTGGCAGGCGCACGCCGCGGTGTGTGCTCGGTTGCGTAGAGCTGCGCATCGGGACCGACGGTGGGAGCCGGCGGGGCGTCATTGCCCTTGCGCTGTTGAGCGTGACGCGCGCTGCATCCTGAGACGGGCGAGGCGAAGGCCGCCTCAGCGAACGAACAGCCGACAGACGCCACCCCGTCGGTGGAATAACCACCGAGCGCTCCCAGCGATGCAAGGGCGCCGCTCGCGATGGCCGCGACGCCCACGGCCGATCCCAGCGTCGCGCGCAGGCTATTCATGATCCGGAGAGGGATGCAACCACATCCGCATATCCGCTGCCGACACATTGCAGATCTGAAACAGAGTGGCGATCACCTGATCCGACCGGCGGTGCGGCTGTTCGATCGGGTCACATGAGGATCCTACGACCGTGATGCGCAAGTCCGCCGCTACGGTTCCTGGCTTCGTGTGAGCTGCAGCAGTGTGGTCACCGTGTTCCAGTTGCGAGTGGTGGCCGGCACGCTCAGCCGGCGCTCCCAGAACGCGTTGTTCAGCATCGTCCTGCCGTACCCGTTCGGACAGTGCAGGTAGACCTCGCGGTCGAACAGGTGAAACTCGTCGGGCGGACTCGGCGGAATATCCAGTTGGTGGACGAGTGCCGCGTCGGGGGAGGCAGCGAGGAACGTGACATGGAGACTGCGTAGGTCCAGGCCGCGGCGCAGAAAGGGATTCGTGTCGATGACCTGCGCCAGCTCGTCGCTGGTGCGCAGGATGACGCTGACCACGAGACCCAGGTCGGCAGCGATGCGCTCCTCGATGAGCCGCGCGACGTTGCCCCGACCTGCGGCCGGGGCCGTGAACACCACATTGCCGCTCTGAATGTATGTGCTGACGTCTTTGTGGCCGAGCGTGGCGAAGACCGCGCGCAGGTCGGCCATCGCCACCTTGCGGCTCCCGACGTTGACCCCGCGCAGCATCGCCACGTATCTCGTCATCGAGCCCGCCTCCTCGCCTTGACCTTCATCTCCCCCCGGAGCACCATTCTGGGTCTGCCGGTGGGGTGCCGGCCTGACGCACAGAGGAGAGGACATGCCGGAGTACCTGGTTCAGGTCGCATACACGCCCGAGGCCTGGGAGGCCATGATCCGCGAGCCGCAGAACCGGCAGGAGATCGTCCGTCCTGCGGTCGAGAGCCTCGGCGGCAAGTTCACCCACGCATGGATTTCGTTCGGCGAATACGACCTCATCGGCATCATCGAGATGCCCAGCAACGTCGACGCCGCCGCCTTCTCGATCGGGGTCACCTCCAAGGGTGCCGTCAAGGCACTCAAGACCACGCCGCTGATCAGCATGGAGCAGAGTGTCGAAGCGATGGGTCGCGCTCAGCGGCTCGCGTACGCGCCGCCAGGACGCACCCCGAGCGGAGTCCGGTAACGCGCCAGGGGGGACACCCCCCACGATTCCCGCCGCTAAGCTACGCGCTTCGAAGCACGCCCACGCACTCGAGGTAACGCTCATGACCACGCTCGCGGAACAGCTGCACGCCGCGCTGGACGGCCATCACCTTCTCGACCATCCGTTCTACCGTCGCTGGATCGAGGGGACGCTCCCCCTCGACGAACTCCGCGAGTACGCGGCGCAGTACCGGTCGATCGAACGCTCCCAGCCCCGCTGGCTCACCGGCGTCGCGGAGCGGCTCGACGACGGCCCCTCGCGGTTTGCGGTGAGCCGCGTGCTCGACGACGAAGTCGATCCGGGCGGCAGCCACATCGACCTCTTCGAGCAGTTTGCCGGCGCAATCGGCGCACCGCCGGACGTCGTGCCGACCCCCGCGACCGCCCGGCTCCTGGGCACGCTCGACTCGCTCGTCGACGAGGGTCCGGTGTCGGGGCTTGGCGGACTGCTGGCCTACGAGCTGCAGTCGAGCGCGGTGAGTCGGGAGAAGGCGACGGGTCTGCGCCTCCACTTCGATGTGGGCGGCGACGGCGTTGCGTTCTGGGACACGCACGCCGAGCTCGACAGGCGGCATTCCGTGTGGCTGCTCGACGCGCTCGAGCACAGCGGCGGGTCGCCACGTGTTGCCACCGAGGCGGCGGGAAAGGCCGCCGCGGCCTGGTGGGCGTTTCTCGACGAGCGCGAGAACGCCGGCGGCTGATCCCGACCGGCTGCTCGTGCGTCCGGGCTAAGCGGCTCCAGTGCGTCGCCGCCGGCGGCGCACCGCGGCGACCATGCTGGCTCCGAACAGGCCACCGAGCAGCAGCAGGCCGGTACGAGATGCCTCGGGGATGCGAGCCGGCAGGCACGGGACCGCGAGGTTGTCGTATGTCTTGTAGAGGCCGAGTCCGCAGTTCTGCCGCAGGATCGCCGGTCCCTCGATCTCCGGGTTCAAGCCGCTCAGCCGCGTCGCATCGGTGGCGCATGAGCCGTGACCGGCTGCCGGCGTGGGATCCTGCTGGCAGCCGTCGGTGTACGCGTACAGGATGCGGCCCTCGCGGTCGATGGTCAGGTCGTTGAAGTCGAGCAGGTTCCGCTGGTCGTCGGTGCCGCGCGTGCTCGGGCAGCTTGCAGTGAATTCGATGCAGCCACGCTGCACCGGCGCATTCGGGGTTGCGTCGGTCGTTGTCCACGTGTGGCCGCCGTCATACGTGGCGGCGACATACAGGTCCCACGTTCCGACGAAGCTGTTCTCCTGATCGTCACCCGGCGTCGTGCTGCCCAGGAACGCGAACGCCGCGCGGTTGTCGTCACCGGCGACGACCGTCGGCATCTCGACGTTGGCGATGTGGAATGCCGCGCCCACGTTGACGGACGGACCGCACACCGTGCCCTGGCTTGTGCAGACGGCAATCTTCGGCGAGCCGTCGCGATCGTTGTACCCGTAGTACATCGTCCCGTTGGCGCCAATGCCGATGGACGGGTCACCGGTGGTGAAGTACTTGAAGTGGCCGTCGTTGATGGTGTGGACGGTCCAGGTAACGCCATTGTTGGTGGAGACCGCGAAGCCGGGATGGCAGTTCGGACCGGCTGTCGTCGTGATGATCAGGCACTCGGGCGCTCCGCACGCCTTGTCCGGCACGTAGACGGTCCCGTCGTTCGGCGCGACCTTGACGTGGCCGTGCAGCCCGAAGCACATCGACGAATTCCACATCACCGAAGCCGCTCCGTAGTTCAGGCCGCCGTCGACGCTGAGCGCGCACTCCGACTCGGCGACGTTCTGCGAGCAGTAGTAGGCCGCGTCGGGATAGACGACACCGGCGGGGAGTGGTGACGCGAACGGTCCTGCGCCGATGGTCTCGTGGTCGACGGCGGCCGGTGTCTGGCACGGCTTTGACGCCGGTGTCCAGCTGGTGCCGTCGTTGTCAGAGACCGCGCCAAGGCTGCAGGCCAGGATGAGCTGGCTGACGAACGTGCGCCCGGTGTTGCGATCCACGAACAGGATGGCGTCCTCACTCGCCGTGTCCGAGACGGGGAAGCTGACGTCGCTGTACGACGCTTTGGCCGGTTGTTTCGAGGTGTCGAACGTGGCTCGGATGGTGTACAGGCCGGCCTGATACATCACGTCGTCGTTTCTTGGGTCGACGCCGATCGAGGGCTCGCCGAAGAGGCGTCCCCCGAGCTGGCTCTCCTCTGTTCTCGGCGGCATCAGGCTCAGCGGGATGTGGTAGGTGTCGAACCCCGGGGCGCCGCCTGGGTTCGGCGGCTGGGGCTGTCCGGCAAGGTTGATGAGATGGAGTGTTGCCACCGCGTGGGCGGGGATCGCGGCGCTGCTGTTGCCGTTCCCGTTCGAGGCGGTGACCGTGTAGGTCTCGTTGAGCGGATCCTGGAGTTGGAACACGTTGACGTTGTTCCCGGCGCTGTTGATCTCGCCGAAGGTGTCGTTGCCAACGCCGTTGCTACCTGCGTCGGTCACGGCCAGAACAAGTGCTTGATCCGCGGAACTGCTGGCCCACGTCATCGTGATCTGCAGGTACGCCGCGTGTGTGCTCCCCTGGCGGACGTCAGGCGTGTAGTAGGAAGCGGGCGGCGCCGGCAGCTGCACCGTCAGCTTGTACGAGTCGCTGGAGCCCGACGTTCCGCCGATGGGAGCGAAGTTCCACGACTGCGTCGGGGTCACGGAGCTGACCGTGCCGGTTCCGGGTGTCGCGGCCTGCGCAGCCCTGGGAACTGACCCCCCAGCCTGCATGGCGACCGCAAGCAGCAGCGCGGGCACCGCGACGCGGCCGATTCGAGAAGTGGATCGCATATGGACCCTGCGCATGAGCGTCCCTCCCTGGGTGACGGCGGCCTGCCCGGCACGATAGCACCGCGTGGCACCGCAAGGAAGCCGCCCCCTGGATCGTCCATTCACCATAACGGTCGTATTCGACAGAACACGCCTTGGCCCTGACCACTGAGAAAGAAAGGAGATGAAGGCGATGCGCGGACTCGGAAGGCAGGGGACTGGGTGGGCATCGTGTGCGGTCGGAGCGACGGTGCTGGCGCTTGTCGCCGGAAGCTGGCCGTCGCTCGCCGCGTCGGCGCAGGGCAACGCCGCGCGGTCGCTGTATGGCGGACCGGCTCCGCGCCCAGGGCCCGACATCCTCTACGCACCGCCGGCGGTCGCGCCTCAGCTCACCAACGCGAGCCCATGGACGGCCGCGCCCATCCTCATCTCCGGGGCGAGCGCCTATCGCGGCGGAGAGTTCCTCTATCAGGACTTCCTCTACGACGACCACGGCGCGGCAGAGCAATCGGATCCGCAGGACCCGCGCTCGTCGGGCAACACCTTCTCGCGGCCCGACGGCACGTATACGTACCCGACCAGCTCGGCGTACGCCAACAACGCCGCCGACCTGGTCGAGTTCCGCGTCAGGCCGCTGCCGAGTTCGACCGCGTTCCGGATCACGCTCAACACGATGGCCGACCCCACGCTCGTCGGCGTGTCAATCGCCATCGGGGGCAGCGCCGGCACGACGTATGCGTTCCCGCACACCGCCAACGTCAAAGCGCCGGCGGATCTGTTCCTGACCGAGCACCCGTCGGGGTCCGCGCTGGTCGCCGATCTCGTGCACGCCGCAACCGGGACCACGGTCGCCGGTCCTGCACCGTCGGTGTCGGTCGACGTCAAGCGTCACCAGATCACGGTGCGCGTGCCGCACAGCGACTGGAATCCGAGCGGACATGTGGTGCGCCTTGCGATGGGAGTCGGGCTCTGGGACAAGACCAACAACCGATACCTCCTGCCCCAGCAGACGGCGAGCGCGACCAGCCCGGGTGGCGCGGGCAGCGCGAGCAACCCTCCCGCATTCTTCAACGTCGCGTTCCGCACCAACGCGCAGGAGCCGATGCCCAATCCCACCGACCCCGCGGGCACGGCGAAAAACCCAGCATGGTGGCGCGACGAGGCGCAGGGAGCGGCCCTCGCCGGCGGTGACATCAGTGCATTTCACGCCGATGTCGACTTCACCAAGCTCGCGCAGCAGGTCGATGACGAGAGCGGGGTTCCCGTCAATGGCCCCATGGACCGCATTCTCGCCAGCCACTTTCAGACAGCTCCCGGAGCGAACTACTCGGTCAACTGCTTTCCGCAGGCCGAGATGGGTGGCGCCGCGTGCTCCGGCCAGTATCAGGGCAACCTGCAGCCGTACGCGGTCTACGTGCCGCGAGAGTCGGCTCCGACCGCGGGCTACGGCATGACGCTCTTGCTGCACTCCCTGGCGGCCAACTACAACCAATATCTGGGGACGCACAACCAGAGCCAATACGGCGAGCGGGGCACGGGATCGATCGTGATGACCACCGAGTCGCGCGGCCCCGACGGCTTCTACGACAGCTACGCCGGCGCTGAGGTGTTCGAAGTGTGGGCCGACATCGCGCGTCACTTCCATATCAATCCCGCCTGGACCGTGATCACCGGGTATTCGATGGGCGGCTACGGAACCTTCAAGCTTGGCGAGGAGTTTCCGGACCTGTTCGCCAAGGCGCAGTCAACGGTGGGCACCAGCGCGATCACCGGGCTCGTGCCATCGCTGCGCAACATCCCCGTGCAGATGTGGAACATGGCGACCGACGAGCTCGTTCCCGAAGCGTCGTACCTGCCCACCGCGCAAGCGCTCGACTCCGCCGGCTACCGCTACGAGCTGGATGTGTTCGCGCCGGGCGACCATCTGACGCTCGCGATCAACGATCAGTTCGCGCCCGCGGCGGCGTTTCTCGGCACGACCGTGGTCAACCGCAACCCGTCGCACGTGACCTTCGTCGTCGATCCAGCCCTCGACTATCCGAAGCTCGGCTTCGTGGCGGATCACGCGTACTGGCTCTCGGGACTGCGGATCCGCAACACCGCCAATCCGACGCCCCTCAGCACCGCGACGGGGACGATCGACGTCATCTCGCATGGCTTCGCAACGGGCGATCCGACGCCGTCGGCGACGCAGCACGGCGCAGGGACGCTGACCGGCGGGACGTTCCCCGCGATCGGCTACGCGAGCCAGTTCAAGACGTGGGGCCCGGTGCCCACCAGTGCGATCGCCGATCAGCTCGACGTCACGGCGACGAACATCTCCGCTCTTACGATCAACGTGGCCAGGGCGCACGTCGACTGCGATGTGCGTCTCAACGTCGTGAGCGACGGTCCGCTGAGCATCACGCTCGCGGGGTGCAACGAAGACCTTACGCTTGGGTGATCGACGCACCCACCCCGCCTCGTCGTGCCGCGCTCTGGTCTCCGCGACGAGCGTAGCCCTGGGGTCGTGAAGAACTCATCTGCCGCTGGTTAAGGACCGAGGAGGACGGCGTTCCTCGTCCGCGACGATGTGCACGCCGACCTTGACCTCGGGCTCGACTCTGAGCATGAACAGGCGCGGCGGATCGATGCCGAAATCCTTCATGTTGATTGTGGTTTCGGCATCGATGACCAGCCCTCGCTCTTCAACAGTGAGCGTGGCGACGCTCCTGGTCGATCGCGTGCGCCCGTGCAGCGTGAAACGCACGGTCGCCTGGTACGTGCCCGCCGTCCGCGGCTTCGCAGCGCGTGTGACTCGAGCCGAGATGTCCGGATACTCCCCGGCGTCGAGTCGCCGTCGCATCTCGACGTCCTGCAGCGGATTGCCCGACGACAGTGACGCGACGGGCATCGTGAGGTCCGCGCTGTACGGTGCGTCAAGCCGCGGCTGCCTCTGCCGGTTGAGCTCGCACTTGAGCGTGCCCCGGAGACCGTTGGAGGTCAGATGCGACGGATGCAGGTTGACGCTGAGGTCGACGCCGATGCTCGATCGGCGTGTGTCGACTCGATAGCGCGGCACTAGCGAGGGTCCGGCCGGTCCAGATTCCAGTGCCGTCCGACCGAGCACAACCACTCCGATTCGCCACGAGGGATCAGCGAGAAGCGGCTGATCGTGCGCTGACCACCCTCGAGGTCGCCGTAGAGGAGGTCGATGACCAGCATCTCCTGTCGCTCGATCGCGGCGGCCATCTCGCCGAAGATCGGCTCGCTGGGATCGCGCAGCGAGCCCTGCCAGAAGCCGATGTCGCCGGCGGGGACATACTCGTCGCGGGTGAGACGCCGAAACTGCGCCGGGTCCTCGTGCGCCACCGTGGGATCCCACTTGGCGAACGGGTACCAGCTGTGGAGCACGGCGATACCGGAGCCAACATTGCGCAGCGACACGGCCAGGTAGATGACCCCCTCGCCAAGCTCGACGCTCGCCCGGCCTCCGGCCACGTGCGTCCAGTGCCGATCGACCCACATGATCTTCACCGGCGGATCCTCGAGCCGAGAGGGGAAGAGCGTCGGTCTGATGCCCACCTGCAGCGAGCGTTCTGCGGTGCGCGCAACTCGGTTGGCCGAGCGCACCGAGGCGAATGTCGCCATGGCGAGCACCAGCGTCCCACCGGCTGTGGCCAGCGAGGCGACCGTCGGCCAGTCCATTTCACGAGATCTTTGCAGAGCGCACTGCCCGGCCAGGGCCGGATAGACTTCAGTGAAATGCGCATTCTCACGTACCAGCACGGCCTCTACCCGCGATCTGAGCGCGTGGTGGCGGCGACCCGCGGGCTCGAACGCGGCCGGGTGAGCCGCGAAGCGGTGGACGACGTCTATCGACAGGACCTGGCCGACCTGCTTCAGGTCCAGCAGGAGGCCGAGCTCGATTTCTTCTCGGACGGGCTGCTGCGCTGGCAGGACATCTTCCGGCCGCTGGCTGCCGGCGCGAGTCTGCCGGCGCGGGTCCTCACCCGATGGTTCGACAACAACGCGTTCTTTCGCGCACCGGAGATCGACGGCGCCTTGCCTCGGTTCACGGTTCCAGATCTCATCATCGCCGACCCGACGGTCCCGCAACCGCGTGTCGCCACGCTCCCGTCGCCGTACATGTTCTCGCGAGCAGCTGTGACGGCCGGCGAGCGCAACGACTTGATGCTGAATCTCGCTCGCGACGTGCTGCGCCCCTCCGCGGAGCGGCTCGCCTCGTCCGGCGCGCAGCTGATTCATCTGCAGGAGCCGTGGCTCGGGTTCTTCGGTGTGGAGCGCGCCGACCTGCCCCACATCGAGCGCGCCCTCGATGCGATCTCCGGTGGTCTCGACGCGGATGTCGTCTTCCACGTGTACTTCGGCGATGCCGCCCCCTACGCGGATTGGCTTCGAGGCCTTCCCGTGCACGCAGTGGGTGTCGACCTGGTCGAGACGGACGCGGACGCGCTCGGTAGCGACTGGAGGATCGGCGTCGTCGCGGGCACCGTCGACGGTCGCAGATCGGTCGTCGAGTCCGATGCGCACATCGCCGACGTCGTGAGCCACGTCGCGGAGGTGGCGTCACCGCCCGTGCTCTACATCACCTCCAACAGCGACCTCGAGTTCCTGCCCACCGAGGTGGCGCAGCGAAAAATCCGCGCACTGGGCGCCGCTGCGCGCCGCCTCAAGGAGCCGGTCGGATGATGAAGCCACTGCTGACGCATGAAGTTGGATCCCTGGACAAGCCGTCGTGGCGGGTCAAGGCGTACGCCGGCCAGCCACTCACCGATGCCGACCTCGATGCGGCCCAGACCTGGGGCGAGCGGTTGGATGTCCCTGACCATGCCGAGCTCATCGCGCTGCTCAAGACGGCGCCCCTGGACAGCGCCAGGAAGCAGCAGGTGCGGCGCTGGTCGAGCCTGTACGCACTTCGTCTGCTCGAATCCGCCGGGCTCGACGCGGTCTACGACGGCGAGCAGCAGCGCACGGAGATGTACGACTGGACCGTCGCGCACAGCAACGGATTCGAGCGCCGGGGAAGCGTTCGCGCCTTCGACAACAAGTACTACACGAAGGCGGCCGTCACCGGACCGGTATCGCTGCGCGAGCCGTTTCACAACGACGAGTTCTCATACATCAGATCGGTCGCGCACGCCGAGCTCAAGGTGCCGGCAACCGGCGCGTACACGATCGCCGACTGGTCGTTCGACGAGCACTACTTCACCGACGGAGACCTGCTGCGTCATGCCACCGATCGCAGGGTCGCGCGCAAGCGCGCGCGTCGCGAGTTCGTCATCGACGTCGCCCGCAACATCATCAGGCCGAACATCCAGGCGCTGCTCGACCTCGGCGCCCGCTGGATCCAGGTGGATGAGCCCGGGGCGTCGACCGAACCCGACGAGCTCGAGCTCTTCGCGGACAGTTTCAACGCCACGGTCGAGGGGCTGGACGCGACGTTCTCGACCCACCTGTGCTTCTCGGACTACGACCTGTTCTTCCCTGCCATCGAGGCGATGACGAACTGCCAGCAGTACGCGGTGGGGTTCGCGAACTACGACACGACCGAGCTGGGTAGGAGCGATGCGCAGCGGCCCGGGTACCACGTGATCAAGAAGTTCCGCGACCTCCCCTACAAGCCGATCCTGGGCCTCGGTGTGCTCGACATCCACACCGACTTCATCGAGTCACCGGAGCTGGTGCGCGACCGGGTTCTCTACGCCGTCGACGTGTTCGACGATCCCGAGCGCATCCACGTCACGCCCGACTGCGGTCTGCGCACGCGTTCGTGGGATGTTGCGTACGCCAAATTGCGCAACATGGTGGCCGGCGTCGAGCTGGCCCGGGCCGAGTTGCGAATCTAGCTGACGCCGACCTCCAGCACCTCGGTGCCCCAGTTCCGCAAGCGGTCGGGAGTCTGGCTCGCAGGCGGAGGCATGTACTCGGTGGCCAGCCACACCGCGTCGGCGGTGGGATCGAGGACGGCCCAGGAGTAGTCGCCCCATCGCGTCGCCTTGCGGTCGTACGGTCCACTCCCGGCGGCCGCGATGTTGATGGCGCCGAACTGGGACTGACCCGCGCCCAAGGCTGCATACGCAGCGCTCGCGAACCGCGCGCTCCCCGTGTCCGTGAACACCATCACCACGTTGCCCGCGGCGTCCGATTGCAGCGCCGGGTAGATGACATAGCTGCCGGGGTCGGCCACGTATCCCTGATGGGCGATCGTCGCACCGCCGATGAGCGCGCCACTCAGCGTGGGATTGACGTCGAACCATCCGGCGGCCGCGCGCTCCGCAGGATCGTTGGGGATGGTGATTGCCGTCGTCATCTCCCCCCACAGGCGCCCGTTGATGAACTGCGTCTGCTGCATGCGGTCGTCGCCTGAGTCCAGCAGGCTCTTCGCGCCCTTCTGTTGCGCGCCCGGCGGCACCCCATAGATCTCAGAGGTGATGACGATGCTCGAGAGAGTCGGCGAGTGGCCGGTGGCAACCGCCTGCCCGTTCGTCAAGGCCCAGACTCCCAAGCGGTCGTCGAAGGTGAGGTTGGGGTCGAGAGAGTTCATGAAGAACTCCGCGCTCGCTGCGCCCGTGGTGATCGCCGGTTGCACGGTCGAGGCCATGGTGCCGCCGATGTCGAGGTGGCTGAAGTGTACGAAGTGCGCCGGCTTTGCCGCCCTCATGTCCGCCTTGGAGAACGCGTAGATCTGGGCGCCGTTGAATTGCGGCCCCAGAATCGAGAACTCGTCAGTGGTCACATAGAGGTTGTTGTGGTCGATGCCGAGCGTTGGCTGGTCACCGAAGCACGGACAGCCGTTGCCACCCTTGTCGGTGGTGTCGAACTGGTACTCGGTCCACACCGTGGTCGGATCTCCGGTGGGGTTGACAGCCACGTCGAGGTGCGACGTGTTGCCGGCAGCGCTCTCACCACCGCTGATGAAGAGGATGGTGGCGAACCACGTGTGCGTGGTGGGGTCGAAGTCGCAGCGCGGATCGCTGGTGAATTCGATGGCGCCTTCGTTGTACAGGTCGTTGACGTTGAACGGACCTGCCACGCTTGTGCCGTCCGGACGGTACACCGTGTACGCGGAGTTGACCGATTCGAGCACGAAGTTGTTCCCCACGCAGAGGCCCTGGTCCGGCGGTTCGAACTCCTGGCCGTAGTTGGTCACCGCGCTGTCCCGGCTGCTCACGCCGTTGAAGTTGTGGAGCAGCGACGTCTTGGTGCGCACCTTTGCCGCAGTTGCCGTCGGACGGCGCAGCGCGGCGCTCGTCCCGCCGCCGGTCCGCGGCCGTGACCGGACGCCTCTGACGATGCCGGCCGGGGCGCGCGTCGCGGCCGTCGTCTGCCCATGAACCGGGCTCGACACACCGGTGATGCCCGCCGGGTATCGGGTGACGGCTGCGGCTGAGCCGTGCGCTGCGAACAGCGGACCGCCGCCGGCGATCGCCGTCAGTCCCATGACGAGGCCGAACACCACGCGATGCGATCTCGATCTGCTCACCACCCACTCTCCTTGTCTTCCCAGTTCCTGACTGGAAGCGATTTGAAGCTCGAAAGCATCATAGCGGAGGAGCCTCGGGGTAACCGGCCGAGTACGCTGTGATGGATGGCCGTCGAGCGGCGCGACCCACCCCAGACGCCGGCGCGCCGGCCTCCGACTCCGCCGCTGCAGACCATGGCGCCGATGCGCTCCGGGCGGTTCTGGCTCATCCTCCTCGGCCTGCTGGCGATCAACATCCTGCTCACCAACGTCGTCTTCGCGACACCGTCGCCGCAGACGGTGACGATTCCCTACAACGTCTTCCTGAAGCAGGTCGACAAGGAAAACGTGGTCAGCATCACCGCCACCGGCGATTCGATCACCGGAGTCACCAAGAAGCCCGTGAGCGCAGGCGCCGGTCAACCGAGCGCGACAAACTTCGCCACCGAACGTCCGCTGTTCGCCACCGACGATCTCGCTGCGCTGCTGGTCAAACACAACGTCACGATCAACGCGCAGCCGCCGAATCCGCCGACACCACTGTGGGAGACGCTGCTGTTCAGCTTCGGCCCGACGCTGCTGCTGGTGGCGGGATTCCTTTATTTGATGCGCCGCGCGCAGGCCGCGGCGCTCGGTGGTGGCGCGGGAGGCATCCTCGGCCGTTTCGGCCAGTCGAATGCTCGCCTCTACGACGCTGAGCGGCCCAAGACGACCTTCAACGACGTCGCCGGCATCGACGAGGTGATCGAGGAGCTGCGGGAGGTCGTCGACTTCCTCAAGGAGCCGCAGAAGTACCAACGCCTCGGCGGCACCGTCCCCAAGGGCGTGCTCCTCATCGGCCCGCCGGGAACCGGGAAGACGCTATTGGCTCGCGCAGTTGCCGGGGAGGCGAACGTCCCGTTTTTCTCGATCTCAGCGTCCGAGTTCATCGAGGCGATCGTCGGCGTCGGCGCGGCTCGCGTCCGCGACCTCTTCCAGAAGGCACGCGCCGCCGCTCCCGCGATCGTGTTCATCGATGAGCTGGACGCTGTGGGACGGTCGCGCAGCGCAGCGCTGCGAGTCGGCAGCAACGACGAGCAGGAGCAGACGCTGAACCAGATCCTCACCGAGATGGACGGATTCGACCCGCAGGAGGGCGTGATCGTCCTCGCTGCCACCAACCGCGCCGACGTCCTGGATCCGGCGCTGCTGCGACCGGGGCGTTTCGACCGCCGAGTCATCGTGCAACCGCCGGACCGCAAGGGCCGCGCAGCCATCCTGCGCATCCACACGCGGCAGATGCCGCTCGACAAGGACGTCGACCTCGATCTGATCGCATCGCAGACCGCGGGCATGGTGGGCGCCGACCTCCGCAACCTCGCCAACGAAGCAGCCCTCGCCGCCGCACGGCGCGGCGCCTCCACGATTCAGATGCGCGACTTCCAGGACGCGCTCGAGAAGGTGGAACTCGGCGCCGAGCGCAAGCTGACGCTGACCCAGCTCGACCGCGCCCAAATCGCGTACCACGAATCAGGGCACGCGCTCATCGGACTGCTGCTCCCCGGCGCCGACCCCGTCCGGCGGGTGTCGATCATTCCGCGCGGTCAGTCGCTCGGAGCAACTGTGCAGACGCCCGTGGACGACCGCTTCAACTACACAGAGGACTATCTGCGCGGCCGCATCACCGGCGCACTGGGCGGGCGCGCCGCCGAGCAGCTCGTCTACCACGTGATGACGACGGGGGCCGAGGCGGATCTCCGCACGGTGACGGGCATCGCCCGACAGATGGTCGTGCGCTGGGGCATGAGCCCCAAGGTCGGCGCGCTCAATCTCTCCGAAGACGCCAACAACGTTGGTCTCGCCTTCGGTGCTCAGCGGGGGTACAGCGATGTCACCGCGGCGCTCATCGATTCCGAGGTGAAGCGAATCACCGACGAATGCCTGACGCAGGCGGTCCGGCTGCTTACCGACAATCGCGACAAGCTCGACGCCCTGGCGAAGGCGCTGCTCGAGCACGACTCATTGAACGAGGACGAGATCCACCGCGTGAGCGGTCTCGAGGAGAAGGTGGTCGCGGCGACCTCGCAGCCGCAACCGCAACCGGTGCTGCACTAGGAGGCTGATCCGCGATGGAGGTCACGACGGGTGTTCACCTGCTGACTCGGGGCATCGTCAACTGGTACCTCATCGAAGACGGTGGCAAGGTGACGCTGGTCGATGCGGGTGCGCCAACCGACTGGCCCGTCCTGTTGCACGCACTCGCCGATCTGGGCCGGCAGCTCGCCGATGTCGACAGCGTGCTCGTGACGCATGCGCACAGCGACCACACCGGCTTCGCGGAGCGCGCCCGCTCGGAGGGCGGTGCAACCGTGCGCATTCACGAAGCGGACGCCGCGGCGGCGCAGGGCGGCACGCCAGCGAAGACCGAGGCCGGCCCAGCGAAATACCTGGCGCGAGTCGAGGCGTATCGCACCTTGTTCGGTCTGCTTCGACGCGGCGCGATGAAGATCATCCCCATCGCGAACGTCAGCACGTTCGCGGACGGCGAGACGATGGACGTTCCCGGCCGTCCGCGAGTGGTGCACGTGCCCGGACACACGCCGGGAAGCTGCGCTCTGTGGTTCCAGGAGCACTCCGTGCTGTGCACCGGGGACGCACTGGTGACCCGAAATCCCTTCACGGGACGGGTCGGTCCGCAGGTGATGCCGAGGCTGACCAACCAGGACTCGGCGCTCGCGCTCGCATCGCTCGCGCGTTTCGACGAAACGGGCACGCAGACACTGCTGCCGGGTCACGGCGCGCCATGGCGCGGGAACATGAACGACGCGGTGCTGCGCGCGCGCGCCGCCGGACCATCGTAGCCTGACAAGAATGTCAGGCAATCGACTTGCTCCGTGAGGGTCAGATAGCCCAGACTCGCCGTGCATCAACGGGTTTGAAGTGATCCGTTCATGGGATCGCATACGTAGTTGGTAACAGGGCATCCCGACTGCCGTGCGCAAACGGGGGGATGTTCTCCGCCATGGTCAGCGCGGCGGGCACTGGTGGATCGAAGCGGGGGCCGCAGGAGGAGCAACCATGTCCAAGATGAGCCGACGGGCCTTCTTGTCGTCGGCCGGTGCGGTGACCGGTGCGGCCGCGTTGGGCGCAGCCACAGCGGGATCGAGCATTGTCCATGTGGCGGAGCTCGCCGCGCTGCCCGCCACCGCCAAGGGCCCGGTCGTCGCGTACGTTCGTGACGTCAACCGCGGTGAGGTGGCTGTCATGGCCGGGGACCACGAGGTGACAGTGCGCGATCACACGCTGGCCCGCCGCATCGTCGCCGCGGCGTCAAGCTGACGCCTCGAGATCAGGGGAGGAACACTCATGTCGTCCCATCGTGAAGCACCGGCGATCAGCAAGGACCCGGTTGCAGACAACACCGACACATACGCCTTCGTGAGCCCGGCAGACGCTCCGGGCACCGTCACGATCATCACCAACTACATCCCGGTCGAGTCGCCGGCAGGCGGTCCGAACTTCTACGAGTTCGGTGACGACAGCGAGGTCACGTACTACATGTACGTGGACAATGACGGCGACGCGAAGCCCGACGTCACCTTCCAGTTCCGGTTCGACACCCGGCTCAACAACAACGACACCTTCCTCTACAACACGGGCCCCATCTTCCACCTGACCGACGCCAGCTGGAACCGCAAGCAGTTCTACTCCGTGAGCATGCGGCGGGAGGGTCAGGACTCCGTGACGCTGGGCAGCAACCTGCCGTGCCCTCCGTGCAACATCGGACCTCGTTCGACGCCGAACTACCCGCAGCTGGCGGCGGAAGCCGTCCTGTCGCTCGGTAACGGGATCACGGTGTTTGCGGGACAGCGCGCCGAGGGCTTCTTCGTCGACCTCGGGTCGATATTCGATCTCGCCGGGCTGCGACCACTGAATCAGGCTCACTTCATCAAGCTGCCGACTCAAGCCGGCGTCAACTCGACTCGAGACGCGAACGTCCACACCATCGCGATCCAGGTCCCGATCTCGCTCCTCACGGCAAACGGCAGCGCCCCGACCAGCGTCACCGATCCCAACGCCACCCTCGGCATCTGGGGGGCGGCCGCGCGGCGTCACGCGACGATTCGCGAGGACGACGGGGAGAACGAGAACAGCGGTGACTGGGTTCAGGTCTCGAGGCTCGGCAACCCGCTGTTCAACGAAGTGATCGTGCCGATGGCCAAGAAGGATCTGTGGAACGCCCTGGACCCCTCGGAGGACGATCAGTTCCTCCGGTACGTCCAGCATCCGGAGCTAGCCACGCTCCTGCCGATCCTGTACAAGCCGAACTTTCCGAATCTCGCCGCGCTCACCGCAGCGCGTGCGGACCTCGTTGCGATCCTGCTCACAGGAATCCCGAGTGGCGTTGTCACCGGATTCCAGAACTTCACCGGGAACACGTACGCGGACATGCTGCGCCTCAATGTCGCGGTCCCACCCGCTGCGAATCCCAATCCACTTGGGCTGGTCGCCGGTGATCCGGCCGGCTTCCCCAATGGGCGCCGGCTCATCGACGACGTCGTCACCATCGAGCTGCGGGCGATCGCCGGACTCACGTACCCGCTGGTCGTGCCGCCGGGGACGTACACGGTCGACAACGCTGTGTCGCTCGTGAGCGACGGGCTCACGATATCCAACAGCGGTGTCAACTACTTGAACAAGTTCCCGTATCTGGGTCTTCCACACGACGGGTACCACACGCCGAGTCACTGATGCACACGGCCAAGCCCTGCGCGATCGTGCCGCTTCGCGATCGCGCAGGCGCGGCCGCCGACCACGCCGCTGAGCTGCCGATCGATCTCACCACGGGGAGCGTCGCGCTCGACATCGGTGACGATGCAGGCGCGCTCGTCATCCACACCGACGCCGACCGGCTCGGCGACGAGATCGAAATCGAGCCGCTGTCACCCGAACGGCCGCGACGCCACGTCGCGGTGCTCGCGCGCCGCGTCGCCGGCCACACCGCCTACGCAGCGGTGTTCGGCGACCTGCTCGCGGGCGCGTACCGCGTGCCCATTGCCGGCAAACCAACGTCGACAACGATCGAGATCAACCCGGGCGAGATCAGCGAAATCGACCAGCGCAACCGCTGATCGTTCCGCGTGAGCGGCCGCGACAGCGGAAGGTACGCAGCGTCTTCTCACGGTACGCGGTCGGACCGCCCTCAGGCTGCTGCACAGCTACGCCGTGTGAAAAGGGGGCGGCCCGCCGCTCGGCTCTCGCCGCGACTCGTGCTCATGCATCGGTCCGTCGCGGCTCCGAGACGCCCGCTCGATAGACGCTGGCACCTTCCGCTGTCGCGCACGATCGCGCGACAACAGTAGCTACGCCGCGGCCGATTCCGTGCCGATCAGCTCCGCGTAGAGCGCGAGCAGTCGATCGACGTTGGTTTGCAGCGCGTACGCCGACACTACGCGTTCGCGTGCGCGCCCGCCGAGCTGCGTGCGCAGCACGGGGTCGTCGCGCAGGCGACGGAGCGCGTCGCTGAGCCCGGGCTCGAGCGGGTAGACGGGCACCAGGACGCCGGCGTCGGCGAGGGCGATGCCGTGATCGCCGACGTCGGTGGCGAGCACCGGCGCGCCGGCGGCCATCGCCTCCAGCAGCGACGCAGACAGTCCTTCGGCGGTGGACGGAAGCACGAACACGTCGGCGGCGCGCAGCAGGTCGAGGCGCTGGTCGTCGTCGATCCTGCCGAGAAACCGAACTTGGGGAAACCGGTTGCTCAGCCGGCGGATCTTCCGCTCGTGCGTACCGGCGCCGGCGACGAGCAGCAGGTGATCGTCGGGCCAGTCCAGCTTGAGGAACGACCTGACGAGCTGCAGCACTCGCTTCTCGGGATCGATACGGCCCAGGTACGCGACAACGAATGCGGCGCCGAGCTCGTCGCGCATCGACGAGGGCCCGGGGGTGAATGCGTCGGTGTCGATGCCGTTGTGCACCACCGTGATGCGCTCGGCGTCGACGCCGGACTCCACGAGGAGTTCGCGCTGGCCGTCGCTGAGCGCGACGCAGCGGTCGTAGTCGGCGAGGTAGCGCGCGTGGAAACGGTACAGACCGCGGAGCACACGGTCGCGACCGCTGCCCGCTGCGGCGGAGGGGAGGTGAATCGTGGCGACAACCGGAATTCCACGCCGCCGCGCCAGTTTTCCAACAGTGCCATCGATCAGCGAGAAGCTCAACGAGACGTGCACGACGTCCGGGTGGAAGCGATCGAGCTCGCTTGCGATGCGGTCGGCGGAGCCCGGCAGCGACAGCGTCACCGTCTTGAAGCGCACGGCGCGCAGCTGCACCGGTTCGTCGACCGGGGTGACGTCGCCGTCGAGGCGGTGCGAGAAGAACGAGACGGTCGCGCCGCGCTCCTGCAACGCAGCCACCGTCTTGCTGCTGTACATGCTCAGGCCGTCGGCGCGGCGCCCGCCGGCGTGACCGAACCATGCCACGCGTGTGGGTCGCGCCTGGCCTTCGGGTGAGGCCGGTGCTTGTGGATTCTGTTGTGTCGCGGACATGCTCTAACTGGCGGGTGGAGGATACGGCTCCGGCCTATCGCCTCGCTGCCCGCCTCCCGAGTGGGTCCAGCGCGTAGTAGACGGCGAATCCGCCGTGATATGCCAGGCAGGCGTAGGGGTTGAGGAACGCGATGCCGATCGCCACCGTGTAGCCGGCGGTGCCGACTCCGAAGAGCAGCGTCGCGGTCCCCCGTTGGGCCTCGGGGAACGAGGGCCCGAGCAGCCGGCGCCCAGCCGACGCGTAGAGCCACAACGCGGCCCAGGCGTACGCGTTCAGCGTCATCGTGATGCTGTAGAGGACGGCGGCGACGCCGGCGCCGTGGCCTTCGCGCAGGGCCTGCCCGAAGATGGCTGTCGGATACGGGACGAACGCGATCGTGAGCAGCAGGAGCAGGTTGAGGTAGACGAGGCCGCGGTCCACCCGCGCGAAGTGGCTGAAGATCACGTGGTGGTTGAGCCACATGATCCCGATCACCGCGAAGCTCACCGCATACGCGGCGAAGGATGGCCACCGATCCGCGAGCTCGCGGGCGAGGTCGTTGTAGTTGGCGGGCTGCGCGATGGTGAGCACCAGGAGCGTGATGGCGATGGCGAAGATGCCATCGCTGAAGGCCTCGACCCGTGCTTTGCTCATCGCGTGCTCGCCGCTCAGGCGATGGCGCGGTTGAAGGATCGAGCACCGACCACGACGCCGACGAGTGCCACGCCCAGCATGATGGCGACTCCCTGGATCACCGCGGGATCGGCGCCGTGGCCGTTGAACACGTCCCGCGCCGCGTTGACCGCGTAGGAAGTGGGTTGACCTGGGCAATGCGCTGCAGCCACGCCGGAGCCAGCTGCAGGGGCAGCAGCACGCCACTCAGCAGCAGCAGCGGAAGTGACAGTGTGAAGATGAGCGGCGCATACGAGTCCTCGTTGCGCAAGGCCAGGGCTGCCGCGTAGGCCAGCGATGACATGCCGAGACCGATCAGCGCCACCAGCGCGAGCATCACCAGCACACCGGTGACCGTCGGCTGCAGTCCAAACGGGATCGAGAGCAACAGCAGCAGGAGCGACTGCACGAGCAGGGTGAGGATGTCGCGGAGCGCCCTGCCGAGCAGCAGCGCGAAGCGGCTCACCGGGGTGACGCGGAAGCGCTCGATGACCCCGGCGCGCAACTCCGCGATCAGCCCGAATCCGACGCCGCTGGCGCCGAAGAGCCCGAGCTGGATCAGGAGTCCCGGGACGAACACGTTGTACGCGCCACCGGACGGGAAACCCGGTGCCGCCGCGAGCGACTTGAGCAGCGGAGCAAACAGCACGAGGTAGAGGATGGGCTGGAG
>Ga0307471_100000229_pt1 | contig 28175 bp, 32 predicted proteins | sample atmos_gasesAM3C__2_FD_204566 | JGI IMG/M metagenome (GOLD analysis project Ga0307471, IMG submission 204566) | Hardwood forest soil microbial communities from Morgan-Monroe State Forest, Indiana, United States - atmos_gasesAM3C_515 | ecosystem: Environmental > Terrestrial > Soil > Temperate...
ATCAAGAGCGGCTGACTGACGAAGAGCTCAAAGGCTTCCCTTAGAAGTCCGGCTCCTACCCCGAACCCCAGTGTGAGGAGCCAACCGCGTCGGCTTAGCAGGGGATAGACAGTGCCTTCAGCAACGATCAGGTCTGAGTCGGTCTCCAGGCGGCGGAGAATTTCCAGGCTGTCAAGACGGCGAGAAGAGAGTTTCAAGGATCGAAAAGCGTGGGGCGTCAGCTGAGAATTGCGGAGCTTCGCCCCGCCTGGCGGGTGAGGGCACCCGCGCCTACTTAGCTCGTGATAGGGGGCGGGTCAGGCAGGTGGGGCCGCCGCCGCCGTTGACGCACAACTCGGAACCGGGAAAGGTCTTTACATCGAATCCCACTTCACGAAGTCTCTGATTGGTCGCACGGTTGTCTGCCAGAGCGAGCAGGCGTCTGTCGCCCAGGCAAAGCACGTTGCAGGCGAGCGTATCGCGCTCGGAATATTCGATCTCAATAAACCGGTAGCCGCGGGATTGCAACAGCTCCACTGTCTCGACCGCCAGCGAGGGCAAATCCACCAGCACGGTCTGTTCGTCGAGCAGGCTCATCAGCGACATGAGATGCAAGCAAGCCGAGGGACCTGGGCCGTAGGGCAAGGGTGCCGACAGTACTTCAACGCCATGCGGCTGAAGCAGTGCCAGCATCTGCGCGATTCCGGACGCGTTGGTGCGGTAGCCCTGGCCGATCAGCAGCGTGGTGGAATCGAGCCACACCATGTCGCCAGCTTCAGTTTTTCCCGGCAGTTGAATTTGACCCAACACCGGCATGCCAAGGCTGCGGCAGAATTCAACATGTCGTTGCGCTTCCGGAATGCGGTTCGGCTTACCGGGATGAAGGCCGATAAGGCCGTAATCAGAAGCCAGCGAGGAGTCGTGCGTATAGACGGCGTCGAGCGAAAGATCGGAAGCGGCCGGTAGGTGGAATACCTCGGCTCCGGCAGATTCGAGCTCGCGGCAGAGTTCGTCATGCTGCGCCTGTGCGGTCGGGAAGTCGGGCCCGTGGAAGAAGCCCAGCTCTTGCCAGCGATCCGCGATGGATGGCTGGTTCCATCCCGCGGCGCGCGGCGAACACACCAGGACCCGGCTTAAATGTCCCACCATGGAATGACCATTGAAAGCGTGGGCATCGACTATCGGACTCTGGAATTCGCCAGAAACCTTCAAAGATTGCGACCTCCTTCCCGTTCTGCAATCTAAACACGTCTTATGACAAAAGCAATGTGGGAAGGCGCAGTGCTTGCGGAATCGAACCAGTGTGTGGAAGTCGAAGGCAACCAGTACTTTCCACCCGACGCCATTCGAGCGGAGCATTTCAAGCCCAGTGCGAGCCACACGGTATGTCCCTGGAAAGGCACCGCGAGCTACTACGATGTGGAAGTCGGCGGTAGGCGTAATCATGATGCCGCCTGGTATTATCCCGAGCCCAAAGCGGCTGCAAAGCAGATCACCGGCTACGTGGCATTCTGGAACGGTGTGAAGGTGGAGAAGTAAAGTAGGCCTAGCCGAGCTGCGCTCGGCCCGACCGGGTCTGAGACCCGGCCCCACACGGTCCGTGCAATCCTCAAAATGCTGCGAAAACAAAAAAGACAGCCCGGAGCCCCCCGAGACTGTCCTTAGCTCTCCCGGTTAGAAGAGCATGTCACTGTCGCGAAGATAGTGCATTCATGTTGCAGGAATATTGCGGACAAATGAATTTCCAGTGAATTCCAGGATCTGCCGGCGTTCGCGGCCTCAAGGTTTCCTCCCATGCCCTTGGCTGCTATATTTGTGAGTCCGCAGCGACTGGATCCAGTGGCCCGAAACGTTGAAGCTTCGCACAAGTTGCAGAAACGCGCCGAGCAGATGATTCCCGGCGGGGTCAATTCTCCGGTGCGAGCTTTTGTGTCGGTCGGAGGCGACCCGCTGTTTATCGTTCGCGGGCAAGGCTCTCATCTTTGGGATGCCGACGAAAACAGGTACATCGATTATGTGGGGTCCTGGGGGCCGCTGATCCTCGGTCACGCTCCACCCGGCGTACCCGAGGCGATTGCCACGGCCGCCAAAGGTGGAACCAGTTTCGGCGCCTCGACCGCCGCCGAAGGTGATCTTGCCGAAATCGTGATCTCGGCCTTTCCCCACGTCGAGAAGATCCGCTTCGTGAACTCGGGCACGGAAGCCACCATGTCGGCCATCCGCCTGGCCCGCGCCTACACCGGACGCAAGTACATCGTAAAGTTTGAAGGCTGTTACCACGGCCACGCGGACGCGCTGCTGGTGAAAGCAGGTTCGGGTGTGGCCACGCTGGGGATTCCCGGCTCAGCCGGCGTGCCCGAAGAATTCACCCAGCTGACGCTGGCCCTTCCATTCAACGATACGGACGCGCTGGAACTGGCTTTCAAGAAGTTCAGCAAGCAGATCGCCTGCGTGATCGTAGAACCGGTGGTCGGCAACATGGGATGCGTGCCGCCGAGTCCCATGTATCTGGACGCGCTGCGCGAGATTACCGAACGCGAAAGGTCCGTGCTGATCTTCGACGAAGTGATGACCGGCTTTCGGCTGGCTTTCGGCGGAGCGCAGGAGCGATATGGAATTCTGCCGGACCTGACCACGTTTGGAAAGATCATTGGCGGAGGACTCCCCGTGGGCGCGTATGGCGGCCCATCCGAAATCATGGACCTGGTCGCGCCACTCGGCCCGGTCTATCAGGCCGGAACGCTTTCCGGGAACCCGCTTGCCATGGCCGCTGGCCTCGCCACACTGCGCTACCTGCGCAACCACAAGAGCACTCTGTACACCGGCCTGGAACTTCGCAGTGCACAGTTGACCGAAGGCGTTACCGCAGCCGCCAAGGACGCGGGAGTACCAATCTGCTGCAACCGCGTCGGGTCCATGTTCACCTGGTTCTTCAGTAATGGTCCAGTGACCGATTGGACATCGGCAGCCAAGTGCGACACCAAAGCCTTCGCCAGATTCTTCCGCTCCATGCTGGATCGAGGCGTGTACTTGCCGCCGTCACAGTTCGAGGCGGCATTCCTGAGCGCGGCCCACACGGAAAAAGACGTCCATCATACGATCGCAGCGGCGAAACAGGCGTTCGCGACGATGCCCGTGGGCAGTGCAAGCTGAGATCTGAGAACTAAGAACTGAAATCTGCTTTTTGCATCATCCCCGGAATGGTCACGAACTCATAGCCTTCCGACTTGAAACGAGAAATCAACCAATCCGTCGCGGTAACAGTGCACGAACGATCGGCACCGAAGTCACGATGTCCGCCATCGTGCAGCAGAATTACGTTTCCGCCAGGAACCTGGCTTACCACCTTGCGCTCAATCTGCTCGGCGGAGGTTGCGTTCCAGTCGTAGCCTGTCACGTTCCACATGATGGGTTCCAGTCCCATCCGCCGCGCGATGCGTAGCACGGCAGGACGCCGGCCTCCGAAAGGTGGGCGGAACAGATTGGAGTGTTCGCCCACTGCATCGGTCAGAGCGCGATCGCAATTTTCGAACTGCGACCTGAGTCCCTGCGCACTCTTGAAAGTGAGGAGAGGATGGGTGAAGGTGTGGTTTCCGACAACATGTCCAGCCTTCACCAGTTCACGAACGATGTCCGGCCTTTGCTGCACGTAGCGCCCGATGAGAAAAAACGTTGCGTGAAGATCGTGCCGGGCCAACACGTCCAGCAAGCGCTGGGTATGGGGGTCGTTGGGCCCGTCATCGTAAGTAAGCGCCAATTGCTTGGACTCGCGGCTTGGCCCGGTGAAAGTACGGCCAAACCATTGGCCGGTAGGCGCCATCGACTGGTAGCCCGCGGCGGCAGCGGCGGCAGCAGCGGTGGCGGTGACGATGTAGGGGTACATGCTGACCGCGATTGTAAATGCATTGCAGTTTCCGGTGGTGGTGCAGTTTGCGCAAAACAACCCCCTTGTCATTCCTCGCGCGACAATGCCGCGCTTCGGAACGACAATTCTTTTCGGGTTTTCAAATTAACACCACTACGCAGACTCGAGATTTCAGATTTCAGATTTGCCGCCCGCCTCAGCTTGCAATCATCAATCTGAAATTTGCAATCTGAAATCTGGCCCCTGTTAACTCTTTCCACAATTGCCTACAGACCCCAAGCGAGATATGCTGCGAAGGAACCTCAATTCCTCTGACCCTCTAACCCATGGCTAATCTTTTTGAGCTGCCCCGTTATATTGCAGTCGAAGGTCCCATACGAGTTGGCAAGAGCACGCTGGCGCGGATCCTGGCCGAGCGTCTCAACGCACAGCAAGTCATGGAGTCAGAGGACAATCCCTTCCTCGGCGCCTTCTACAAAGGCGAGCCTGGGGCCGGCTTCCAGGCGCAATTTGCTTTCATGATTCGCCGCTTTGAGCAACTGCGCGCCCTCGACTTGGGCCCACGCTCGCAGAAAACCGTAGTCACCGACTTTGTCTTCGAGAAGGACAAGGTTTTCGCCTGCCTCAACCTGAACGATCAGGAACTCGAAATCTATAACCGCTACTACAACCATTTCCGCGAGCAACTGCCCACACCTGACCTCGTCATTTACCTGCAAGCCACGCCCGAAGTGCTGAAGAAGCGCCTGAAAAAGAAGAATGCTCCGGGAGAAAAAGCGATCAACGAAGACTATCTGGAAGAAGTGATCAAGGCTTACGAGCACTTTTTCTTTCACTACACGTCGTCGGATTTGTTGATCGTGAATACTTCGGAGATTGATTTCGTGGAGCGCAACCAGGACTTGCAGGAGTTGCTGCGGAAGGTTTCGGCGCCGATCAAGGGGACGCAATATTTCCTGCCGCTGGGATCACAAGAGGCAGCCAGCGCCTAGCAGTCATCTCGTGCTAAAGAAAATTACACTGCTGCGCGATCGAGTCGATAGTTGGGAAGGGTCTGATGTCCGACCGAAGGAGTGGCGTACCATCGCTACTTCTCGTGTCGCGGAAGCGAAAAAACCGACAGCCCCTTGCCGACTTTCGAAAACTCGGGATCGGCGGTCACCAGCCACGCCCCCTGCTCGATGGCCAGCTCGGCGGCAAAGGCATCCGCGTAGCCCAGACCGTGCTTCTGTTTGGGGGTGCCGCTGCGAGTGGCTCGCGCCCGATCCACGGCGATGACCGCAATCGGCAACCTCGCCTCGACCTCTCGCGCCATCGCTTCGCCGTGGCGTCTCCACGCAAGATAAAACACCTCCCCCCAGTTAACGGCCGACATCAAGAGGGGCTCATCGTGTCGCAGGGCTTCCCCGAACAAGTGACGGACTTTGTCGGCGGTGCCGCGGCGGCCTTCGAAGAACCCAATCAGAGCGTTAGCATCGAGCACGTAACGCCGCCGGCCACCATGAGAGATACCTGACCTCATAGTTATTTTTCTCGCTTGCGTTCCCGCTCACGCTCTGCGAACAGCTCGTCGAACACGGACGTCTCGCCGGGTTTCGGCTTCAGGAATCCCATGATCTCGTCGAGCCGCTGCTCGGTCATCGGGGTGAGCACAAGCCGGCCGCCTTCTTCGCTCCAGGTGGCCGGGTCCCTTTTTGCAGGCTGAGGCGTTGGCGCAATTCTGCGGGAATTACTACCTGGCCTTTAGAGCTGACGACGGTGCGATAGGCTGCCATGGCTCCATCTTACTTTGGGGTTAACTCGCAGAAATGCCGAGCTTTGCTCGGCTGGGCAGGGGAAACATCCTTCGACTGCGCTCAGGACAGGCTGCCCCTACGTGGCCGTCTATGCTCCCCTCGACCTGGGAACTGTTTGCGGCTACAATAGCCTTGGTAGCATCCAAGATGTAGACAGGCTCTATCCGCCGGGTTGCGGAGGGGCACTGGAGGACATCGTGAGTCTGGTTCCCGTCGGCGAACTTCGTCGCAAGATTACCGTCTCTTCTCTTCGCGACAAGAAACTCCACCACGAACCGATTACTTGTCTCACCGCCTACGACTATTCAAGCGCGCGCCTGATCGACGAGGCCGGCATTGACATTGTCCTGGTCGGCGACTCGCTAGCCCAGACCATGTTGGGTCACGAGAACACGCTCTCGGTCACGATTGACGAGATGCTGCACCACACTCGCGCTGTGCATCGCGGCGTGAAGCATGCGTTGCTGGTGGCCGACATGCCTTTCGGGTCGTATCAGTCTGACCCCATTGAAGCGGTGCGGAATGCCTCCCGTTTTGTCAAAGAAGCCGGGGCGGAAGTGGTAAAAATCGAAGGCGGCGAGAAGCGTGCCGACTTGATCCGCCGCATCGTCGACGCCGAGATACCTGTGGCCGGGCATATCGGCCTGACTCCGCAGTCGGTCAATGTGATGGGCGGCTATAAGGTGCAGGGCAAGAATCTCAGCGGCGTGGAGCAACTCATGCGCGACGCCGTTGCACTCGATCGCGCGGGCGTGGCTTTGATGGTTCTCGAAGGCATCCCGAGGGAAGTCGCGGCCATGATTACGGCCGAGGTCGAGACGCCAACTATCGGCATCGGCGCTGGACCGGATTGCGACGGCCAGGTGCTGGTCTTCCACGACCTGCTGAACCTCAGCTTTGGACATCCCGCAAAGTTCGTACGGCGTTACGCGAACGTCGGCGCGGCCATTACCGTCGCGGCGGAAGCGTTCCGTGCCGACGTCGCTGCGCGCCAATATCCATCCGACGAAGAGTCGTATCACCTGCCCAAGGAAACGCGGGCGGCGCTGGACACGGTGCTGGAACGAAAACGGGCGATGAGGCGCTAGAGGCCGAATGAGACATTCGCTTCTCGGTCTTATGGCGGCAATCGTCGCTGTCCTGGTTTCCTGTTCCCCCTCCCCAAACAAGCCCGATCCTGCGACGCTGGCGACGGCGCGCATTCTCGCCATCCCCGAGCCCACGCCGGAGAAGTATCGCAGCCTGATTCATATGAAGGGCTGGCGGAATCCCTATTTAATTATTCGACCGGACGGGGTCGGTCTGCTCGATCCCGATGATCATCTGGAGCGCATATTGAAGCCGGGAGAATTAACCCAGGCGCTGGGCAATCTGCCGTCATCGGCGTGGCCTTATGGGCGAGTGGTCGCCGTGACTGAAAATGCCATAAAGGGTTCCGCGGACGACGAAGTGAAGATCCGCACCAACCGGGCCATCGTGGCCGGAACTCTGGAGGGCATGCACGTCCTCATCAACTGGGTTCCTTCCGCCTGAGATAGGCCTCGCCGTCGAGTCATGAAAGTCTGCCATAGCATCGACGAAATGCGTGCCGCCAGCCGCGCGGCCCGGCGCGAGGGTAAGAGCCTCGGGCTGGTGCCCACCATGGGAGCGCTTCACGAAGGGCATCTCTCGCTGGTGCGTGCGGCCAAGGTTCAGTGCGATCTGGTCGCGGCTTCAATCTTCGTGAATCCCCTTCAGTTCGGCCCTAGCGAGGACCTGGCCAAGTATCCGCGAACTTTTGATCGCGATCGCGAACTATTCACGCAAGAGGGCGTGGACTTCATTTTTGCGCCCAGCGTGGAAGAGATGTATCCGGCGGGAGCCGTCACCTACGTCACCGTCGAGGGACTCAGCGACAAGCTCTGCGGCCGTTCGCGTCCGGGGCACTTTCGCGGAGTGACCACGGTGGTCTCAAAGCTCTTCAACATCGTAGAACCGGACCGGGCATTCTTCGGCCAGAAAGATGCAGCCCAGTCAACCATCATTCGGCGGATGGTGCGCGATCTGAATATTCCAGTGCAGGTTGTGGTCTGCCCGATCGTACGCGAACCGGACGGCCTGGCCATGAGCTCGCGCAACGCCTATCTCGACGCGCAGCAGCGTGAATCGGCGCTGGTGATCAATCAATCACTCAGGGCAGTAGAAGAGCGATTCGATCAAGGGGAACATAAGATCGACGCGCTGATCGAGGCTGGAATCCGGGTTTTTGCGCAAGCGCCTTCTGTGCGGCTCGACTACTTCGAAATCGTGGATCCCGAGACACTTGATCCGGTTGACGATCTTTCCCGTGCAGCGCTGGTGGCGGTGGCGGCGTTCGTGGGCAAAGCGCGCTTGATCGATAACACCTTGCTAATGCGAGCCTAAGCCACAAGGCGGTAAACCACGAATGCGTCCCGTAGGGACGCCTAATAGTAGCCCGGCGTTTCAAAGCCGGGTAGACGAAGGGTAATATTTCCGTCCCGTAGGGACGGCTGCACTTTACGCCGCAGGTCTATTTCAGGCGTGCCTACGGCACGTGCGTCATTTGCTCGGTATTCCCGCCACTGAAGTGGCGGGTACTTTCAGAAGTCCGTCCCGGACCCTAGCCCCTCGAAACGAATTTGTTTCCCGCGATGATGTAGCGCAGCGGACGCTCGGCGGCTTTGGTAATGCCGATACGCGGCGTCACTTCAATGCGACCCGGCCGGAAGCCGTCGTCCACGATAAAGAGGTCTGACTTCGGGCTGGTCAGGTCTTTCTCGTTGTCGCGTTCGCGCGTAATGCCGAAAGCCTCGGCCAGTCGTCCGGGACCGCTGGTCAGCTGGCGTAGATCGCTGGTTCCGTCTATCGAAATATCGCGCGCTTGCGCCATCTCCCCGATTCCGGAAATCGGCTCGAGGGCGCGGAACAGCACGCCTCCAGCTTCCCCGTCGGGCTGGCAGGAGACGTTGAAAAGGTAATGATTGCCGTAGATGAAGTACACGTAAGAAACGCCGGGCGGGCCGAAGAGCACGAAGTTGCGGCCGGTGCGTCCGCTGAAGGAATGAGAGGCGGGATCGTTTAGTCCCAGGTAGGCTTCCACTTCCACGATCCGGGCGGTCAGGAGCTTTCTGTGCTGTCGCCGCACCAGGACCTTGCCTAACAAGGCGCGGCTGACGGCGCGAGGATCGCGCGCGTAGAATTCACTGGGGAGTGGGGTCGGCGCTGACGAATTTCTGTTCTTGGCTATCCTCATCCGCTCACCGCATAATAGTGCCACGGGTCACAATCCTGAAGGAGGATTCATGCTGGGGAGATCGGTCAAGATTGCTGCTTTACTGATGTTGATGGCGCTGGCCGCGGCGGCGCAAACCATTCCTGCGGGCACCCGGCTGACGGTGCGAGTCGGATCAGAGATCAGTTCTGGCACCGCCAAGGCCGGCGACCGATTCGACGCCACACTGGCGCGTCCACTCGTGGTCAATGGCAAGACCCTCGCCCGGACTGGCAGCCCGGTCCGAGGCAAGGTGACGTCGGCGAAGTCTAGCGGACGCCTGCACGCGCCGGGAGAACTTACGCTGCGCCTGACAGGCGTCCAAGTCAACGGACGGATGGTTCCGATCGCAACCCACGCCTATTCCGCCAAAGGCAAGGGCCATACCAAGAGCAACGCTACGAAAATTGGCGGTGGCGCCGTGGCCGGGGCGTTGATTGGCGCGTTGGCAGGTGGAGGCAAAGGGGCTGCGATCGGGGCCGGGGTCGGTGCCGGTGCCGGTACGGGCGTGGCGGTGGCGACAGGTAAGGAAGAAGCTGTAATTCCGGTTGAGACAGCTTTGACGTTCACGACGATCAGCAAATAGAGATGTAGGCACGAGCGGGCGCTCGCGCCTACATTTTGACCTATGCGGCGCCTTTGATGACGCCTTTCAGGTACGCCAGTACCTCTTCCGAGTGTCCTTCGGGCTTTACTTTGTGGAAGATGTACTTGATCTTCCCATCCGGGCCGATGATGAAAGTGGTGCGCGCCACTCCCATCACCTTCTTCCCGTACATGTTTTTCTCCTTGATCACGTCATAGGCGTTGCACACTTTCTTCTCGGCATCGCCCAGCAACGTGAAAGGCAAGCTGTACTTTTCCTCGAATTTCTTTTGCGCTTTCGGCGTATCCGGCGAGATACCCAGCAGCACGGCGCCGGTATTCTGCATCTTTCTATAAGAATCGCGGAACTCGCAGGCCTCGATGGTGCAGCCCGGAGTATCGGCGCGGGGATAGAAAAATAGCACTACGTACTTTCCACGAAAAGCCTTGAGCGAAACTTCTTCTGCATTCTGGTCGGGCAAGGTAAAGTCAGGGGCTTTATCATTGATATCAACAGCCATGGCAGCGTCTCCTATTTCTGTAAAGCTTGGTGCCACCAAGTTATATCGCACCGCGCGGCTTGCCGTCATCCTGGCGGGAGTGGCCTTGATGCTGGCCCAATTCGCCCCGGCCCAGTCGGCCGCCGGTAAGAAGGCGATCAAGGGGCCTCGTGCCCTGGGCCTGGTGGAGCTGGCCGCCAACGGCAAAGCCCGCCTGGTTCCCATCACCATCCTGTACGACGGCGAATATTACGATGCCAGCGCGTACAAGGCGTCGCCCGTCCCCATGGCGCTCGAGAGCGGCACGATATATGAAGGCTTCCGCACCGGCATCTCCCTGGGACTGTTTACGGTTACCGGCGCCCTGCAAGGCAACAATACCTGGCGGGGAGCCGGAACCTGGCAGTTGGCCAGTGCTATCGCAGCTGCGAAAGATGCGGCGGCCAAGAAAAGGGCTGTCATGTCGAAGCCCGCGCCCGAGGCACCTGAAGGTCCGCCGGTACTAAGGCGCGCGAGTCCGAAAGCCAAGTCCCCCGATGATGCTCCATCCGCGGGCCCTGCTACCCCTGCGTCTTCCCCGGCGCCGGCGCCCGCGTCCGCTCCTGCCGCATCCCCGACGTCCGCTCCGGAAGCCGACGGAGATTCGGACCGTCCTGTCCTGAAGCGGCCTGCGCCGGCCAGCACTCCTGCGGCATCCACGGCTTCGTCCGACGCTCCGGCCGGTGAAGCAGACTCGGATCGCCCTGTGCTGAAGCGGCCCGCCACGACCACCACGGAAGTGGCGTCCGCGTCTTCGCCATCGGCTTCGGCGCGCGCCGAAGATCCCGATCGTCCCGTGTTGAAGCGAGGTGCGCCAACTCCGGCTGAATTGAAAAAGCGCAATGCAGCGGTGACGGCGCTGGCGTCACAGAAAACCGGGAAAGACTTGCACAAGCCGTCGGCCGCCCCGTCTGCGGCGCCGGAACCGGTCCAGCTGATTCCTGCTATTTCGGACGCTGCCGGTCCCGAACCCCGTCCCTATGCCTACAGCCTCAAGCCCGAGGAAGAACAGAAGCTGCGAAAGAAAATCCTGGCGTTGGCTGCGGACGAGGTGCGGGCGTGGGCAGCGCAGCCGGAGTCGGCGGGATCGCAGTCCGCGGCCCGGGCATCACGGCCCGCGAGCAAGACAAAGCCAGCCGAGCCCAACTTCGAGGATGTACAGATGCACCCGTTTGATCTCTCCAACAGCAACGAGCCCATCGTAGTGCTGACCGCGAAAGCACGGCTGCCGGTCCGTCAGGGTGCTTCATCCGATCTGCAATACATCATCACGCTGGTGGCTCGCGACGATATGTATGGCGACCTGCACAAGGTGTTCGCCAGCGTGACCGACACGAATCATTTCGATGTGCTCTCGCGCCTGGAACTGATCGACGCTGTGGACGCCGATGGCGACGGGCGCGGCGAGCTGCTCTTCCGCCAGGTTTCTGACTCGGGCAGCGCATTCGTCCTGTACCGCGTGATCGGCGACCGACTGTGGCCGCTGTTTCAGGGAACGCCAGGTCAATGAAGTTCTGTCTCCGGTAGAGGCTCAGTTTTGAACTTTCACCCGCTAGTGCGAATCTCTCCAGCGCTTTGACGACCCACTGCGACGGCGTATCATTCTCCCGAATCAACCCACAAGGAGAGCTCACCATGGAGAAATACACCGTATCGGCCCTGGGACTATTTTTGTTTTTCGCGCTCCAAGCCGTTGCGCAGGAGCACTACACCGAGGGTCCGATCTGGCAGGTGACCCTCATTCGCGTCGTTCCCACCAAAATGGATGCTTACCTTACCACCCTGCAGACTAGTACCAAGTTGCTCTATGAGGAAATGAAAAAAGAGAATGTAATTCTCGATTACAAGGTGTATCTGAACACTACCAAACATGACCCGCAAGACTGGGACATTGCGATCGGGGTTGAGTACAAGAACTTCGGCGCCATGGATGGTTTGACCGCCAAGGGGGAAAGCATACGAGACAAGATTCTGGGGTCCAAGCAAGCCGCACAACAGCTGGGTGAGAAGCGCGTAGAAATGCGCGAGATCGTCAGCACCGTGATCTTGAGGGAAGTTAACCTGAAGTAGGACAGGTTGGGACAATTACGGCCTGGTTATAGGAGCACGGCCGGGCCCCATCTATTTCTGGGTCATCACCAGTTCGCCGTTCTCAACTTTCATTCCGCCTACGTTGTCCGGCAGCTTCAGGCGATCGTGCTGTTCGTTGAGTTTTTTCTGCAAGGCGTCGTTCACCAGCGACACGGGAACATTCAGGTCGCCCACTTTGAATTCGGTGGGATCGAAGGTGGCATAGCCGTCCTTGGATCCGAGATGTCCCGAGAGCGTGACCCACACATCTTTGCCGGCGATCTGCGTAAGAAACTGGCCATGCGCGACATCGCCGTCGAAACTTACCTGGTAGTCCTTGACATCGGGTTGCCCGGGCGCGAGAGGCGTCTCTGGAGACCCAACGCCAGGTATCGCTGGTAAGGCTGCTGTCAGCGGAATCTGTCCGGCTGCCTGCGCCAGGGCCGCGCTCACTTCCTCAGAATTGATGCGAACTTCGGCCGGAGGCTGACCCGGCTCCTTGGGCTGGTCCAACTGCTGGACTTTCTGCTGAAAAGATTCCGCATTGACCGCGGCGGTCGCAGTCGGCTGCGGTTGCGCCACCGGCGCCGGCTTCTTCAGGACAAGAATGAGGGCAATCAGCGACGTGACCAAGGTGGCCACGCTGATGATGCGGTCTAGCTTCCATTTCTTCATCCTGTACATGTTACCGAGGCAGAGGCGGAAGGCTAAACGTAACGGAAGGTACTGACCGCGCGGTTACTGTCGTGTGGGACTGGCCGGGACTGTGTGGGACGGGGTCGGGGACCCGGTCCCACACTGTTAGATCAGCGTCATCCGTCGAGTTTCTTGGCCAGCAACTCATTCACCAGCTGTGGGTTCGCCTGGCCCTTCGAAGCTTGCATCACCTGGCCGACGAAAAACTTCACAACTGTCTTCTTCCCCGCGCGGTACTGCTCGACCTGCCTGGGGTTGGCCGCGATGATCTCATCAATAATCCTTTCCAAGGCTGAAGTGTCGCGGGACTGTTCCGGGCGGCCCTGTTCTTCATAAACAACCGAAAAATCTTTCCCACGCTCGAAGGCCAGATCGTAGAGGTCTTTGAGCATCTTGCCCGAGATGGCACCGCTTTGCACCAGGTCGGCCGATGCGGCCACACCCTTCATTGAGATGGGCGATTGCTCGATTTCCAGGCCTTTCGCTTTCAGCCGTCCCATCAACTCGCTCTGTACCAGGTTGGCCACCCGCTTCGGACTCTTGGCCACCTTGGCTGCAGCTTCGAACTGGTCGGCCAACGCTTTGGTCAGCGTGAGCACCTGCGCGTCCTGCTCGGTGATGCCGTAGCTCGCAACCATCCGCTTGCGCCGGGCTTCAGGAAGCTCGGGCAACGTGTCGCGGATCTCCTTCTGCCATTTCGTATCCACAACCAGCGGAAGCAGGTCGGGCTCGGGGAAATAGCGGTAGTCGTGCGCCTGCTCCTTCGACCGCATGCCGTAGGTCTTGCCTTCGATCGAGTTGTAGAGGCGAGTTTCCTGCGTGATCTTGCCGCCGGATTCAATCACACCGATCTGCCGCTCAATCTCGTACTCCAGCGCCTCACGGATGAAGCGAAATGAATTGACATTCTTCACTTCGGTTTTCGTTCCAAACTCTTTCTGCCCGCGCGGCCGTACGCTGATATTGCCATCGCAGCGCAGCGAGCCCTCTTCCATGTTGCAGTCGCTGACCCCGGTGTACAGGATGATCTCTTTCAGGCGCGTCAGATATTCATAAGCCTCGTCGGGAGACGCAATGTCCGGTTCGCTGACAATTTCGATCAACGGCATTCCGCTGCGGTTCAAATCGATACCAGTTGTCTCCGAGGAATTCGCGAACCCTTCGTGCAGGCTCTTGCCGGCATCTTCCTCCAAATGCAGGCGGGTGATGCCGATCTTCTTTGTGCCGCCGGCTGTTTTGATTTCAATAAAGCCATGCTCGGACAGAGGCTTGTCGTACTGCGAAATCTGGTAGCCCTTGGGCAGATCGGGGTAAAAGTAATTCTTGCGGGCGAAAATCGAACTCTCGTTAATTCGGCAATTCAGCGCCATGGCCGCGAGTACCGCAAACTCCACGGCTTTGCGGTTCAGGACGGGCAACGCCCCCGGCAATCCCAGACATACGGGGCAAACGTTGGTGTTGGGCGGGTCGCCGAAATGGGTGGAGCAGGAGCAGAAAATCTTGGTCGCGGTCAGGAGCTGGACGTGCACCTCCAACCCGATCACCGGTTCATACTTCGATGCCGCTGCTACGGATACTTCAGGGGTAGCTACCATAATCGCTCATTATAAATGCAGACCCATGTGGGGCGGACACTCTTGTCCGCTGCTTTGAAGTTGATTTTGTATTTGGTTGTTTCTCTGGATCACGAAGAGCTCGGAGGTTTCCAACAAGTCCGGTCAAAAGCGGCGGACAAGAGTGTCCGCCCCACACCGTGCGGTCAGTCAGTCGCGCTCAGATACTTCTCCAACGGTATTTCGAAATACATCAGCTCGCTGCCCTTGGCATCACGAACGCCGGTGAGATAGAAGTTCGCACCGGCCAGCGGCACCGAGATTCCCGAGACATCGAAGAACAGAAACCCGGATTGCGAGCTGTGGGGTTCCACTGCCTTGGCGACAAACTGGGCATTTTGTATTTCCTCAACGGCCTCTTTGCTCAGTCCACCCTTCACTTTCTTGGTGGGAAACGGAATCGGATAGCGGTTGGTGCTGGCCGAAGGACGGGTAAGACGGCGCGCGATGTCTTCCTGGGTCGCGGGAGAAAGCTTGGTGCGATTCACCGTCACCAGTTGAGCCTTCATGCCGGCCAGCTCAACCGGCTGGTTGCCGTCATTGGTGACGACCACGAAGATGGGAAGGAAACCGAGCTCGCTGTAGTGAACGGAAAAGATGGTCGTCTTTTCCGCCAGATCGTAGGGGTCGACCGCGACGGTGAAGGCCTCCAGGGGGTGCTGGTCGTGCGCAGGATAACTATTGGCGGGCCGGGCTTGCGGCATGACGAATTCCTTTGCCGCCAGGCACAGCAGCGGAGCCAACGCGATAGCGGCGATCGCCACCGCCGGAAATACGAAAATCCTGAGAGCCCCTCTTGGCATGATGGTTGATTATAGGATGCGTCCGGGCCGCGTACTGGTGCCTTGAGTTTGCAGAAGAAGCCCAGTGTGGCTTGCGGGTAGAATGTCTCTTCCTTCATGTACTTGCTCTATAGCGCGCTGCTGGCAGCAGGATTGTTGGCCAGCCTGCCTTACTGGATGTTCGGGAAGCGACGCCATGGCAAGTACCGCGAGGGCCTGGGCGAGCGCCTGGGCAAAGTCCCTCCACGACTGCATCGACAATCCACGCCTGCAATCTGGGTGCATGCGGTTTCGGTCGGCGAGGTGTTGGCGGTCAGCGGGTTGGTGATAGGGCTTCGGCGGCGCTTCCCAAAATATCGAGTCGTGGTTTCAACTACAACGGCCACCGGCCAGAAGCTGGCAGCGAAGCATTTTGGTGAGGACAGCGTCTTCTATTTCCCGCTGGATTTCGCATTTGCCATTCGACCCTATTTGTCGGCGCTGCGGCCCCAGCTGATTGTCCTGGCGGAGACCGAGTTCTGGCCGAATTTCTTGCGGCTAGCGCATGCCAGCGACGCTCGTGTTGCCGTGGTCAATGCGCGTATTTCCGATCGCTCGCTGCCCGGATACCGGCGTTTCCGGTTCATTCTGAAGAGGGTTCTCCGCAACATCGACCTGTTTCTGGCACAAAACAGCGAGGACGCCTCGCGTCTACGCGACATTGGCGCGCCCGCGAATCGAGTGCAGGTTAGCGGCAATCTAAAATTCGATGTGAGCGCGCCGGTTCCCGCGCCAATTGTGGCCAGCCTGCGGTCGAACTTTCAGCAGGGCGGCGCCGGGGCCGGGCCGGTGGTGGTCTGCGGCAGCACGGTCGAAGGAGAAGACGAGCTGCTGTTGCGCGCTTTTGAGAACGTGCTGGCAAGCCATCCTCGGGCAGTGATGATCCTGGCGCCCCGCCGCCCCGAACGTTTCAATGAAGTTGCGCAACTGCTGGAGCAGCTTGGTATTCGTTTTTGGCGGCGTTCCTCGTGGAGTGGCGACGCCATCGGCGGCGGTGTTTTTGTGGTCGATACCATCGGCGAACTGGCGTCGCTCTATGCGCTAGCCGACGTGGCGTTCGTGGGCGGAAGCCTGGTCCCTCGCGGCGGACACAATATCATCGAGCCGGCTCAGCACGGCGTTCCTATCATGGTGGGCAATCACACCGAGAATTTCCGCGACATCGTCAGTTTGTTTCAAAGCCAAGATGCTGTGCGGGTCGTCCGACCGGCGGAATTCCACGGGGTACTCATGGAGCTCTTGTCTAATGAAGAAGAACGAATCGCGCTGGGCCGCCGCGGAGCAGATACGTTGCGATCGCAAATGGGTGCAACAGGGAAGACGCTACGGGCACTGGAACAGTTGTTGGAAACCTCGTCGGAGCGCGTGGGGGCGGGTCTGTGACCCGCCCTGGCCATGGCGAAGCCGTGGCAACGCTTTGTGTATTGCCCAACATGAGTTCGTGGTGCTCACATCTGGCCGCGGCATGGCGCGGCCCGGACGTGGCATCGCCCCGCCCCCACACAGTTCGTGCTAGCGAACTTCGCGGTAATGAACAAGGATGAATCCGCTTAGCTCACTCTTCGGACTCGGGGTTCGCGCGCGCAATGCGCTCTATAACCGCGGCCTCGCTCGGGCCCAAAGGCTCCGCGGCCCTGTGGTGAGCATTGGAAACCTCTCCGTCGGCGGATCAGGCAAGACGCCTTTTGTTTTGCTGCTGGGAGAGTTACTGCAAGCGCGCGAATTGAAATTCGACATCCTCTCCCGCGGTTACGGACGCACCACCCGAGGCGTGGCCCTGGTCGACCCCGCCGGTTCGCCTCGTGACTTCGGCGATGAACCTCTGCTGATGGCCCGGCGTCTGAACGTTCCGGTCATAATCGGAGAATCCCGCTACGCCGCCGGCGTCCTCGCCGAGCAGAAATTCGGACCGCAGCTCCACCTGCTCGACGACGGCTTCCAGCACCGTTCTCTTGCCCGCGATTTCGACATCGTCTTGGTCACTCCCGAAGATATTCGTGATCGCCTGCTTCCCGCAGGACGTCTGCGCGAGCCGCTAACATCGCTTGACCGCGCCGATGCCGTTGTACTTGCCAACGGCGCGTCTCCGGAGGCGTTTCCACTGGACCAGAAGCTGGCCTGGCGAGTACGTCGCGGGATCGTTCCCATCGACGTTCCGGTCAGGCCCATCGTGTTCTGCGGCATCGCGCGGCCAAAGAATTTCGTAGCGCAATTGCGGACCGCCGGCATCGAGCCGGTCGCGGAAGCCGTTTACCGCGATCACCACGCCTACACCGATCAGGACATCCGTGATTTGCTGGACCTGCGACAGCGCAGCGAGGCTGACGGCTTCGTGACGACAGAAAAAGACGCAGTCAACCTGGGCGGATATCTGGCCGCGCTGTCGCCGCTGGCGGTGGTCCCAGTCAAGATGGAATTGACCGACGCAGCTAACGCTGTGGATACCATGCTGGCCAGGATTGCGGAGAGAAGACGTCAGCCATGAGAAAATCGAGGGTCCGTAGCGCCGCCATCCCGCCGGCTGTCCCGAGGGCGTCTAGCCCTCGGCAGTAGGGGCTGAGCACATTCGAATGAGCAAGCACCTAAAAGAAACCGAGCGGCTGAGGAAGATCGTCGAAGACTTTCCCAAAGTCACGGCCACGGTTCTCGGCGACCTGGTGGCTGACGAATTCATTTTCGGAGAGATTTCCCGTGTCTCACGCGAAGCGCCCGTCCTGATTCTTAAACATCGCGAACGCAGCGTAGTGCCTGGGGGCGGTGCCAACGCCGTTTGCAATCTCGCGGACCTGGGCGTCAACGTCCTGCCTGTCGGCGTGGTCGGTGACGACGAACCCGGCCGTCTGCTGCTCAAGGCTTTCCGCCACAAGCACGTCGCCGTGAGCGGAGTTTTGAAGGACAAGGGTTACACGACGGTCACCAAGACCCGCATTCTTGCCGGTTCGACGCACTCGGCGCGGCAACAGGTAGTGCGCGTGGACCGCGAGCCCGAGGCTGAACCCAACCGTCACCTGAAGCGCGAGTTGGTGCTGGCCGCGCGTGAGTACGCTCGCGCCTCGGACGTTCTGCTCATTTCAGACTACGGCTATGGTGCAGCCACTCCGGCGATCCTGAATGCGGTGCGCTACAAAGGCGGCCTGCGCGGAGTGCCCGTGGTGCTCGATTCGCGATATCGCATGCTGGAATATTCCGGTGTGACCGCGGCCACGCCCAACGAGCCCGAGGTCGAAGCGGCGCTGGGAGTGCGGATCGGCAATGATTGGCGTACGCTGTGCGCGGCGGCCGAGCAGGTAATGAAAGAGATGAAGCTGCAGTCCCTGGTCATCACGCGCGGGCGTGACGGCATGGTGGCCTTCACCCACCGCCATAAACCCGCCGACATTCCGATTTTCGGGTCCGACCAGGTAGCAGATGTCACGGGCGCTGGCGACACGGTCATTGCCACATTCACCGCCGCCCTGGCCGCTGGAGCTGACGCCGAAGATGCAGCCCACCTGGCGAATTATGCCGGCGGTATCGTAGTGATGAAGCGAGGCACGGCAACCGTGTCGCAGCAGGAATTATTAATCGCGCTGGATCAAACGCCACCCGCGACACGGTCGCACTGACTGATGTGAGGTGGTTCGGTCGGGCCGTGAAATCACGTAACTCGGTATCGAGCGAGACCGTGAAGCCGCGGAGGGGGTAAGAATAGGCCCAGGGCCCCTGGGTTCAGTACGAAAAAGGACCAAGCCCCAGCGGGGCGAAAGAGACATTGGCACTAGGCTTCCCACAACTTGCGGGAACGGTGTCCAGGACAAGGCAATCGCACACAAGATTCTCACTCGCGCGGAACTACAACAGCAGGTTGCGAAATGGCGTCAGGCAGGCGACTCCGTCACCCTCGCCAATGGCGGCTTCGATCTGCTGCACGTCGGTCATGTGCGCTATCTGCGCGCCGCCAAACAACTGGGCGGGAGGTTAGTCGTCGCGGTCAACTCCGATGCTTCGGTGCGAGCGCTGAAAGGTGAAGGCCGACCGCTTATACCGGCCGACGAACGCGCTGAGATTCTGGCTGCTCTGGCCGATGTCGATGCCGTGGTAATTTTCTCGGAGCCGGATGTGCGCGCGATCATCCGAGAAATTTGCCCCGATGTGCATGCGAAAGGTACGGACTACGCAGCTGAGACCGTCCCCGAGCGCGCCGAAGTGATCGCCTGCGGTGGACGAGTGGAAATAGTGGGCGACCCCAAAGACCATTCGACCACTGAGATGATCCGCTCACGACTGGGGCGGACGCGTTCGTGAGCACGTCATTGCCAGCCCAACTCTCTCCCAAAAATGCGGCGGGACCAACAAGTGGCGGATCGACGATTGCCGGGGCGAAGATCGAGCGCTTGCTGATCGTGCGCCTAGGCGCCATGGGCGACGTTATTCACGGCCTGCCTGCCGTAGCCGCGTTGCGAGCCGCATTTCCTGGAGCGACGCTGGGATGGCTCATCGAAGAGCGCTGGGCGGAATTGCTGTGTACTTTGCCTACGCCGCGCTCCGGCCCCCTTTCGGCGCAACGTCCGCTGGTAGACCGGGTCCATACCGTGAACACACGGCAGTGGCGCCGCGCGCCTTTTTCCGCTGCCACCTGGGAGCGCGTCGCAGCCAATCTGAGCGACTTGCGGGCGGCACGGTACGAAACTGCCGTCGATTTTCAGGGTGCTGTACGCTCATCTCTGCTGGCGCAGTGGTCGGGAGCGCAGGTCATTTACGGTGCGGCCCAGCCACGCGAAAATCTGGCCAGCATGTTTTATTCGCGCCAGGTCATAACTCGCGGCGAACACATTGTGGAGCAGAATTTGTCTCTGGCCGAAGCCGTAGCCCACCAGACGTTAGAAGTCCCGAAGGTCGATCTTCCACGCGACGACGCCGCCGACCAGGAGTGTGACCGCCGACTGAAAGCGCAAGGCACGCAGGAATTCGCGCTGGTCAATCCGGGCGCCGGCTGGGGAGCAAAGCAGTGGCCAACCGAGCGCTACGGTGAGGCAGCGAGACAGCTCGCGGAAAACGGTCTGAAGACGCTGGTCAACTTCGGCCCTGGGGAAGAAGAGCTCGCCCGCGCGGTTGAAACCGCCAGCGGTGGCGCGGCCGAAGCCTTTACCGGTTCGCTCACGCAGCTAGTCGCGCTCACTCGTCGCGCACGGTTGTTCATCGGTGGCGATACCGGTCCCATGCACCTGGCGGGGGCGCTGGGAGTTCCGGTGGTCGGGATTTTCGGCCCGACTGATCCGGCGCGCAACGGTCCTTTTGGTACCGGGAGTATTGTGCTGCGCAGTCCCGCCAGTAACACCAGCTACAGCCATGTCCTCCGGCCGGACGATGGCTTGCTTGAAATCAGTTCTGCACAAGTGGTTGCTGCTGCCCGGCAACTGCTGGGAGAGCGGCATGGCTAGCTGGTCTGCCATTGCGCGCAGGGTTCGAGTCCCGCTGGGCTTTGCCTTTGCCCTGTTTTATTTTTGGCTGGCCAAGCCCACCGTGAAATCCATTCTGATCGGCACAGCCGTGGTGATTCCAGGACTTGTGATTCGGGCACTGGCGTCGGGACAGCTGCATAAAAACGAGCAACTCGCCACGGGAGGGCCTTATGCTCACACCCGCAACCCGCTCTATCTCGGTTCGCTGATCCTGGCGATCGGGTTCGCCCTGGCCTCGCGAAGCTGGTGGATCGTCGCCGGAATTGTTCTTCTCTTCTTTGCGATCTATCTTCCGGTAATTCGCGCTGAGGAAGTATTTCTGCGCGACCGCTTCCCGCAGTTTGAGGACTACGCCCGCCAGGTTCCACGCTTTTTCCCGCGACTATTCCCTTCTGCGAAAAATAGCGGAGCGTTCTCCTGGGATTTGTATTGGAAGCATCGTGAGTACAACGCAATGCTGGGTGCGGCCGGGATGCTGGCGGCTCTTGTGGCCAAGATGCTCTTCTTGTACTAACCGATCGGCAATGCCGATGTGGGGCGGACACTCTTGTCCGCCGCCTTTGAAGTATATTGATTTTGCTGTCTTTGGAATTTGCCTTCCGTGATCAGTCGCCAATGCGAACGCAGTAAGTCCAATTCAAAAGCGGCGGACAAGAGTGTCCGCCCCACACATGCAGTGCTAGTTTTTTGCGAGCAGTGCTTTTGCTCGACCGAGCTCCGGCCGATCGGAATTCGACCCAGCGCACGATTTCACTAGCTGCGCGTAGTAGCCTGCTGCCTTTTCATTCTTCCCAGACATTTCAGCCGCGCTGGCTGCTCCGTAGAGCCCATTAAAGCGGTTGGGATTGAACTTCAAGTCAGCCTCATACTCTGCCAGCGCCTGATCGGGATGCTTGGTCTCGAGCAGCAGGTCGGCCAGCATCTCCCGCGCCGGGATATCCTCCGGTTCGTCACCCGTTGACTCCTCTTTTTCGGCAATGGCCCGCAAGGTCTTGACTGCTTCTTCGTCTTTGCCTTCGGCATGCGCCACCCAAGCTCCGGCTTCCTTTTGCGCGTCTTCGACAACCTGGGCCCAGGACATCTTCTTGTTCTTCAGCATTTCCTGACGAAGCGACTCCAACTCGGCGATATCTTTTCGCGCTTCAGTCACAATGCCTGAACGAGCTGCTCCTATGGCGCGCGCCCAATAGGTAATCGCCTTGTCGCCGGAATCAGCGCCGGGTGCGGGAGTCAGGGCAGCGGCCTTCGTCCAGTAATGAAGTTCCAGAGCATCGAGCGCGGGGAATTTCGTCAACGCATACGCATGCGGATCGTAGCCTTCGCCGTACATGTCGTTCATAGGAGGCAGGGCCTTCACTTCCTCGATTACGCGTTCGGCATCTGCCTCGCGACCGCTTTGCAGGTACGCATAGACCAGGAAATCCATGGCGTGAAATTGATGACCTTCGCCGCCCATGTGCATGGCTGCGGTCTTGCGCGTGGCGGCGATGGACGCCAGGTTGGAGTCGATATCGTCCTGCCACAGCCCGAGCCGGGCAAAAATATGCGACGGCATATGCAGCGCATGCGGAGCGGCGGGAGCGATCTTGGCATAACTGCGCGCGGCGGCCAGTCCCAACTCGGCCAGTTGTGGCTTGTCATAACTGTGGATCAGGTAGTGCGCCACGCCGGGATGGTTCGGCTCCTCCTTGAAAAGCGTTTCCAGCACCGCAGCCGCCTTCTTGCGGTTGGCGAATGTAGTGTCGCCGTCTGGCTCCGACGCCAGAAGCGAAAGCGCGTAAAATGCTGCCGCCTCACGATCGCTGGGATAGCGCTGGTAGACGCCTTCCATGGCCTGCGAGTAGGCCTTAGCGCGCTCCTCGTGATCGCCTTTCTTCCGGTAAAACGCGCGCAGAGCTGCGATGTAGTCGCGTTCGCGGTCGGTTGTAGGGTGCAGCGACTGCGCCTTTTTCAGCTCCGCCATGCCGCGCTTGATGGTGGCGGCGTTCGGACGGTCCCAAAGCTGGTGCCACAAACTCATGGCCACGCCCCAATGGGCCATAGCGCAAGCAGTGTCATCTTTGGAGGTCTGCGCGAATTCTTTTTCCGCTTCCTCGTACCAGAACGAATGCAGCAGGGCGACCCCGCGTTCAAATGCCTTCTGCGAGGATGCAGTACAGGAAACCGGGAAGTGCACCGTCCCCAGTTGCTCCGCGGTTAAATCTTCGTGGTGATGACTTTCGTCCGCTAGCGCGAGAACTCCGAACAGGGATACTACAGCGAGCAGCAGTGCGGCGCGTTTCATGGAAGTCTCCATCGGAAGCGAGTCTAGACCGGCGATGATGGAGGGGTCAATCAGAGGAGGGAATCGGAGGTAGAGTTCTGTTTGCCATCTCCAGCGCAATGGACGCGAGTCCGGTTAGAAAGAGAAACGCCGGCGCCCGGATCAATCGCTGCGCCGGCGAGTGGATGAACTACTTCTTGGGGGCGGGAAGCTCGTAGTCGCCTTCGACGTCGCTCACCATATTGCCGTTCGAATCGGCTTTTCCCTTGTAGGTACCTTTGCCTTTGATGCCTTTGAACTTGCCGGTACCACCCGCGTAGCTCCATGTACCCTCGGTGGTTCCGGGCTTCCCGTCCATCGTGGTGTCATTCCCCTGGAAGCGAACGTAGATCTTGTCACCATTGGACAGGTTGGAGACGTGGTATCCGGAACTGCGCACCTTGGCGCCGCTGGCGTCGCTGTAGGCCACGTCGTAACCGTCTTTGCTCTGCACTTCGCCATACTCCATCGGCGTAGTCCAGGTGCAAGCGAATTTGCTGATAGAAACGGAATGGCCAGTACGGTCGCCGACTTCAATGGCGTACGCCGGGTCGGGCTTGCCGCAGGAGAGAGTGCCCGTGATCTTGGTCTGGCCGCTGGCCGCGGCCGCCAAAATCAGGAGCAGCCCAAGAATCACGAATAGCTTGCTTCGCATAATAGCCTCCTTGTTGCGCAGGGATTCTGCGCGTAGGGAGTAGCAAAGTCAAGCTTAGGTGCCCTGCCTCAGCGATTTCGGAACTTTTGATTTGGAGAATGTGCGGGCATGGCCAAAAACAGCGGAGATAAGGGTCAGAGTGGACTTCGAGATGGCGGAGCTATCGGCGGGGAATAGTTTTCCGTCCCCGGTCTGGGGTGAGTGGAGCGAAGATGGGCGAGCGGTCTGCGAAGCGGAAGGCAACCCGACGGCCCCGGCGGTTTCAACTGGAGTTGGGAGCAAGTGAACGCGAGAGACTGAGCCAGAACAATCGGCAGAGCTGCTCGGCCGAGCGCACGGAGTGATTGCCGCGGTGCAGGTAACGAAGGCGATAAAGGCGTTCGATGACCATGGCCAGCAGGCTGAGCAGCCAACTGATCAGCACGCTGTTGGCGTGATGATGACAGATATGTCCGAACCCGTAGCGGTTCTTGGCGTCATTGAAGCCCTGGTTTTCAATCTCCCAACGGCTCTTGGCCATGTGATAGAGAGAAAGGCTACTGAGCTGGCGCGAGGAGAAGTCAGTCAACCAGTCAGCCTGAACCAGCGAGCCATCGGGTTTGTGTTGGCGGTAGCGAATCACCCGCACGGTGGACCACTGGAGAGTTTCCCAGGGATCGAAATCGTCGGCATCCCAGATCTCAATGCGTTGGCTAGGTTCATGGAGAACACGGGTAGGAGGTCGGGAGCCGAAGCGCTTCTCAACGGCGCGGGATAACTCCGGGAGATTACTCTTCAGGCGTGCCACCACGTGCACCCCAACTCTAGCGGCGGCGTGCAGGAAGGGAGCGGAGGCGTACGCACTATCGACCACCAGGTAGTCGGCGAAGCGAGCGCCCAGTTGGCTGACCGCGCGGGCCAGGAGCCGTTGTCCGGCCGCGTATTCGCTGTCCCCGGGTCCGTAAGGTTCGGCATCGAAGGGGAGGGACAAACCGGTGCCCACCACACTGATGGTGGCTTGTTGATGGGCATAGCCGATCACTTCCTTTTTGGCATTACGCTGGGGTCGACACAGCCTACATCCCGGGCTGCTACTCCGCCCGGCGGTGGTTCCGTCAATCGCCAGTCCTAGAAAGGGAGAGTTGTGGAAGGCTTTATTGCGCTTGGCGCGACGCAGGATGTCGATCAGCGCGGCCCGCATGCGAGCCGGATCCAAGCGCTCGGTGAAATAGCTCAGCGAGTCATCTCCGAAACTCTGATACACGCCCAGCGCCCGGCACGCCGAAGAGCGCACTAACTGTTCCACTCCGTGAAAGCTGGGTTCGCGTAGCAAGCGACCCAAGACAAGAGCCCACAGCAGGGCGCGAGCGGGAATCTGAGGTTGCGGTCTGCCATCTCCGGGATGGGCCAGGTAGCGTCCCAATCGTAAGCACCGCGTCACATAGCGCAGAAGGTGACGCGGTGTGGGGGTTTTCACTGGCGTCGTTTGGAGCGCTGCTTACGGGACAAAATCAACAACTCGGCGTTGGCGGTCAGCACTTCGCGCACGGCATCTTGAAAATCACGCCCGGCCTTCACTCGTTGGCGTACTTCCTCGACCCAGTCCCTGGGGATCCGTTCCGACCGTTGCTTGCCGTCCGACATGAAAGTGAACGTCCAGGCTTCGTGCCCTTCTCCCTGGGCGCAATGGCAAGTGGGTTTGCCACACCGAGTCCGACTCATAATGAGCGAGCCCGGCAACAGATCGGCCGGGATGGAAAAACGTTCCAGCGTACGGAATTTACGTTGTCGCCAACGCGCGGCCTGCGGGCCCCGGGGGGCGTTCTCTAGCTTGTCCATATATAACTACAAGGCTAACACTAAATCTACCGCAATGTCGCGAATGCGAAAATAGGAAATTCTCATGAACGACCCAAGAGAGTCAATGGAAGGTGCGCCCCTGCTGGGCACACCCAAGGCGGCTTACTCAAATGTTCCGAAACGGCTGACTGCGGCGCAGGAATGCCAGAAGGCCGTTCTGAAAGCCGATACACCGTAGAGCCGCTGATCCGGCGCGATGAACGCGAACGCTGTAATAACACTGGGTTAATCTGTCCGCGCGTAGCGTCGCGGCCGCAACCCGCTTTTAGATCACGTCTGCAAGTTTGAAGAGCGGCTCAAGGCGGCGGACAATTTCTTTTTGCTCCTTCAGAGGCGCAACTCTAATTACGAGTCCTTGAAACTTTGTGTGGGTTAGATTTAAGCCGCTGTCCGAAATACCCGTTTTCATAAATTCGATCCCATCCATTGTTCTTGGTGTATTCAAGGTGTACGCCAAGAAACGAGGATCGATCCGCGATTCATCCGCTCGAAGCGATACACCTTGTCGCAAATCATTAAGCGTGGTCTGACCGAGCCAACAAGGCAACATATTCCAACCCTGACGCGGGGTCCAAAGAATTCTGCTGCGAAAGAGGAAGGGAAGGCGCCGAACGTCTCGGAGTAGAGACGGATTTCAGGGTTCGAGAGGGAAGAGCCGCCCGGTGTGGGGTGGCTTTTTTGTGGACGGTGACTCGCGAGAACAATTGCTACATCTTCATGGTGACGGGTTCGGTCAGTATGAAGCTGAGGGCCGACTCGGCGGGCAGGACAATCTCCTTCTCCCCGGTGTAGGCCGCTCCCGCGGTTCCCGCACCTGCACCTAGTGCCGCGCCGATGAGTGCGCCTTTGCCGCCACCGGCAAGGCCGCCGATCAGGGCTCCGCCCCCGGCTCCGCCGCCGATGAAGGTCGCGGTGCGTTTGCCCTTACCCTTCTGGTAGCGGTTGACTGAACTTGTTTGGACGTCGTAGCTGTCTTTGTTCAGCGTAACGGTCTCGAGCACCAGCCGGAGTTCGGCCGCACCCTTAAGGCGCCCCTGTGGCACGGCTTCAACGATTCTGCCCAGCGCCTCGGCTCCTGCGGGCACTATTACTTTGCCATTTACCTCCACAGGTCGCGCGACGACAGCGCTGAAGTGGTCGCCGCTGGCGCTCAGTTTTGAGCCCACTGCGCCGGACAAGCGCACGGTGACTGCGGTACCTGGGGGGAGGGTTACTTCTTTGCGGCCAAACAAGCTGGCTGATTTGGTTGAAGGAGCGCTCGGGTCTGAGCTTTCCTCAGCACTCTTGCTGGAGCAACCCATCGAGATGGCGGCCCACAGAAATAGAAATAATGAAGCGAACATCACCAGATGCCGATGCACGATACCTCCTCCTACGGAATCTTGATCGTAGCTCGCCCGGCGTATTACGTTGAGGGAGGAAGGTTCAAAACGGGTAACGAAAGTAACTGGGTCTCGAGAGCTTAAGGAGCACCTAGGCATGCCAGACGGGATGCATTTTCATTTCTTTGGAGGCAGGATGAGGATTGAAAAGATTTCTGCTGTGACACTGAAGGTGGCCAGTATGCGGACCTCCGTGCGGTTTTACAAAGATGCTTTGGGCATGGAGATTGTTTTCGGAGGGGAAGATGCGTTTTTCTCTTCGCTTCGCGCCAAGGGCGGCAGCACCCCTATCCTTAATCTAGAGCAAGGTCATTCGGTTCCTGATTGGGGACGGATGATTTTCTACGTGGCGCATGTGGATGCGTTCTGGGAGTACCTGCGGGGAAAAGGATTTAATCCAGAGAGTCCGCGAGACGCCTCCTGGGGCGAGCGGTATTTCCACATGCCCGATCCGGATGGCCACGAGTTGTCGTTTGCGCGCCCGATCTAGCAGTCTTCCAGCAGTTGCACGAACTCATCAGGAGAGAGAAGAAGCTTGCCAAGACATATGCGCAACATTGGTGGGCGTAAGTCTTGTCCGGGGTGGGGTTCCCGGAATGAAACAAGATTCGGGATACGTTCCGGGTGAACGATCTTATTTAACCTTGCTTCGTCTTTTGGGCCGTGTAGCCCAGTTTCCGGAGCACGCAGACGAAACGTCTTCACGGGACCTGAGTGGGTAGCCCGGGCATCAGTTAGACTTTAGGCCCCTAGCGGTCTTTAACACAAACGACGCGGGGATCTCGCAAGTCTGTCGAAGAGCAAAAACCACCTAAACGCATCGGCGAGGATGGAGTGAAAATCGCGAAGAACACTCCGATGTCGGAAGGAGGTCGGATGGCGTACTAGAAGGTTCGGATTGAGGTCTGGTGTGATTGGAATCCGGCGGAGAGCGATCTCGATTACATTGTCCAGAGTATGGGGTTGGTGAAGCGATTTGTACCGTGCGCGAGGTCGTTGCCGTCGTGAATCGTGCGCAAGATATTGAAGACGAAGAGGCCATGAGTTTCTTCGGGGGATCAAAGGGCGATGCCGACGAAAGCCAGGGGTAGGTTTGGGGGTGCTAAAGGGCGCTTGAAAGTGTGAGCGGAAGATTAGGCGGCGCCGGTCGAGGTCTGAGTTTACGCGGATCTCCCACTCATCCAGCAGCCATTCTGGGATGTAGAAATTGTTACGGTTCCTTTCGCACCAGGTGCGCAGCTCAGCCGAGGAGGTATAGGTCTCTGGCATCAAGTGTAATTGCCTAACCTGCATTTCGAATTCGGTGCAGAGGACTGAAGCG
>Ga0307471_100000230_pt1 | contig 28165 bp, 21 predicted proteins | sample atmos_gasesAM3C__2_FD_204566 | JGI IMG/M metagenome (GOLD analysis project Ga0307471, IMG submission 204566) | Hardwood forest soil microbial communities from Morgan-Monroe State Forest, Indiana, United States - atmos_gasesAM3C_515 | ecosystem: Environmental > Terrestrial > Soil > Temperate...
ATTTCCTGCGCGCCGGAGCACAGCCCCATTAACGCGGGTGAGCGCGTAGCGATTATTTCGACGGCCAGCGACCCGGACGGCGATCCGCTTACCTACAGCTACAGCGCATCAGCGGGCCAAATCTCCGGGACTGGACCGACGGCACAGTTTGATTCCACCGGTCTGGGCGCGGGCAGCTACAACATCACGTGCACAGCCGACGACGGTCAAGGCGGCCGCACCAGCGCGTCCACGAAGGTGGAAGTGCAGGCACCTAAAGAACTGGAAGCCAGGCTGGCACTGCACTCGATCTACTTCCCAACCGATCGGCCCAGCGTGGCCAATCCGACGGGCGGACTGCTGGACAGCCAGCAAAAGAGGCTCGACAGTCTGGCCAGCGACTTCAAGCAGTACCTCACTTACAAGCCGGATGCTCGTCTGACTTTGACAGGGCATGCCGACAAGCGCGGAACCCCAGAATACAATATGAAACTTTCCGAGCGGCGCGTGGGTTCGGTCAAGAATTATCTGGTCACCCACGGCGTCCCAGCGGACCATCTGGACATCAAAGCCCTTGGCGAGGAAAAGAACCTGAGCGCTGAGGAGGTAAAGGCACTGATCGAGCAGAGCACCACCTTGAGCGAAGATACTAAGCAGAAGATCCTCAAGAATCTGCCGACCATCGTGCTGGCCAACAACCGTCGCGTAGACCTAACACTCAACACCACGGGCCAAACGTCCGTGCTTGGCTTGCCGTTCAACGCGGAGGATGCGGCGGAGTTGATCAGCCGCACCGCGCCGCCAGCAGGCAAGAAAACCGCGAAACCGGCACCAGCACCCAAGCCAACGCCCAAGAAAGCGCCCAAGCCGTAGTTGGCCGAGGCAGCAGAAGAAACAAGAACAACTCGAAACGAGAAGAACGGGCGGCGCAAGCCGCCCGTTCTTATTTTGGGTGCGTCGCCGAAAAGGGAACGGCACGAATCGCCCTGCGCACGGCAGGTATGCCATTCTGGTATATCGGCGCGAATCAATGCTGTTGAATAATTATTATATTGATAATAATACTAATATGGAATAAAAGAGGGGGATCGACGGAGATCCCGGCTTGGAGTCCTCCCCCCATCCCCGCTTCGAAACTCGTCTTACGGGCAAGGTCTAGATTTCCCCGAAAAGAGGAAGATTCAGATGGCAAATATTCAGGGACTCCGGCCAACTGCAGCGGGGCTGGACGCGGCTTTCCGGCCGCTGCCGATCGCTACCGTGGTGGCTCATTCGAAGGAGACCGCGCCGGTAAATCTCCTGGTAGTGGATCATGACGAGCACATTCGCGAGGTTTGCCGGACGGCCGCGCAAGAGAGTGGGATGAAGGTGTTCGATGTCAGCACGGCGGAAGAGGCTCTGGAGGTGCTGGAACTGTCTCCGGTGGACATGGTGTTGACGGATTTGCGGCGGCCGGGGACGAGCGGTCTGGAGTTGCTGAAGCGGGTGGCGGATACGCATCCGGACGTGGCCGTCGTGATGCTGACGCAGTACGGAACGATCGATTCAGCGGTGGAGGCAACGCGGATGGGCGCGGCGGATTATGTGACGAAACCATTCCGAGTGGAAGAGCTGCGCGCGCGATTGCAACAAGTGGTACACGCCGTAGAATTGAAAAGGGAGAACCGGCTGCTGCGGTGCAAGTGAGGACGAGATCCGGATGGGGGGTCTTATTGGGATGTCGCCGCGGATGGAGCGGGTCTACAAGACGATCGAAAAGGTAAGCCTGCGCAAGCATCCGGTACTGATTCTGGGGGAGAGCGGGACAGGGAAAGAACTGGTAGCGCGGAGCATCCATTTTTCCGGGCCGCGCAAGGACAAGCCGTCGCAAGCAAGGATGTTTCGAGGAAAGGATGAGCTCATGAGGACAGAACCACTGAACCAGCGCAACGCTGGGCAAGGTGGCGATCCCCGGGATTTCGGCGAGGTGTTGCGGCACGAATTGAACAATCCGCTGACGGAATCCTCGGAAATGCGGAACTGCTGCTCGTCGAAATGCGGCGGAGAAAAAGGGGTTCTGCCGCTCGAAGCGCAGCTTCGGCTGAAAACTATTGCAGCGCTGGCAGTGCGCATGCGGGAAACGGTGCGGCGGCTAAGCGAGGAGTGGAACGCACAGCCGGAGGCGGTGGTGGTGCCGGAATCAGTGAATGGCCAGAGCTGACGGGCCGTGAGCGGAAGGATCCGCGAAGGGATCAGCAAAGAAATTCAGGACGCGGCGACGGAACTCCGCCGGCTCAAGCCTAGAGCCGCGGTGTGAAAGGCGTGGGGAACGACGCACAAGGATTTTGGTCCGCGAGCGGCGGCGTAAATAAGTTCGATGTGACGGCAAGGAAGAGCATCGTCAGCGGCATCGCAGATGAGCAGGACGGGAAAAGCGCGAACGGCGACGGCATGCTCCGGGGAGACTTCAGCACCGGAGAAGCCGGCAAGTTTCTCGCCACGATAAACCAAGAGCCATGCAAAGGGCGCAAAAATAGTTTTGCCAAGGAGCGAAGAGCGGCGCAAGCCGGCGTAGTCGTAGGCGGCTTCGCGAAGATTGGCGAAAGAAGATTCCGCGACGACGGCCTCGATGCGCGGATCGGCGGCAGCGGATTGCAGGGCGATGCCCGCGCCCATGGATTCCCCTAAAGCAAAGATATGGGTTGGATGTTCGGTAGCGACGAGGGCGTCAACGATGGAACAGGTGTCGTTGCGCTCGAGCCAGCCATAGGTGGCGACGGCGCCTCCGCTCTCGCCGTGGGCTCGTGTATCCATGAGTATGACGGAGTAACCGGTATTCAGAAGAATAAGGGAGTAATCGACGACGCCCTGCGATTGTCAGCGACTCCATGGAAGAGCAAGACCCAATCACCATTAGGATAGGGCGGGCGCACCTTCCAGCCGCGGAGGAGGACTCCGTCGGGCGCGCGAACCTCGAAATCCTCGCGATGCGCGCGCACCTGTGCGAAGGAAACGTCGGCTTCCCTGATGAGATCGGGAGTGAGAGCGCGGCGGATGGGATGCAAGTAGACAGGCGCGAGGAGCCACGCGGCAACGGCCGCCAGGAGAGGAGGAAAGAAAAGCAGGATGAGGAGAATACGGAGGAGGCGGTGTCGCATAAGTGACAAGGGTAGATACGAGAATTGTGGGAGAGATGTTCAAAGGACTCGCCTGACTGAATTCCCGTCGAGTCATCAACGCTGAACTCAATCAAGAAGGGGCGGGAGATTCCTCAGGGGCTTCCCGGCAAAAAGCACCGGGACGCAAAAGGCGCGAAAGCCCAACTTTGTCGAAGCCTCTTATGTCGGACCTGAAGGTCCGACCCCCTGGAGGAAATGAGCTTGTGCAATATCATCGGTGGGTCTCAACTGCGGAAGAGGACATCTTCGCGCTGAAACATTTTCACGGCGAGGTACAGGGCTACAGCGGCATAGACGCAGGTGGAAAAGAAAATAATAGCGATGTAGTTCCAATGATAAGTGCCGGTGACCAGCTCTTTGCACAGCAAGCTGGCGTTGAGGATAGGAACAAGAGCAAGTTTCGGAGTCAGCTCGATTCCGGGCAGAACAGAAGCAACAGCGGGAATAATGACGACGAACATGAGGGGCTGAATGTAGCTTTGAGCTTCCTTATAACTCTTGGCGAAGAGCGAGATGGTCATCAAGGCAGCGGAGAACATCACAGCAAGAGGCAAGGCCATCACGAAGACGGAGATCACCGTTCGCGGCCCGAGATCGAGCAATAACTGAGCAGCGTCGCCCTTATCGCCGCCCGAGGCTAGCGCAAAATGGTGCAATGCCGAGAATGAAACACCCATCGAGAAAACGGAAAGAGCCGCTGTACCCAAGGCGGCCGTCAGGACCAGGAGAAATTTGCCGAGAACCAGATGCATGCGGGAGATGGGACTAGAAAGGATGGTTTCCATGGTGCCACGTTCCTTCTCGCCAGCTGTGAGATCGATTGCGGGGTACATGGCCCCGGTGAGGCAGAGCAGGATGACCATGTAGCCGACGAAGCCACCGATGGCCGCGCCACTCACTTTTTCCGGCGGAGCGACGTTGGCCTGCTGGATGTCGAAAGGCCGGAGCATGGAAGCCGCGAGATGGTTGGAGGAGAGGCGCTCCTTAACTACACTCTCGCGATAATCGTTCAGGTATTTGTCGACGCGGTCGACGGCGAAGGAAGATTTCATCTCGCCTTCGTACATGTAGATCTTCACGGTGTCCGATTTCTGCTGCTTAAGATCGGTCTCAAAGCCGGGAGGAATTTCGACCGCCGCGCGAATGTCCTTGTTGACGATCTGTTCTTTCCAGTTCGGCAGGGAGGGAACAATCTCGATTTTTTCGAGGCTCTTCAGGCCCGCGGCGATGCCTGGCGAATCGTCGCCACCCAGGATCATTACTTTGGGCGTTTCCTCCCTGGCTTTGTTGATCAAGAAGGTGGCGAGAGTTCCAATTCCCACGCTCAGGAGCGGAAAGGCGAGCAGGGGAACGAGAATGGTGGAGATCATGGTGCGGCGGTCGCGGAGGGCCTCGGTAAGTTCCTTGCGGTAGACGATGCCGACGTTTCTGAGGGACATGTCAAATGGACTCCTGTGCGGCGTAGAGGGGCGCGACGACTTTTACGAAGATTTCCTCGAGGTCCTGTTCCTGATAGTGTTGGCGGAGTTGAGCGAGCGAGCCTTCGGCAAGAAGCTTGCCGGATTGGATGATGCCGATGACGTCGCAGAGCTTTTCGACTTCACTCATGACATGGGTGGAAAAGATGACGGTTTTGCTACGGTCGCGACACTCACGTATGAACTGGATAATGGTGCGAGCGGTCATGATGTCGAGTCCGATAGTGGGCTCATCAAAGATCATGACCTGAGGGTCATGGATGAGGGTGCGAGCGATGGAGGTTTTCTGCTTCATGCCGGTGGAGAGCTTGTCGCAGCGGCGTTGACGGAAGGAATTCATGTCCAGGCGGGAGAAGAGTTCGTCAACACGCTTTTCGAGAGTGGCCTCGTCGAGGCCATTCAAGCGGCCGAAGTATTCGACCATCTCCTGGGAGGTAAGGCGGGGATAGAGGGCGGTCGCGGTCGAGAGGAAGCCAACGTTGGCACGAACTTTTTCCGGAGCGTCGATGACGTCGTAGCCACAGACGACGGCGGTACCGTCGGTGGGCTCGAGGATGGTGGCCAGCATGCGCAGAGTGGTCGTTTTGCCGGCGCCGTTGGCGCCAAGCAAGCCGTAGATCTGGCCGGGCTTGCAGAGGAAGCTCACATTATCGACAGCGCGAATTTCGCCGCGCTTTTTGTCGTGGAAAAGCTTGGTCAGACCGCGCGTTTCGATCATACGAAGAGCCTTTCGCGGGTAAATGGGAAGTGGACAAACAGCTATTAAAGATAATACGGGTGCGTGCCGCAAAAAATGTTTTGAACCGCGGGCGGCGCGAGAAGGCACAAAATCCAAAGAGTCAAGAGCTGGCCGCTAGCCCTTGTGACAGTTGGGGCACTGTTTGGCATCAAATTTATCAGGCGGGACACGGAAGACATTGTTGCACTGAATGCAGACACGGTGAAGCACTTTAGCCTGGGACGAAGGTGCGGAAGCGGCGGCTTTCGAGGCGTGGCCCAGGGCTGCGGGTTCGCTGGTGGTCATAGAGGCATTCTAGCACGCCTCCGCGGCGCGGCTAACGGCATCTCGATTGGCGGCCAAGGCATCAGAAAAGAGCAGGCAGAAACAGTGGAACTGTGTGGAGAATTGGGTAAACACCCTGATAGACTCCAGTGTAGGACGCGACCGCCAGAAGAAATCGGCCAGCAAGTTACATATGAAGGTAAGTAGCGTGCCCGGCGACGCCTTTTTGCGGGTGTGGGCCAGAGAGGGAAGCAAGGCCGGCGGCAAAACGAGTTCAGGGAATCATGGAAAAGATACTGCGAAACCGGATACTGATGTTGCTCGCGTTAGCCGCGATTGTGGCATTCGTGCTGATGCGGGTGAGCGGGCGTCAACCGGTGGCGAAAATCGCAGCGACGGTGCCGGTGCGGCAGAACATCGTTTCGTCAATCACCAGCAATGGAAAAGTGGAGCCGATCGCGCCGATCACCATTCGGGCGCAACTCGATACGTTCGTAGAAAAGGTGCAAGCTTCCGAAGGGCAAAACGTGAAGAAAGGCCAGTTGCTCGTGGAGCTGAACGTGAAGGATGCGGCGTCGCAACTGGCAGCGGCCAAGTCCCGACTATTGAAAGCGCAAGATGAGCTGCGGGCGGCGCAGGGAGGTGGGAGATCGGACGAGGTGGCGCGGGTCACCGGGGACCTTGCAAAGGCACAGGCGGACCGTGACCGGCTGCAGCGGAATCATGAGGCGCTGCAACGATTGGTGGCGGAGGGTGCGGCGACGAAAGATGAAGTGTCCGCAAACGATTTGGCGCTGACAAAAGCGCAAGCGGAAGTAAATCGTCTGACCGCGGCCAAGCAGGAATTCGGGAAGCAAGTGAATCTGGATGCTTCGCGAGCGTCGCTGGCGGTGCAGCAGGCCCAGAGCGATGTCGCAGGATTAGAAGAAAAAGTACGCCAAGGACGGATCACGGCGCCGATTGACGGGACGTTGTATGCGCTACCCATCAAGGCGGGAGATTTTGTGAAGGTGGGCGACTTGCTTGCGGAATTGGCCGATTTGCGAAAAGTGCGCGTGCGCGCATTCATTGATGAGCCAGAAATGGGAGCGCTGGAACCGGGAGAGCCGGTGCGGATTACCTGGGACGCGTTGCCGAACCGTTCGTGGCAGGGGAGAACGGAGGCGGTGCCGAAGCAGGTAGTGGCGCGAGGAACGCGAAGTGTTGGCGAACTGCTGTGTTCCGTGGACAACGAAAAGCTGGAACTGCTGCCGAACACGAACGTCAACGTGCGGATCAACTCCAAGGAGCGCATGAACGTGCTATCGGTACCGCGCGGGGCCGTGGAAATGGAAGGCGGGCAGCGGTTTGTGCTCCTGGTCAGGAACGATTTGGGAAAATCGGTGCTGGAGAAGAAAGCGATTCAGGTGGGGATTGCTGATGCCACGAATTACGAAGTGCTCAGTGGGCTGACAGAGAGCGATGTGGTGGCATTGCCAGGGGATGTGGATCTGCGCGACGGGATGCGAGTAAAAATCGTGAACATGGATACGTCCAATCTGAAGGGGAAGGATGCGGACCAATAGGAGAGTCCTGGCCGCGGCCGTGTGGCTGATGGGCGTGCCGATGCTTGTCGCTGGCCCGCAAGAAACGCCCGTTGAAGCAGGACAGCGTGCGTATGAAGCGGGCGATTACAAGAAGGCCATTGCGATTCTGCAAGCGGCTGCCGCGAAAGACGCGAGAAATGGCGACATCCAGTTACTGCTGACGAAGTCTTATCTTGAAACCAACCAGGTTGACGCGGCGGTAAGCAGTGCGGAAAAAGCCGTAGCGATAAATCCCAAAAATTCTGTGTACCACGACTGGTTGGGACAGGCGTATGGCGAAAAGGCATCCCATGCCTCCATCTTCAGCGCCTACCCGCTGGCGCGAAAGACGCAGAAGGAGTTTGAGACCGCGGTGCAGCTGGATGAGCGGAATTTCGACGCCATGCGGCATTTGATCGATTATGACTGCTCGGCTCCATCGATTGTGGGCGGGGGTGAAGACAAAGCGAGGCCGCTGATCCAAAAGCTGATGAGCATGGATGCGGCGCAGGGGCATTATGCAGAGGGGAATTGCCGGATCCAAAAGAAGGACTTTGCGGGCGCAGAAGCGGAATTTGCGAAGTCGCTGGCGAGCAAACCGAAGTCCATGGAGCTGATTTACGAGATGGCTTCTTACTTCGGGAATCGTGGACAGGGAGAGCAGGTTTTAGAGGCAGCGAATGCCGCACAAGCCATTGCTCCGAATGACCCGCGTGTGATGCTTATTCGCGCTATCGGGTGGATTTTGAAAGATGAGAAGCTTTCAGAGGCAGAGAAGAACTTGCGCGAGTATTTGCGGTTGGCTCCCGCGGGACCGGGCTATCCGGGACCGTGGTTGGCGCATTACTGGCTGGGACGGCTTAGCGAAGGTCAGAACAATGTAGCGGCGGCGCGCGAGCAATACCAGGCCGCTCTAAAGCTGAACGGAAAATACAAGAATGCGCAAGAAGCGCTGAAACGGCTGGGGAGCCGGTAAGCGGGGCTGAAGAGAAGGATAGAAAATGCACATACGGGAATCCTTGGCGGTGGCGGTGGATGCGTTGCGCGCGAACAAACTGCGCGCGGTGCTGACCTCTATTGGGGTGATCATCGGAAGCGCGTCCATCGTGCTGGTGGTTACCGTAGCGCTGACGGGCCAAAAATTTGTAATTTCGCAAATTGAGGCAGTAGGGTCAAACCTCGTGTGGGTAGAGCTGGTGAAGAGACCGGGAAAGACGCAGCCGTTGAGCCACGAGCTTGCCTTGGGGGATCTGGAAGCCGTGAGGGCGACAATTCCTGATTTGGCCGCCACGGCCGGATTCAACGACATTGCCATGACCGTGGTCGACAACGGGCAGGAACGGGCCGTGAGGTTAATTGGCGTAACGGATGGCTATCAAGCGATCCGGCGGCTGTTGATGATTCGCGGCCGGTATTTTGACGACGGAGATCTGGTGGCACATAGCAAGGTCTGCCTGATCACCCAGGACCTGGCCAAACGCATGTTTGGGCTGGAGAACCCCATTGGAAGGCAACTCCGCATGGGAGAACTGACTTTCACGGTGGTCGGAGTGTTTCGCGAGCGCAGCGAAACGTATGGCTTCTCGGAAATTCAGAAGGAAACAGTAATCATTCCTCTGGCCCTGATGAAGTACTACACCGGGGACAATTACCTGGGAACCCTGCAGGTGCAAGCGGCCAATCCGGCCGAGGTGCCCACGGTGGAGAGGCGAGTGGGAAGCCTCCTGAAAAGCCGCCACCCCGCGGAAGCGGAGTATAACGTCCAGACTTTGACAGGAATATTGTCGGCGGCGCGCAACATATCGCTGGGGCTGACCGTGGTGCTGGTGGTGATTGCCTTCATCGCCTTGTTGATCAGTGGAATCGGAATCATGAACATCATGCTGGTGACCGTGAGAGAAAGGACGCACGAGATCGGAATCCGCAAGGCGATTGGAGCCGCAAAAAAAGAGATATTGTCCCAGTTTTTGCTGGAAGCATTTTTGATCAGCGGGGGCGGCGCGGTGATCGGCGTGCTAATCGGCATCGCAATTCCCGTGTTTGTGCAGCAACTGCTGCCGGGAAACTTGCGAGTGCCGATATCGCCGATGAGCGTCATTGTTGCTTTTCTGGTGTCCTGTTCGACGGGGTTATTCTTCGGATGGCTGCCGGCCAATCAAGCGGCGAAGTTGGAACCGATTGAGTCGTTGCGTTACGAGTAGGGGCGAAGCGAGAGAAGCTGCAAGAGTAGCGGGTTGTGCCAAGATCGGGCGCAGGGATGCTGCGCGCCGTTCAAAGGGATTTGCGGGAATGCGGACGGGAGGAGACACGATGGCGCGGAAACGATGGGCGTTCTGGGGAATCCTGGTAGGGGCGACGATAGTTCCGGCCGGGTGGTGCCAGGAAACGGGGCAACCGGCGAGAAGCGCGACGCCTGTCGTGCTCACGCTGAAGCGCAGCGTGGAACTGGCCTTGCAGAACAGTAAGGACATTCAATTGGCAAAGCTTCAGATGCGCGTTGCCGACAACGTGGCGAACCGGACGAAATCAGAGTTCCGGCCGAACCTGTATGTCGGATCGGGAGCGGGCTATACGTACGGAATCCCGGCCAGTCCCGGGGGGCAGGCGCCTTCGATCTTTAATGTGACATACAGCCAAGACTTGTTGAACGAACCAATGCGAGGGCTATTGAAGGAGGAAGAAGAGCAGGCCAAGGCACAGCGCGTGATGTTGGGTCAGACCAGGACGCTGGTGATGGCGCGTGTGGCGAGCGCGTATCTGGAGCTGGTCAAGGTGCGGCATTCGCTGGAGCTTTTGCGGAAAGAGAAGGACAGCGCGGAAAAGATTGTGGATGTAACAAAGGAACGAGAAGGAGAAGGATTTGAGTTGCCGATGGAGGTGACCAAGGCGCAGTTGACGAAGGCGCAAGTAGTGCAGCGGATTCTGCAACTGGAAGGGCGCCAGGACGAGTTGGAGGTCTATTTGCGCGGGCAGTTGGGACTGTCCGCCGAACAACCCCTGGAAGTGACGGCGGAGGATTTGCCGGGTTCCGCGGAACAAGAAGGGGCCAACCTGATAGCGATGGCATCGCAAAGCAGTCCGAGCCTGTTGCTGGCAGAGTCGGATGTGAAGGGAAAAGAGCTGCGGCTGATCGGGGAGAAGCGGGGCTACTGGCCGACGATTCAACTGGTGTCGCTGTACCAAGTATTGGCAAAATTCAATAACTATACGGAGTTCCTGAATAATCCGAATAATTTTCATTACAACAATTTGAATGCGGGGGTAAATATTCAGGTGCCCATATTCAGCTCGAAAACTCGAGCAAATGTGGCCCTGGCGCAAGCGAATCTAGAGGCGGCGAAGCTGAACCTTACGACGAAGCAGTCACAGGTGAGTGCGGATGTGCGGCAGAAGTCGCGCAAGGTTCAACAAGCGGACGCTGCGAAAGAAGTGGCGCGGCTCGAATTGCAGCTGGCCCAGCAGAACCAAAGCGTGCTCCAATCGCAGTTTGGCGAGGGTAAGATGAACCTGCGCGACGTGGAAAAGGCACGGCTGGAGGAGAATGAAAAGTGGATGGCCTATCTGGATGCAAGTTTTCAGAGGCAGCAAGCGCAGATAGACTTACTGCGAACGGCCGGGCAGCTAGACAAGGTGCTGGAGTAAAGAAGTTCAAAGTTAGAAGTCTTAAGTTCCAGACGAGACTCGGGCATGATCGCGTCCCGCAAGTCCTACGAGAGACTGTGAATGCTGGAAAAGGTGAGTCTGAGAATTCTGGCGGAAGCCCTCGAGAAGCTGGACGAGGGGTTTGGTAAGCTGCCAGCGAATGAAGCGGCGGCGTCCGGTTCGCAACGAATCGGCGAAGTTCTGGCCATGACGGCCGAGCGACTGCACGACAACTATCCGTACTTCCATCCGTTGTATGCGGGACAAATGCTGAAACCGCCGCACCCGGTGGCGCGGCTCGCGTATGCTTTGGCGCAATGGATCAATCCCAATAATCACGCTCTGGACGGCGGGAAAGCTTCTTCGGCGATGGAGAAAGAAGCCGTCGCGGAAATTGCCGCGATGTTCGGTTGGGAGAGGCATCTGGGGCATCTGTGCGGCGGCGGAACGATGGCCAATCTGGAGGCGCTGTGGGTAGCGGGCCAGCTGGCGCCTGGGAAAACGATTCTAGCGAGTGAACAAGCGCATTACACGCACAAGCGGATCAGCGGGGTTCTGCAACTGCGATTTGAGCCGGTGCCTTGCGATGAGCGCGGGAGGATGGATGCGGCAGCGTTGCGGAAGCGCGTGTCCCGAGGAGATGCGGGCACGGTCGTGGCAACCATGGGAACGACAGCGACAGGCTCGGTGGACCCGCTGGAAGAGATTTTGAGGTTGCGCGAAGAATATGGTTTCAAGGTTCATGCGGACGCAGCGTATGGAGGCTATTTCCGGCTGGCCGGGAACCTGGCTGAGGAGGTACGAGGTGCGTTCGAGCAGTTGGAGCAGGTAGATTCGATGGTGATCGATCCGCACAAGCACGGACTGCAGCCGTACGGATGTGGATGCGTATTGTTTCGCGACCCGGAAGTGGGCCAACTGTACAAGCACGATTCCCCGTATACGTATTTCACTTCGCAGGAACTGCATCTCGGAGAGATCAGCCTGGAGTGCTCGAGGCCGGGCGCCGCAGCGGTAGCGTTATGGGCGACACAGCGGCTGTTGCCACTCAAGAGAAATGGAGAATTTGCGCGCGGGCTTGAGCATTGCCGGGAAGCCGCGCTGGAATTCTATCGCCGGCTGACGAAGGACGGCAGATTCATCACGGCATTTACGCCGGAGCTGGACATCGTGGTGTTTGCACCGAGGGCAGAGACCCTAGGGGCTGCCTCCGCCCTTAGCAGGAAGGTTTTTGAGGCGGCGGCTCGAAGGAACCTGCATCTGGCCGTTGCCGAATTGCCGGTGTCCTTTTTCAAAGGGAATTTAGGAGGCATCCAGCAAGACCGAACAAGTCTTACATGCTTGCGGTCCGTGCTGATGAAACCGGAGCATCGCGAGTGGGTAGAACGAATCTGGAGTCTGCTGTGCGAGTCAACCGAAGAATGCCAGAAAGAGGCACAGCCGTAGCCTTGATATTCTCAGCACAATGGTGAGGTTGTGTGGCGGCAAGCACCACTTAATGCAGGATTTAGCATTTGGATGCCTTTTTCGCCCCTTTGCGAGAAAGGGGTGTGACCATGCAACCAAGTCGGTTAGACTATTATCTACACTTGATGGGATGCAGAACGCGTCGCCGAGGGGAAGGCGGTTGTGTGGCCGGAGCGAGACGGGGTCTGTGACGCGCCTGAAATGTACGGGAATATCATTCAAAGCTGAGGGTGAAGAATGCCTGATGTATTGAAAACTTTGCTGGTGAATCCGCCGAGTTTTGAGAATTTTGATGGCGGAGCCAGTTCTCGGTGGCCCGCGACTCGTGAAATCGAGTCTTACTGGTATCCGGTATGGCTGACCTATCCCGCCGGATTGATCCCGGGCAGCCGGTTGCTGGACGCCTCTCCGCACAAAATCGACTGGAAGCAGACGGTACAGATCTGCAAGGATTACGAGTTCCTGGTGCTGTTCACCTCGACGGTGGGATTCCACAGTGACATTCGGTTGCTTCGGAAGATCAAGGAAGCGAATCCGTCGATGAAGGTGGGCTTCGTCGGGCCGCACGGGCACATCAAGCCGGACGAGACACTAAATGCGAGCGAAGATATTGATTTTGTCGTACGTGGCGAGTTTGACCACGCCGTGGCAGAGTACGCCCATGGCAAGCCGCTGAACGACATTCTCGGCGCGAGTTACCGCAAGGACGGAAAGATCGTCCACAACGCGCCACGGCCCCAATTGCATACCGAGGAGCTGGACGCGCTGCCGTTTGCGACCGATATTTACAAGCGCGACCTGCAGATTGAACGGTACAACGTGCCGTTTTTGCTGAATCCGTTCGTCTCATTCTACAGCACACGAGGATGTCCGGCGCTGTGCACGTTCTGCATGTGGCCGCAGACGCTTTCGGGCCATGCCTGGCGGACGCGCTCGGTGGATAACGTGGTGCAGGAAGTGAAGAACGCGCTGGAATACTTCCCGCAGATGAAAGAGATTTTCTTCGACGACGATACCTTCAATATCCGCAAAGACCGGATGATCGAGATCAGCCAGAAGTTCAAGAAATTGAAATTCCAGTGGTCGTGCACGGCGCGCGACCATAGCGACTACGAGACGCTGAAGGCCATGGCGGATGGCGGGGCGCGGCTTTTCATCGTCGGGTTTGAGTCTGGCGATGCGCAAATCTTGAAGAACATCAAGAAGGGCGCCACCATCGAGATGGCCCGCAGCTTCATGAAGAACTGCCGCAAGGTTGGGATTAGGGTACACGGCGACTTCATCATCGGGCTGCCAGGCGAAACGAAGGAAACGATCCAGAAGACCATCGAATTCGCCAAGGAACTGGATTGCGAGACGATTCAGGTTTCGCTGGCGCATGCCATGCCCGGGACGGAACTCTACGACCAGATGAAGAAGGAAGGGTTCCTGCGGGTCGAGGCGCTGGCCGATTCGAGTGGCCACCAGTTGCCGCACATCGAGTATCCGCATCTGTCTAAAGCAGAAATGATGGCGGGGGTGAACCAGTTCTACGACGAGTACTATTTCCGGCCGAAGGTCGTATGGCGCATCGTGAAAGAAGCGCTGTGGGACAGCCACGAACGGAAGCGGTTGTACCACGAAGCCACGGACTTCCTGAAATTGCGCGCGGAACGTCTGAAGTGGGTACAGTCCGGCGGCGACACACCGAAGACGATGGTATCCGTGCCGGGGACTTCGACAGCCAACGGCAACGACTAACGCAACAAGAATGAGCCACGAGCATAGGCTGCGTTTGAAGACGCTCGTTATGGTCTTGCTGATGGTGGTGTGCGCTAATCTCGGCGACCTAATGTTGAAACGAGGCATGGGGCAGGTCGGGGAGGTGCGGGTATCCTTCACCGGCTTGCGGCAGGCTTTTTCTTCCACTGTCCAAAACGAAACTATCTGGCTGGGGATTCTCTTCCTGGTCGGATTCACCTTTTGCTACATGACAGCTGTAAGCTGGGCGGACTACAGCTACGTGATGCCGGCAGGGGCATTCGGGTACGCGACGCAAACGCTGCTGGCGATCGTCGTGTTGCACGAGGCGGTGACTTCGAAACGCTGGATCGGAGTCGTGCTGATTTGCGCGGGCGTGCTGCTGGTGGGCCAGACCAAGCCGAATACCACCAATGAGCGGCTGGTGACACCGTGATCAAGATCGCCTTGATGCTGCTCTTCTTCATCTGTTGTACCAGCGGCGGCGAAATCGCCATGACCTACGGCGTGAAGCAGGTTGGCGAACCGGAGAGTTTCCGCCCGGGTGCACTGTGGAAATTCATCCTGCGGGCGGTGAGGAGCGGGTGGGTCTGGCTGGCGACGCCGTTGTTGGCGTCGGCATTCTATTCGTTGTTGATCTTGTTATCGTGGGCGCCAATCAGCCTGGTGATTCCAGCGTCGGCTTCGAATTACATCGTGGGGACGCTCGGGGCGAAATACCTCCTAGGGGAGGATGTGAGCTTGAAAAGGTGGTTCGGTGTGGGATTGGTATGCGCTGGGGTATTGCTGGTGCTGACCACCGGTTAAGCGGGCAGAGTGGGTGCCCGCAGGGAGGCACACGATCCCGCGTGTGCGGCAGTTCCACGATTCCCTTGAGAGTAACGAAGAGCCCCATTGGTCCTGGCCGCGTTTGAGAGCGTGGGATAGTGCCACATTGGAGCGCACGGGCGTGGCAAAATAGGGCGTTCGCATAACGGCAGCCAATTTCGAATGACGATTTCCCACCCCATCTGGCGCGTGGCGATCCTGCTCCTGGCGATCGCGCCCTTGGCGTATTACGTGGTGGCGATGCTCGCTGCGGTGAGATTTTTCAAGCGCGAGAGAGGGAGAACGCTGCGTGAATTCACACCTCCGGTCAGCGTGATTAAACCGGTGCGAGGAGTAGATTTTGCCTCGCCGGAAAATTTTGAGAGCTTCTGTAAGCAGGACTATCCAGACTACGAAATTCTTTTCTGCGTGAATGACCTGTCTGACCCCGCTGTCCCACTGATCCGCCAGCTGATAACAAAGCATCCGGAAAGGAAGATCCGACTGCTGTCTGGTGCACCACAGCCTGGGAGCAACCGCAAGGTAAACAATTTGGCGCTGCTCGCGCGGGAAGCGCGCCACGAAATCCTGGCGCAAAGCGACGGGGACGTGCGCGTAGGGCCTAATTATTTGCGGGAAGTCGTCACGCCGTTTGAGGATGCGTCCGTGGGGGTCGCAAGCTGCTTCTACCGGGGAATTGCGGAAAGATCCCTGTGGGCCGAGTTAGAAGCAATCGGTTCCGCGAGCGATTTCTTTGCCGGAGCGCTGGTGGCGAATTGGATGGAAGGAGTCACTTTTGCTTTGGGGGCTTCGGTCACGACGACGAAGACGTGGCTAGGGAAAATCGGGGGATACGAGGCCATGGTAAACCTGCTGGCGGATGATTACGAGATTGGAAATCGCGTGCACAAAGCCGGAGGGAAAGTGCTGTTGTGCCGGGAACCCGTGTGGACGATGTATCCGGCGCAGACAGCGCAGGGATTCTGGGAGCACCAGGTGAGATGGGCGCGAACGGTTCGGCTGGTACGGCCCGCCTCTTTCTTCGGACTTATTTTCACGCACGGACTGCCGTGGGCGGTGTTAGCGGTGATTGCAGCTCCGACGGCATGGGTCAGCGCGAGTTATCTGGGGGTATATGCGGTGTTGCGACTTGGGATGGCGTGGGTTGTGGGCGTGTGGGGGATTAGGGACGAAGTGCTGCGGTGGAGGATGTGGCTGGTCCCGGTCCGCGATTTGTTAAGTTTCGCGGTGTGGGTCGGGAGCTTCGCATCGAATCGGGTGAGTTGGGGTGGCGCGGAGTTTGCTGTGAAAAATGGGGAGATGGTGGGCGTGGTGAGAGGAGTAGGAAGCAATAAGTCATAAGTAAGAAGTGAGAAGTGAGAGTGGGGATTCAGCGATACCCCAGCGTGTAAAGGGAAACCGGAAATAGTTTAGCGATTCGGTGTGCTTTTGGGCGCTGCAGCAGCAGAAGGTGAAATGGTCAGGTTTTGCCAATCGGCGTCGGTGAGATTCCAGCCACCGCCGAGGGCCAGGTAGAGTTGAACGACAACCAGCCTGCGATTGGTCTCGGTTTGCGCCAGGGAATTTTGCTCTGGATACAACTGGATCTGAGCATCCAACACTTCAAAGTAGCTAGCCTTGCCAGCCTGGTAGCGCTGCAACGACACCATGACAGCTTCCTGATAGGCCGCCACAGACCGAGCTTGTTCGGCACGGATAGCCTCAAATTTCTGGCGGGAGGTGAGCGCGTTGGAAACGTCCGTGAAGGCGTTGAGCGCCGTCTGCTCGTACTGCAGCTTGGTTTGTTGCCAAAAGGCGACGGCTTGGCGCTTCTGGGCACGAAGAGCACCGCCCTCATAGATAGGGCCGGTGAAATTAGCGGCAACGCTCCAGACATTGGCCCTGCCGGAAGTGATTTCCGAGAGCGGCGTACTTGCTTGTCCAAGAAGTGCGGTGAGGCCGAGCTGCGGGAAGAAGTTGGCGACGGCGACGCCGACCTGGGCGTTGGCTGCGCGGACTTGTTGTTCGGCAGAGAGGACGTCCGGGCGGCGCTCGAGCAGGGCAGAGGGGAGACCCACCGGAATATCCGGCGGAACGATTTCGTCGAGCAATTTAGCGGTATGAACGATGGGCTGAGGATTACTTCCGAGGAGGACGCTGATCTGGTTCTCCTTCAGAACAATCTGGCGCTCATATTCGGGGATAGTGGCGGCAGCGGCAGCTTGCGCAGCTTCGGCGCGGGAAGTATCCAGCTTGGAAGCGACGCCACCTTCGTAGCGCTGGGTGAAGAGCTTGAGGGTTTCGGTGAAGGAAGCGGTCGTTTCCTTGGCGATCTGGAGCTGCAGTTCCAAGCCGAGAAGTTCGAAATAGGCTTGAGCGACGTCGCTCGTCAGCGTGAGCATGACCCCCCGGCGAGCTTCCTCGGTGGAAAGATACTGAGCGCGAGCGGATTCATTGAGGCGGCGAATGCGGCCCCAGATATCGGGTTCCCATGCCACATTGCCAGCAGCCAGAAAAGCGCCCTTGGTTATGCCAAAGCCAGGGGCCACCGAACCGAGGAACTCATTCTTGCCGTCGCTGGCGCCGACGGTATAGCCCACTGCGGGGAAATACTGGGAACGGGCTACGTTCGCAATCTGGCGCGCCTGCTCAACGCGGGAGACGGCGATTCCGAGATCGTAGTTATTCGCGAGGGCCGTCTTGATGAGGGATTTCAGCTGTTCGTCTTTGAAAACTTCCCACCAGGGAAGATCCGCATAGGAGGCTTGCTGGGCGGCACCCTCGGCGCCACGGAAATCGGCGGGGGCGCGGACCTTGGGGCGAACGTAGTTTGGACCAACAGCACAGCCGGACAGGATGAACATTGCCGCGAGGGCAGAGGCAGGTAGGGAGCGGTGAATCCCGCAGGGCATGTCCGTTGAATTGGCGTTTCTCATAGTCATCGGACGAAAATTATTCTCCGTTTCGTCTGCTCCGAATTAATCCGCATGTCCGGGGCTAGGGGGAGCCAAACCAGGTGCGCCGGCAGCAGGAGCTTTTCTAGTTTCGCCCTCCACCTTGGCTCCACCAAGACGCTCCACCATGTAGAACAGCGCCGGGATAATGAAAATTGCTATGAAACTGGCAGAAAGCATGCCGCCGATGACGGCGGTCCCCATCACTTGCCGGGAGACGGCACCGGAGCCGGAAGCGCGCCAGAGCGGGACGCAGCCAAGGATAAACGCGAACGAGGTCATCAAAATGGGGCGAAGGCGCAACTTGGCACCTTCGAGGGCAGCGTCGGAAAGCGAGCGGCCCTTTTCGTATTCGGCCTTGGCGAATTCAACGATGAGAATGGCGTTTTTGGCCGCCAGGCCGATGAGCATGACGAGGCCGATTTGCGCGTAGACATTGTTCTCCAGGCCGAGACTTGAATACTGCTTGAAGACAACCAAGTCCACCACGCGCCGAATGAAAAGAGTGGCAAAGGCGCCAAAGACGGCGATGGGAACGCTAAGGAGAACGCTGAAGGGCAGCGTCCAGCTTTCGTAGAGTGCCGCGAGAATAAGGAAAGCAAACAGGATGGAGAGGCCGAAGATAGCGAAGGGCGAAACACCCTGCTGCGCTTTTTGCTCCTGAAAGGACATGCCGAGGTAGTCGAAACCCATGCCGGGCGGCATATTCTCGGCGTAAACTGCCTCGAGTGCCTTCATGGCATCAGCAGAGCTGTAACCGCGCGTCGCCGTGGCATTGATTTGGGCACAGCGGTGCAAGTTATAACGCATGGTGAATTCCGGCCCGTTCCTGCTCTCGATCGAAGTCACAGCGGAGAGTGGCACCATGCTGCCGCGCGAGTTCTTGACGTAGAACTGGCCGAGATTTTCGGCCCGAGTTCGGTAACTGCCCTCTGCCTGCGTGTAAACCTGCCACTGGCGGCCGAAGCGGTTGAAATAGTTAATGAAAGCGCCGCCCATAAAGGCTTGCAGGGTGCCGTAGACGTCTTTTAGCGGGACACCCTGGGTGAGAACCTTGTCGCGATCCACGTTGACGTAGACCTGCGGGACGGAAGGAAGGAGAGTGGTAAAGACTCTGGCGATCTCCGGGCGCTTGGCAGCGGCAGCCAGGAACTTTTGCGTGTTGGCGGCGAGAAATTCGACATCGTGACCGCCACGGTCTTCGAGAATGTAGGTGACGCCTCCGGCTGTGCCGACACCGGGAATGGCGGGAGGGGGGAAGGCAACCGTGGTGCCTTCAGGAAGTTTTCCCAGCACGTCATTGAAGTGGATGATGAGGTTAAAGTATTGCTCATCGCGGGCGGTACGTTCCGCCCAGGGCTTGAACGTGACCCAGAAAAAAGTGCTGTAGGTATTTTGAACGCCGCTAAGCATGCTGAAGCCTACGACAGTGGTGACGTGAGCGACCCCGGGAGTGTGGAGAAGAATGTCTTCGACCCGTTGAGCTGCGGCGCCACTTCGTTGAAGGGAAGCAGCATCGGGGAGTTGCTGAACGACGAAAACGTAACCTTGATCTTCGTCGGGCAGAAAGCTTGTGGGCAGCTTGCCACCAAAGAAGCCGGCGAGAACGGCAAAGCCCACGAGCAAGATGATGGCAACGGCGCCCTTATGGATGAAGAAACGGCAGAGCTTCACATAATCATTCGTGGCAGAGGTAAAGACACGGTTGAACCAGGCGAAAAATTTCCCAAGCGGGCCGCGCGCCTCTTTTTTGGGGCGGAGCAGAAGGGCGGAGAGGGCAGGACTGAGAGTAAGAGCGTTAAAAGCGGAGAAAATGACTGAAACGGCGATGGTCACGGCAAACTGCTGGTAAAGACGTCCGGTGATGCCGGGAATAAAGGCGGTGGGGATGAAAACTGCCGAGAGAATCACAGCAATGCCGATAACGGGTGCGGCGACCTCGTCCATGGCCTTGACGGCCGCCTCTTTGGGAGAGAGTCCATGCTCGATGTGATGTTCGACGGCCTCAACGACAACGATGGCATCGTCCACCACGAGACCAATAGCTAGGACCAAGCCGAAAAGCGAGAGGGTGTTCACGGAAAAACCGAGCAGCGGGAAAACCATGAATGTGCCGATGAGCGAAACCGGCACAGCGAGAAGGGGAATCAGAGTGGCGCGCCAGCCTTGGAGGAAGATGTAGACGACCAGGATGACGAGAACGAGAGCTTCCACGAGGGTGTGTTCGATTTCCTTGATGCCCTCGGTTACGGGCAGAGTGGTATCCAGCGCTACGACAAAATCAAGGCCCGGCGGGAAGCTTTTCTTCATCTTCTCCATGTAGGCCCGCGCGCCTTTCGCAGCAGCGACGGCGTTTGACCCCGGCATCTGATAAACGGCGATGACCGCGGAGGGTTTGCCGTCTAAGCGGCCTTGCATGCTGTAGACCTGCGCACCGAGCTCAATGCGCGCTACATCCTTCAGCCGAACGAGGGAGCCGTCAGATTGCGCGCGAACGACGATTTGGCCGAAATCCTCTTCGGACACCAAGCGGCCCTGAGCACGGACCGCATAGGTGAATTCCTGCCCCTGGGGGACGGGCTCGCCGCCAATTTGACCGGCCGGGTTGACGTTATTCTGGACTTGCACGGCATTGATGATTTCCGGAACGGTGATCTGGAGTTTGGCGAGCTGGTCGGGCTTCACCCACAAACGCATGGCGTACTGGCCGGCGCCGAAGACCGATACGCTGGCAATGCCCTCGACCTGAGTGAGTCCGTCGTACAAGTTGATGTAAGTGTAGTTAGCGAGGAATCGGGCATCGTAGGTGTCGTTGGGGGAATAGAGATCGAACAACATCATGGGAGCAGAAGTGGATTTTTGAACGGTCACGCCAAAGTTGTTGACGGCCGTAGGTAGTTGGGAGGCGGCCTGATTCTGCCGCATTTGGGAGAGAATCTGATCGGTGCTGGCATTGGTTTTGATATTAAAGTCGACGGTCAGATTCATGGTGCCGTTATTGGCGTTGAGGGAGTACATGTACTCCATGTTGTCCACGCCGCTCATTTGTTGCTCGATAGGCGTGGCAACGGACTGTTCGACGGTTAGAGCGTCAGCACCCACGTAGGTGGCGAGCACTTGAATTTGCGGGTCGGCAATGTTGGGGAATTGTGAAGTGGGCAAGCCGAGAACGGCGACGCCACCGACGATGACCATGATGATGGCAATGACCATGGCCACGATGGGACGATCGATGAAAAATTTATACATGGTTCCCGGTTAGTGCGCGGCAGTCTTGTTGGAATTTGTTGGAGGCGAGGAGCCCGCTTGGTAAGGTTTCGGGTTCACCTGGATGCCGTCGCGGACTTTTTGAATGCCCTCGGCAACAATGCGATCGCCCGGTTTTAAACCTTCCGAGATGATCCAGGAAGTGCCGACTTTATCGCCGACGGTAGCCTGATGGATGGTGACCTTATTGTCGCTACCGAGTACAGCAATCAGGTACTTGCCCTGCACATCGCTGACGGCCCGCTGGGGCACGAGCAGAACACCCTTCTCGAAGTGGGTGACTGTGCGGATATTCCCGAAGCCGCCCGGTCGCAAGAGATTACCTGGGTTAGGGAATTCGATTTGCACAAGAATGGCACCCGTGCTGATGTCCACCTGCCGATCGAGGGCGTAGAACTTGCCTTTAAGGGGATAGATGGAGCCATCCGTAAGTTCCAGTTCCCAGTTCAGTGCGTTAAGTCCCTGGGCTTCCGTCTCTCCCGCCTTCTCCATTTCGCGCTTGGCCTTCAGGTAATCCTGTTCGCTGGGCGTGATATTGGCAAGGATGGGGTTGACGGTGGAAACGGTGGTGAGCGGATTCGCGCCTTGCGGGCTGATAAAATCGCCAACCTGGGCATTGGCGATTCCCGCGACGCCATCAATAGGCGCGGTGATGGTGGTAAACCCGAGGTTCAATTTCGCAGAATCCAGAGAAGCTTGAGCGGCAGCCACGGAGGCCTTGGCGGCCTCCACCTGGGCCAGAGCGGACAGGTTGTTTTGGATGGCGTCATCGAGTTCTTGCTTGCTGATGGCACCCTGCTGTGCCAGCGGGGTATAGCGCGTCACATCCTGCTGGGTCTTGCCCTGTTGGGCCGCAGCGCGAGCGAGATCACCCTTGGCTTGCTCGAGAACACCCTTGGCCTGGTCCACAGCGGCCTGGAACGTGCGTGGGTCCAATTGGAAGAGTGGTGTCCCCTTTTTAACGTAGGCGCCGTTGGAGTAAGTTTGCTTCATCAAATAACCCGCGACTTGGGCGCGAATCTGAGCGTTCACCTTGCCATTCAAGGTGGCAACCCATTGCCTGGTAATCGGTACATCTTTCTGTTGAACTTCAACGACTTCCACATCCGGTGGGGCAGCTTGAGCCTTTTGTTCTTCACCACAGCCGGTTGAGAAGAGCAAGGCAGCGGTTAGCGCGGCAAGCGCGGTGGGCAGAAGCAGGCTCTCGAATCCAGATTTAACGGGAGGAACTTTTTTGGCGGGTCCCGAACGTTGCAGCGATGCAGGCATAAGAAATCCCAAAGGGGTCAGATGAGCTTTCATAGAGTGGTCGAAACACTAACATAATCAATGAGGGCCTTAAACTAGTAATTTGTGCAGGTGCCGGACAAGGTGGAAAGCGGAAGGAGCCGACAGGTAAAAAGTTCCAGTGGAAGAAACGCAAATAAGGAGCGAGTGTGGTAGACGGGAAGCGTAAACATGCACGCGATTTCACAGCTTGAATGAATTGCAACGCCAGTGTAATTATTGCGCCAGCCGATCCTCTAATGGCGCCGCGCGTTCTCGAACTCCCAGCAGACTAGCCAGTTTGATAAGGAAGTAAAATGGCCAAGCCAAAAGCGCACAGCATCCACAAGTTCATCAAGCCGTATGTGATTAAGTCGGGGAAGGGATTTCATCTGAAGGATTATGATCCGGGGGATACGCGCCATCTGGATTCGGAAGCCAAGCCAGCAGCGAAGAAACTGGTGAAGCAGGGTGTGGAGATGCTCAGCGAAATGCAGGAAATTCTGTACGCGCAAAGTGAGTGGGGGCTGCTGCTCATATTTCAGGCGATGGATGCAGCGGGAAAAGACAGCACGATCAAACACGTGATGTCCGGCGTCAACCCACAGGGGGTGGACGTCCACTCTTTCAAGTCACCATCCAGCGAGGAGCTAGCGCATACCTTCCTCGGGCGTACGCTGCGCTGCGTGCCACCGCGGGGGAAAATCGGGATCTTTAACCGGTCTTATTACGAAGAGGTGCTGATAGTGCGGGTGCATCCCGAGTTCCTGGACAAACAGGGGATTCCCGAGCAGCTTCGCGGGAAACACTTCTGGAACCATCGCTACGAGGATATTAACTCGATGGAACGCTACTTAACCCGGAACGGCATCGCCGTCCGGAAGTTCTTCCTGCATCTTTCCAAAGAAGAACAGAAACGACGTTTTCTGGGACGGCTGGAAGAGACGGAGAAGAATTGGAAGTTTTCCACACTGGATGTGAAGGAGCGAGAATATTGGGACGAGTATCAAGATGCCTACGAGAAGATGATTCGCAACACGGCGACAGAGTATGCACCTTGGGTCGTGGTGCCGGCAGACAATAAATGGTTCAGCCGATTGCTGGTGGTGGCCACGATTGTTGATGCGCTGAGCAGTCTGGATCTGGAGTATCCGAAACTGAGCGAAACGCAGTTGGCCGAACTGAAGGCGGCACGAAAGCAGCTTGAGAGAGAATAATCGGGTAAGCCGAGATACGACTTCGCGCGGATAGTATTGTGCAATCTTCTGGTGCGAAGATTATTTACTGGGATCCGGCACAACTTTCAAGCGATTGAGTCCCAGATCATGGAAGATTTTCGGCCAGTAGTCCTTAAACATATTCCCAGCGAAGCGCCAGGCGAAATCTATTCCAACTCGCTCGAGGGACTTCCCGGCAGTTTGCTCGGAAACCGGGAGATAAGCGTTGGCTAAACCCTCGGCGGCAAACGGGCCCAGCAACCCGGAGGCGTTGACGACACTGTCCCCAGCATCGTTGCGGGTTATCACCAGGCGCTTGGTTGAATATTTCACAGCTCCCCAAAATGACGGGTTGATCTCGGGGTAGAAGCGTGGGTCCTGGTGCAGCGCGGTAGCAAAGAGAAAAGTGGCAAAAAAACTGTTGGAAGAAGCCCTGCCCATGGCCGCACCAAAACGCCCACCGTAAGCGTCCCAGCCCTGCCCGTAGGCGGAGGGTACGTTGCGAGCCTGGCTGATCCCCGCGCTGGAAGCGGCGGCGATAACGTAGGCAGGAGAAATGCTCTCGTTGATGAAGAGCTTGAACTTGCTGCCGGCCGTGAGCGGGCGGGAACTGGTGGCGATGTCCGGGAAGACCAGGGATCTGTTAGTCATGTAGCCGATGACTTTGGCAGTCGTGCCCACGGCCCCACTCGGCGCTGTCTCTTGCTTGGGTTGCGGGGAATCCGGCAACGTGGTGTTGCCGGAACCGGCACCCGCAGGTTTTTGCGCATGAGTATTGCCGCTAGGGAGCAAAAGGAGGGCAAAGAGGAGACAAAGGAAAAACCGATAGGATAAGCGCGAGGAAGAGCGAAGATGGGTGGTCATAGTTCCCTCGTGGACCACGGTCTGAATGTCTGGGGCCTGGCGAAAAAATATGGAGGAAATTCTCCGCCCGCCATCCAACAATCAACTCTGGCAATTCGAAGAACCGGATCGCTGTCGCCCTTGCCCAAAAGCACCAGAAAATGAAGGAGAGGAGGCGGGTCGCAAGGGGAACGTATCACGCCCGAGGCGTTCTCGCAACAGCTTGTCCTAATCTGAAGGCAATCGGCCCCAGATGCGGTTGGATGGGAGCGAGTTGACGGAGCGTAGAGTGTCGTTTTACCCTAGAAAGGTTGGACAGCAGTTGAGGAAGCCGATAGTGCCTCCCGGACTAGCTGAATTCCTTCCCCCGGCTGGGAGGTCGTCCAATTGGTAGGACTCCAGACTCTGGATCTGGCTATCCTGGTTCGAGTCCAGGCCTCCCAGCCAATCTTTCTCCTTATCAGAGAACGCAAAGCAGGGTGAGGTTAGAAGGGCGGCCCCCGAAAATTGCGTGCACACAGGATTGCATCTGGTTTAGGCCCCGGTTATAGTGAGGGGTCGGTTGAGCCACTCCGCTTCTACCAGCCGCTCAAGCCGTACACATCTGTGGCGAAGAAGGGCACAGCCCGGCTGAACATATCCGAAAAAGGCAAATTGCGGATTGGCGACGATTGGAACGCCATCCGCATCATCGCGCTTTCCCAGAGCAATCCTCTAAAGGCTATCGCCGAGTTCGTTGAGAACAGCATCGACGCGCACGCAAAGACCATTGTCGTCACCCGCAGCCGCGAGCACGGCGAGCAGTGTCTCGTGGTCAAGGACGACGGAGACGGCGTGCCGCGCACCGCCGACGGAGTTCCCGATTTCAAGTATGTCGCCACCCACATTTGCGACTCGATCAAGCGGCACTTGAAAACGGAGGGGGCTGGCGGCGGCGTGCAAGGAGAGTATGGCATCGGGCTCCTGAGTTTTTGGACCATCGGTCACACCCTCGCGATGACCTCTACCGGCGCAGATCAGCGAGCCTATCAGATGATCATGGGCAAAGGGGATCCACGTTACACAGTGAGGCCGCGGCGCACCCTTTTTGGAGAGGCTGGCACTGAAATCAAGATTGGTCCCTTGCTCAATGGAATTCGTAACTTGAACGGCGAAAAAATTCAGTGGTACCTCGCCTCCGAGCTACGCGACCGAATCCGAAACAGCCATGTTCGCGTAACCGTGATCGACAAACTCGCGCGAAAGCAATACGAGGTTGAGCCCCGACAATTCTAGGGTCTTTTGCTGCACCAATTACCGGCAGTTCGTTCGGGGTTCGGTGAGGCGTACGCCGAACTCTATCTCACGACCCCAGCCGAGGAACGCCGCGTGTCTCTTACCAGGGGCGGCACCCGAGTGATTGCGGATATTGGCACGTTGCCCGGCTTGGAGCGCCCGCCGTGGAACTCACGCTACCTCCAGGGTTTGATTGACGTGCCATACCTCAGCCTTACACCCGGGACGCGTTCGGGGATTGTGCACGATGAACGCTATGCAGCATTCAGCGAAGCTCTTGCTCCGCTCGAAGCCTGTCTGAACGGCTTAATCGATGCCCAGCGCCGCGCCGAGGAAGAACAGGCTAACGCGGAGTCTCTTCGCGCAATCCAACGCGCATTTCGCGAAGCGATGCTGGTGTTGCCCCGCGAGGAATATGATTGGTTCGAAATCCGGTCGTCTGCAACGCAGGGCGCGGGTTCAGCGCCAGGCTCGGGCACGGAGGAAACGTCCCACGGAGAGCAAGCTCCCACCGCAGAAGAAGCGGCCGCTGGGGCCGTGGTGGAACCAGCCGAAGGGCCCGCGCAACGCAGATTCTTCGAATATGCCGGGCCCCTGCACAGCGTCGTGATTTCCCCGACAGCTATTACTCTGGCGGTGAACCAAGCTCGCAACTTTCGCGCTCTGCCCCGAGACCGGTCGCGCCGCCACGTTGAGGATGACCTCGTATTCGCTTGGCGGATCACCGAAGGAGGCGGCACACTCTCCAGCTTTGCCGATCAGGAGGTGACCCTCCAAGCCCCACCGTCGCCGGGCCTCGTCCGCTTATCTGTGACTGTCTCGCAATCTGATTTGCGCTGCACAGCCGAAGCGCTAATCACTGTTGCGGACCGTCTCGACGCGGCTATCGGTGCTGCCGCGGTCAACGCGCGAGGTCTGCCGGGCTACACATTTGAGCGGGCTGCTGGGGAACCCTGGCGTTCGCGGTTCGACGCAGCGCGCAACCTGATTGTGGTGAACAGCGGTCATCGAGATTTCGTCTTTGCCACACGCAGCCGCGCGCTGCAATTGCGCTACCTCGTCCGACTCTATGTTAAAGAGCTGGTACTTCAAAATTTTGCGGGGTTGGCTGCCGAGCAGGTAGCAGAACGAATGATTGAGCTGTTGCTCTACGTCGAAGAGAAGTTGAAGCTTCCTTAGCCGTAGCTTCAACCATCTTGGCAGGGGGCCGTCAAACTTGGGAACAAAACCCGCCGAATACCATCGAAAACTGTGTACTGCGACATAGGCTACCCCGGTTCGAGTCCAGGCCTCCCAGCCAATCTTTTCAATGGATTAGTGCAGGCCCTTCCTCAAACTTGGGAACATTTGAGAGCAAAATTCTCTCCAACCTGAGGATAGGTGAGATCGCTGTTCGGGCAACCTCAGCGACGTGAAAATACTCAAACATATTCCAGCCCGGGAGGCGCGCGAAAGCGCCAATTGCTCCTCCCGAATCCCAGCTTTAAAAGCAAGCCGAAACTCTGAGCGCCTGGCCAAGCGACCGTTTACGCTCAGGACAAGTTCCATTGCGGGCTCCCAGTCCTAAATGTTTTCTAAAAGAACGGGAGTTTACCTTGAAAGCTGCGAGGAATAACTGTCCATGAGGCAAGTGAGCGGCAAATTGCGAAGGAGCAAGGCGCGCGGCTTGGCGGTTGGCGCTGGTCTCCTATGCGTTTGCCTCTTAGGAGGCTTGCACGCAGAGGCGCAGGTTACAGCTGCAGTTCGTGCATCAGGATCGGATTCGACTTCACGGTTGTTGAATGTGCGGGAAGGGCGCTCGATCGCCGATGCTGCGAGGGAGCAGAATGAACTGACGGAGGGGACGCAAGACTGCTCGCATGTTGTCCATCAAATCTACCTCGATGCGGGCTTCGAGTACCCGTATGCGAGTTCGTTCGATATCTATGCAGGGAACGAGAGTTTCCAGCGCGTGAGATTCCCGCAAGCCGGAGACTTGATTGTTTGGCCAGGACACCTCGGAATCGTCCTCGATCCGGCAGAGCACAGTTTCTACAGTTTGGTGAGCACCGGCTTGGAAGCACAGAATTACGAAGGGCATTATTGGAAATCGCGAGGAAGACCGCGCTTCTATCGGTACCGAATTGGAGGCGCAGGTATCGCGAGCGGAGCAGGAACGTCAACAGCTCGACAGGTGTCGAATACGGTGAAGCAGCGTAGAGCGACGCCGGTTGTTGCCGAGGGATCCTGCGCTGAGAGTTCCGATTCGAACACGCCGCCGAAAGCGGTTTCGAATCGGACGCCGCTGATCTATGGCCCGCTAGCTCCGGCCGCAGCCGCGAACGCGGCAACGGCGTTCGAGGTTCCGCCGAGCATCCTTATCGCGGCCGGGAATAAGGCACCAGTGCGAGAGGACGTTGCCGCAGGCATCTCCGAATTGAGCAACGCCGCAGGCAACGTCCTTCGCACTGATGAACCGTTGAAACCTACGCTACCTGTGGTGATCGTTGAGCGATTTAGCGTGG
>Ga0307471_100000231_pt1 | contig 28098 bp, 25 predicted proteins | sample atmos_gasesAM3C__2_FD_204566 | JGI IMG/M metagenome (GOLD analysis project Ga0307471, IMG submission 204566) | Hardwood forest soil microbial communities from Morgan-Monroe State Forest, Indiana, United States - atmos_gasesAM3C_515 | ecosystem: Environmental > Terrestrial > Soil > Temperate...
GTGGCAATAAAGAACAGGTCAACATCATATTTGTGATTCAGCGCATTTGCGAAACAGCAGCAGAGAAAAAAGCTGCGCGCACCGCGTACCGAAACCCACTTTTCCCGATTACCGCGAATGCCATGAACCTCCCGAATGGCCGCCCCCCTCAGGGCGCTTATGGCGGGGTGCCGGGAAAACTGCCGAGAACTTAGGCTTGCATGGAGCGCCGGATAAGGCGGGCGGCTCAACCTCTCGGTTGCCGATGGGAGAGAATCATCAAAATAAGGGAAAGTACTGCTGCATGATGCAAGGGAATGACTAGGAGCCAGTAGGCTGCGAATAGGTGGCTGAGTGTTCTGCGCAGATTCTCTCGTAAATGTGACTCTCATGTTCGCGCTGAGAGTTGTTCAGCACATACCCGCACAGAATATCAACGTCGTATTTCTCGGCTATTTCGTCCCAGAGATGTTCAAGCTGAACCGCTGCTTCGGCCTTACCCTGTGCCCACAAGAGGGGAGCACATTCACCACAAGCTGAGACACGGGGGCGCTCCCCCTTCGCGGCTTTGGCTGCTGTTGCGATGAGGTCGGACGCGACTTTAAGAAATCGAACCCGGTCGGGCGCACCATTTACCATGAATGCCGAGAGCGTCTCGACAACGTCCAAAGGAATATAGCGGCCCTGTTCAATGGCCGCGGCAACATCCACGCCATCGGTCAGCAATCGCTGAAGCAACCTCTTCCGGTGGGACTCAGTTGCAACAACGAGTACCGCATTCCCGGCCTCTAGAGCGGCTTCGATAAAGCGGGTAAATCCAGCAAGAAACGGTCCATCATCAGAGCTGAATTGAACCTCGTGGCGGCGACTCGTCTCCTTATTCGACTGTGCATGGGGTGCGGGGCTAGCGGGGTAGGATTGCTCGGAGGGAGCGTTCTCTTCCGATGCAATGGTGAAATCGTGACCCGACAATCCGCCACTGACATACTGCCTGCCCGCGCAAACTGCTTCGAGAGCAGCCAGCAGTTCGAGTCCGGCATGAGTTTTTACTATGTAGCCCAGCGCCCCCAAGCGAAGAGCTTCTTGAACGATCTCGGTAGAGGATTCTTGGCTCAGAAAAAGCAGCTTGGATTCGCTGGAGAGGCTGCGGATTCGTCGGGCGGCCTCAAGTCCACCCAGGGAGGGAAGTCCGATGTCCAGAACAATCAAGTCCGGCTGCAGTTCTTCAGCCTTGCGCACCGCTTCTAATCCGTCGGATGCTTCTCCGACGATCTGAAATTCCGGTCTATTCGCCAAGGTCGAACAAACGAATCGCCGAAACGGCTCGTAATCATCGACCACCAGGACTCGGACGCTTGATGTTTTCAATTAGCCCTACCTCAAAAATGCGAGACCAAAATCGCCCAAATGCATCAATAGAATGACACATGACACCGTTTCAGGTCGTTGCCCCAGCGCACGTTAATTGTCGCGAGCCGTTGTTCTGCCGTCAATGTCGCGCGTACAGATAAACGCCGTACAGTCCCAACCCCAAGCCACAAAAGAACAACAACGGCGTGAGGTAGTGTGTCACCAACGAAGGAACCTCGACCGGTAGCTGCATCCCACTATATCCTGCGGCAAAATAGTGAATGATGCCGGCGAGGAGCACGTACAACAGCCCGCGCCGTATCTGCGTTCGTCCTTTTGGGGCAAATTGGCGGAAAGGAACGCGACGCTCCGGTATCTCTTCCCGGCAGAAAGGGCAGCGGGTGAGACGCGTTTCAATAGGCTTCCCGCAGAACGGGCACGTTTTCGTATTCCTCGACATATTTCCGGGCGGCGCGGGCGATACCGGACTGAAAGGCCTGGCCGCAAGACTAAAGTTCTGTCCACACGCCCGTCAAGTCTCCCCCGGTACTTCGGCCCCAGACTGCTCGCCGCAGCGACATACTATCCGAATCCTGCGATGTAGTCGTTAGTGATTTCGCTGGCTTTCATAAGCTCTGAACCGCCTGGCCTTCATCACTCGATCATTATTGAGCTTCCATCATTTTCTCGCACAACGTGACCCAATCACGACTGCCAACGCAAGAGACCGCACCAGCGGAATGGCAAGCGGTCCTGCGTTCCGAAAGAATCATTGCTTAAGAGCAAGGACAACCGGGGGTAATCTCGGCCAGCCTCCTTATGTCTTTTCGCGCCACTTCTTGGGGGTGACGGTTCTTCCGGAAATCAGGCAGCTTGTCGCCGCGCAAGGAGCCCGCCATGAAAAAACTCGTGGAGGAGATTGCTAAAGCGCTCGTAGACCATCCCGAGGGGATACAAGTCAGAGCGGTGATAGGTTTGGAAGTCACCATTCTGGAATTGAGAACTCATCCGGAAGATTTGGGGCAAGTCATCGGCTCGAAGGGACGTATTGCCAAGGCGATTCGCACGCTACTGGGAGCGGCTGGAATGAAACTGCACAGGCGATTCACGCTAGCGATATTGGAAGATTGAATGGTCCAATCAAGGAAGTGAAGCTGTAGCCGGATTCCAGAAAATCCTCCGCTAGATCAAAAAGACCTTGTCAGATACAGCTGCCACATACGGTGGTCTCAGCGCGGCTCGGACGCAACCTCGGGATATTCCTGGGAAATGCTCGTCAGCAGAGTGGAAGGCGCGCCCTTCAGATAAACATCAAAGAAGGTATGCACAAAAGTCTTCGTTATGGTAAGTCCGCGGTAAGTGTCGAGCTTCCCGAAGCCCACCAACATTGTAAACAGCCTCATCAGATATTGACTCTTCAAGAGACTTTGGTCGCTGAAGCTGAAATGATGTGCGCCGCGAATGGTAATTAGAAATCGCCCGTTCGGCAAGCGCCCGTAAATGGATTGGATGTTGCCAGCGATCTGCTTGCTGGCCGGGTCGGACATTTCGAGACTGTGATCGCTGAGAATAAACAGGAAAGGCTGCCTGAGGCCCTCCTGAACGACGCTGCCGTAGGGAGCGCCATCCATATCGATTCCCGCCTTGCACCGGGGATCGTCATGACAGAACTGCAACGACGTTGCACCGCCAAAGGAATGCCCGAACATGCCGAGTCGTTGCATATCCAGCCTGCCCGTAAATTTGCCGGATGGATCTGCGGCGTTCAGGTGCTCCAGTTGGTTCACCACAAAACTCGTATCGCTGGTCCACATAGGTAGAAGCCTGTTAATCAGGCGATTCGCCTGGTCGGCTGGCAGATTCTCGGGATCGTTTGCTGGAGGCCTTGCGACCACGCGGTTGTCAGAAAGGACGGCCACGAAGGTTCTGTAAGGCGCGTCGAAACCCACGACGATGTAGCCGTGACTTGCCAGATCCTCAGCGAGAGTGGTGAAGTCCGTGGTCAAGGCTCCGCCACCAGCTCTCATGATCACGACTGGATAAGAGCGCTGCTCGGGTGAGATGTCTGGATCAGACCTGCTGTGGACACGAACCAGCGACAAATCCCGCGTAAAGAATTGGCTCATCAGAACGCCTGAGTGTTGCGCGAGCGCCGCCCGCCACGGCGCGGGCAGATACTCCGCCGGTGCGGCCGATGTCGTCGCCCACGACGGGTACCACATCCAAACCACTACCTCTCGCTTCGCTCCCGGAGACGGCGCAAGTTCGTCTATCTCGGCGCTGTTGACCCATGTGTACGTCGTCCGGCCAACGGCAAAGTGGCCTGTCGGCTCCGGCAACGTGATTGCTGTCTTGTGCTCCCACCAAAGTAACGTGAGCAGCGCCGTCAGTCCGACGACGGCGAACAGGGCAACCACAGCGATGCTTCTAACCAGCCATTTAATGAGCCACTTTCCGGACATGAAAGACGACCCTCTCGCTTTGCGTAGGGGCGAGGCCATGATACTAAAAGTACTTTGCAGTGTAAAGCATAGGGCCACCCAATACCCCAGCCCAAACTCTCTTCCGAGAGCTTTAGGCCGTCTTCGGGCGTTGCGGCAAGGGTAAAATCGAAGGCGCGCCGGAGGCTGGCTGCGCGCTCGCAGCAGCCGCTGCGAACCTCTTCCGTTGCTCCTCATCCGAGGGCGCAGGCTCCGCCTCAGAGGATTCCGCTTCGCCTTCTGCTGCTTCGATTCGATGGATGTAGCCGTAAGGAATTTCCCAGCGGAAATAGCTGCGTTTCCCGCGCTGTTCGATGTGCTGTTCTAGGAAAATGGAGCGGCCGGAATCGGCGGCGAAGGTGCCCGTAGCAGGCACGAGAACATCCCCAATGCGGTACTGTACCGTGACCCTTTGGCCGAGGAACCGGGAATAGGCCGCCATCCGAACCAGTCTCGGGGCCGCTCCCAACGGGGTCAATAGTACCGACGGTCTGTTACTTGTGAGCGTGTGGAAAACTGACTGCCGCTATCTTCGGCCTGACCACCAGATCCGAAAAGAAAAACAGCAGCGTTGCCGAAGCAATTCCGAACGCGAGAATAGCCGCCAAAATCATCAAAATCCATCCGGCTCCGTCTCTTTCATGGAGCACCAGATGGACCGCAACGAATGCGGCAAGGAGTCCCCCAAACGACGCCAGCACCCAGCTCGGCCGGGAAAGTTCAAGCGCCGTGTGGCACGCCGGGCATTCCAGGTCGTTCGAGCGCGTCAGCACGAGGCTGCGCGAAACCTTTGTAAAGCAAACCGGACACGCGCGATTCCACATCTCGTTGATTCCTCTCTCGGTAGCCCTAGCGGCTCAAATCGGCTAGCACTGCTTCGGCGGCGCGACGTCCGCTGGCCATGGCTCCATTGATGGAGGCATTGTCGCGGTGATCGCCGCAAACGTAAATCCCCGGACGGATGCGGACGGGGCGCTCGGGCGGCTCGAGGGCGCCTGGAAATTGCTGCGGCTGCGCGTGCGCAATGCGATAGTGGCGCAGATATTGCCAGGAACTGGCCGCCTTGCCAAACCAATTCTTCATCTGCGCAAGGATGAACCCGCCGAGCTGTACCTCGGTCAACTTTTGGATCCCCAGGACCGTCGTGGAAATGAGATGTTTGCCGGCCGGCGCATAAGTCGGCGCTACCTGCGACAGCACCGCAAAATTGTTCACCGGACCCGCGCCGTCGCCATTCAACACCAGCATGGGGTACGGCACCGGGCACTCGTCGGCCGCATAATAAAAACAAGTGACGCTGCGAGAGGCGGGCTCGACTTCACCCACGAGATGCGCCGCCGATGGGCCTTCCGCCGCCACGACGATCGCCCGCGCCCGCAACGTTTCGCCCCCCGCGACCTTCACCTCATTCTCGTGCAGCGCTTCGGCCATCGTATTCAGCCGCACCGTGTTATCCGGAAAGTTTTCCGCTAGCTGTGCCGGAATCGCGCCCATACCCCGTGCGGGCAGCACCATATCTCCTTCGGCCAGCATCTTGAACACAAACTCAAACATGCGGCTCGACGACCGCAGTTCGCCATCCAGAAGAATCCCGCCAACAAACGGCCGGAAAAAATGGTGCATCAATTCTTTGGAGAAGCGCGCCGCTTCGAGGGCCGCCTTCGTCGAACGGTCCGGCTTGCGGAATATCTCTTCGACCAAAATGTGCAGCAGGCGGCTCCGCAAACGCGCCATCCGAAGTTTGTCGCGCAACGAGCAGAATTCCGATTGCCACGCTTCCCACCAGCTTCCCGGCGTGCGCCATGGATCGATGAGTTTGTTCAACCGGCCGGCGTACCAGGAAAAAGCCCCGGGAGTGAAACTCTTCAGACCAAGCCTCGCATAATCGAGTTGCCGTTTGGCCTCCGGATACGCGGCCAACAACACTTGAAAGCCGCGGTCTAGCAGGTACCCATCGACTTCATCGGTTCGCACCCGGCCGCCAATTCCGTCGGAGGCTTCAAGGATCTGAAAACTCACCCCCTTTTCCTGGAGTCCTCGCGCGCAGCACAACCCCGCCAGGCCTCCGCCGATGATCAGAACATCCGGGCTGGAAGACATTCTTCAGTTTTCCTCGTTTTTCAACCAGACTCTACCACGTATCTGGCACGCGGCGTCACCCGACACTCACGCACTTCCCGGAATTTCTCTTTTTAGCCGGCGCTCGCCAGCGCCAGATAGTCCGGGCGGTCGGACACAAGTTTGTGGCGGTACGCTTTGCGAACCTCGCCATTCACGATCAGAAATACTCCAGGCATTCGCTCCACGTCTCCCCCGGGAAGGCCTGCCCAGTGTCCCGCGAGCCACGCGCTGAGCATGCGCCTGACGCTTTCGGAATTCAGATAGTTTCGCCAATGCCCGCGCACCAGTCCAAACGCCTCGTAAAGTTTTCCCTCAGGATCGGCAATGCGCGGCAGCTCCACGAATCCATAAGGAGTGAAAAATTTCTTTGCTTTTTCCTCTGTGCCCAGGTGAATGAAACCCAGCTGCGTTCCTCTGTCCTCGATCTCTTTTCGTAGTTCCTTGAGCTCGGCGACCGCCTCGCGGCAAAAAGTTCAACCAAAGTGCCGCAGAAACACGAGCAGAAGCGGCCTCTCGGCAGTCAGCGCAATGATTGTGTCGCCGTTTTGCGACTTGTACATGGCCAGAAGCTTTGAATCGATTCGTTCGGCACCCATTTCAGCTCTTTCCTTTTCGATTCGTCGCCGTGAGCGCTTCACTCGTTGCCCGGTGCCGCCATGCGAATAGGCGCTCGAGTCGCCGCCGCGTGTAAGTCCCGGCAAGCATTTTCCCTAAAACTCCTAGCGGCAATTCATATTCCACGCGGTCTTCCAGCCAGCTCGCTTGTGCACCGTCGGGTATAAACAAGTGCGTATGCTCCCAGCGGGGAAACGGGCCAGATACCATCACGTCGCGAAACATTTTCCCCGGCTCGCACGCCGTGTGTTCAGCGATGCAATTCTGCTTGAAGGGGCCGACCGAAACACGCAGAGTTACTCGCGATCCAGGTTGCTCGATGCCTCCGCCGGTCTGGGCCACGACTTGCGCCTTTTCCCAGGGAGGCGTCAACCGCTCAAGCGCATCGGGTTCCCCATGAAATCGATACACGTCCTCCGCGGAAGCGGGCATTTTGCTGCGAAATACGAATGTTTCTCTCATGAAAACACGTCCGCCGGCGCATCGGATGGCTTCGATCTTAGCATGTGCCTCACACGAAGCTTCGTTCCATTCTCCCTGCTTCATCACACAACTTGACATTTGCCGCGAGCGCGATAAAGTCGGCCTTTCCTCTCAAGCTTCAGTTACCTAAGAGAGCTGACCAGGCGCGGCAAAACCGTACTCATTCTCAACGTCCGGCCGCGCCTCGTGAACTTTAGGAGGCCACGCCATGAGCGAACTTTCCAAAACCATCTCGACGGCGCTCGCTAGCGAGTACCGCATGAGAGCGGTGGAACTCCATAAATGGGTTGACCCGCTTACCGAAGAGCAGTTCTGGCGGAATCCGTTTACCTACGGTAACAGCGTCGGTCACCTGGTTCTGCACCTCACCGGGAATCTCAGTTATTACATCGGTGCCCGCGTGGCCCAAACCGGCTACGTGCGCAACCGCGATCTGGAATTCACCGACGCCAGCCATCCTTCCAAATCTGAAGTGCTACGCAAATTTGACGACACAATCGCCATGGTCGTGGCCACCATCGGCAAGCAATCGGAATCGGATTGGACTTTGCCCTACTCCGCCGAACGCGAGCCGGAATCTCCCAACCGCTTCACCATCTTTCTGCGTTGTGCCGTTCACTTCTACCATCATGTCGGGCAAATCAATTACCTGTGCCGCGAACTCACGAAATAGCCCGCATTTCTCCCCCGTGGCGGCTGTCTTTTCCGGAGCAACAGATGCGTTCAGCTTTCCAGTTTGAATCGTGTGGAAGCCAGCCGGTAGAGCTTCCGCCAAAGCAAACGATTGATCAGCACCACGAGCGCGGCCATGATCAGTGTTGAAGCCAGCAGCAAATTAAAATGGCCCGCGTCGCTGGCTCGGCTGATCGTGCTGCCCAGGCCGCGGGCTTCGACGATGTGCCCCTGAAAATGAAAATACTCTGCGACAATACTGGCGTTCCACGCTCCACCGGATGCCGTCACCATGCCCGTCACCAGATACGGGAAAATTCCAGGCAAAATCAGATGCCGCCAGCGATCCATCCGCTTGAATCGAAAAATTGTGGCTGCCTCTTTTAAATCCGTCGGGATTGCCATCGCCCCGGCAATCACGTTGAACAAAATGTACCACTGTGTCCCCAAAAGCATCAGCAGCATCGCCGCTATTTCAATTCCTCCGCGCAAATGAATCAGGAACAGCAGGATCACGGGGAACAATGCCGTGGCCGGAATCGAGGCGGCCAATTGCACCAGCGGTTGCATCAGGCGCGCAAATCGCGGGGTCAACCCGATGGCCACGCCCACGGGTACGGTCCACAGCGCTCCGATCAACAAAGCCAGATTGACCCGCAAAAACGTGCGCCCGGCAGACCCCGCCAACTCCACATAATCTGCGCGATGCAACGCCGTCAGCTCAATCACTGTGCGGTAAAGGCCATACAGCAAGGCCAGCGCGGCGGCAGCGGCAATCACCCATCCCAGCCAGCGACGTGACCGTTTTCCTTTTGGGGCGCTGAAGCTATCGGCCGCTCTTTTCGCACCGATTGCAAGATTCACCGTCAGCCAGTTCACGATGGGATGGAGAATGCGGCGATACGTCCGTATGACGACGGACTCTTTGCGAATGAAACTCAACAGGGAATTGTGCGCGCTATCGCTGCTTTCCACCTGCTCAAATTTGAACTTATCGGCCCACGCAATCACAGGCCTCCAGATCAACTGGTCCATCAGCACGATAACGGCTACCATCGCGGCCACGCCCCAAACGATCGCGCGGGTATTCCCGCTGCTCGCCGCGGTCTGCAGATAAGATCCGAGTCCCGGCAGGCGAAAGTCCCGGTCACCCAAAACAAACATTTCGCAAGCCATCAGGAAAAACCAGCCTCCTGCCACGGACATCATCGAATTCCACACCAGGCCGATCGTGGAAAACGGCAGATCGAGCTCCGTGAACCGTTGCCAGAGGCTGAATCGGTAAATGATGGCGGCTTCGTGCAAGTCGCGAGGTATGCTTTTCAGTGAGGAATAAAAACTGAACGCGATGTTCCAGACCTGTCCGGTGAAAATTAAAATTATCGATCCCAATTCAACTCCGAGTTGACGGCTTGGGAATAGCGCCACCATCGCCAGCATTACGCCGGGAAGAAAACTCAGCACCGGGATCGACTGCAGAATATCCAGCAGCGGAATTAAGATGACCTCCGCGCGCCGGGACTTGGCCGCCGCATACCCGTACGCGAGCGCAAAAACCAGACTGAGCCCGTAAGCGAGAAGGATTCGTACCAGCGAATACAGAGCATAAAGCGGCAAGCTCCGCGGGTCTTGCGAGATGGCCGACTCGGCCCTGACCGGACCCAGCCACGACCGTCCGATCGAGTACACCCCGAAGATCACCGCAAAAACAGCGGCGAAAACGGCAACATCAATCAGAAAGGCCCAGCCCCAGCGCGAACCTGCGGGCCTCCGGGCTACCGGGGGAAGCGGTGTGGCGTGCTTCGCTAGCGGTGCGGAGGAGGGCACGGGGAATTAGGTTTCAGTCAGCGTCAATTTGCCGCTGGCCGCATCGTAATCGAAAAGCTCGGCATATCGTCCCCACTGAATCGCCGTCTCCAGTTGCCGGCGAGCTTCGTCTTCGCTGAAATGTTCATCGAGCAAGTCCTGAAAGAACTCCGCCGGAAGGGTACGATTCGCTTTGGCCTTCAACGCTTGTTCCATCTGGCGAAGCAACGGCACATTTGCAAGGACGGCCTTCCGGAAAATCGCTTTGCGCTCTTGAATATCGCCTTGCGCGAAAGCCCGCCCTTCTTCCGTGATGATGGCGTGGCCTTCTTCGAGCTTCAACATACCCAGCAGAACGGCTGTGTCCACCGTTGGCAGGAGTGCGTCAACTTCCAGGCTCAATTCATCCGCCAGGACATGCAGATCCGCGCGGCCGCCTTGGTCCACCAGAATCTCAAGAAGCCCGGCCATTCCTCCGGGCCGCGTGTGTGGCAGCATCGGGATTCTTTTTTTCTCCGCTGCTTGGATTCCTTGCAATTGCCCTGGTGCTGCCTCCGGATGGTCCTGGCGAGTCAAAGCGCGATAGATAAGCTCAACCAGCTGTAGGAAGCGAGCTGCTTTGCGGTCCCGCGGATGGGCCAGGTCCACCGCAAACTCGGCGTGGATATGTGCCGGATTTCGTCCCAGCACAATGATGCGGTCCGCCAGGATGACCGCCTCTTCGATGTTGTGAGTGACGATAAAGATCGCTCGCGTCGGAATCTTCTTTCCCAGCCACAACTCCAGCAGTTCTCCGCGCAGCGTTTCCGCTGTGAGCACATCCAGCGCCGAAAACGGTTCATCCATGAACAGGACTTCCGGCTCCACGACCAGCGCCCGTGCGACGCCCACGCGCTGCTTCATCCCGCCGGACAATTCCTTCGGGTACGCGGATTCAAACCCATCGAGGCCGACGGCGTCGATAATCCGCAGCGCCCGTTTGTGCCTCTCGAATTCGGCGATCCCGCGGGCTTCCAGGGGCGCCTCGACGTTTTCGATCACCGTAAGCCAGGGAAAAAGCGCAAAGCTCTGAAACACAATCGATACATTGGGAGTCTCCCCTTGCACTGGTTGACCGTGCCAGTACACGCTCCCGCCGGACGTCGGTGAAAGCCCTGTCAGCATCCGCAGCATCGTTGACTTGCCGCACCCGGAAGGTCCCAGCAACGCGATAATTTGTCCCGGGAATATCGCCAAATCCGTCGGAGCGATCACCTGGATCCGGTCTCCGTCCGGCTGGGGATAGAATTTTTCCAGTTTGCCAGCCTCAATGATAGGCTCAACCGCTGTGCTCGTTGTGCTCATGGCCGCGGCTATTATCTCTCAATTTCTTGTGACCGGTACCGGAATGCGGTCCATTCGCATTCCTTGCTCTTCTCCAGTTACAATTTCATGAATACTCGATGACAAATTCTTCGCCTCTTTCACCAGCGTCGCCGAGGCGCGTTGTTCCTGCCTGGATCTTTGCTTTGGGCGGCGCGTTTCTGCTGACCCTTGCGATCCTTATCCCCTTTTATTGCTACGGCAGTGCTTCCGGGCACGACTTCGAATTCCACGCAGCGTCCTGGCTCGATGCCGCCTACCAGTGGCAGGAAGGCACACTCTTCCCGCGCTGGACGGCCTGGACCAATCACGGATTCGGCGAGCCGCGGTTCATCTTCTATCCCCCACTTTCCTGGCTGCTTGGTGGCGCTTTGACACGCATTCTTCCCGGCCCATGGGTTCCCGTCGTATTCATCCTTCTCATACAATCGCTCGCGGGCCTCTTTGCCTTTTTTCTGCTCAGGCGGCTCACTTGCCAGAAAGCCGCCGTTCTGGGGGCTTTGTGTTACGTCATCAACCCGGATGCTCTGCTGATGATTTACATCCGCAGTGATTTTGCTGAGCAGCTTGCTTGCGCGATTTTTCCTTTGCTGCTTCTTGCGGCCCTCGCGCTTGCCGAGCTTCTTGAAGATTCCGCGCAAAATCTTTCCGCCATCGCTCTGTTCGCCCTGCCCTTCGCCGCCGTGTGGCTCTCGAACGCGCCCGCCGGTGTTATCGCCAGCTATTCCATGGCGCTGCTGTTTGCCTGGGCGGCCCTCACACAGCGTTCCTGGCGGATCGCCTTCCGCAGTGCCGCCGGACTGGCGCTCGGTCTTGGCCTTGCCGGGGTGTACCTGATCCCTGCGGCCTACGAACAACGCTGGGTGAATATCAATCAGGCTCTTTCGAGCGGCCTTCTTCCCGTCCAAAACTTCCTGTTCACTCGCATTGACGATCCGGAACACACTTGGTTCAACTGGATCGCTTCCACGTGCGCTCTTTTCATCCTCTTTCTGTTCGCGGTGGCGGCGCTCGGTTCGCGCCGCTTTGCTTGTGCGTCGGATGTGCCGCCACGCCACAGAAAACTTTGGACCACGCTTCTCATCGTAGGCACCGCCGCCTCTTTGCTTATGCTGCGCCCCACCCTCCCCCTCTGGACCTATCTTCCGAAGCTGCGTTTTGTGCAATTTCCCTGGCGCTGGATGTCCATCCTCACTCTCGTGACCGCCTGCTTCCTGGCCACCATATTTCAGAAGCGCCGTGGTTGGCTCTGGTTCGTGCTCCTCCTGATGCTCAGTGTCCCGTTCTCCTTTTTTCTGGTGAGCAACGGCTGGTGGGATTCCGATGAAATGCAGACCCAAGCCGCGGCCATCTCGAGCGGCAATGGTTTCGATGGAACCGACGAATACGATCCTGTCGGTGACGATCACATGGACTTGCCGCCCAAAGCTCCCTTGACGATCGTTCTCCCTGAGAACAAAGCAGCATCCGGCTTGCAAGGCGCGACCGTACAAGTGCTCACCTGGAAAACGGAAAAAAAAGCGATTCGTGTCGATACGCCGAAGGAAGCCCGCCTGGCCCTCCGCTTACTCAACTATCCTGCCTGGCAAGTGGCAGTGAACGGGAAGGTCATCCAGCCCGAGCGCATGGACGACGTCAATCAGATGGTAATTCCTCTGGTGCCCGGTCATTCGGAGATTCGAGTGCGCTTGATCCGCACTCCCGATCGCACGACCGGCATCATCCTCTCGCTCGTCAGTATTCTACCCACTGCAATTTTCTTGCTTTGGAGCAGAACGCGCCGTCGCTGAATCGTTCCGAGACGACTCTGGGTGCCCCAGGTGTCGGGGTTGCACCCGGGAATTTGATTTTTTCTGTACCCGCTACCGCCGATCCACGGAAGGATGCCGGACGTCCTGCCCCTGCACGATGTAGACCACGTCTTCGGCAATGTTCGTGGCGTGATCCCCGATGCGTTCCAGGTTTTTCGCCACCAGAATCAATTCAAATGCCGGAAACACCACGCTCGAGTCGCCCATCATGTAGGTCAGGAGTTCCCGGAAAATCTGGTCGCGGTAGTGGTCCACCTGGTCATCGGTGGCCATCACTTTTTGTGCCAGCTCCACGTCGCGCCGCACCACGGCATTCAGCGCATTGCGGACCTGCTCTTCCACCAACTCGGTCATTCGTGGCAAGTCCACATACGGCTTCACGCGCGGATGCCGCAGAATTCGCAGCGCGCCTTGCGCAATGTTGACCGCCTGGTCGCCGATGCGTTCCAGGTCGTTGTTGATGCGCGAGACGGCTAGCACAAAACGCAAATCCGCGGCCATCAATTGGTGCAGGGCCAGCAGTTGCACGACCCGGTCATCCAGTTCCAACTGCAACTCGTTGATGGCGTCTTCTTCGTCAAGCACGCGCTTGGCCAGTTGTTCATCGGATTCCAGAACGCCATGTACCGCCTGGTGCACGGCGCGCTCCGCCAGGCTGCCCATCCACAGCAACCGCTCTTTCAACTCATTCAGGTCCTTTTCGAAATGACGTTCCATGAAAACCTTCCCGTCGCCATCTTAATCTCGATCTGCAACCAGCAAGAAGTAATATCGCATCTTTTTCATCCAAAACGGCCGGTGATGTACGCCTCTGTCCTCGGATCGCTCGGGGTCGTGAACAATTGTGGTGTCGGCCTGAATTCGATGACCTGGCCCGTGAGAATAAATGCTGTGAAGTCACTCACGCGCGCTGCCTGCTGCATGTTGTGGGTAACGATGGTGATGGTCGTGAGATTCTTCAGCTCCACCATCAACTCCTCAATCTTTGCCGTGCTGATCGGGTCCAGCGCCGAGCATGGTTCGTCCATCAAGAGCACCTCCGGCTCCACTGCCAGCGCCCGCGCGATGCATAATCGCTGTTGCTGCCCGCCCGAAAGTTCGTAGGCCGATTTGTGCAAATGGTCCTTTACTTCTTCCCAGAGCGCCGCGTGGCGCAAGCTCTTCTCCACCGCATCCGCAATCGGGCCTTTTGTTCCGTTGATCCTCGGCCCGTAGGCCACATTATCAAAAATCGATTTGGGAAACGGGTTGGGGCGCTGGAACACCATCCCGACGCGCCGCCGCAACGAGGTCACGTCCTGGGCCAGGATGTTCTGTCCGTCCAGCAGGATTTCTCCGTCCAGCCTCGCGGTGCTCACGGTTTCATGCATGCGATTCAATGTGCGCAGCAGCGTGGATTTCCCGCAGCCGGATGGCCCGATCAGCGCCGTAACTTTCTTGTCGGCGATGCCCATATTGATATCAAAAAGAATCTGCTTGGGGCCGTAATAAAAATTCATCTTGCTGATGTTCATCCGCATCGGCAGCGCCGCGGCGATCTCGCGGTTTGCCGCTACCCCTGCCGTCGCGTTTATGTTCACGGAGATTCCGGGCTTGGAAAACGCTGACACGCTCATGACCTCGGTACCACGATGCCGCGCGACAGGATTGTCCTGGCCACGATGTTGATAATCAGGATCAACCCCAGCAGCACCAATCCTGCCGACCACGCTTGGCGGTGCCAATCCTCATACGGTGATAGCGCGTAGGTATAAATCATCACCGGCAGCGACGCTGTCGGCTGATTCCATCCGGGACTCCAGAACCGGTTTCCAAACGCGGTAAAAAGAAGCGGCGCCGTTTCGCCAGCTACCCGCGCCAGCGCCAGCAGGATGGCCGTCAGGATGCCGCGGTACGCCGCCGGCACAATCACCGTAGCAATCGTCCTCGATTTGCTCGCGCCCAGCGCCATCGCCCCCTCGCGCAGGTTTCGCGGCACGCTTTTCAGAAATTCTTCTGTGCTCCTCAGCGTAATCGGAATCATCATGATTCCCAGGGCAAACGCGCCCGCTAGCGTCGAAAAGTGCTTGAACAAGCCATACGCGAAAACCCCGGTCACAATCGAAGGAACGCCGTTCAACAAATCTGCCGCATAGCGCACCACCGATGCCACCGAACTCCCGCTGAATTCCGCCAGATAAATCCCGCCCAGAAAGCCTATCGGGACTCCCAGGAGTGAAGCGGCCAGCAGCAGCTTGGCGCTGCCCACAATGGCGTTCGCCATTCCCCCGCCAACTTCTCCGACCGGCTTCGGGAGTTGCGTGAAAAATGCCCAGTTGATCGAGGTGCCGCCATTGAATAGCAGATAGCCCAGGATCAGGAACAGTACACTCACGGAAATCAACGCGCAAACGCCCGTCAGGGTCAGCATGAAATTGCTGAGAAATTTTCGCCAGTGGAGTCGCGCGCTCATTAGACGGCTATGCCGCTCCCTTTCTGTGTCGTCACGATAATCAGCAGCCTCGCCAGCCCATTCAGAATAAACGTCAGCAGGAACAGCACCAATCCCAGCTCAATAAGTGATTGCAGGTATAAATCCCCGGTAGCCTCGGTGAACTCATTCGCAATCACCGCGGCTATCGAATACCCTGGAGCGAATATGGATGCGCTGATCTTGGGCGTATTGCCGATGACCATGGTGACCGCCATCGTTTCGCCCAACGCCCTCGCCAGGGCCAGAAAGATGGAGCCCATGATGCCTGTTTTGGCAAACGGCACCACGATCTTCCAGGTAGACTCCCACCGCGTGGAGCCCAAAGCCAGGGCTGCTTCACGCTGGTCCCGCGGCACGGATAACAGCACTTCCCGCGACACAGAAATAATGTACGGAATGACCATGATCGCCAAAACTATTCCCGCGGTCAGAAAACCAACGCCGTAGGAAGGCCCCTTGAACATGGGCATAAATCCCAACGGCTTGTTGAGAGCCGGGTAAATCACCGTGCGCATCAAGGGCACGATGATGAAGAAGCCCAGTAGCCCGTAAATCACGCTCGGGACCGCGGCCAGTAGGTCAATGAAAAATTGCAACGCGTCAGAAATCCTCGCGGGCGCCAGCTCGGCCAGGAAAATCGCGGCCCCGATTCCCAGCGGCACCGCGAGCAGAAGCGCGATCGCCGAGGTCATTACCGTCCCGTAGATAAACGGCAACGCGCCGTATTCGTTCATGATCGGATCCCACACTTGCGTAACAAAAAAGTGCAACCCGAACTTCGTCCTCGGCAACGCTGAATTTGTCCACAATTCCAGCACCAGCAGCACCGTCACCAGGACCACAGATGCCGCAAACAGAAAGGTAACCAACCGCGCGATTTCGTCTCCGTCTCGCAGTTGCGATAGAAAAGAGCGCGAACCCACTCTGGGGCCCGCGCTGTGAATGGTTGGGGTGGCTGTGGTCACGTCCTTAGTCGGATGCTACTGAATTTTGTTAATGGCCTTCTTTTCCTTCTCGATTACTTCCTTTGGCAGCTTTGCATACGTAAGCGCCTCGTTGTAACCCTGCCCGTCCGCCAGCATCCAGCTCAGGAAGCCCTTGATGGCTTCCCTCTTCCGGGCGTCTGGGATTTTCTCGGGAATCAGCAGCCAGGTAAACGTCGAGATCGGATAGGCAGCCTTCCCGGGGGCGTTCGTAATGGATACCCGGAAATCATCCGGCATCTCCTTGGCGGCGCCCGCGGCGGCCTCACTCACACTATTGAGGTCTGCCTTGACGAATGCCCCGCTGGAATTCTTCACCGTTCCGTAGGGGATATTGTTCTGCGCGGCATAAATTAACTCGACGTAGCCGAGGGAGTTGGGCGTCTCCTTAACTTGCCCGGTCACACCTTCATTTCCTTTGCCTCCCAGACCCGCGGGCCAATTCACGGAAGTGCCCTTGCCCACCTTGGTTTTCCACTCGTCGCTCACCTTGGACAGATAATCGGTCCAACAATAGGTCGTGCCGCTGCCATCGGACCGGTGCACCACGACGATGTCGTTCGCCGGCAGGTTCACGCCTTTATTCACGCTGGTAATCGCCGGGTCATTCCACTTCGTAATCTTGCCGAGATAAATCCCCGCCAGAGCATCCGGCGTGAAATTCAACGCCCCGCTCACACCCGGCACATTGTATGTCGGCACCACCGCTCCCAACACCGTTGGGAAGTGCAAGATCCCCGTACCCCTCTTCTCCTGGAAAGCCTTCAGTTGCTCATCATTCATCGGACCATCCGTCGCCCCGAAGTCCACGGTTCCATCAGTGACCTGCCTGATGCCCGCTCCGGAACCCACGGATTGGTAATTGAATTCGAGGTTCGTATTGTTCTTCTTGTACACGTCAAACCACTTGGAATAGATCGGGTATGGAAATGTGGCACCGGCTCCATTGATCAGCAGTGGCGTTTCTGCCCAAATCAGCGCACTGAGAGCGATTGCGGCGGCCAACAGCATGGGGATTCGCTTCATCGAATTCATCTCCCTACTTTTAAGGTGAGCACAGTCAAGAACTAACGAGTTTGACCGCTTCAAGTTACAGAATTGTTACACTCCGAGCAGAGTCTGTTAAATATTTGAAATACTTCTCATTACCCTGGTCAACTTCCTGAAAGGAAGACGCTTGTACGGGCATCAGACGAGAGTGCCAAGGCACAAAAAGGGGCAGTTCCCTAGGAAACTGCCCCTCGGCTCTACCCACTTTCGTGGGGCGAGCGAAATGGCCGCAAATCCTGTTACGGCAGGTAATAGCGGAATGAGGTGTAGAACTCGTTGTTCACGGCCTTCGGCGAAATGCCCGCGCTACCCGCGGGCAGGCCGCCAGTTCCGGACCATCCCCACTTCTCGAGGTAGGAGTATTGCAACCCCATCTGGATCCTGCCCTTCGGTCCAGCGTAGGGCTTGAACCAGAAGCCGAGCGTGCCCTCGATGATGTTGCGGATGTCGCCGGCGCACGTGCCACCCGCGCTCGGGTATCCCGAGCCGGCTGGTCCCGTGGCAGGCGGCGCGGTTTCTGCGCTGCATCCCGTGTTGTTGGCGGCTTTGTTGCCATAACCTCCGATCTGATTAATCTTCGTGGCGTAAGTTTGGACACTCGGATACGCAGGCTGAGTTGCGAGCGGAGCGCCGGGGCACAGCGTGGTTGTCGGGCTACAGCCAGGGATGGCCGGCGTGTTCGATACGGTCACCAAGTTGTACCCGGTGTACCCGGCGCGCCAGGCGTACTCATTGCCAAAATAGGCATAGACATCCCACTTCGGGGTTGCATGCCATTCCAGTCGGGCGAGTGCTTGTTCGCCCCGAAGCAGCGCCAACGTGCCATTCGGACGCGCCGTCGCATCCGCCAACTGTGCCGCGCCAAATCGACCGATCCCATCGCCCCAGGTTCCGCTGATGGTGAAATCCAGTTTCTTGGCGATGACGGGGAGCAACGCGCTCGCCCCAAATCCGCCGCCCGTGCTTGTGTTGTTGTAGGCCAGGAAGGAAGAAGGTGTCGTTAACGGTGCACCTGTTGCACCTACGCATCCAATGGGGTTGATCGCCGGGCCGCTCAAGATCTGCGTCCCTGCGGCATTGCTCGCCGGAATGCTGACCACCGCGCACGGATATATGCGGTCGCGGAAGAAGCCGACGATGCCGAACACTTCATAGTGTCCGAACCCGGGATCGGCCGCAGCTTTGAAAACGAGGTCCGGCGCGCGGTTCGCGGTGTACCCTGTCGCGTCATTGGGGTTGAACAAACCGCCGCCATTTCCGGGCGCGTCAAACCAGAAGTTCGCTGTTGCCGCGGGCACCGTGATGGCTCCCGTCGCGCTAATGGCCTGGGTCGTGTAGCTCGAGAAACCACGCCCACCGATGGTTGTCTGCGGTCCTTCCACCGCCGCGGCAATCGCAAATTTGTCGCCGAAGTTCTTGGTCACGCGAAAGGCATAGGCGCGGTCCCATGTGAGACCGACCACGTAGTTCGGGTCGATCATCATGGGCAGGTTTTCCACGCGGTTCGCAATTCCCTTCCGGTTGGTGGTCGCCAGCGACCACATTTGACCGCCCGAGAACGTCCATCCGTTCTCCAGCGCTACTAATCCATAGAGCTGCCGTTGCCGGAACACGTAACTGTTGGTTTGCCGGTTGTTGGACGTCGTGCCGGCGCCGAGGAAATCGGCCTCGTAATAGCCGTTCACTTTCGCAGCGCCGATCTTCGCATCCACTAGAAGCGTCAACCGTGACTGCCGGCCGGTCCCGTTAAATTCCGTCACCTTGGACAGGGCGTTCCCTGGATACGGGATGCTCGTAAAAGGCGTGGGGATGTCGGCGCTGATGGCGCGTTGCCGGTTAACGGTCTCCGCCGCGAGAAACCCACCCGGCGTGATACCGACGCCCTTATACCGAATTGTTAACGGCCCCTCTTCCGTGTTGGCCGCGTTTCCTTGTGCCGCCGCTGCCTGCGCCGCCGTGTTCACGGTAGCCGCGTTGACCGCTTCCATGTTCGTTACAGTCGTATTCAGCGCCGCCGTCGTGGACTTCACTTCCGCCGTCGTTGCCACCGCTTCCGTGGCTTTCACGCTGGCATCGCTGGCCTTGGCGTTGGCTGCCGCCGCGGCTTCCCGCGCTTCTTCGATCTGCCGGTCGCGCTTGGCGATCTCTTCCTTCAACATCTGAAGTTGTTCTTGTTGCGCTTGCAGGGCCTGACGCAGTTCTTCCATTTGCGCGGCGATCTCCGCGTTGGTTTTTTCCGTCGCAGGTTTCGTCGTCGTGGCGGTCTTTGCCGGTTGCGCGTCTGTATTTTTTGGTGTGTCTTTCGAGGAGTCAGCCAAAGCTGTTCCTGTCACCAGAAACAGTGATAGAGCTAGTGCCGCAAGTTTTTTCATTGCCTCTCTCTTTATTCAGCAAATTTCGAGTGTACAAGCGGGAAAATCGTACCGCCCCGGTCCCGAAGTTAGTGGCCGACTCTTACGCTTATGTCAATCCATCGTGAATAATCTGTAACAATTCGCCGCCATCTCCAGCTAAGTGTTTTACTATGAATAAATTGCAGATTTCCTGTGCACAGTACTAGTTCCCTCTTGGGAACGTGCCGATGCTAATTGCCTCGCTTCTGTTCTTCGCAGGGGCTGGGTTTCTGGAATTTGCTTAGGTAGGGAATGCCTTTTACGGGAACATCAGAAAGGCTCAGTCGGGCGCGTTTTTTCTCACCCGGTAACTAAATGGTGAGACGCCTTCTTTTCAAACCAACAAATGCCGTGCTCTTCACTCTTGCTGTTGGCAGGTGTTTCCCGCTGGGTGCCTGTGAGTACATGCACACCTATCGCGTCACACCCATCTCGTAGTCCAACTCGATCTGCGCCACACGATAACCGTAAACCGCTTCGGTGTCGGCAATATCGGCTTCTGTCTTCTGTAGTTCTGCTTGCGTATATTCCACAATGGACCCCAGCCCCAGGTTGTACCGCGCTTGGGCCAGGTCCATCGCCAGCTTTGCCTCTTCCCGGAATTGCCGCGTCACGTCCAGGCGTTCGTAAGCCTGGCGGTTTTGTTGCCAGGTGGTCCGGACATCCCGTGCGATGGTATTTCGCATGTCCGCCAGTTTCTGCCGGTTGATGTCGGTCCCCAGGTCCGCGGCCTTGGCTCTTGCGTTATACAGGAATCCGTTGAAGATCGGGATGTTCACATTCACGCCCGCGGCGCCATACCAATTCTCAATGTGTGGGTCGCGGATCGGGGCCAGCCCCACTACTCCTAGCCCGCTGACCGTGGGTCGCCACAAGTCGTGTTCGGCATGCCCGTATTTTTCTGCCGATGCCACGCTGTATTCTAGTGCCGCGACCTCCGGCCTCTGCTGCAACGCTTGTTGGATCAGCGGTGCGGCGTCCTGTGCCGGCGGCTTCATGGCCTGCTGTTCTTCCACCGGGTCAAAGTCCTGTTCGTCCGCATAGCCCAGCAACGCTGAAAGCCCTGCGCGCGACGCTTCATAACTATTCACCGCTTCCAGTTGCAGTAGTCTTGCTCGCGATAACTCCACCTTGGCGAAGCTTAGGTCCAGTTCCGATTTCAGTTTCGCGTTGGTGAGCGCCTGAATTTTTTCCACCAGGACACCGCGCGCTTGCACCGTTTCGTCGGCGACTTGTTGCAGCGCCTTCGCTTCCAGGACGTTATAAAAATCCTGGTCCACCGCCAGTAGTATTTGCGCGCGTGTGGCCGCGGCATTCTCATCTTCCGCCTTGGCAAAGAGTCGCGAGCTCGACAGCAGATTCGTCGTGCGCCCAAAATCGGTGATTAATTGGCTGACGGCTACCCCCGTGGCGGCCCGTGGATAAATGACCGGATTGTTCAAATACCCTGCGGCGACGCGGCTCCCCGCTTGTGCGCCGACGGCGGTCAAGCTCAAGTTGGCACTGGGCAGGAGCGCCGAGCGCGCTTCGCGCACCAGTTGTCCCGCGACCAGCGCCTTGAGTTTGCCTACCGTAATTTGCGGGTTATTTCGCAGCGCAATCGCTTCGGCCTCCCGAATGGTCAACGACTTGCCTCCCGTGGTTGGCGCGGTTTTCCCCACTGCCGCAAGCGCTTGTCCCGGCGCCTGGGCGGCACTCCCTTGAACTATAAAAATCAGCAGCAGCGCGACGACGGGTACTGCTCGCTTCATGCGGCCACCTCCGGCGCCTCTTCCTTCCGATGGACTACCACGTATGCCGCCGGCACCAAGTACACTGTCACGACCACCGATACCAGCAACCCGCCGATGATCGCTCTCGCGAGCGGCGCGTACGCCTCGCTTCCCGCTTCCATCCCCAGCGCCATGGGGATCAGCCCCAGCAACGTGGCGAGCGAGGTCATCAGCACCGGCCGCAGTCTTTGCCGCGAAGCCGTGGCCACGGCTTGTTTCACGGACTTCCCCTCCTTGTGCAGCTCCCGCGCAAATTCAACGATCAAAATGCTGTTGGACACCACGATGCCCACCATCATCACTACGCCCATCAGAGACATCACGTTCAGCGTCGTATTCGTTGCCAGCAAGAACAACAACACTCCCGCCAGTCCCGGCGGTACCGCCAGCAAGATGATCAAGGGATCGCTCCACGACGCGAATTGCGCCACCAGAATCAGGTACACCAGTACAACCGACAAGATTAGCCCCAGGCCAAAACTCTGGAACGACGCGCGCATGCCCTCGACCGATCCCCTCAATGTCACGCGCAACCCCTCCGGCAGTTTCGTGTTTTTGATAATGTCGTCCACCTGGTTCACGACTTTGCCCAGATTTTCCTTTCTCGGGGCTACGTAGACGTCCATTACCCGCGCCAGTTGGTAATGGTCCACCTCCGTCGGCGCGGAAATATTCTTGATGGTCACTACGGAATCCAGGAACGTGGGTTGCATTAATTTCGCTCCGCGTAACGGAATCTGTTTCAAATCCGATACCGTTTTTATCGCGTTCTCCGGGTATTGCACCGTCAGCAGGTAAGGATTGCCGCTCTTCGGATCCACCCAGTAATTCGGAGCAATCATCCCGTTGGAAGTTAATGCGGTGATCACATTGTCCACAACTTCCTTTTGGGATAAGCCGAGTTGCGCCGCCTTTTCCCGGTCCACATCCAGCATCAACGCGGGATAATCCACGTCCTGCGGTATCAATACGTCGCTCACTCCCGGCAACTGCCGGACTTTTGACGCGATATTCGAGGCCAGCGCATGCGCCCCATTCAGGCTGTTGCCGCTAACCTGGATATCAATCGGCGCAGGCAAGCCCAGGTTCAGAACGGCATCCACCAATCCGCCGGACTGGAAATACGTGGTGAGCTGGGGAAGTTGCTTCCGAATCTGCTCCCGGACCCGGTTCCTATACTCGTAGCTGCCCGTCTTGTGCCCTTCTTTCAGGCTGGCTTGTACGAAGGCCGTGTGCGGCGCGGAATTGGATGTATAGATGACGGAAAAGTCCGGCGTGATGCCGATGTTGGAAACCACCATTTGCAGCTCATTTTTCGGCACCACCTGACGAATGATTTCTTCCACCTGCTTCACATACTCTTCGGTCAATTCCACACGCGTGCCGGAAGGCGCCTTCAAGTTGATGACAAATTGTCCCGGATCGGTTCGCGGGAAAAACGCCACGCCCAATAACGGGTAGAGGGAAAAGCAAAGCAGGGATGCGCCGGCTAGTCCCGCAGTAGTAGTCACGGGGCGCATCAACGAGCGCGCCAGGCTCTTGTCGTAATTTGCCACCATCTTGGCAAACCCGTGGTTGAATTGCCTCACCGCTCGGCCAAAGACGGACACTTCATCGCCTTCCAGCTCTTCATCTGCTTCATGTTTGTGCATGAGCTTCGCGCAATATACGGGCACGACCGTCATCGCCACTACATAAGACGCGAAGAGCGACAACACCACCGCGGAAGCCAGCGCCAGGAACAGAAACCGGCTCACTCCGTACAGAAATACCACCGGAAAAAACACGATCGCCGTGGCCAACGTCGCTGCCAGCACCGCCAGCGCTACTTCATTCCCGCCCTTTTCCGCCGCCACTTCGGGCGTTTCCCCCATCTCCAGGTGCCGGAAAATGTTTTCGAGGACGATCACGGAATTGTCGATCAAACGCGAAAACGCCAGCGCCAGCCCGCCCAGCACCATGGCATTCACCGTTCCTCCACCCGCGTTGATGGCCAGGAAAGCCGCAAGCGCTGAGAGGGGAATGGAGAGAAACACCGCTGCCGTTGCGCGCATGCTGCCGAGAAACATCAGCACCATCCACGCGGTCAGCAACAATCCGATGGCTCCTTCACTGACCAGATTTTTGATTGAGGTTTTTACAAACACCGATTGGTCGAACACCACCCGGGCGATCAGCTGTTTCGGAACATCCACCAGGTTCTTCAGCGCGTCCCGGATCCCGCTGACCACTGCGATCGTGTTCGTGTCCCCGCCTTGTTTCAGAATCGGCAAATAGACGGACGGCTGGCCATCTACGCGCACGATATTCGTCTGTATTGCTTGCGCATCTACCGCCTTGCCAATGTCCGCCACCATCACCGAAGACTGCCCAACGGTTTTCAGCGGCATCCCGTTCATCGTGTTCGCGTTTGGTGCCTGCGCATTCGAGTACAGGTTGTAGTCAAACGGACCGATCTTTACGTCTCCTGCCGGCAAGATCAAATTGTTCTCGTTCATCTGCCGCACCACATCCATCGGGCTCAGTTGGTGCGCCTCCAGCTTCAACGGGTCCACGTACACCATGATTTGCCGGTACTTGCCGCCGAACGGCTGCGGCACCGATGCCCCGGGCACGTTGGCTATCTGGTTGCGCACGTTGAATTGCCCCAAGTCGTGCAATTCCGTTTCGTCCAACCCTTCGCCTTTCAGCGTTACCAGGCACACCGGCAGGCTCGACGCATCGAACTTCAGTACTACCGGTGGCAGTGTCCCCTGCGGCAAGCGCCTTAATTGCGCCATGGCCAGGTTCGCAATCGTGCTGACATCCGAGTCCGCGTTCGATCCCGGCTGAAAATACACTTTCACCAGGCTGACTCCGGGGAGCGATCGTGACTCGATGTGGTCCACGCCGCTGGCCAGTGTAAAGAACCGCTCGAATGGATTTGTAATGCTCGCTTCCATCTGTTGCGGCGGCATCCCTGAATAAAATGTCGCCACCACCACGACCGGAATGTTGATTGGCGGAAACAGGTCCACCGGCATGCGTACCAGCGTTACCGTCCCCACGATCGCAATCATCAGGCAGCACACAATAATGAAAAACGGATTTCGGATCGCAAAGCCGGCCATCAGCGCTCCCCTCCCTCATCCTCCTCCGCCAGTTTCACTTCCTTGGGCGCCACTTTTTCTCCGACCCGGAATTGGCTCTGGTTGCCGATAATCACCCGCTCGCCTTCTTGCAGCCCCGAAATCACCTCCACGCGGGATTTTCCCTGCAACCCCAGTTTCACCTTCCGCTCTTCCACCACGTTCTTTGGATTCACCGCCAGAACACTCGTACCGGTCGCGCTCTGTTTCACCGCTTCGAGTGGCACTACCACCACATTATTTTGCTTTGCCAACTCCAGCACCGTTTCCGCATACATCCCCGGGTACAATTTCCCGTCTCTGTTATGAAAATCAATTTCCGTTTCCATCGTGCGTGTCTGCAGGTCCAGCGCGCTAGAGAACCGCGACACCGTCCCAACGATGTCCTGATTCAACGCTTGCACGTGCACTTTCACCGGGTCCCCCAAATGAATTTGCGCCGCGAGCGACTCCGGAATCGGCAGCACCAGTCGCAATTTCGATTCTTCCGCCAGCCGCACTACGGGCATCGATTGCGTGCTCGAAGAGGTTCCCGCCGCAATCAACGCGCCTGTGTCCGCGTATCTCACCGTAATTACCCCGTCGAAAGGTGCTACGATTCGCGAGTAATTTGACATGGCCGCAAACTGTTCCTGGTTCGCTTCCGCCACTTCCAGCGCTTGCTCTGCTGAACTCAATGCTGCCGCTGCATTCGACACCTGCGCTTCGGCTTCCAGATCTTTGGCCTGCGCGTCATCGACTTCCTGTTGGGCCACCAACCCGGCCTTCTGCTGCGCCGCTTGGTTCAATCGGTCATACATGGCGTGTGCCGCGGAATGCGCGGACCGGGCGCGTTGCACATCGCTTTGCGCCCGGCGTATTTCCTCTTTCGCCCGCCGTACCGCTGCGTCCGCCCCGGCGAGTTCTGCATTCAGTTCCGGCACTTCGAGGATCGCGAGCGTTTGCCCGGTCTTTACGTGGTCGCCCACGTCCACGTATATCTTCTGGATATATCCCGCCACCTTCGCGTGGACATCCACTTCCTGAAACGGTTTGAATTCACCCGCGATCTTCAGCGAGTTTTCTATCGTTCCTCGCTGCACTCGGGCTACCGCGGCCACAACTTCACCGCTCGAGTCCGGATCCGGCCCATCGGCTTCGATTCGTCCATGGGTCAACAGCCACCAACCCGCTCCTAGGGCCACGACAAGTCCCACTCCAATCAGAATTTGCGTTTTGCGCGTCATTTCGCTTTCCTGTTTTCAAGCAAGCGGCCCATTTCGTTGAGCTTCTTGCGCTGGATGTACAGCAGATTTGCCTGGCCGCGGCTTTTGCAACCGGGTCAGGCGTGGCCCTCTGGGATGGTTAGGCAGAAAAAACAGACTAAACGACAGGTGGGGGGCGAAACCAAAGACTGAAGGAGAATGCGGGGTGCTTTTCGTTGTTCTCGAAGTTCGTTATTTCTGCTCCGTTTTCTTGCTTGCCTGGTTCCGGCAGCGCCTTTCTAACGGCCAGTTCCGACAGTTCTCCGGCACTCGGATCCGTGACCGGCGAATAATGCTGCAACTCGGACGAACCGATCGTTGCCCTGTTCCGGGCCAGATGGTGCAACTCCAGGCCCGCGGGAAAATGGATAAGCGACAGAAATGGATTGTAGAGAAGTAGGGTGACCAGGAATAAACATAGGATTCGAAGGCCCCTTGCCACCGTGACCCCCATTTCGTCTTTTCTGTCCTCTGCACTCAAGAAATACACACCAACACCTTAGTTAAGATTACTTCCTTCGGTCAAGGGGTTGGCTTGCGAACGTTCCATCCCGAAAGGAGGAAGGGGACCGGAGCCAGGGGTGCACCGGTCCCCGTGGTAGGACTTGGAGTGAAGATTAATCTGTTTCAGTATCGCGGCTTGCCGTCACCCCAGGATAAAGGCCGTGTGAATTCTCAATGACCCCGCCGGACGCCTCGCTGCTTTCCTGTCGCTGTTCTGCCAGCACCGTTAAGCCGCGCCCGTGGCGAACATCCAGCCCACGCACCCAGAAAATGATGTCTTCCGCAATATTTGTCGCGTGGTCCGCAATTCGCTCCAGATGCCGCGTCGCCAGCACAAATTGCATTCCCGGGCTCACCAGCGCGACGTCCTCCGTCATGTGCTGCAACAGATTCTCGAATATGCGGTCGCGGTATTGATCCACCACGTCGTCGCTCTCCAATACTTGTGTCGCCAATTCCGCGTTTCGAAATATCAATGCGCCCAGGCTCCGGCTCACCATCGAGCGTACCGCTTCCGTCATGGGCGCCAACTCTTCCGGTGGGCGCGCACCCGGCAGGTCCCGCAGTGTGATTACGCGCTCGGCGAGGTTCACGGCAATATCGCCGATGCGCTCCAGATCATTCGTGATCTTCAAGCTCGCCACGATCAGCCGCATCTCGTCATCCGTAAACGAACCCCGCCGCAACAGCCGGATGGCGTGCTCATCGATCATGATCTCCATCTCATTAATGCGTGGTTCGAGCAGGAACACTTCCCCGGGGAGCTCAGCCGTTCGGGGATTATCGAGGCCTACGATAGCGTCCAGCGCGCGGTTCATGGCGCTCTCGACGATGCGCGCCATCGATATCAGATAGTTCACCAGCGTGTCGTACAGCACGACTTCCGTCAATCCCGCGCTTGTGGCCATTCTAACCTCCACGGCAGGGCACGCTTCTGACACTCCCGCACGCGCCCCTCATTGTGCATTTCTAATGTTGCAATTCGTTAACAGCGGCATGAATAACCGAGGAATCCATGAACTAGCTGTAGGGGGGATAACTACCCCGTCCTGCCCGCGGGCTTCCTATCGCGGAGACTGTCGCTCGCTCGGGATCAAACACCGGAACCGAAAAGTGAAAATTTGATCCCACGCCGACTTCGCTTTCCACCCACACGCGGCCTCCCTGCGCTTCCACGAGATGCTTCGCGATTGCCAGGCCCAGCCCCGTGCCGCCTGCCTCCCGCGAGCGCGCCACATCCACCCGGTAGAATCGCTCGAAAATTCGCGGCTGGTCGGCTTGGGGAATGCCAATGCCGGTGTCGGAAACAGTGAAGATGACTTCCCCATTTCTCGGTTTCGCGCTCACCTCGATTTTTCCCCCTGGCAGGGTGTACTGGATGGCGTTGTCCAGGAGATTTTGCAGAACTTCCTGCAGCCGGCGGGCATCCGCGGCAACATCGGGTAAGTGAGTGGGAAGACTGCACGAAACGTGCAATTCCTTTTCCGCTGCGCGATGGCTGGCGGTCTCGATGCAGGATTCCACGAGCTGCGCCACGTTCACACGATGCAATTCCAGCTCCAGACGGTCGGCATCCATCTGCGAAAGCCGCAACAGATCTTCGGTCAGGCGCGCCAGCCGCCGCGCGTGTTCCAGGATGATGCCGAGAAAGCGGTCGCGATTTTGCGGATCGTTCATCGCGCCGCCCAGCAATGTTTCAGAGAAACCTTGAATCGCTGTCAGCGGCGTCCGAAATTCATGCGACACGTTGGCCACAAAATCCCGCCGGATGCGCTCCAACTTGCGCAGCTCCGTGATGTCGTGCAGCACTAGCACCGCTCCCGACGTTTCTCCTGCTCGCACCGCGGCCACCGTGGCGGCGAAAAAGTGCTG
>Ga0307471_100000232_pt1 | contig 28051 bp, 30 predicted proteins | sample atmos_gasesAM3C__2_FD_204566 | JGI IMG/M metagenome (GOLD analysis project Ga0307471, IMG submission 204566) | Hardwood forest soil microbial communities from Morgan-Monroe State Forest, Indiana, United States - atmos_gasesAM3C_515 | ecosystem: Environmental > Terrestrial > Soil > Temperate...
AGCAAAAGCCGATCGCGTCGCTGATCCCTACCGTGCGCTGCATTTCGCGAATCGCCCACTCGAGCGCGTGATTGCTGATGCGGGTCGTAACGTAGTTGCGGAACTTGTTGACGATGCCGTGCCCCTGTAGGCTCCGCGACAGCCAGTAACATTCGGCGTCTTGGGTGGCGAGCGAGTACTTGGCGATTGCGCCGTGCTCGATATAAGCGCCAGGCACGGGCGCGAACGGAAACAGCGCGTTGCCTGCGTCGTACCAGACCTCGCTCTTGAGCGTGCCGATCAGCAGGATTTCATGGCGGCAGACGATGATCGTCTGCAGCAGATCCGGCCAACCGTTTTTGTTGGCTACCCAGGTCGAGACGCCAGGCGTTGCGGGGTTGGTGGGGTCGGAGAAGGTGATCTCGGCCGTTTGTAACGTCGAGCCGAACTTTCGCGTGTTCGGTTGATTGAAAACGATAAAGCCGTCGATGAAATCGACCCTGTCGGCCCCAACAAACGTGGGGGTTCCCGGATTTGGATCGATCACGGTCGTAAAGCTGTTGTCCGCCAGGTGCCCCTGCCACCCCGTCGCGGAGCCATCGACCAGTATCCAGCTGGTGCCGTTGTCGGTCATCGAGACGGGGTTGGTCCGCCCCGCCGTAATCGCGCCGATCAGCGTGCCGGTCCAATCGGTGTTGACCCTGAACAGTTGGCTACCGGAAACACACCAGCCTGACCCGTTGGATAGCTGGAAGAGGCCCCGGATCGGTCCGGTGCCGATGTGTGCCACCGGCACTAGGGCGGGCCGCTGGTAGTGCGTCATCGGGATGACGGGCTGAAGGTGCTTGGGCATCGCTTCCGGGTAGTAATTGATGCAGCGCTGCGCCGAGGCGATCACCGAACGTGTCGTATACGAACCGCCGATCAGTGGTATGCGCACTCAGGACTCCGGCGTATTCGCATTGCAGCACCCCTTCGGGTGCACCTTGGGATCGAGGTTGAAGACGCTCGGCATCCGCTCATTCAGCAGGTAGAACAGGTGGCAACTCTGCTGTTCCGCCCGAAAATGGGCGCAGTTCTCGCAGCGCACCGGGCGGGTCTCGAAGCCTGCGTCCTTGGGCCAGACCGTCGGGTTCCTCGTCTGATAATCGCTCGGCTTGCCCCACACGTAGAGGCCGCAGGTAGCGTCCGCCGTGACCCGTGGCTCGGTAATGAATAGGGCGCACCGCTCCGCATGTGGTCGCCAGAAGCGGCACGTCGCACACTGGGCAAAGGACATGCTGTACTCGACCGGATCCATATAGAGAAAGGCGGATCGGTCGATCAGGCGCGGCATCACGGGACCACTGGCGGCACGAACCAAGCCGCCAGCAACGGCGGCGCTGATGCTGCCCACGGCTTGCCGCGATAGACGGTCGGTGCCATCAGCGCGATGTAGTCGCCCTCGACCTGTTTGGTCGAATAAAGGTTCTCGTTATTGCTGATGCTCCAGGTATTCGGCAGATGGTCGAGCAGCGTGTCGCCATCCGGCACGGTTACCGGCGGCGCTTGATTCTGGAGCATGGCGACGCCGGATTGCGAACTGTTCCTGACGTCGTAAAGGCCCGGCGAGAAGGGCGGCGCGCTGAGGTTGATGAACCCTATCGTGTCGGCAACGCTGTCCGGGTAGACCCACCTCTCGCCGGTCAGCGTGTTAGTGATGGTAATCGGCATGCTGCCTCCTACGGGATCGCGATAGCGTTGCTTGGCGGCGCGGTGGTGGACCCAGCGGCATTGGTTGCCGTCACGACGCAGGTAATGCTGGCCCCCGTATCACCCGCCTGCACGACATAGGTCGAGCTATTGGTGCCGACATTCGTCGTCCCGCGCCGCCACTGATAGGCATATGTGCCAGGTGCGCCGGTCCAGTTGCCCATCGTCGCAGTCAGGGTCGATCCGACCGTGGCGGTGCCCGAGATGTGCGGGACATCGACGTTCACTGGTGCCGCCGAATCGAGGGCGAGCGTCTTAAAGGCGGTGCCGTCAATCAGCCTCTGGCCGTCATCCTGGAAGGCGTCGAACAGGCTTGTGACGCCGATCTTACCCGCCATAAAGCGAAGCGCAGTGCCATCCACCAGCTGCGGCCCCGGCGAGGTGGCTGCCGCTAGGGCTGGTTCGTCCAAATGCTCGTAAATCATCCGCAAAAGTGTGCCGTCGATCATCCGGTAACCCGGCTCGATCGCCGCCACCAATGCGGGGTACTTCGTCAGCGGATCGGCGGACATCAGTACGTCCCCTCGTCAATGACCAGCGCCTGCAGCACGGCGAGCGAGATCGCCGAGTTCGGGTTAGTCGGTGTGCCCGGCGGCAGGATGATCGGCCCGCTCATGGTGCCGCCACTGAGCGGCAGGACCGGCGTCCAGGCACCGTTGAGACGCCCGTAGGTGATGCCATTGATTGGCGCATCTGGGATACCGGACCCGCCGCCCGTTGACGTCCCGCCTTGGAATTGCTTCCACATGCCTGGAGCAAAGCAAAAGTACTCCGCGGCGGTGCCAGCGCTCTGGCTCGTCACGCTGCCCTGGGTCGAGCCACCGCTACCCGCCACCGTGTCGGGCGTTCCCGTCAGCGGGTTGTACGGCGAGCCGTAGATCTGAATGGTGGCGGCAGTGTCATTCATCACCAGCAGGTATCTCCCAGGCAGACCTGGCGGCAGCACGACGGTGCCACCGCTGGTCACCTGGGAAATGAAGGTTTCGAGCGGCTGGGCATTGGCCTGCGTGGTGCCGCCCATGACGCCTTGACGAGCGCTGAATAACAGGTCGCTCATCGTGGCGAGATCCTCGCCATCCACCAGCCGGAAGCCTGGGATAAACGAGGTAAAGATCGAAACAACAGACGATGGGGCCTCGTTTAGCGCCCACGGCATGGCGGAACTCCTTATGCGAAGGCGCGACCAATCCACGCCCCAGGGGTCGGCGCGTTGGTGTACCCACCTTGAGGGGTGATGGCGTAGAACAGCATCGCGGTGCCCACCGGGACAATCATGCCGGTCGTCGCCTGCGTGCCGGTCCCGTCGTCGATCGTGTCCTCGACCGCGCCGTTGCGCGCGCCAAACACCATCAGGTTTGCGGCACCGACATTCTGCACCATGATTGCCTCGCCGCCGCACGTAGCCGGTGGCAAGCTGACCGAGTCGTTGGCGGTGATGACGCTGCGGATGACGTTGTACCAGCTGGGCAGCGGTTTCGCGTTGACACTACCGCCGCCTACACCGGCCGCGAGGTACATCCCTGCTTGATTGAATCCCGGAATACCGGACGGCAACGGACTGCCAATACCGAGTGGCATAACACTCTCCTATGGGTTTCGGTCACTGAAGATGTTGTAGGAGCCGCGGCGCCTCAACATGCTGGGCATGTGTAGTCGAGTGATCTGCGCCTGCCCGGCGCGCAGAACTGCAAGCGAATCGCGCGCCATACCCGGCAAGTGATCGCCAGGATACGTGCCGAGCCGATACTTCGGCCGCAGCCGTATCGCGAGGTTGTACAAGATCGCGCCATAGTACTGGTACGGCAGCACGACCGGCGTCGTCAGCGCGGCAAAGCGATACGGCAGCTGCTCGTACAGGGTGATGTGGATCTCGTAGACATGCGCCTGCGGCACCGGCCATACGAACAGGTTGGCGAGCGGCCACGCCGTATCGAGGAAGACCGCCTCACCGGGCCCCGCGATCAGGTGCTTGATCGTGATCCAGTTGTAGTCCTCCATGCTTTGGAGAAGCTGTAGCGGATAGTCGATCGGGTTGGGCGAGCCAAACTGCTGCCTGCTGAAGGCAGAGGCTAGCCTAGCGGGGCGCACCGAGTTAGCGCCCGTGTCGAATTCGCCGCCTGGACCCACCGTGTAGGAGATCTGCCCCGTCGACTGCTTGCTCAGCGTGCGCAGATGGTAGACCAGCCACCGCTTGGCTTCCCATTGCAACAACATGTACTGTAGACGGCCCCAGGCTTCGTTGATGTCCTCGGCCAACGGCGTCTGCCCGACCCCGATCGCGCCGCACTCCTTGAGCGCCTGGCGGCACAAATCCTCGAGCGTGGTCGACTGCGGATCGGTGAATGACATTAGGCGGCTCGGCCCCTACGCTGCGGTGCCTCAGCCCGTGCGCCGTCGGGTGGCACGGCGACCCCTGCTTCCTCTGCCGGGGCCTCGAACTCGAATTCGTCGACGACCGGCGGCGGTGCCTGGCGAGCCGCGTTCAGCTGCGCCTGCAGGTTGACCAGCTGGCGCTCAAGGTCCGCGATCCTGCCGTGCGCAGTCATCGCCGGGGCGTTGCCGCCGCCAGCCTGAATCGCCTTTGCGGGGTGATCGTGCCAGCCCGCCTTGCGGGCGCGCTCGGCCTCTTCCTCGGACTGCACGACCCTAGCGATGAGCTCGTACTGCTCGCCGACCTTGGTCGGCCCGTAGGGCGTCTGCAGAACCTCGGCTTTCTGAACGAGCCTCGTCTTCCCCATCGGATGGTAGAACATCTTCGGGTATTCCTGCGGTCCCGCGAACCGCGGCGAGGTGCTGTTCGCAGGGTTCTCGTCAAAAACCCCGCGTGCGTCCATAACGTCAAAGATCGTGTAGCGGGTATGGCGGCCACCTCTCATGGAATCCTCCTCGCTATTGCAGCGCGTGTTGCGCGCGCACATTCAGAACGCATCGATCGATCGTCGTTGGTGGCGGCGCCGCCGCTTGCGGCGCTGGGCGCTATTCCTGCCGCTGCGGCGGCTGATCTGGCGGCGGTAGCGGCGCGCCGTCAATCGGAGCGCTGGAGCGCACGGTAGGCGTATCAGGGGCAGGCGTCGGCGGCTGCGGTGGCGGCACTGGGGGCTGCTGCGGTTGCGGCGGTGGCGCTGGCTGCGGCGGTGGCGGCGGCACTACGGGCTCGGGCGGTGGCGTCGGTGTTGGCTCAGGTTCTGACCCGGAGCCGCTCGAAGGATTCTCGGATGTCTGGCTCATGTTCGGTATCCTTGCTGTAGTCGATCAGGATGCGCTGCTCGGCGAACCCCGCTCGATGTTGACTTCTGGCGTCGTCGACCATTCGGCGCTGGTCCTCGCGCATCTTTATCGCCGCCGCCTGGTTGGCCATGATCTGCTGCGGCGTTTGGGTCAGTAGGGTCGGCATCTGGCGCGGGTTGAAAATCCCGCCACGCTTCATCTGCATCCGCATGCCCTCGGCGTGGCGGGCTTCCTCCATCGTACCGAACCAGTCTTCCCCCAATTCGTCGAGTTCGCGCTGCGAGCGCACCACACGGGTGCCCGCAAGAACGTGAAACACCGCCTTGGGCCAGCCCGGGGGCGGTGGTGCGACGTAGCCCTGCTCGACGTGTAGCGGGTGTCCGAGGCCCGCTAGCTCACCAAGTGCGTGATCAAGTTCTGCGAGGGCGACCTTGGCGCGCGCGATCTTCTGCGGCTCGTCGGGCCAGTCCGCTATAATCTGCTCGCGCCAATTCATGGGTCACCTCATTACTGGTAGAGTTGATCCGCCACCACGACGGCCCACTCTGGCCGGATCCATAAGTAGCCGTAGAGGACGTCGAGACGGGTGATCAGCTGATCGGTGCCGATGAAGTAGTCGGTCACCATCCTCATGCTGACGCCGTCAAACTCCTCGCGGGCTGCCTCGTGGACGTTGCGCGGCATCTCGAGATCCGCCGTCGCTAGCGTGACGGCTTCGGGCGCATAGGCAAAGTTCTTGGTGTAGGGCTCCGATGCCGCCAGGCCCAGCGCTGGGTTGACGGCCGCACCAGTAGCTGGGGCGACGTCGACCGTCTGATATTGCTGCGGCACCCCTGGCGCGAGGGCTGGCACGATCGCCGGGTAGATCGGAATCACCGTCGAGCCGACCGGCACATTCGCGGTAACGGCGAATGTTCTCAACCGCCCGTAGGACTGCTTGGTAATGCGATTGACAGCATGTACCCCAGCAATAGTAATAATATCGCCCATGTTAAGGCTCCCAGCGAGAGCATTAACAACAAGCGATAGGCCAGTTTGACCTGCGCCATTTACCGTAGCTGAGCCTTGCGCAAGAGTCCCATTAGTATGAGTGATGACGGTCTGGTCCGCCATCCAGATGAAACCCAAAGCGTCATACATACGCCCTGTGGTGTACTGGCGGCTGATTTCCGGGGCCGGATTTAGCAGGCCAGTCAGAGAAGCGACAACGCTTGCTTCGGTGTCTGGGCTGTTAACAATTTTCCAATTTGCGACCGGAGCGCTATTATTGCGCAGCATTGCGCCTGCCCGCAAGTAGGTTGATGCGATAGGTGCCTGGATCGCGTTATTGGTGTCGGTATTCGCCACGATGTTGCAGATACCGCCTTCGGCACCTTGAATCAGGTCGACCGCAACTGCACCAGCCAGGTTATTAACCATAGGAGCAAGGATGCGCCGAGAATAGTCATCAAGGCTGAGAGTGCGATCCGCCAGGCTATAGGCGACGTCGACGTGTTTCTGGGTGGCCAGTACCAACGTCGTCGACTGTTCGGCGGTATCTTGGACATTTAAGGCGGGTCCGGTGGTGACGGTGAAGTCATTGGGCAGCCTGATCCGCAATGACGAACCGATCTTTGCACCGCTTACAGCGAACGAATCGTCGTACTGCATGTCGACGTTTTGTAGGAAAGCATTTGCGTTTTTCCAAAGACGCACAGCCTCCCTGGTGATCATATTGATGGTTAGAAGTTGATTAGCCACGTCACTACACTCCTGACATCGGGACGAGGCCAGGCAACCTCATGTAGTCCTGTGACACCGCCAGACGGGGCGGGACCGAGCACCGGACTTACAGCCTCCGGGGGCGTACACCGCTCAGACGGGAGCGGGACCGTCGGTAATGTCGCCGCGGCGATCGGCGGCGCGCGATTAACCCAAGGTGCGTTGGCGGCGGGCGAGGATCTGCTCGTCGCGGCGCCGCATCCACTCGTCGGTGCTCAGGCTGTCCGCCCCCTCGGGGTCGTCAGGCTGCAGCATCGTCCTGTTCGACTGCGCCATCGAGGCCACCGGATTGACGGGCCGCGGCGCTCCCGAGGCCTCGGTGCCGGTGCGCATCGACATCTTGGTGAGCTCGGTGGCCATGCCGATCGGGTCCAGCGCCATGATGCGCGAGGCCTCGTCGAGGTCGCCGCCTAGCTCGTGGATCAGGCGGGATGCCTGGCCCGTCTCCATGCAGGCACGCAGGAAGTTGTTGTAGCGCCCGACTTGCGTGGCGTCGCTGGCGTCGACCAGCCCAGTCAGCCGCTGCACCCGATTGTCGAAGTTCTGGTACGACCGGCGGCCCGCCTCGGCTACGTCGTTGCACCGCCGGGTGAACTCGGCTTGCTGCGCCATCCGCGCCGCGGCTTCGTTGATCTGCCGTTGGATGTCGCCAGGCTGTTGCTGGGCATAAGGGGGTTGCTGCTGTTCATAGCCAGGCGCTGGCTGAGGTTGATAGCCCGGCTGGGTCTGACCGGCGACTTGGGCGAGTTGGGCCTCGAGTTCCTGGATTCGGGCATTGCGTTCTCTCAGCCTCTGCTGCTGCTCGCCGATCCGCCGATCGCGCCAGTCCTGCCGCTGCTCCTGCGTTTCACGTGAAACATCCTGCTGCTGCTCGGTCGATTGCTCGGGCGGCTGCTGCTGGATTTCGGGCGATTGCTGCTGGACTTCGGTCTGTTGTTCGGGCGGCTGTTGCGCTTCATCTGACATTGTGGCGGCCTCGCATCAAAGTGTTGTCCTTGGCGAGCACATCGAGGATCTGCGCCTTGGTGCTCTCGGGGACGTTGGGCTGGGTTAGAAGCTGGGCCAGCGTGGCGCGGGCGAAGGCAAGGCACTTCGGCCAGTTCTTCTCGATAAAGCGGCGCTCGAGTTCCTTGGCGTTGCACTCGGGGTTCTGCTTGCGCCACGCTTGGTAGTAGTAGTCGTCGCCCATCAGGCGCTCGTAGAGCTCACCCGCGGCGACCTTGGCCACTTCACGGATCTGGATGTGGCAATGGGCCGTCACGGGAAGGGCGTGCCTTCCGGCCAACCACCGGGGGGGCGTGACAGGTACTTGTTCAAAGTCGAGATGTGCTGCTTGTGCAGCAGGGCGTCCTTGTGGCGCTCCAGGTCGTTAAGTTTGGGCATGAATTCATGCATCGGACGCATGTCGAATTGCTTCTGCCAGTCAGGGCCAGCTTGCCGCAGAGCGCTGATCGCTTCGCCGTGAGCCTCAAAACCTAGGCTGTCGAAGTACTTCAGCGCGTCCTTTACTGGGGCGGGTATCGGGTAGCTCGGTCGGTCGACCAGTCGGCTCCGCATCTCCTCAAGGCCCTGGCGCACCTTCTCGCGTTTGGCCGCCTCTTGCTCTGCCTGCTGCTGCGCCCTGCGTTGGCCCAGATCGAATATCTCGGCTTTTGCGGTGCCTGGAGGCAGGGTTGCCGGATCGAAGACCATCGGCTGGTTGGGCCCGCCTGCGGGCGGATCGAAGACCATCGGCTGAGGGCCGCTGGGGCCGCTTGTTTGGGATTTGACGATCTGTGGTTCGGTCGGGTAGGGGACGACCTTGCCGCCGCGGAAATCGCCGACCTCCCAGGGGGGCCTGTTCCATACTCTGGCTGCATGCTGTGCTTGTGCCGCACGCGACTCGGTTTCACCGGCCAAGCGGAAGTAATCATCGCGGGCCTTGCTGACGACATTGTCGATCTCGACTCCCTCAGCGAGGGCTTTCTTGTATCGGTCAACCAGATCTGCCGGTAAGTTTCTGGCGGTCATATACTTGTTGACATCCATACCCCAGGTGACTGGCTTATCGAATGGCGGCAAACCGTGCACCCGCTTCAGGTCAAAATCGTCAATCCCGTGGGTGGCGATCTCCCGGTTCAGATCTTTTAATTGCTCCTTGTTATAAGCCACCCTTTCGTCAAACTTGGGAGGCAGGAATTCCTCGATATTGCCGCCTCTAGCAAAGCCCTCGCGCTTTTGGATAGCGTGCTGGATCTCGTGCAGCGCGGTACTCATAACCTCTTCCTTGGTGCCGCCACCTAGGTAGAGGATATTGGTGTCAGGGTTGTACGCTCCCTTGGTCGTCCCTATGCTGCCGAGCGGCACAGGCCGCACTTCTATATCGGCTAATGCGGGATAATGTTTGAATAGCTCGTCGTGCTTCAGGAAGTCGGACAGCTTGAACTTTTCCGTGAACGATATCGGCACGTTGTAGAGCGTATGTGGTTGCCCAGAAAACGCGCTGACGAATGAGTTCTCGCTCATCTTATTGAGGTTGAGTTCGGCACCCGCATCCGAGATGTTGAACCGCCAAAGACCATCCGGCCCTTTGAACCAGCCTGTCTTGTCGAAGATCGCGGTGGGATCGGCCGGTGCGTTGTGCGGCCACCCACCCCTCTCCATCCGAATCGCTTCATCGACCGTATGTATCGGCGCTCCCTTAGCCCACATGCCGCCGAATGTGCCGAGGCTACCGTAGGGACGCGGCATCGGGGCGGCGAGAATGCCGTAGGCGAGAGCGCTCTCGGCACCAAGCTGATTGAACTCGGGCGTCCCCGGCTGCACCTCGCCGGTCATCACCTTCTTGATCGCACCGGGCCCGGCGTCCCACAGCCCCTGCGCTAGGTGGGAGCCATACATCGCCGCGACGTTGCCTATGAAGCGGAAGACATCGCTGGGCTTCTCAGGCTTTTGCACCGTGAAGGGTGCCAGCGGGTTCTCGGTAGGCGTGCGGGGGCTCAGTTCGTTGTCGTCGTCTATGGTAAGGCGGGTGCCTCCCGAGTCGCTCAACTAGCGGTCTCCGGTCCCGCGCGGAATTTGTTCAGGCCTAGGTTCATCTTCTCGTAGATGTTCCGCGGCGCGGCGACGTCCGCCACCTCCACCGGGCGCGGCACGATCGGGCCAGTGCGGCTGGTGACCGGGCGGGGGGCGTCGCCAACCAGCTTGCCGAGCGGCGAAGTGGCAAGTGCGCCGCGCGGCATGTCGGTGGAGGCCTGCCCTGCCTGCAGGATCTTCTGGAAGGGATCCCAGTTGATCGGGGTGACCTTCATCCCCTTCATCATCGCGCCCATCAGCGCGAGCAGCATTCCGGCGTTCTCCTCCGGCATCTTCCACTGGCTGTCGCCAGCGCCGCTCGGTCCCCCAGCCCCCACCGTGTTCTTGGGAGCGGGACTAAGCGGACCACCCGCCAACTCGGTATTGGTTGCCTGCTGCTCCCGCCCCATAGCGCCTGGCACGGCACCGCCTGAATAGAGGCTGGCAGCGGCATCAGCGGACGGCTGGTAAGAGGTGGCGGGCTGCTGAGCCTCGAACGGCTCTTTGAGAGAGATCGACCGCTTTGGTTGCATCAGCCCGCTGATCAGGCTCTCGGGGTCGCCGCTAACTGGAGCATCGCTTTCCCCCGCGGCGCTCGGGGTCTCGGTAATCCCGGTATAGGAGGGGCCAGGCGTCGGCACAGCGCCGGGCGTTGATCGCGGCACCGGCAGACCAGACGCCAAGACCTCGTCCTCGGGCTGCGCATAAGGCCGCATTGATGCAGGGGGCGTCGGCGCCAACGGGGCCGCAGCGGTCTGCGCCAAGGGCTGCACCGTCACGCCGCCGCCAAACGGCCCGACATTCCAGGTCTGTGGCCACGTAGACGGGTCGCCGACATCGAGCGGCGAGGTCATGGCGGGCGCTGGAGCAGCGGGTGTGGCCGCAGCCAGCTGGGTCGTCGGCCCGGTGCCGGGGGCCGCGGGCATGGCCCACCCTTCCTGTGGCCAGAGACCGCGGCGACCGCCGAAATCGAAGTGCATGTAGTCGGAGACGCCGGAGCCCTTCTTGGTCTCGAACTCGCCGCCCCACGCCATCTGCGAGGCGAGCTCGGGGTTGCGCTGCATCGCCTCGTTGTAGACACCGTGCGCCAGCCGCCGGTACATCTCGCCACCGCCGAACCGCCCGCGATCCGGTAGCCTATTGCCGTTCGGGTCGATGATCTCGACGTCGAGCGCGCCGCCTCGGTAGTGCCGCGAATTCGGGGTCGGCGAATCAGGATCGGGGACGCGGTATCCCGAGGTAACGACGACACGGTAGCCTGGCGGCAACCACTCGGCCCCAGCTTTCACCATCTCGACGAGATCCTGGCGCACCCCCTTCATTCGCGCCTTGGGGTCGACGCTAAAGCGCGGCGGGACGAGAGCCAGGGGGTTGTTCGGATCGCGTGGCCGCGGCGACAACTCGCCTGAATCGGACATTTAGCTGCCTCCGCCGCCGCCACGCGGCGTGGGCGTGGCGCGCCCCGACTGCTCGACCAACGGCTCGAGCCGCAGGTACTGGCTGCGGCGCGTCGGATCGCGCAGGTAGTAGTGCCCGTCGGGCGCTTGCTGCGCGCCTGGGACAGGCGGTCCGCCGGGCTCCTCTTCGTTGCCCGACTGCTCGTGCACCTGACCGATGTTCCGCTCGAGGATCGGCATCAGGTTGGTTTTGAGGGCGGTGTCGACCAGCTGCTGGATCAGCGCCTCGACGCCCGCCTGGTCCATCGGCAGGAGCGGCGCCAGCGCCTTGATGCGATCGGTTTCCGCCTCGTAGATGTCGATCGAGCGCATCTGATCCTTGCCGACGAGCTTGAGTTCGCCCTTGGCCTGCCGCTGCATCGATTCCTGAAGCGCGGCCTGTAGCTGCTGGATGATCTGCTGCTGCTGCTGCTCGGCGGGGGAGGGGCCCTGTCCCAGCGCTTGCGGAGGCACCATGCGCTTCAGCCGTAGCGCCGCCTCCTGAGCGTCGTCGAATTCCATGTTCCTCAAGAGGATGTCGCCGATCAGGCCGGTCAGCCCCGGTGCCTCGGTCAGCATCAGGGTCAGCGACTCGACGGCTTCCTTGCGCTTCGATTGCTGATTCGGGCCGATCTCGGCGGCGACATCGTACTTGCCCATGACCGGATTGAAGACCCGCCTGATGACGGTGTTCTGGCGGTCCATCTCCTGCACGTAGGCTTGCTGCGCGCGGGGGTCGATGTCGACCTCCATCTCGGTGCCGTCATCCGCCAGGATGTGTTTCACCCGCCGCGTGTCGTAGATCTTCGGGATCAGGTCGATGATCTGCTGGTAGGTGTAGACCAGCGCATCTTCGTAGTTGTCCTGGAAGTGGTAGGTGCTCGTCTCGCCTTGCTGCAGGCGTTGCTGAATCGCGGTGCCGGTGCGCTCATTGCCCATCTGGCCTTGCTGATTCGCGTATTGCCCCGACGTCATCATCATCCACTCGAACGCCGACTTCATCCCGTCGTTGAAGAGGGGCGAGCTTGCAGGCGGCTCGATACGCGTCGGCGGGGGAATGTCTTTGTCCGGGTTGTCGTCGTCGACGTGCTTGAATGGCAAAACTGAGTGGTTTTCGGTGTTTGCCGTGTTCCATATCGATTCGAGCCCCTCGATAGAGGCGGCGGCGGCGACCCACGGCGACTTGCTTTGGAGGGCACCGAACTCGACGGCACCGGAGGCGTTGTAGTTGAACATCCGTTGCGCGTCTTGCATCGACCTTGTGTGACCGCAACGGTCGAGCATGCCGCCGACGATGTGCTCTTCGCCGATCACCCGAACCAGCGGGATGTACTTCCCCGGCCAGATCGTCTCGTCGACAATCTGATCGCCGACGATCAGCTTCCACTCGATCACCTGATCGACGATGTTCCGCACCAGGGTGAGGTCATCGCGCATCAGTTCTTCGCGGACCTCGGCGGGCAGCGTTGAGGCCCGCACCGACTGCCGCTCGCCGCGCGCCAGAAAGCTGATCAGCTTGTCGGGCCGCGCCACCTTGCGGAAATACTCGCAGACCATCCAGTGATCCTTCTCGATGAAGAAGGACTCGCCGGGGGCGATGCCGATCGGCATCCGCGGCGCGCCGACGTCCCACGGGTGATCAGGGACCAGGGACATCACAAGATCGCGCGGCAGCAGGGAGAAGACGAAGGCGTAGCGGGCGTCGGAGCAATCGGTCTTCTGGCAATCTGGGTCCATGTAAACGGAGAGCGGATCCGGGATGCCCTGGATAAAGATCTCCTGATCGAACGAGTCGTTGCTCTCGTAGTCGGTGACGATCCGCCACCAGCCGATACCGCCTGCGACTTGGTAGTGGCGGGCCGGTGTGTAGGCGTTGCGCTGGGCTTTGCTGGTGTACTCGATGTGGCGGATGATCGCCTTGACGACGTTGGCCGATTCCTGCGTCGCGCCGTTGCCGAGCCCGAGGATGCGGGCCGAGGCTTTGTTCCGCCTCGACTCGTTCTCGATCTGCAGGTTGTGCTGCCGCACGACGTTCAGGGTCAGGCAGGGGCGATCATTGAGATCGCGGGTCTTGCGAATCTCATCCGGCCACTGCCAGCCGTTGTAGGTGTCCGCGGCCGCAAACTTGACGTCGTCGACGAACTTCTTCCTGAAGGTCGCCTCCCACTCGGCGCAGGCGCGGAACCGCTCGCGTGCCTCCTCGAGGATGTTGTTGGTTCCCAAGTAGCTCAGCGCTACGACATCGGCGGAGCCGTTACCGCGCATGGGCTATCGCATCCATCCTGATCCGCTCATGCGGCGGCCGCTGAATTCCTCGACGATCGCCTCCTCGCGCTTTTTGAGGGCCGCGGTGGCGAGCCCTTTGAGCCTGTCCATGACGCCGACGGCCTGATCGGTAGCGCCTTTGCGCTCGGCCGAGGCGACGGCAAACATCCGCCAGGCGTCCGAGCCGTCCGAGGCTTCGTCGTGGATCGGCTCCTTCGAAAAGCTGCCGTGGACGTCGACCTTGAAGCGGTAATGGCGCAGCGCGTGTAGCCCGTCCTCGCAGCCCTTCTCGTCGAACCAGCACTGAGGGAAGACCATTCGCGCGGCGTTGATGCCGTCGGTAATCGAGAGGCGCGGCACGATCTGGACCCGGTAGCCTGCTTGGCGGACCACTTCCTCGATCGAGCGCTTGGTGCCCAGCTGCTTGGCCTTGGCGTCGTGCGGCAGCCACATCGTGCCGTAGATGTATTGCCGCTGCTGCAATTCGCGCAGGTAATGGGTGATGTCCTCGAGGCGCTGCTGGTAATAGGCGAGGACGCGGTACTGCATTGCGACGCGTTGGATGAACCAGATCGCGGTGGCGTCGGCCCGGCCCAGATCCCAGTAGGTATCGACGGGCCAGCTGCGCTCCCAGGGCACGATCGTGATGCGGCCGTCTTCCTGGGCCCGCCTGAGTTCTCTGGCGTAGACCGCCCCTTCCAGGATCTGGAGGGGGAAACCTTCCCAGACATTCAGGTACTTGTCGTAGTCGAGCGCCTTGAGGGCGTCCTTTTCCTGCATCAGGACGGCGGGGAAGAACTGGTTCTCCCGCCAGGTCGTCTTGATGACCGTCATTGTTTCGGGGTCGGCGTTTTTAACGAAGCGCCGGTAGGTGTAGTCCTCCTCGAGCTCGGGATTGAACGTGATCCAGATCTCCGATCCCTCGCGGCGGATCGTCGGGATCAGCACTTCCCAGCTATTGGCGCTGACCTTGTTCGCTTCTTCCACCCACACGTAGTCGATGCCTTCGAACGAGCGGATCTTGTTCACGTTGTTGCGGATGCCCTCGAACGTGAAGGTGGTTCCGTTCTCCCCGATGATGCGGTCGCGTTGGATCCGGTAGCAGTCGCCGAGGCCCATCTCGTGGATCTGGTCGCTGAGCAGCTGGTGCACCGATTCCGAGATCGAGTTCTGTAATTCGCGGGCGCACAGGATGCGCACCGGGCGTTCCAGGCCGATGATCAGGAGGGCGCGGGCACAGGACCACGATCGACCGCCGCCGCGGCCGCCGTACATGACCTTGTAGCGCTTCGGCTGGAACAGGATCTTGAACGGTTCCGGGAAAGAAACGTCCATCAGGCGGGTTCGTCGACGGTCCGTAGGTTGGGTCGAGGCTGCTGCAACTGGGGCTGTTGCTGCGCCTGGGCCTGTTGAACCATTTGGGTGATAAGGGGTGCGACGACCTTATACGGGGCCTCGCTGAGGACCGCGATGACCTGATTCCATTCGCTGGCCTGCAGCGTGATGTTAAGCGTGTCCATTTAAGCTCCTTCTAGGGCTTTGAGACGGGTGTCGAGTTCTTTAAAGGCGTTGCACATGGCGGCGACGATCGCGCCTACCGTAACTCCAAGGGTCGGGTCCGCGGTATCGCGGCCGCCAGTGCCGTCCGGTAGCGTGACACCGGCAATGCTGACTGCTTCGGGCAGCGCCTCAGCAACGTCCTGCGCGACAAAGCCGAGCTCCCAGAGTGGTGGCAGCGCGTCTGGTTGCGTGGTGGTCGGCAGACGCTTGAACTCGACGGGCTCGAGCAGCAGGATCTCCGCCAAGCCCTTGGTGGTTGGGGTAATCGTGCTTTCGTCTTTAAAGCGCCGATCGCTGAGATTGACAAAGTCGCCGTGTCCCGCCACCGGACCGACATTGTTAAAGCACCACCCATCGACGGCCATTACCCACTGCTGGCCATTGTTGTTCTGCCACCACATGTTGCCACTGCCGCCCTGCCAGACGAACAGGTAGCCCGCTGCCATGTTGATCCAACGGTCACCGCCGCTGTACTGCAGGTAGAAATCACCGACCGATGCGCCGCCGATATAGACGTTGTTGTTGGCAGTGACATTGCCGCTGGCGACAATCGTACCGCCGGTAATCTGACCCGCGGCATAGATGCCTGTGCTTGACTGGAAGTAATTGGCGTAGACCCCATTGGCGCAGTTGATATTGCCGTTGACGCCCAGGTTGCCGCCGATATGACCGTCCGCGTAGGGGATATAGAGGCCTAGCTGACCGCCGCCGCGGTTGCTGACAAAGGCGGTGGCGATCGTGCAGCCGCCATAGGGCGCGTAAAAGGCGAGGTCATCACCACGGTTGGTCTGAATGACGTTGCTGCAAAAGATGCCGCCGACGGCGTCGATGCGGTTGCGGGCGTAGATCGAGTCGCCCTGCACCTGACCGCCTGAGTTCAGGTTGCCCGTGACGTAGACGTTGCCATTCAGCTGCGGCGTCTGGACGGCTCCGGCGACCACCGTATTGACGGTAGAGATGTTGCCGTTGGCAACAAAATTGCCGGTGACGGTGACGCTGCCTGAAAGGGTCGGGGTCTGCACCAGTGCGGCATAGACGCCGTTCGGGGTGCTGATGTTGCCGTTGACCGTGATCGAGCCGACGAACGTGGGGTTGCCGTGGTAGGTCGCGGCCACCACGCCTCCGGCGTAGACGTTGTTGTTGGTGCCGATATTGCCCGCGGCAGTCAGATCGCCCCCCGAGTTGATCGGGTTGCCCTGGACCAGCCCAGTGGCCACCATCGTGCCGGTCACCGAGAGCGAGCCCGACAGCGCCCCGCCGGTCAGGGGCAGGTAGAGCGCGAGGCGCTGGTTCAGCTGCTGCAGCGGGACGGCTTGGAGGTTTGCGGCCGCATTGCCTGCCAGGACGATCGGGCCCGACATCGTGCCGCCTGTCAGGGGCAGGTAGGGGGTGCTGGTGCTGGCGGAGGGGATCCACTTCTCCCCGTCGTAGCGCCAGCGATCGAAGGCCTGGCCCGAGCTCGGGACGTCGGGGAAATTGACTGCCATGTCTACCTCATGCGCCGAGCGCGGGTGGTGACCCGCACCTGGGGGCCGCCGGATGGCATGAACGGCGTCGTAAACCGCCAGGACGCGAGGATCGTGATGTTGCTGGTAGCGCCACCGAGAACGCGGGCGGCGGGCACGGCGAAGATGACGCTGGTGTGCGGTCCCGCGATGCTGCCTGCCGCGTTGAAGGGCACCGCAAGGCTGCTGCCGAGCGTGATCGAGGCGAATTGCAGGCTGTTGTCGCCGGTCTGGAACTCTGCCTGACCCCAAAGATCCCAGTCGCCCGGCGGCAGGCTGACCACGCCGATCGGAAAGCTCGTGCCGCTGGCCTGCGTCAGGTTGGCGGTGCGGGTGAGCTCGCGGTACTCGCCGACCTCGCCGTCGTCGGGCTGGGAGCCGTCGACGACCCCGAGCGAGTACTGGAAGGGACCGCCGAGGTTCTCGATAGCGGCTTCGGCGTCGAGCGCGCCTGTGCCGCCATATTCGATCGGAATCGGCACGGTCAGGCTGAGAACGACATTGCCTGCGTTGCCTCCGCCCTGGAGCCCTGGGCCCGCCTGGATGCGGGTGATTTTGGGCGGGACGGGCGGGACGGCGAACGTGTTCGGGTGGGTCCATTTGACGCCGTCGAATGACCACACCTCGCCGCTCGGGCCCGTGATCTGATCACCGAGGCTCGGGTTTGCCGGGAATAGCGACATGTTCAGCCTGTGTTTACGGAAACGGCGGTCTGCAGAGGCGCGACACCGGACGGCGGCGTGGCGGTGGTGAACAGGATCTCGCGCGCGACGGCGGCCACGGTCAGGGCGGCAGGCATCGTCCTCAAGGTCTCGCGCAGGACGCCAGCGACGGTGATCGCGGTCGGGGTAGCAAGAAGGGTCTCGCGAAAGACCGCTGCAACGGTGATCGCGGTTGGGGTAGCGAGCAGTATTTCGCGGGTAATCCCGCCTAACCTGTCGTCGGCAGGACTGGTGGTCAGCGCCTCGCGAGCAATTCCAGAGCTTCTGACATCGGTCACGATTCGACCCTGATTCCGCCCTGGGCAGCATTAACCCCGACCGTGGTCCAAGGGAGGCCGTTCGCCGGATCGGCGTTAAAGTAGGAGGTCATCCAGGTGTAGGACGTGGCCGGAGCTAAACTGGAGGCGCTGCCGCCGCTGTTGACTGCACCCGACTTCACCCGCAGTGACATAGTCTTCGCCCCAGCGTCCGACTTCGAGACGTTGCCTTTCATGGCAAGGGCGTAAATCAAGGTCGATGGGGCTGACAGGGACGGGAAATTGTAGAGATCCTCGTGCCCGACAACCGCGTCGAATACGTAGGAGAGGTTGCCCTGCGGCGGGTTTTGAGAGGTGGCGTACCAGTTGTTGCCGGTGATCGTGACGTTACCCCATATCACGGTGGACTGCGTGGTGGACGTTGCTGGGGCTGTTGCGGGGGCACCCGAAGAAAACGTCACCGTAGCAATGCGGTCGTCGGCTAGGCCGTTCTGCAGAGCAAACACAAAATTGAAAACGGAGATATCCACCATATAACCGATCCAGTACGGCGTACCGGCAACCAACGATTGTGGTGTAGTTAACGGTATTGTCTTTGTCACCCCCGAGGTAACTCCAACGCTGACCCCGCCAGTGCTCATTAGTGAGCCTGCAACCCCTGCACTATCGGCATAGACAACCGGCCGCACCTGAACTGAGGAATTTGTGACGGCGGGCATGATGCCAATAGAGTTCAGCGTCATGTCCACCGCCGGGGTGACCGTCCGCAGTCTGAGTTGATTGGCGTTCGGTTGGACAGCCCCGTTAGTACGTGACACGCTGGTGCCGAGAATTGAGCCACCACCGGCAAATTGCACTGCGCTGTCGGCAGAAGGAAACTGGGTTTCAATACGCGGGGATGTCAGCAGTGCAGCGTTATTAGTTGTTCCTGATGTATCAAAGAGATAGAGATCATCTATCGTGAGTGATGCAACTCCCGCGCTGCAAACAAATGAGAGCACGTTCGCATAGTTGTTGGCGCTGGCGGTCAGATCGGCAGTTCCAGACAAAATTGAGATGCCGTCCAGCCAAATCTGATATGCGCCAGTATTTGAAAATGTCAGGTCGAACTCAAGGTAATGCACCGAATTGGCGGTGACGGTCACCGCTGAAGTGGCTATAGCGGCCCCGGCGACGCTACCAGTGCGCAGACTGATGGCGCCGGTATTGAGTAGGATGATCGAGCATTGGGCGGTTGCGACATCGGTAAACGTGATGCCGTGGGTATTCGCAGCAAGGGTCGAGCTAAAGCGATAGCCACCGATCAATCGAGGGAAGTTGCCAGGCAGCGTTTTGTTCATGCTGGCTGGGCCGCCAGTGATGGTAAGTGCGTACCCGGTCAAGCTCAGCGGTGCCGCAAGATTTACAAAACCGCCGCTGACAGTGTTCCACTCCTGCAGCAGCGATGTAACTACTGCGCTTGGGTTGGAAGTTGATGGGCCGATACCGTAGCGGTCGAAACCATCCATAAATATGAGGGCCATTAGGTTTCGAACCCCACGATGGTGACAAAGACGTCGCTGAGCGTGGCGTCCGCGGTGGTCGGCGCTCGCAGACGCATGATGTCGCCCTGCGCGAAGGTAACCGGATCGCTCATAGCGAAGGCCCCGTTCCCCGAGCCGGGGTTGAACGTCACCGTGCCGATGTTGATGAAGACGTTCGGGGCGGCTTGGGCGATCGTCAGGATCGTGGTCGCGGTGCACGGGGTGGCCGCCGCCGCCTCGCTCAGGAGGCCTAGGTAGGCGGCGAAACCCGCTGGGAAGGTCACCGCCTTCGGAAAGCGGTGGAACAGCATGAACTGGTTGCTGGTCAGGAGCCCTGGGACGTAGCAGCTGACGATGTAGCGGGGGCGCTGCGCAGTCCATTCAGTGCCCTGGAAGATCAGCTGATCGCCAACGGTGCCGGGCGGCAGCTGGGCGACCGCGGAGATCCACTTGGTGCCGTCCCACAGCCAGGCTCCGCCGCCGCCCGTAAAGACCTGTCCGGCAAGCGGTGAGTTCGGGAAGTCGAGCGCCATTACTGGGTCTGCGCCTCCAGGGACTTAACGCGCGCGGTCAATTCCTGAACCGCCTTCCACAAGACGGCATTCATCTGGCCGTAATCGAGGCTGTGCCAGCCATCCTCGCCATGAACCCGATGCGCACCGCTAAAATCGTGCCCTGCCGCGTCAAAAGCCTCGCCGACCTCCTGCGCGATATATCCCCAGAAAACGCGACCCTCCTCGCCTTCCGGTGTCTTGGCGTACTGATAGCGCTTTGGTGCGATAGCCTCGACCAAATCCAAGCAATCGGCGGGTAAGGTCGTGATGTCGGTCTTATGACGTGCGTCCGATTGCACTGGGAACGTCTGAGCAGCTACGCCATACCACCAAGGACCGCTACCTGATGGGAGTCCGCACCAGTAAGTACCTTGCGGGTCGGGATACATACTGCCGCCACTAATACTGAAATTAACCCCACCACCACCTTCAAGCACAAGCGTCAGAACAGTTTGACTATAACCCAAATAAGCGAAGCGGGTTCCCCCTGGCTTATTCCAAGAAAGATATCCGGTGTTGATAGTAGTACCGGGGTTAAGACTGACCGTACCCGAAGCAGTACTACCAGCACTGTTGACAGTCATACCATTAGGAACATATAAAACGCCGCCACTACCTTGAAGACTCATAATGGGAGAGCCAGGATTATTGTACCAGACAAACGCCCCATTACCTGAGCCAAGCTGGCAGGCGAAATTACTAGCATCGGTACTTATAACGGGATAGCCAGCGTTGCCAAACCTGATGATCCCGCCCGTGCCGCCGCCGCCAACCCGCAACTCGCCTGCGGCTCCAACTTGCCCAGTCGCGCGGGATATCGAAAACGGAGCGTCAACCAGGGTGCCAGAATCGTTATATCGCCAGACTACAAAGTTTGATCCGTTATTTCCACCTGACTCGTCAGAACCATCGCCTAGAACAAGTCCCCAACGGGTGGTGGCTGCTGTCCAGCCATTTACAATATTGACTCTTCCCAATGTGCCTGATGGCTTTCTGAGATTTATTACCGCGTGATTGGAGGTGGTGGAAACAACGGTGATATCGCTGGTCGTGTTAATGCCGCCAAACCCGGTAAATGTTACCGCCCCACTCGCCGATGTGGTGTCGTTTGGCGTCGTTCGGAAAATTAGCTGAGAACCTCGTGCCGAGCCGGTCCAATCCTGCGTAGAGGTGGCTTGGATCGAGGAGGAGCCTGTTTGCCAGTAGGTGCCGTCGTACCCACCAAAACCAATAGTGCCAAGCGTCAAATTGTTATTGGTTTTGGTCGGGGCCGCCAGCGTGCCCTCGCCCTTGAACATGTTGATCAGATTGGTTGCCCCGGTGACCGCCGAGATCATCGAGATCTCAGCCCCGGCGAAGCGCCCGCCTTGGATCGTCCAGTTGGCGGTGCCCGTGATGACGGGACTGGTGCCCTGCCCGTGCAGAAGAGCGGTGGTGAATGGCGGGATAAAGCCCAACGCATTGACTGGCAGGGTTACCGTGCCCGTGCCGCCGTTGGGGACCGTCAGCGGCAATGACGCGAGCGTCGTTATCGGGATCCACTTCGTGGCGTCCCACTGCCACGTCGAAGCGCCGGATTGAAACTGCTGACCATTGGTTGGTGCGTCGGGGAAGTTGATCACCGGGCCATCTCGATCCTGGCCAGCCGCGCGTCGATCTCGCGCAGCGCGTTTACGACGGCATAGATCAAATTTGACGGCTGCAAGGTCAGTAGATCGCCTTCTCTGCCGACAATTTCCGGCACATGCGGCTCAACATCCTGAGCAATCAGGCCGACCCGCGTCCTGCCGCCGTCATCGCCGACCGGCGTTCCTGCCCGGTAGGTGAATGTCACTGGGGCCAGCTCGATGAGAGCGGCGAGCCCGGTCGTATACGGCTCGATCCGCTCCTTCGTTGCCGCGTCCGAAATCTGTGCCCAAGCGCCGGATATGTTGCGGGTGTTCGCAGCGTCAAATATCGCCCATGTAGCAGCCCCGCCCGGACTTTGAAACGAATGCGCGGAATGGCGAAAATAATTAGTCGGATCACCGCTGCTACCGATTATCACATAGCCGCCGGAGGATTGGTTTTGCATATAAAAATAGCCGCCGCCGCCGAAAATCCTCCCATTGGAAACAGTGAGATCCAATAACGTCGTCGCGCCGGTCGCGCGGTTTATCTGAAGCGGCACGTCAATGACGGTGCCCGCGTCGTTGTACCTTTGTATCTGAAAGTTTGACCCCGCGTTTGAACCAGACTCTGCAGCATTGTCACCGGGTATTATCACCCAGCGATTAGTCGCCCCCGTCTTCCCCCATATCAGATTGTACTGCCCACTGCCGGATTTCCGCATCTCGATAGCAGTATCGGACGGTGGAGTAGGTATCAAATATACGGTTGCGGGAAAACCAGCACCCGCACCAACAATAATATTGTCGGCAAATGATACGGTGCCGCTCGCGCGGTTTATCGACAACGGTGAGTCGATATAGGTGCCTGCGTCGTTGAACCTTGAAAGACCAAAATTAGAGCCCGCATTACTGCCGGTCTCGATGGTGCTATCGCCGAGGTCCATCTCCCAGCGTTGAATGGCCCCACGATTACCGTAGATCGCGTTACGATTGCCTCCCGTAGAGGACAAAGTGAGACCAGACCATCCGGTGGCTGGTTGGATTGCAAGGCCACCCGTCATCGTGTCGCCGCTGACCTCCACCCACGGTGCGGCCGCAGCGGTTGTTACCCCAGTGCCACCGTTCGCGACGCTGACCGGACTCCCGATCCCCGGCTGGTTTATGACGGGCACCCACTGGCTCGAGGTGCCATCGTTGAACCAGACGAACATCGTGGCAGAGACGCCGTCGAACCACTGGCTGCCGACCAAGGGGCTGGCAGGCGGCGTGTCGCTGACGGTGACGGTGCTACCGCCAATTTTGCCGACCCACTTGGCCCCGTCCCAGGCATAGAACTGCCCCGCACCGCCCTGGACTAGCTGTCCGTTGGTCGGCGCGTTGGGGAAGTCGAACATCAGACAGGCGGGGTCTGCGTTGGTGACGGTGGCAGCGGTGGCACGAGCCCGTCGGGCCGCGGATAGCCGTTTTTGTCGCACCACAGCGCGACGTCATAGTCGCTGATCGTGTCCTTGGCGTAGCGCGGCATCACGGTGGCGAGCGAGCCGTCGATATCGGTGGAGAGCGAGGTTTCGGTCTCCTCGTCGTTCCAGGCGCTCATGTGCTCGCGGATTCGCGTCGTGATGTTTGGAATCCCGAGCAGGTAGGGGGTGATCTGCTGCGAGTACGTGGTGGCCTGGGCTGGGGTACGCTCGGCGACGATGCGCTGGCGCACGACCTCGGGGTCGGGGGCGGTGTTGTTGGGCGGCAACGGCAGGGCACCAGTATAGGCGGCCCAGGCGAAGACGCGGGCGTAGGTGCGATCGATGACGACCGCTTGGCGGGAGAAGGAGGCGACGCATTCGTCGACGGTAGCTGCCATCAATGCACCTTCAGAGTTCGAATCTCGGCATCTTCATGGTTTCGATCTCGGCGTGCAGCTGCTGCACGGCACCGATCAGGGTAGCGATCATCACGTTTTGCTCGAGTTGCCAGACGCGGCCGAGCTTATCGGTGGTGTCGTCCCCGGCAATAACGCCTTCGGGGAACACCTCATGGAGTTCCTGCGCGACGACCCCGGCCCGCACCAGCTTCGCGTCCTCGCCTGGCAGTGCGGTGAGGTCGGTCGTGTCGGCCATTTTGCGCCACTTGAACTCGCGTATCGGGATTTGCAGGACCGTATCGAGGCAGTCGTAAGTCGAGGGGGCGATGTCGTCCTTCATGCGGCGGTCGGAGGCGTTGGCGAGGGCATAGGCCGCGCCACCGTTATCGACGCTTACGTGCGCCAACCCAGAGACCACGGTAGTCCAACCAAACTGAAACGTGTTGGCCGTCGAGTAGGCGCCGTAATATCTGCATCCAGACGTAGTCATCGTTATACAGGCTCCACCGGCAGAGTTCACACTCACACCGCCAGCACCGAATACGGTTGTATTAATATAAGGGTTCCCTAGGATGGTTTCATTAGCATTTGATACATAAACCAGCGGGCGAACTGTGCCGCCAGTATCTCTGGCATACAACGGGATGGCGTTTTTTAGTATCGCCGCCCCGCCAAAGACCGTATCACCGGGATTGTCCCAGGCGAGATAGACAGCGCCGCCGGATTTGGCGTTGATTGTGATATTGTTGCCATCCGACCTGATGTTCGGCAAGCCCGTAACAACGCCGCCGTTGGTCGGCCCGACAAGGCACAAATAGTCGCCGTCTACGCTGTTCCACAACCTGACCGCACCAGCGGTGGCGTACCATATATTGGAGACTGGCGAAACACCGTTGCGGCTATCAAACCAAAACCCGGCGTTGGTGCCCTTGGTCTCAATCAGATTATTGCCTTCGATGATCCCATCATAATGGATTAAGACACCGTTTACTCCAGCAGTGCTTTGAAACAAAAAATTACCGTTACCACTCCCCTGATGGAACGCAATGTTATTGCCGTCGGCGTAGATAAACGGCCCGCCGCTGCCATTAACCACGCCGGTCGTATAGCCAAAATTAATGTAGTTGCCCTTGATCGTGAGATCGCCGTCCTTGGTGAGGGCGAAAACCTGTCCTCCAGCCGTGTTGTACAGGCGGGCTGGCCCTGGACCGCCAGAGGTGCCGCCGTAGGAGTACAGCTGCCAGGAATGGCCGACCTGGGCCTGATCGAAGAACTTGAAGGCGGCGTTGGCACCGCCTGTACTGATGAAGTCGGAGCCGGTTACCGAGCCGATCAGGCTCGAGGTGCCCGAGACGGTGAGATATCCGCCGACCAGCAGGTTTCCGGGGCCAGCCAGCGTGCCGCCGACCAGCGGCAGGTAGGGCCCGACGGTGCCGGTCGTGGCACCCGTTCCGCCATTTGCGATCGAGAGCGGCAATTGCGCGGTGAATGGGTTGACGCCGTTGCCGATCAGGACGCCGGTTAGGGTCGTGGCGCCCGTGCCGCCGTAGGGGACAGAGATCGGGGCGGTCAACCCGGCGGACAGGTTGTTGGCGACGACCCACTGCGAGGAATTGGGGTCGGTGTATCCGACGTAGAGTTGGGTATCGAGCGAATTGAACCAGAGCGCGCCCTGGGTCAGGGTTGGCGCGACATCCGCGACGGTTAAGCCTGGCCCTTGCGGTCCGGTGGCTCCGGTGGGTCCGACTGGACCAGTCGCTCCGGTAGGGCCAGCGGGGCCGGTTGCTCCTTGGGGGCCCGTCGCGCCGTCCGCTCCCGCTGGACCCGTCGCGCCTGTTGCTCCAGTCGGCCCAGATGGACCCATAGGGCCAGTAGCACCGTCGGCACCGCTAGGACCAGTAGCGCCCACCGGACCAGTTGCACCTGTGGGTCCGGTCGCTCCGGTCGGGCCAGCTGGTCCTTCGGGGCCGGGCGGTCCTTCGGGGCCGACGCCGCCAGGACCGAGCACCCAGGTGCCGTCGGGGTTGCGTTGCAGCGCGCCTTCGTCGGTGCCGCTGACCGAGGCCAGGTTGTCGAGCGCGCCAGGCGAGGTCTGCGATCCGGTGCCGCCGAGGTTGACCGCCAACGGGTAAGGCACATCGGGCGGTTGCGGCGGGGTATCGCCGCGCGCGACCCACTTCTCCCCGTCCCAGATCCAGCGCTCAAAGCCTTGCGACAGAACGGGATTGTTGGGGAAGTCGAGCATCAGGTGCGGTTGGTGTAGAGCGAGATCGAGACGTTGGCGAGGTCTTGGATCGCGGTGGCCCCACCTTGCAGGTACTGCATCTGGATGACGTCGCCGATGAGGAAGGTAGCGGTGCCAGCTGATTGGAAGGTCCAGACGGGGCCTGCGGCGAGGTTGATTTGGCCGATCTGAGCCGGGTTACCGGCACCGCCGGTTACCTTGTTGACGCGGAAGACATTGGTGGCGGCCGCGGTGGCGTTGCAGGCGGTGGCGTAGATGCGCGAGCCCGGCATATTGGCGTTCATGTTGAACGGCACGATAACCGGCACGTTGATCAGCGCGCCGGGGACTGGGATGTTAGGAAAGACGAAGACGATCGGCACCTGATTGAGGTTGAAGGCGGTTCGGGCTCCGAGCGCGGTGGTCGCGCCGGTCCCGCCTTGGGCGACGGTGAGGGGCAAGGTCAGACCAGCCGCCGTGATGGCGTTCTGCATCTGCTGCAGGGTAGTGGCGCCGAACGGCTGGGTAGCGTCGGCGTGGAGGATCAGATCGCCGGTCAGGGTGCCGCCTGCCAGCGGCAGGTAGATTCCAGGGTCGGCGACCCACTTCGAGCCGTCCCACTTCCAGCCGCCGTAGACCATTCCCGACGTTGGGGCGTCGGGGAAATTGATTGCCATGCTACGGCCCCGCGGCCTCAAGGGCGGCTATTCGGGCTTCGAGATCGGCGAGGATCGTGGTGAGGTCGGTGGGGGTGCCGGTTGGTGCGCTATTGCAAATTACCCATTGTGCACTGGTGCCATCATCGAACCAGATGAAAAGCTGCGCCGAATTTGGGTCGAACCAGAGATTTCCTGGCGCAGGCGTTGGCGGTGGGTCGGCGCCAAGAAAGATCGAGGCGCTCGATGTTCCTGCCGTCGCAATTACCCATTGTGCACTAGTGCCGTCGTCGTACCAGACGAAGAGCTCGGCCGAATCTGGGTCGAACCAGAGGTCGCCTGGGGTGGCGGTGGTCGGCGCGGTCGACGAGGTAAAGACCGTGGCACCCGAATTGATCCAGGCGGTGCCCGACCAGAATTGGATGTCGTTGGTGGTCGGGTTGAGCCACATGTCGCCTGCCGAAGGCGAAGTAGGCGCGGTGGTGCCGATGGTTTTCTCGACGCCGGGGGCCCAGCCGTTGGTCGAGCCGTCGCGCAGGTAGCCTTGGCCGTCGGCTGGGGCTTCGGTAAAGCCTTCGCCGGGGAGGCCGGTGGGGGCGACCAGCGTGTTGGCGGTGATCGTGCGAGCCATATCAGCAGCCTTTGTTGGCGCAGGCGACCGCCGCGGACAGCGAGCCGCCATTGCCGGGGACGGTGCGGTTCTTGTCGGGCGACGGGCTTGACCTCGAGCCGCGTTCTGATCTCATGGCGAGGACGCTGCCGCCGCCGTATTGCGGGGAGACGCCTAGTCCGGTCCCTCGCCCATTGAAGGCGTGCTCTGGGTTCCAGGGGCTCTCAAGCGGACTAGTCCATTTGCCCGCTGTCGCGACGGTGGCGTCACCTCGGAGCTTGAGTTCGTACTGGTGGGTGCCGCGGTTGCGGATGGCGGCGGTATCATTTAGCCGGTCGGCCATATAGATTCTCCTATTGAACCCGGAGCGCCGCCGGGGATTACGGCGACCTGCGCCGGGAGATCGACGCGGCGACCCGCGCAAGACCAATCGGCGACCATCGGGGCGTATCGGCGACCCGTGCGGTGCGACTGGCGACCCAGATGGCTATAGCGATGCCCAACTGGCCAGCGCGTCTATCCGAATGACCTGGGTATCGTCGAACATGGAGTAGTCCACGACGACCCGCAGGACGAGGTTGTCGCTTTGTCCGACGGCGGCGTCTTCGACGGCGCGCGGCAGATCGAGCGGGTAGGTGGTCAGGACGCCGCGGCGGGCCAGTTTGATGGCGAGGCCGACCGCCCAGGGCTTTAGGTGCTGCTCGAGGAAGGTTTTGGCCGGGATAGACGGGGCGTGACCGGGCCAACGGTCGAGAATCGTGACCTGATAGAGGTTTTTGTCGTCGACAAAGTGGCGATCGGCCTCTCGGGTTGGCTTTCTGCCCTCGATTTCGCTGCGAATCACGGTGATTCCGCGCTGTTCGAGCTCGAGTTCCACCTCGTTGGCTAAAATTGTGGCGAGCCTGGGGAGAAACCCCCCACCTTCCTCCCCAGCCTTAGACGTCATATACTGGGTCCGAACCCGATGCGCCGTCGGGAGATGCGGCGACCACTATGGTAGTGGCGACCTCCGGGCGATATCCCGGCGACTAGCTGACGCCGCCCGGCGACTGAAATGGGCACGGCGACACGGCATGCCGGTGCCCGGCGACCCGGCAAAGGTATGCGGCGACTCATGTCGCTGAGCTGGCGACACTGAGCGTCAAAATGCGGGTTTCTTCGACCCCTTCGACGCTTTCTTGGACGGCAGCCCCTTGGGTTGCCCGCCCTTCTTGAACCCGCCGCCCTTTTTAGCGAGCTCTTTGCCAGCCTTGTAGGGGTCGCTCGTCCCTTTGTCCGCCACGGGGCTATTTCCGCGAGCCGTAGACGCTCGAGGTCACCGGCTGGTGGCGGGCATTGTAGGATTTGTGGTGCAGCCCGGTGCCCTGGACATCGTGCGGGTGCTGCGAGTGGAGTTCGCCGACGGCGGAGCCGAGCGAATCCTCGCCGACGGCTTTACCGGGGGAGAACTTGCCAGCGGGGGTTCCGCGGCCTTGCGGGGCGGGGCCCCAGTGCTCA
>Ga0307471_100000233_pt1 | contig 27968 bp, 31 predicted proteins | sample atmos_gasesAM3C__2_FD_204566 | JGI IMG/M metagenome (GOLD analysis project Ga0307471, IMG submission 204566) | Hardwood forest soil microbial communities from Morgan-Monroe State Forest, Indiana, United States - atmos_gasesAM3C_515 | ecosystem: Environmental > Terrestrial > Soil > Temperate...
CCAATCGCTGATCCCCTTTCCCTCGTGAGGGTAATCTCCGGTCTGCCAATCAACCTTCTCGAATTGAACCCAGTCGCCGGAGGAAACGTACACTTTTACTTTTGCGTCCACCTTCCTAAAAAATGCGGGGCTGCTCATACGTTTGTCTGCTTTAGCAAAGTTCTCTTTGGCTCGGCACGGTTGCAGGTTCCTGAAGTTAAAGCAATCTTTTTGCTGAGCTGCGTCCGATAGGTCGAAATGGGCACATGGAACCACATGATCCAGGTTCCAGAAAGTCCCGTAGTTGTCCCACGTCATACCGTCCTTGAACTGCGCCTCCAACCACGCCCGAAGCTCTTGGAAATTGCATCCTATCAAGGCAATAACCCTTGCCGACTTTTGCTTTCCTCTAAGCAAAAGATTGAGCCGCCGATAACAGTTCAGCTTGATGCGGAATATCGGATCAGTCTTCTTCTTTTTGGCGGCGTAAGCGTGATAATAGATTCGATACCGCTCGCGCTTCTGTTCTTCTGTGCGCTTCGGCCCGCGGGGGATCATCCCTAATGCCCTTCGTCTTTTGAACTCATACTCCCTTGACTTCACTAAAATGGAGTGGCGTTGCTCTAGGTACTTTGTCCTTTTGAATCTCCTAATTCTATCCGCGTTTCGCAATCTGTATGCGATGTCGTAAGCACGCTTGGCATTTCTCGCTTCGGCTAATTCTGCATCGCTCATCGCAGCCTTATTCGCTGCGCGTTTCTCTTTGTCTCGTCGCATGATGCGATCACTATTCCTAGCCCTGTAACTCAGTTCTGTTTGTCTTCTTAGACCCGGGTTTTTACGATACCACCTTTGGTGTTTAGTCAGACCGTCATTTATCTTTGCGGACATAAAAAGAGGGCCGATGTTACTCGGCCCTCCATGAAACGCAAATCCGAATCCAAAAAAATCAGTACAAATTGGAATACGGGGCGGACTTGGAACTCGTAACTGGAATTGTGAGCGCAGCGCCATCCAGCCAAGCAGACAGCTTCCCGCACTCAACTACCACAGTCCTTGTCTCGCTTGTTAGCGTCTGGCGGAACGTTGGGTTCTCCATGACGCACAGGTAGGTCTTGTCGATCTTGGCAAGTTCCTGAATCTGCGCCGTGGTGTAGGCCCGGCGATTGGACGCGATCTGCGCGAGGTAGATCGAGCCGTTCGGCGGTTTGCCGATGTCGAGATTCAGGATCAGGTTGCCGACGTGGCCCATGCTCTGAGCGTCGAACTCGTCGAAGTAATCATCGAAGAAATCGTCGCTGATGATGTTGATTCGGATACCGCCCGGCCGCTTGACCATGTAGGAGTCGTAAACGACGCCGAGTTCCTCGGACATTTTGTTGATCTCGACGATGAATCGGGCTTGGTCGAGGTACATGTCCTTGTAGTACTGCATCATTGCAGTGTGGAAGTAGGACCGCATGGTCGTGTTCATCCACCAGTCGATGTCGGTGACTTTTCGGCCGGCGGTCTTCCGGTAGCGCGCGATGTCGTAGTTCAGGTCAAGGAACTCCAGAAGGTTCAGCGGATTGTTCTGGAGGTCGATGACACGATCACAGACCCGAAGCTGCTCCTTGACGCCGATGAAGTTCGCTCTGCGGGCGATGAGTTTGCCTGACGTGTTCACGTCGATGACATCGCCGGCGACGGTATTGATGGCTTCGAGGTTTTCCCATAGGGCCATCGTCTGATTTGCCGAGATCGCCTTCTGGAAGAGGAAGGCGTTGATCTCATCGCGCATCCGCTTGGTCTCGTCCTGCTTGTTCCGCTTGGCTTCGTCGATCGCGTAGAACTCGCGGAAGGCGGCGTTCGAGGAGATCAGCTTGCCGTAAACGACTTCGTATTCGGAGTCGATGCAGCGGCTCCAGCGGCTCGTCTGAAGCCAGAACGGGACACGTTTCTGGTTCAGGATGTTCGGGAGATTCTGGCAGAACTTCTCGTAATCGTTGACGTTGTTGATGCCGGGGATAATGACACCCTTGATCGGGGTGGCATCGAATGGAGCATTGGAACCGGCGTTCTCACTGGCGACCAGCACGTCGATGTAGGTCAGGGCATCGTCAACTGCGGCGGCGATAACCCTCCAGTTGCCCTGGGTGGTGACGCCGTTGCCTGCTTTGTTGAACAGGTAGAGCACATCGCGCTGGCGGAACCAATTCGGGTCGAGTGGGATGTTGTGCCGGTTGTTGACGCGGATGACGCGGGTACCGCCGGTCACGGTGGTCAACGGACCTTGAGTCGTGGTGCCAACCGCGGCCTCGGGGTGGTTGATGGTGTAGGAACCCGTCGCGGCGCCGCCGACCACCTTCCAATAGTCCTGATTGATGACATCCTCCTGCTTCGCGAGGATGAACGGCCTCATCATTGGAGCGCCACCGACAACCTTCATGCCGGGATCGACGGCTGCGCGGAACACGGTGCGATCCGCGTTGGCCATGATCCAGTCATAGAACGCGTACCGCTTCACACCGCAGGCGTTCATCTCGATCTGGTGCAGGAACCACCCGTCCATATCGGCGAAGAGACCGCCTGGGGAAAAGAGATCGTTGAGTTGAGACGGCGTGAGGAACGCGATGTCGGCGCGCGTTACGCTACCGCACGTATCATCGGCGAGACCGATGACAGGACTGCACTGCGAGGCGAAGTGCTCAGATACTTGAAGCATGTGATAGTCAACGCGGGGCCGGGCGTAATTGCTCAGCCACCGCTGTCAACTATCATCTGCGACCAAATGCCACACCGGTAGCATTTTTGATGTCTTCGTCACTATTCACACCGGCAGGTCTTTGACCGACCGGTACGTCGGACGCTGAACTTATCGAAGGCGCTGGTCTGCGAACGCCATCAGGCGGAGCGGCAGCCGGTGCCGGTGTTGCGGGTTTGGGTGGCGTGGCTGCCGCTGGATGAGCAGCAGGAACGGCTGCCGGCGAGGAGAATTGCCTGAAATGCTCGATCTTTCTGCGGGCTTTCTGAGCGTACCGAGCGATTAAACCGGTGCGGATGCTGTCGGCGTCGAGCGTCCAGTATTTGTTCTGAAGCTCGGCCAGCACCTTGTCCTTTTTATCCTTCGTCGCGTTGCTCTTGGAGATTTTCTCCGCCTGTTGCGCGAACCAGATGAGCGGCACGAACTGTCTGCCGGCTTCATCCTTCGTTTCGGCTTCGGGCATCCTGAGCATCTCCTGTTCGATCTCGTGGATGGCGAAGTCGAGTTGGTCGTCCGGGACGATGATGCGCTCGCTGGTCACGAGCTTCCGCGGCTTGTTCAGTTGGGCGAACTCCGCCTCGGGGAAGCGAGTGCGCCTTTCGAGAGCGTTGAGAATGACGCTAAGCTCCTCGCCTTCCTGCTGGACGATGGACTTCGCAAGCGGGTCTTTCTCCTGCATCTTGGTCTCGGTCTCCGTCGTGATGGTTCTGGCTCCATCGGCGGTTGAGATGATCCCTTTGAAGTCCGGATGCGCCGCCTCGATGAAGTCGAACAACCCTTCGGTTGCGGCCTTTTGAACTTCGGGCAGTTGTTCCTTCACGCGGTTTTTCAGTTCGTCCTGAGAATCGCGTTCCCGCTGCTCGCGCTTCTGCTTCGACTCGATGCGCTCCAGGAGGATTGCCTCACGAGCACGATCGTAGTCGATCGGGTCAACCTCTGGCTGGTTCGCTGAAGCCCATTCCTCGTAGTCGTCGCTGGTCTCCGGCGATGCCATTTCGGGATTGGCTTTGGAGATCTCTTCGACCTTCGCGGCGGCATCCTGGAAGAACTTAATCATCCTCGCTTCAAGACCGTCGTAGTCGCTGGAGATTTTCATGCTCTCCAGCTTTCGGTAGGTCAGGAGCAACTCTCTGTCCTGATCGGTGAGATTAAGGGCGGGAGCCTCGACGCGCGCCGTGGCAGTGGTTGTCGTTGGCGCGGCGGGAGGCGTTTCCACTTCGATAGCGACATCGGGCGGAAGCTGCCTCGGCACTGCGGCTGCGGCCGGTTTCTTCTCGGCAGGCGGTGCGACTGGCGGAGCTTCAGGCGGCTTCGCTGGTTCAGGGGTGGCTGGAGGCGGCGGAGTGGCCGCAGCGACTTTCTCTGCTTCGACCTCGGCTTTATCAGTCGAGACCCGGTCAGTGTGAAAAAAACGGTTGAGAGCCCGGGCGGTATCTTTCTCCTGCTGCTTGATCTGCTCGGGCGTCGGTGCCGGAGGCGGCTCTGGCGGTGGCGTAGGCGCTGCCGGAGGATCGGCAACAGCGGCGGCTGGAGATTCGATTGCGGGTTCGTTGCCGGCTGGTTTCTTGATCTTGTTTGCCATAGTCATTCTCCGATTTCGATTTTAACTCGGCTGTAGTCGAACGGCTCACCGCTTTCGTATTTACCGTTGAACATCGCATCCAACTCCTTGAGAACTCTGTTCCAGAAGTCGGCATCAGCAGCGAACGCCTTCGCTTCGGCCATCATAAGTTCGGGCGTCTTGTCCTCGGCTGCGACCAGCGCATTCCCACTCTCGGCGATTGCTCTGGCTATTTTACCGGAAACGATCTCACGGAATCGCTGGGCCTCCGGCTGGGATAGCCATTTCTGGAGGAGCGACTGGAGGTTGTCCTGCGGGGGCGCCTGTTGGATTTGTAGATTCATTGCTGCCTACTGCTGCTGTCGGCGGGAGATTAAGCAGTTTGAGCACAGCGTCAATCTGAATCTGCTGGCTCTGGTCAAGCTGCTTGCCCTTCTCGATCTCCTGAAGGACTAGGGCCGTGCCCTCTTGGACATCCTTGAGCACCTTATCGACGATGGATTTTAATTGCTGCTGGGCGGCGAGATTCTGCTCTTGGGTGGTCAGGCCAACGTTGCGGATCGGCCTTTCCAAAGGCAGGTCTGCCAGCTTGGCGATGTAATTCGCCAATTCGACAAGTTGCTCTGGTCCGAGAACCGAGAGTCCGATGGGATTGTTGATGAACCAGTCGCGCACCATCTCGGTTATCGCCCGGGCCGCGTCGATGTTGGATCGGCGCTCCATGATGTTCGGCACGACGGAGAATCGGTGGAGTTCCATCGCGCTGCGGTTGGCAAGCACCAAAGCTTTCTTGTCGTTCGGATGGGGCGTGACCGCATACGTGATGCCCATTTTCTCAAGGTCTTCCTTACCGATGGGATTGTCCGTCGGTATCTCCGCGTAGAAATCGTCATCGCCGTAGTTCATCAGGGCTTCGTAGTACTGATAGCCCTGGGCTTCCAGCACTTCGTCAAGCGGGATTCCGGCGAAAGCAAGTATGTGCCCGGTGGACTGCTGAATCAGTTCTACCTCGCGTTTGCTTTGCTCGTGCGTGGCCTGCTGAGCGATTTCCTGATTTGAAAACTGGAGGACGCGCTCGGCGAGGTCCAGCACGACCTTCATCACCTCAATGATTCCCTTCGTGTCCAGTTGAGGAAAACGATGGGAGTAAACAGCAGCACGCATCTCGATACCTGCGCGTTGCAGTTTCTTGGAGTCGAACCGGTGGAAATTTATTCCTCGGAACAGCTTCTCGCCGATGTTCCTGATCTTGGAGAATAAGGTCTTGTCCACTACGTTCTCGTCGAGCAGCGTGAGATTTGTGAGGTTCTGCTTCGCCGCCAGGATGAACTGACTGAGCAACATGCTGAGTTGATCCTGAAAAGGAATGAGCTTTGTCCCGACGCCGGCCTCCTCGGTCTTTCGATTGTCCCCCATAACCCTGTAAGCTAGTACCGGGCGATACGCGACCGGTGCCCCGTAGATGATTGTGCCATCGCCGGCCACGACAAAGCGTGCCCAGATCGGGTAATCGTAAGTTCCGAGACCGTACTGACTCGGGATGATCTTCTCCCGAATCTCCGTCGTTACAACAGCAGCCTCCCGTTCCGTCTCACCGTAGAAAGAGTTCGTCGCCAACCACTGCTCTCGATCCATGTCCGGTGGAACCTGCGGAACCGTCGGGAAGGAAAGTGAGCATGGATACATCAGGTTGAAAAAGCTGCTGTAGGTCTCCCACCACCTGTCGCCGCCAAAGCTCAATCGCTTTTGATTGTAGAAATCTGGGTTGTCCAGAAGCTCGCCGTACTTTACGACCCTCCAGAACCCGGCGTGTTCGCATCCGGTATCTGTATTGAAAGTGTGCATGGGATGCGCCTGATCCCAGAAGGTGTGCGCCGGATCGGGATGGAAAGGCCGCAATCCTTCGCGAACCGTATAGACAATCTCGTCACCCTCCTTGACCTTTGATTCGCTATCCTGAGTTGCCTGCTCATCTTTTTTGTTCCTGCTCGCTTTCAACTTCTCACGCCTCACGTCCTCTTTGCTCGCGTAACGCATCTGCTCCTCAAAGTGCCACTCTTCCTGAGTGAACTGGAGTGATCGCCCGCACAGCAACATCTGAAAGGCACCCTGCGCGAACGCTTGCAGATGATTGTACTGCTTCGACATCACCTGCCCGCGATTCGTCAGGAGATCGCACTTGGCCCTGATCTCCGGGTTGTTCGTCGCGCTCTCGAACTTGATCCTCGGATTCAGGTTCCGGTCATTCACAACTTTCGCCCACCGTATCTCCAAGTAGGAGCGCACGAGTGGAATGACCACCGAGAAGAAAACCGGCGCATTGATTTCAAGGATCGGCTGCTTGTTCTTAACGTCCACCTGTCCCGTGTCCGTGAACAACTCCGCGATATTCAGCCCGAGACCTTTCAAAGCATCCTTCATCCCAGCCTCATCGCTGCCGTACTTGGCGATCATCGAGTTGAGGAGAGTCGGGGTGATCGAGCGACTCGGCGTGTCCCAAATCTGACGAAGCGCGTACAGCGTCCTCCAGTTTTGGAGGTTGTAGAGCCTGCCTTGCTCGACATGGGTTCTTATCCTCCGGCGAAGTGCGTCGATCTTCTCCCTGCCCTGCCACTCAGAGGATTCCTTCGGCTCTACTCCGGCTGGCTCTGGGGCGAACTCAAGCTTCTTCCGCCACGCTTCGGCGGTACACCCATGAGAAGCAAGAATCTTGCGAGAGAGCACGGATTAGTAGGCGTTCTTCTTTTTCGCCATGATCGCGGCGCCAACGCCGCTGGTTTCATCGTCGCCCTTTGGCTCCTTGGCTTTTTTGTAGCCCTTGGCGTCGATGGCGGTGATTGTGCCCTGCAATCGCAGGGTCTTGGAGGGCTGCTTCTTCTTGGACATGATGGCGTCGCCGGGACCGCCAGTCAGCGGCATGTCATCCTCCGCGAGGCGCGGTGCCTGCCCATGTGCGCTGCTCACATCGAAGGTGACGGTGACGGTTTTGCCCTTTTCTCCAGCTTTGCAGCCGGCGAGCTTTTCCACGAAGTCGTCGCTGGAGAGGTTGAGTTCAATGGTATCGCTCATCTTGGAGCGAACTTCTATGCTGGAAATTGGGGACTGTCCAGCCTATAAGCGACGGCTATGAGTGAGCCGGAATACTGGACACCGAATCTTTACCCTCGTCAGATGGAGGTATTCAACGCCGGTCTTGATGATGTTGCCTCCGTTCTTCACCCGAACTTTCCGACGATGCTGCTCGTATCTGGGGCGCGCGAGACAGGAAAGTCGATCGCCGTTATGCACCGTATCTGTCGCCACTTGTTCGACACGGCCGGGGCGCGCGTGGCGATGTTCAGCAAGACGATCAAGAACCTGACCGACGGCGGTGTGTTCCAAGACCTCACGACGTTCATCATGGATGAGTGGCGACAGGCCGACATCGGGTTTGATTTCACGACCAAGGACAGCAACGGAATCCCAGGCCCGAAGACCGACTCGAAGACGCGGACGATTTACTTCAGGGTGAGTAATCGCTTTGGCGGCGAATCCGAGTTGAAGCTCTTCTCGCTCGACCATGATTTTGAGGTCGCTCAAAAGCTCAAGGAGACACGTTTCTCGCTGATCTGGTTCGTGCAGTTGTCGAATTTCTTTGACCCGAGCATACTCCGCTGCTCGGTTGAAGCTCTGCGCATGGTTCACATGCACAAGTGGCAGCACTTATTCATCGCGGACACGAATCCTTCCGAGGAAGGCGAGGACTCATGGATTTACAAGATGTGGTTCAATCGCAGGAAGGAGTATCTCGAAAAGGTGTCGGCGGGAAAGACGAGCAGTGAGTTCGGAAAGTCGCTTGAGTTGGTAGAGTTTTGGATCGACGACAATCTCGGGCTCACATCGGAGGCCATCGCGGCCAAGCGGGAGATGTACTCAGACGATCCCGGGCAACAGGCGCGCGAGGTGGACAACAAATGGATCAAGGGTCACGGCACCCAAGGAAAACATTTCGCTGACGTGTTCGTCAGGAAGCATCATGTCATCGGCGGTGAAGAGGGTGAGGGCGACCAGATCGAGTTGTCTCGCAACACAGAGATGCTGTTCACCGGTTGGGATCTCGGCTCTGGCACGAACCACGCCGCTCACATCCTTGAGCGAAGGTTTGTTCAGGTCGGCTCCAAAGAGCTTTCGGTGTGGAGCGTGATCGACGAACTCGTCTCAATCCGCGAGCGCATGAAGATCGAGGAGTTCACCATCGCGTTCCACGAGATAATGAAGCGGCTGGAGGAACGTTACCACAAGAAGTTTGAGTGGGTTCACTACAGCGACGATAGTGCCGTCAATGCTCCCAGGGCATCCGGTGCAGGTTACGACGCCCTGGAAGTCGCTCTCGCCTCCAAGGGAGAGATTGAACTAATCGGCGTTCCGAAGCCTGACGGTAGTGTCAAGAACCGGGTCAAGATTGCGAGGCGTCTCCTGAAGAATCGCCGGCTGTTCATCTCGTCCAGGTGTGAACTCACAATCAAAATGTTCGAGGACTTGAAGAAGGGAACGACGATCAGGGAATACGTCGCGAACAATGAGGACAAGCACCCGTTCGACTCACTGACCTACCCGATACTGATGGAGTCTGCGGATGAACTGCTCGACGAGCTTTCAAAGCCTCGCGCGAGCGATCCGACGGAGGCAGGGCTAATTACCGTTGGCGGTGGCCCACTGCTCTAGTTTCGAGAGCAGCCCCATGAACATCTTGCGCTGTTGAGCATTGCCCGCGTGCATGTAGCTTTTCGCTCTCTTGAGCAATAGTTCCCTGTTGTGCCGAGTGTGAAGGTGGTCGAATCCGCATCCCTTGCAGAAGTCGGCCATGTCGCCGAATGTCACGGACGCCCAGGATGTTTTCCAGGTGAGATCGCCTACAGTTGACCGCGGGAGCCCTGAAGCCTTGGCGATGTCAGAGGTGGACATTGCCCGGCGCCCGTTGTTCTTCCTCGCCAGAATCCTGACGAGTAACGGCGGAAACTGCTCTGCCCTTTCGTAGAATGTCATGTGTGGTGTTCGGAGTCCCCGTTCTTGGGCTTCTTCCTTGGGATTCCAAACGTCTCCAGGATGTTCGCGATGTAGGCGATGTTTAATTCGGTGGTTTTGTCTATTTTCGCGGCGTATCCGATAGAATTGAGAGTTTTCTTCACGTCGTCGTCAAGGTACCCAGACATAACCACAACTGGTTGGTCGTGCTTTGCCGCCTTGATGTGCCGGAATACTTCAACGCCATCCACCTTCGGTAGTCGTAGGTCAAGGAATACGATGTCCGGATTTATTTTGTGGAATAGTTGAATCCCTTCTTCGCCGTCCGAAGCCTCAATGAAATCACAGTGGAACTCTTTGGCGAACTGGGCGAATACTTTTCTCAGCTCTAGTTCGTCCTCAACCATAAGCACGAACCGCTTCCTTGTTCGCTCATCGAACCATTTTTGCTGATTTGGAGTCATTCCGCTCATGGCGATACTCTTGCGAGCAGCTTCATAATCCACCAGATTGCACCGAGCAGTCCGCTGGTGGATAGCGCAAGAAGACCACCGAGCAGCCAACTCCAATGCTTCCAAGATTGATATGCGACTTCGTGATTCATCGTCATACTTGCCATCTCCACTACGACCTCACAAAGCTTGTGCGTTCGCTTCGTGTTCTTGTTCCAGTCGATCATAAAAGCTTGATCGCACTTCTCTAGTTCGACCAACTGATGCTCGGGAATATCGTGTTCAATATGCTCGAAGTCCTCAATTCTGAGCTTTGTGAGATCCATCTTGAATGGGGAGTAAACCCTACGGCCAAATGGAACTCAAGACTCTTTCGCTGGCTCCTCTTTTTTGTCGGCGTAATGATGGTGGACGTGCTGGGTGACTTTGACAGGGACGCCGGGCGGGAATGGGATACGCTGGGGCTTGCCGTGGCCGCTGGGCGCGGTTGGTGCGACAGAGAGTTTGAGAATCTTGTTCGAGTCGATCATGGCTTTGGCGAGTTTGGCCATTGGTGCTGCGCTCTCGCGAATTTCCTTTAGGCTTACGCCTTCTTGCATGGTGAGGTCGGTGAGCTTCTTAATCATCAGCCAGATGGCCTGCTGCGTCCCCATCGTCCAGCCGTCGGCAAGTTCGATGACCCCGAGACCAGCCGCTTTCAGTCCAAGTGCGCGCACCTCGTCCATCGCGCTGGGTGGCATCAGGAATAGTCCAAGCTCCTTGGACATACGCTCCCGCTCGTCGATCGGAACATGAACACCGACGCCATCGTCAACAAGCTCAATCGCGACTGGTGGCGCTGTGGGCTGTGTCGCTGCAACCGGCAGCGTTCTTTGCGGAGTTTTCCGCCCCGTTGAGTTCCCGTCTCCAGCCGCCAATGTCTTCGTTTCGTCCATTTGTTACCTCGTAGAGCCAGCAGTTTTTATGTTTGACCCACACCGCGAACTTCATCCAGCACAGACAGCCCATCTGCTCCCATTTCTTCGTCCTCGGATTCTCCCACTTCCTGCCTGGGCTCCCGCACGATTGCCTTTTTTGATCGAATACGGGGCACGACAAACAGTCGTTCCATCTCGCTTGTGCCGTCCGGCTTGGTGTAATAGCGCCACGCTCTTTGCCCAACAGGTACCGAATCAGGAAGACGGTTTGGATAAACAGGATCAACCAAGTCCCCCTTTTCCGGTGGTGCTTCACTGAGTACAGCCCGCTGCGTAGCGTGTACCACATAAGGATGGGAAACCTGGGCAAAGTAATCGTTGTAGAGGGTGACGAGGTCGTCGTATCGCCTTCCGATGGAGTGCTTGATCTCTCCGACATACTTTTTCTGGTTTGTGAAATGTTTCTTACGGACGAGTCGTTCATATTGTGCTGTTCCCCTCCACCAGCCGGCGAGAGGTCTAACATCGAGCGACCATAGCATCACGTTCTGAGCCTTGTCGAACATTGTCAATTTCGGGTCGAACAACTCGTGACCGTATGAACTACCGGCCGGGGACATGCGAGCCTCGCGCATCGCGAGCATGATCTCCTTCCAGTTCGGCCTGAGAGGCGTCGGGTGAAGCTCACAGAACCCCAAGTCAACCGGTCGGTGCTCGTTGACGAGCCAGTGAAGCATGAATTTACAGAGCTGCATGTGGATGATCTCGGCCTTGAGTGGATCACCGCAGAAACCGGTTTTGCAGAACTCATGGTAGAACTCATCCCTGTCGCTGACAGCCTTCTTTGTGGTGAACTGCGCAGTCGCGTTGTTCGGGAACTTTCGGTAGCGCGCACGCCTGTAGGTTGGCCTCCATTCCACGACCATCTCCGGGTCTGTCTCAGAGGATTTGCGCGAGCACCGCTCCAGGTTCTTCCTTGGGATGACCAACTGCCCATTGACGGACGTGGCGCCGAAGTCGGAAAGCCTCGATTCAGCCGCGCTGATCTGGATTTTCAGGAGTTGGATTCCAGCCCCTATTTCGATGACGGCAACCTCGTTTCCATCAGGCCAATGCACGAATATCGGTAAGGCGAACCACGGACCTAGCAACTCGTAGAGTTCAGTCATGCGATATTGGCTATTGACAGAATGATGCAGAATGCTACTTTCTGCATCACTATGTTAGTGAGAATCGACAAACAGTTCCACAGCCTAATCCAATCCCTGCGTCGGAAATTTGGATTTTCTTGCAAGCAAGCTGTAAACTTTCTCATAAGCAACGCTGTAAGGGAACGTCGGAAATCGTCCAAACGCAAGGAGTGATTTGAGCCGCGAGAGACTAGCTGGGTGTGTATTTGTAAGACTTTCTGTAATCCGCAGATTGCCCAGCAAGCACCATTCAATATGGAAGTGTAGGTGTAGCTGTGGTCGGATTGTGGCTGTATTCGGGTATAATCTGAAGAGCGGTAACTCCAGGTCGTGCGGCTGCCTGCGATCTGAATTAACATCAGCTCGCAAGCGAACACACGGAATGTCGAACTCTCCGCTCACGCCGTATAATCGGTGGGTGCGCATGGTGCAACGGTGTCACAACCCCAATTACCATCTATGGAGAGACTACGGCGGCAGGGGAATAAAGGTTTGTAACCGGTGGCGTAAGTTCGAGAATTTCATTTCCGATATGGGTCTTCCTCCAGACCGGAAAATGACAATAGAAAGAATTGACAACAACGGGCATTATGAGCCGGGCAACTGTAAGTGGGCAACCAGGAAGGAGAACAATCGCAATAAAAGAAACAACCACCTTCTAACGCATAACGGAATGACGCTTCCAATTTCAGTTTGGGCGGAAAAATTAGGATTTCATGGGCGCACACTGGCACGTCGCATTTACCTCGGATGGTCAACAGCAGAGGCAATAACTCAACCACTACGAAAACACAAACCGTATGAAAGAAAACACAGATAAGTCATCAGGAGTAGTTCCGATTCAGATGGAGGTTGTTCAGCCGTCAGCACTGGAGTCAATGCAACGCGCAGAGATTGATCTCCAAATCTCCACCGCGCAAAGACTACCACGAAGCATGGAGACATTTAAACAAAGGGCGGTGGAAATGGCCACACTCGATGAGGAAACTGCCGAAAGCTGCATCTACCGACGACCTGTCGGAAAGGAAAACGGAAAACCGATTTACGCCGAAGGAATGTCGGTAAGGTGTGCTGAGATTGTTGGCGCATGCTATGGGAATCTTCGCGTTTACACCGTCACTCTGGAGACGACTGAACGATTCTGCCGGGTTCGTGGCGTGGCACATGATCTGCAATCCAACTTCATGTCTTCATCAGAAGTTGTTGAGGCAACCGTGCGTCGTGATGGAAGCCCATATGACGAGCGAATGAGGGCTGTCATATTAAAAAGCGCACACGCCAAGGCTAGACGGGATGCGACTTTTCAAGTCGTTCCTCGCGCGCTCGCAAAGCCGATTGAGGCTGCGGTGCGTAAGCTCCTCGTCGGTGATGCGAAGTCTATGGAAAAAAGACGCACCGCCGTCGTTGGCTGGATTAAGGCGCTAGGTATTGAGTCGAATCGCGTGTACGCCGCAGTTGGTGTTGCTGGCGCATCCGACCTCACTGAAGACCATTTAGAGAAGCTAAGTGGTTTGAAGACGGCGATCAAGGATAACGATGTTGCCATTGATGAAGCCTTCCCCGTGATCTCTAAGAAGCCGGAAATCCCGTTCCCGTTCGCTCCTACCACCGGCCCTGTCGCTGCGCCCGTGACCGCTCAGCCTCCGCAAAGTGATAGCAAGGATGCTGATGATGGTGGTCTCGGTCCGGAAAGGACTCCTCCTGTCGCACCTGGGGCTGAGAAGGCAAAAGCTGCCGAGCCCGAGACACAGCCTGCCGCCGATCCTCAGCGTGAGCAGTTGGCCGAGGACACCGACTACAAGGTGGTGAACGCGACACTGCGAGGTCTCATCAAGCTCGGCGGTGTGAACGAGGATCAAGTTCTGGCCCACTTGAAGACCGAAGGTGTAGCCAAAAAGTCGTCTGACGATCTCTGGGCTCTTCAGAATCTCAAGCTCGTCCGTCTGGTCAATACCTGGGACGAGGCACTGCCGAAGATCAAGGCCATCCAAACTTAAACGCGAAATTGCCTGCGGTGCCGAGAGGCTTAAAGTCGCAAGATTGCCGCAGGCTCCACTTATGTCAAACAGTCAGACACTCATCCAAGAGATCGACGACACCATAGCGGTTCAACAGCGTAAACGTGCTTGGATCGTTGAACACGCAGAGGTTATTGATGGTCTCCCAAAGGCCACGATGCACGGCTGTCAAATTGACTTTGACCGTCTCAAACACGACGAGATCGTTCGTGTTATGATGGCGTTCAAGATGGGGAGATGGAACAAGTCGGTGAATGGAGCAAGCGAGGACAGGGTGGACTATGTGGCCACTTCGGATGACATGACGATCCGTTGCTGGTCTGGTGAGCCTCCACCACACTGCAAGATCGTGGAAGTGGACGAGGTTGTACCGGCGCAGCCAGAGACGACCAGGAGTGTCCGAAAACTTCAGTGTGCATAAAAATCAAATGAAACTCGAAAGACCACTTACTTTTTGGGATCTTGAAAGCACCGGCTTGGACACGGCAAAGGATCGCATCGTTTCGTTCGCTGCGATGAGGGTTGGCGATGGTGAATCAAAGACCATCTCAATGCTGTTTAATCCCGGCGTGGAAATGTCCGAGGAGGTGATCGCGGTACACGGTATCCGCAACGAGGACGTGAAGGACAAGCCGTTGTTTGAACATCGCTCTGAGACTATTCACGCCTTCCTGTCTGGAAGCGATTACTGCGGGTTCAACCTGATCGGATTTGATGTCCCGCTATTGTGGGAGGAGTTCTACCGCGCCGGTATCGAGTGGGACATCACCAAGGCCAACATCATTGACGCTGGCAACATCTTCAAAAAGCAGGAGCCGAGAACGCTGTCAGCAGCAGTGAAGTTCTACTGCGGCAGGGACCACGAAGAGGCCCATGACGCGCTTGGCGATTGCAAGGCCACGTTTGATGTTCTGGAGGGACAACTGAAGCGTTACGGAGAACTCCAGACGAAGAGCGTTGCGGAGTTGGCGCAGTTCTCCAAGTTCGACAATCGCGTGGACTTGGCTGGCAAGCTGGTGTTCGACAAGGATGGCAACCCGGTTTACAACATCGGCAAATCCAAAGGCGTCAAAGTGAAGGATGATCCTTCGTTCGGACATTGGATGCTGGGTAAAGATTTTTCGGCGCAGACAAAAATGGTGCTCCAGAAGATTCTGGAAGCCATCAAAAAGGAGGACAGACCGATATGGTAGTCGCGAACGATCAAGACAGAGGCTCGCTCCCAAGTGCGAGCGGAGGTGCCAAGCTTTACCACTGTGCTGGTTCCTTCCTCGCAGAAAAATTAGCTCCAGAGACAGCACCATCAGACGAGGCACTGGAGGGCCAGGCCATACACGAGGCGCTGGAAACTGATGACTTCACTGCCCTGGATGACGCTGGGAAGAATATTGCGGATCGACTAAGCTCGATGATGGAGCAAGCCAGAGACGAATGGGCGTTCAATCTCGGACTCGCCCCGTCTCAAATCTCCGAGTTCAGGGAAAAGAGGTTGTGGGTGAAGTCGCGAGCGGGCAAGCCGATTAGCTCGGCGAAGATCGACCGTTGTTACCTCGCGCCGCCACACGCTCTGATTGTGGATACGAAGACGGGGTATCTTCGCTCAACGCCCTCTGAGAAGAATATTCAGTGCCGAATACAGGCGTTGGCAGTCGCCAGCCACCACACGAACATCAGCCACATTCTGTCCGGCACTGCATCGTATCGCTTCTCTGGCAAAGTTGATCTCTGCGAGTACGACAGGGACACGATCAACTCGTTGCTCACAGAGCACGAATTTATGATTTGGCGCGCGGAGAATCCACATGCCGAACGAGTGCCGGGTGATCATTGTAGATACTGCAAGGCCCAATCTTCCTGTTTGGAGGCTGCGACCTACTCGATGCTTCCGATGCCTCTGACTCAGGGAATGGCGAAGATCAAGGACGAGGAGATCGCGGCCATCGTAAATCGTCAGCCATTGGATGTCCTGGCCCACGTCCACCGTCACAAGGCGATTGCGACGAAAGTATTCGAGGCGATTACGGCGAGGTTGAAGTCTCTGCCGGCTGAGGAGCTTCTGAAGGTGGGTTTGGTCAAGGCTGATGACACTCAGGTCCGCGAGATCAAGGACGTGAAGCGAGCCTGGGCTCTGTTGTTTGAGCACATGACCGGCGAAGAGTTTGCTGCGTGCTGCGACATCGTCATTGGCAGGATCGAGGCTACGCTGATTCCGAAGATGATTGCGGCAGATCCGAAGCTCACCAAGAAGGCTGCGAAGGAGATGGTGAACGACATAATCGCACCTGTGGTCACGATGGCACCGAGAGCGGGAAGATTGATGGAGGCTGAATGACGAACCTCGCGCTCGTATGCCAAGCTGCGCTATCGGAAATCCAGCAGTTGAACAAGGCACTCGCGTTGAAGATGGACGCGCTTCCGTCTGGACTGTCAGCCGGTCAAAGCATCGCGCTTGAGAAGCGATTAACCGAAGCTGAACACCGCGCCACCACCGCAGAGGCGAAGCTGGAGAAGTGTGTTGAGGCGTTGAAACACTACACGACATCCGACCCCCACATCGACATCGCAATCGAAACCCTCGAACAAATCGGAGTTTCCCCGCAGTAAACCACAAACCTAGAAAGGACATCCGCAGAATGAGCAAGCAGATCGAACTGAAAGGCGTCGAGAGTAAGTCGATTCCAGAACTGGATCGCCTCGTCGATGATTACGAGGAGGCGCGCGACGAGCGTATGGAGGCCACCAAGAGAGAGGTGCCTGCCAAACAAAAGCTCCTGGACGCGATGCACAAGCACGAGGTCACGAAGTACCGCACCGCGGACGATAAAATCGCCGAGATCATCCCGGAGGACGAGACCGTCAAGGTCAAAGCCTACAAGGAGCCGTCCGAGAAGAAGACGAAGAAGGACCAGGACTGATCGAAAGGGGTGGCCGACGACCCGATTAAGAAGGCCGGCCACCCCTGCATCTTTCGATTCCTCCACCTGTTGAGCACATGACCAATATCGCCGCACGTAGAGATACGCAAGAGGTTTTCCTTTACACCAGATGGACGGGGAGTAACCTCTAACCATTGCAGGTCGTTGCAGAGCGACCCTATTGACAAAAAGATAGTCGTGACCCAACAGTCTAACCAGAGCGTTCTGTTCGGCGCGTCAGATGCGTCCGGCGACGAACTTCAGCCCTTCCAGGGCCAACTATCGTCGTCGTCCGGGTCTGCCGCGCTGGCGCGTCGAACAGAGGTTTCACACAAGGACTCCCCATGAGACTGTCCGATTTCCTTCAAAACGTAGGGCATCCCGTCGCTTACTATGCCGGACTCGCCAGGGTGATTGGGGTTAAGGAATGCGTATTCGTCTGTCAACTCGCTTACTGGACCGACAAGCAGCAGGATCAGGATGGATGGATATTCAAACACCATGATGACTTCACCAAGGAGACGGGGCTTTCATACGAAGAGCAGAAGACCGCCCGCAGGAATCTTAAACAGCTTGGAATCCTGAGAGAGAAGGTCAATAGGTTGAAGCACGAGACGGCTTACATGCTTGATTGTGAAATACTTAACTCGGTTTGGGATGGTCATTTCCAACCCGAAGTGGCAAATGCCACTTCCCGAAGTGGCAAAGTGCCTCTCCCGAAGGGTCAAAGCCTATCTCCCGAGGTGGCATTTGCCACTTCGTCTAATGGTACAGAGAGTACAACAGAGAGTACACCAAAGAATACACAGCCGTTTTTGGCTTTGGAGAAGATATTCCCGCAGAATCTCGACACCGAAGAGTTCAAAGCAGTTTGGAGCGACTGGGAGGAAGATCGGAAGCAAAGGCGAAAACCTATTACCCGACGAGCAGCAGAGCTTCAACTTGCGAGCCTTTCCAAATGGGGTCCAGATAAGGCAATTGCGGCGATAAAACTTTCGATTGAAAAAGGCTGGCAGGGTTTATTTGAGCCGACTACCAATGCGACAGCAGGAAGAGAGAATGGGAATGTGCCGTTGTGGCGGCGTGTAGAATTTCTCAAAGAGGAAATCGGCGAGCTTGAGAGCAAGATTGACGGGGAAGACAAGAGCAGGTTCAAGGCGGAGTTGGAGCGGTTGAAAGGTTTGAAGCGGAGGTATAACGAGTTGAGGTCACAGATCAACAGTCCGAAGGCGTGAATCCTATTTTCACAGTTCATGCAGCCGCTCGATTTACGGAGCGCTTTCCGTCGTTGAATTTGATGGAGGAGTGGAGGAATGCTCTTAGGAGCCCTGGACGATGCGGGAAGAAGACTATTGCGCGGATACGAAGGATGTGTCCGGGGCACAGGGAAGTTACGGGCAGATCATTCAAGGGGTTTTATTATCGCGTCAGCAAGAATAGGGTTGTGTTTGTCGTGACGCCGCCGACTACGATCATCACCGTGTTTGAGCTTCCGAAGGCGTGAGATATGAAAGGGCACACCAACAATCCAAACGGAAGAGCACCTGTCGATATTCGCGGCCAAAAATACAATCGCCTTACAGCGATAAAGTACATTCCAGGTTCACGTTGGCTTTGTTTATGCGATTGCGGAAAAAGCACGGTAGTGGCAACTGGAAACCTAACGAACGGGCACGTTAAGTCCTGTGGCTGTCTGAGAGCTGAGATAGTGATTACATGTTCACTCGTTCATGGGCACGCTAAAGGAGGTAGGCCAACCCCAACATGGCACACATGGAAATCTATGTTGAGGCGATGCAACGACCCAAGCAGGCCGGATTATTACCTATACGGAGCGCGTGGCATATCCGTTTGCGCCAGGTGGTGTGACTTCAGAAACTTTCTCAAGGACATGGGGGAAAAACCAAAAGGGCTGAGCATAGGCAGAAAGGATAACAACTTAGGATATTCTCCTGAGAATTGTAGATGGGAGGATGCGATTACGCAGGGCAGCAACAAGAGGAACAATCACCTAGTAACAGTTCGCGGAGAGACAAAAACGGTGTCGCAGTGGGCGCGATTGCTTGGGGTGAATCCAGATATTGTATTCGCGCGGATTCGACGTGGATGGCCAGAAGTGAAAGCGGTTACTAAACCACTGACAAGGATTGTTTGAATCCAGACTTTCACAATCGAAAGCGTATCCGCCAGCAAAGCAGCGATGATCTTCATAAGCTGCCCCCGCACTCGCAAGAATCGGAGCAAGCCGTCCTTGGTTGCTGCCTCCTATCGCCGAATGCGTGCGTTGCCGAGGTCATCGAGAAACTTCCCGAGGCTGCCTTTTTTGACCTACGGCATCAGAGTATCATGGCGGCGATGGAGGAGATGTTCTCGAAACAGGAGCCGATTGACGTTGTCACCCTTCAGCAGCGGTTGAGGGACAAGGGGCAGCTTGAAGGCATTGGAGGAATCGCCTACCTCGCCTCACTTCAGGACGCGACGCCCTCTGCGGCGAACGTTTCCTACTACATTGAGATCCTTCGCGAGAAGTATGCGATGCGCAGGCTGGTGCAGTCGTGTACGGAGATCGTGGGTGACGTGTATGAGAACGGTGCTGCGGTGCCGGAGCTTCTGGATCGAGCCCAGGTCTCCGTGCTGAAGGTTGGACAGATAATGAGCGGACAGACAGAGGTGGACTCGAAGCAGCTTGTTCTGGATGCAATGGGGGACATCGAGATCAGTGTTCAGCGAGGAGGACAGATTGTCGGCGTGTCCACGGGGTTCACTGATCTGGACAGGATGACCGGTGGATTCAACCCCGGGGAGATGATCGTCATTGCGGCGAGACCAAGTATGGGGAAGACATCGTTGGCGTTGAATATCGCCGATCACGTTGCAGTGACGCTGAAGCTTCCTGTTGGCGTGTTCAGCCTGGAAATGACTGCGAGGTCGCTGATGCAGCGGATGATCTGCTCCAGGGCTCGCGTGAACTTGAGGAATATCAGGGAGGGCTTTCTGGCCGAAAGAGACCTTCCGAGGCTGGCTGCGGCTTCTGGACAACTGGCGTCGGCACCGCTGTTCATCGACGAGACGTGCGGCTTGTCGATACTTCAGTTGCGCGCGAAGGCGATGCGGATTTACCAGAAGCACGGGATAAAGCTCTTCGTGATCGACTACCTTCAACTGTTAAATTCGACGAACAAGAAGGTCAAAGATCGACAACAGGAGGTGGCGGACATATCGGCCGGGGTGAAGATGCTTGCGAAGGAATTGAAGGTGCCGGTGATTGTTCTCAGCCAGTTGAACAGGGACATGGAGAGGGACAGAAAAAAGAAGCCGAAGCTTTCGGATTTGAGAGAGTCAGGAGCCATTGAGCAGGACGCGGACACGGTTGGACTGCTATACAAGCCGTCCAGTGGTGATGATGAAGAGAACGGCCACGAGGAACAGGATGCCGCAGCGATGGGGCTGTTCATCGCAAAGCAACGGTCAGGTCCAACCGGGACTGTCGCGTTGACGTTCCTTCGTTCATACACTCGATTCGAGAGCGCAGCCAAGGTCTGTGCTGACGATGTGCCGGAGGACGAGCTTCCAAGCCATACGGCAAGGAGCTGGCAGGATAGGGATTGAATGAGATTTCTTTCACTATTCAGTGGCATTGAAGCTGCATCTCAGGCATGGCTCCCGCTTGGTTGGAAATGTGTAGGCGTCGCGGAGATTGAAAAGTTTCCGTGTGCCGTGCTGAAGCATCGCCATCCAGACGTGCCGAATTTGGGTGACGTGACGAAGATCACAAGGGAGCAAATTGAAGCACTTGGAAACATCGACGTGGCTGTCGGTGGTTTCCCATGCCAAGACCTATCAGTGGCCGGACAAAGGAAAGGACTCAAACATGCAGATGGAACTAATACCAGAAGCGGATTGTTTTTCGATGCCTGCCGCATCGCCGAATGGTCACAAGCAAGATGGACCGTCGTCGAGAATGTCCCCGGTCTTTTCTCATCGAATGAAGGGCGGGATTTTGCTACAGTGGTTGGAGAGTTGGCTGGGGCCGAATTTAACGTTCTAGGAGACGGCTGGAGAACTTCCGGTGTGGCGCTTGGGGAAAGAGGATTCGTCGAATGGTTCGTTCTGGATGCACAGTACTTCGGCTTGGCTCAAAGACGCCAGCGTGTGTTCATTGTCAGAGATTCTGGAGGACAGTGGCAGCATCGACCGCCGTTTTTACCTCTCGCCGAAAGCATGTCAGGGCATCCTCCGCCGCGCCGAGAAACGGGGGAAAGAATTGCCCCCAGCCTTGCGGCTCGCACTAAAGGCGGTGGCGGACTCGGCACAGATGCCGAATGCGACGGAGCCGTAATCCCCATCCAGGAAATCGGAAAGCGTCAGAACGGAAACCCAATGAACGGCGTGGGTCATGGCAATCCAGGCGACCCGATGTTCACGCTTCAGAGCACAGCCGAGCACGGTGTCGCCATTGGAATCGACGGCGGTGAAGTCGGCTATGCCCTGAGATCGAATCCTTCCCACAGCGGAGACAAAGGTGATGGCGGCGTGAACACCACCTTGATCGCCTCAACCCTACGGGCAGCTTCCTCGACCGAGAAAGGCCATTCAGCGAGAGCAGGCGACAAGGATGAGAATTTGGTTGTTCATTCGTTGCGAGCCGATGGGTTCGACGCATCGGAGGATGGCACCGGTAGGGGAACACCGTTGATCCAAGAAATCGTCAGCCAAGCCATGTCATCCAAGCGGTCGAAAGGATCATCCGGGCCGGCTGGTGACGAGGTGGCGAACATGATCGCTACACCGACGATGGCTGTGCGGCGACTTACGCCAAAGGAATGCGAAAGGCTCCAAGGATTTCCCGACGACTACACGCTCGTCGAGTTCCGAGGAAAACCCGCTTGTGACGGCGTGCGATACAAGGCCTTGGGAAACAGTTTTGCTGTACCAGTCGTCGCCTGGATTGGAAATCGGATTCAAATGCTCGAAGAACTCGTTCCACTATGACACACCAACCACACCAAAACGGCGACACCCTCATAGACCTGGAGCAACGTCTCACCGGAGCATGGGAGCGAGTCAGGAAGGCGAGAGAAGCCGAAGCGAAAGCAATGATTGCGATTCGACCACTGGAAGATGAACTCGTAAGTGCCGAGGCCGAGCTTCTGAACATCAAGACGCGCATCAATATCCTCAAGGAGCGGCTCTAATCCCACATTGACAACTCCGTCCTTTCGGCTACAAGTTACCGCCATCGAAATGACAAACTCAGATTCCAGGGTTGAACCTTACGTGAACTTCGTTCGTCGCATCGCCTCCCAGATGATTCGATTCCCGGGAAAACTGGCCATCGAGGGAAGGATCGCCGACGACACCGTAGTCGTTGAGATCAGTGGGCGTCACGAGAAAGAGGATCACCCAAAGCTGGTAGGAGCGGCCGGCAAGAACATCCTGGCGTTGACGAGGCTTCTGGCTGCTTACGGCCGGCAGGCTCGTATGAGGACCGTGCTGGAGCTTATGGAGCCGCCCGGGATCCCGGTAAAGGGTCCACTGCTCGACGAGGATGAGCAGTGGGATCGGAAGGAGCGGAACACGGAGCTTGTGCTGTTGTTGACCAACGTGTGCTGCGAGATACTCCCGTTCCAGTTCAGCGTGGATGCCGCGTCATCGAATGGTTGCACTTATCTGCGCCTGAGAACCACGGAACGAATGGAACCGGAAGTCTATAACAGCTTGTGCGTTCTCTTCCAGGCTATCGGGAGGTCGAAAGGAAGGAGACGTGTTGTCATAGATACCATCCCGCAGCCGAACGAAGCCTTGACACGATCATAAACCGGAAGGATAGTCCGCAGCAGAAAATTAGAACCGACAAACAGATGAGCTTATTCCTACCAAAATCGGTGCTGAATCAGCACCTCGTTGTTCTCGGGAAAACCGGCGCCGGGAAATCCTCCGCGCTTCGATACATCGTTGAACATCTCCTCGACCAGGGCAAGCGGGTCTGCATCCTTGATCCGAAAGGCGATTGGTGGGGCTTGAAGGCTTCCGAGGATGGTAAGCGTGCTGGGTATCCGGTGATTGCATTCGGGGATTTCAAGGAACCAAAGGCATCTGACGTTCCGATCAATCAGTACTCCGGAGCGCACATTGCGGAACTCATCGCCACCGGAAACCGTCCCTGCATCATCGGATTTCGAGGCTGGATGACCGCGCACATGGTTCAGTTCTGGATCAACTTCGCTTCCGGAATTTTCAACGCGAACTCGGGGGAGCTATTCCTCGTGGGCGACGAGTTTCACAACTTCGCCCCGAAGGGGAGGATCATGGACCCGCAGGCCGGGAAGTGCCTTCACTGGTCGAATCGACTGTTGTCAGAGGGCCGAGGGCTCGGCATTGTGTGCCTCCTCGCCTCCCAGAGGCCGCAGAAGGTTCACAACGACACATTGACGAGTTGTGAGACGCTGGTGGCAATGCGTGTAATCCATGCTGCGGACAGGAATGCTGTCGAGGAATGGATCGACGGCTGCGGTGACAAGGAGCACGGCAAGGAAGTCCTCAACTCCCTGGCGAACATGGCGCGCGGCGAGGCTCACGTCTGGTCGCCAGAGGCCGGATTTGGACCAAAGCGCGTGTCATTCCCGATGTTCAAAACGTTCGACTCATTCGCTCCACCCCAGATGCAAAAGCGTGTCAGCACCGCGAGTTGGGCCGACGTTGACCTCTCCGTGGTGAAGGAGAAGCTGGCCAGTGTCATCGAGGAGGCGAAAGCCAACGACCCCGAGGAGCTGAAGAAGCGGATTCGTCAACTTGAAGCTGAGGTGAAAAAAAGCACCAAAGTAGAAACGCAAGAGGTGATTCGCGAAGTCGTTCCTCAATGGGTTGCTGAGGCATTCGACGGTATTCGCTCCAAGGTTAGAGAGCAACTCACCGGAGTTGGGAACGCGATTGACGAGGCCACGAACCATTTCCGTTACAAGCTCAAGAATTTGTCTCCCCGCGAATCAAAGGGGACAAAAATCGGCGGCGGGAAGACCTCGGCAGAGCGGCCTTTGACCGCCCGAACTCCCGCCGCCCGCGATAACAACCACAGCCTCGATAAGTGCCAGACCGCAATCCTGGGGGTGCTGAAGCAATTCTCTGAAGGCTGTGAGATCGGAAAGCTGGCACTCCTGAGCGGCTACAAGGTCTCTGGCGGTTTCCGAAACGCTCTCTCAGCCTTACGCACTTCCGGTCTCATGGAGGGTGATAACATCGGCACGATGAGAGCAACGGATCAAGGAATGAAAGCCGCCGATGGTCTCCCAGACCTTCCCACGGGCGAAGCGTTGCGCGAATACTGGCTCTCAAACCGGAACTTCGGTGCCTGCGAAAAGGCTGTGCTGCGAGTGCTCATTGACAGTTATCCTGCTGGGGCAGTCATCGAAACACTCGCTGAGTCGGCTGGTTACGAAGTCAGCGGTGGATTCCGGAACGCCTTATCCGCGCTGAGAACCGCAGGCGTCATTGTTGGAAGAAACACCGAGGCGATGAAGGCAAGCCCTGACCTCTTCAACGAATGAGCCCACTCCCACCACCCGTATTCCTGAACTGGCTTCGCGAGAAGTGGAACTTTCTCTCCGAGGCTGAGAGGGATGTCGTGAGGATGATCCTCGCGTGGTTCGTAATTCTCGGGATCGTTGGATTTCTGATTTGGAGGAATTGTAGCCGATGAAACACTTCAACAATCTCACACCGGCTGAGGCTGAAAGGTTGGCACTCCTTGCTGAGGAATGTGGAGAAGCCATCCAAGTTGTTGGTAAAATTCTACGGCACGGTTACGACTCGATTAACCCAACGATTGACCCAGAGCGAGCACCGACGAATCGCTCGATGCTTGAAAAAGAGCTTGGCGACATTGCACTCGCGCAACAACTCCTGTGTGATTCGCGGGACTTGAATCTGAATGAAATTTCGGCGCATTTTCTGGTGAAAAGAAAAAAGGTTGGTCGCTACCTGCATCATCAGGAGGAACAGTGATGCTTCTATCCGTTGACCCAGGACAGTCAGGCGCGTTGGCAATCTGTGATCCCACGGCCGGTCGCGTCGATGTCTATGCGATGCCGGATACGAGCATGGACGCAGTGAACGTGATTCGTAAGTACTCCGATCCTGCGAGGTTCCCTGTCAGGACAGCCTACGTCGAGGAACTGGTCAAACACATGGGCGTCGGGATTCCCGCCTCTACAATGGCCGTGTACGCTTCCAACTGGGGTGTCATCGTCGGAGCACTGATGGCTTTCGGCTGGAAGATCGTTCGCGTCAGGCCGCAAGAATGGCAGCGGGCTCTCGGACTCGGTATCACCGGCCGTCAGAAGTCTCAGATCACTCAGGGTATGTCACCGAACGAGGTCAAGGCCGAGAAGAAGCGCGTGAGACTCCTGAACGGTCAGCTCAAAAGGGATTGGAAATCGAAGTTGCGAGGTAGAGCGCAGGAGCTTTATCCGAACATCACCGTGACTCTCGGCAACGCGGATGCACTGCTTATTTTGAGTTACGCAATCCAAAAAGAGAAAGGAAACGCAGCATGAGCAAGACAGTCGTGATACATCACTCAGCCGATTGGGACGGTCTGTTCTGCCGAGAAATCGCACGCAGGTTTCTTCCGGGTGCCGAACTCATCGGCTGGGACTTTGGACAGCCGCCGATTGCCGTGGACTGTGAAACGCTCTACGTCATGGACCTCCCGCTCGACGCCCCATTCGGTTTCAACATAAACGATTTGGTCCTGAAGAGGGATGACAAACTCAACGGCTATCGGCTGAATGGGACGACTGCAAACAATCTCATCTGGCTCGACCATCACATCTCGGCCATCGCGTCGCATCCGTACGACATCGCGGGCTATCGCATCGACGGCGTGGCGGCTTGTCGGCTGGCGTGGCAGTGGTTCACCGTAATCGCGACTCACGAAGGCTACGAATGCGTGCTGCGCCCCTCCAAGGAAGACTTCCTGAAGCGGCATGTCATCGAACCTCTTGCAGTCCTACTCGCCGGGGAATACGACATCTGGGATCATCGCGGAGATGGCGACTTGGAGTTTCAGTTCGGGCTGGACTCTCAAACATATATCAAGTGGGAAGACTTGTTCGATATGCGGGATATGTCCGCTTCTGGTGGGTGGCCAATCGGCGTGAACTACGCGCACGAGATCATAAATGAAGGCGCAGCAGCAATGCGCTGCTACGCCAAGCGTGATGCCGACATTATCCGCGAGCGAAGCTTCCTCACCGAATGGGAAGGACTGAAATTCCTCTGCCTCAATACCGCGCGCTGCAACTCGAACACGTTCGCGGCTCGTGACGTTCCCGAGACTGGTCACGACGCCTTGCTCGGTTTCTTTTTCAACGGCAAGGGATGGACCGTGTCGCTCTACCACGCGAACCACCGGAAGGACATCGACCTCTCACAGATCGCGGTCCGATATGGGGGTGGGGGGCACCGAGGCGCAGCGGGATTTCGCGTAGCTTTTCCACCTTTTATGCAAAAGTGATTGACGTGCATGTGGTATATGCCACAGGCTCACCGCATGGACGACGCCAAAATACTCATAGAATTGAAAGGGTCTCGCTTTGGTGAGCGCACGGTTCTTGGGCCGATAACCAGACGTGGAAGATCACTTCGTTACGTGCTGTGCGTCTGTGACAGCGGACATCAGGCTTACGTCAGGCTGTCTCACTTAAAGCTTGGTTCTGGAGGAAAGTGTAAGACGTGCCATTGCAAAAGAATCGCCACACGCCACGGCGAAGCAGGACCAGACATTACCAAGTCGAGTGCTCTCTACAGGAAATGGGTTAATATGATTTGCCGAGTCAACAACGACCCTTCGTATATCAGAAGGGGCATTGGCGTCTGTAGTCGATGGAGGGTCTTTGAGAATTTCAAGTCCGACATGGGTGAACCGCCTGATCCGAGAATGCAGATTGATCGCAAAGACGGGCACAAAGGCTACAGTCCATCGAATTGCAGATGGGTGACTCGGGCGCAGAACAACCGAAACAGGACGAATCTAAGATTTATTTCCTTTGGTGGAAAGACGATGTGCGTGGCCGACTGGGAGAAGTATTTGAACCTGCCGCCAGACAAGCTTAGGAAGAAGCTGAGGTTTAGGCGACCTTTAGCCACAATCATGCGGGAATGTGGATTCTTCCCGTGAACCTCGCCACCGCACAACGAATGGCCGATGCCTTGGTCGCGGAGATCACTCCTTTCGTCGAGAAATGCGCCATCGCAGGTAGCATTCGTAGGAAGAAGCCGGATGGGATCAAAGACATCGAGTTGCTCGCGATTGCCAAGTGGCAACCCGTCAAGGCTGGGCTCTTCGCCGAGGACGTGAGCAAGGAGAATCTCCTCTACAAGTGGGCCATGTCCCAAGGAACGATCAGGTGGATCAAAACCGGCACGAGTGAAATCATCCCATGGGACATCAAAGAGGACGGGAAGTACTGGCGAGGGATATTTCCCAACGACACGAAGCTCGACCTGTTTCTCACGAAGCCGGAGTCCTGGTCGATCCAAATGCTAATCCGAACGGGACCGGCCGACTGGTCAAATCAATTTGTGACCTCGAAAAGAGTTAAGACCCATTCCGGCCGTTACGGTACGCTTCCGATTGGAATGCGAGTGGCCGGGGGAAGGCTCTGGAAAGGCGATACCGCCCTCGACACCCCTGACGAGGAAACAGTGTTCAAACTCGTCGGCAGGGAATATCTTCCGCCTGAGAAAAGGGTATGAACCCTGTTCCAGTCCATTCATTCCCCCACGACTGCTTCCCAGCGAAATCAAGGATGCAGGTTGCTCACGGTGTCGAAAGGATGATCGGTGGCGTCTTCAACGAAATCTTTGATCGCATGGCCGCGGATGGTATCGAGGTCGATGCGGCGACGAAGTCTCTGCAACAATTCCTGAAGGACGAAGACATCGACGTTGGGGAGACGCTTAGGCTGAGACTGAGGTTCTGGAGATACACCCGCCACATCTACCGTTGCACGCTCCTAGAGAGGAATTGACAAGTGGCCGGGCTTCACACATCTTCCGCCAATGGCAAAGCACTGGGTACAAAAGGCGTTTTCGAGGCACCCCGGGTCGTTGAGAAAGAGTCTCGGAGTCAAGAAGGGTCAGAAGATTCCAGCCGCAAAGCTCGCTACAGCAGCAAACAAGCCCGGGAA
>Ga0307471_100000234_pt1 | contig 27922 bp, 25 predicted proteins | sample atmos_gasesAM3C__2_FD_204566 | JGI IMG/M metagenome (GOLD analysis project Ga0307471, IMG submission 204566) | Hardwood forest soil microbial communities from Morgan-Monroe State Forest, Indiana, United States - atmos_gasesAM3C_515 | ecosystem: Environmental > Terrestrial > Soil > Temperate...
GCAGGAATTGGAAACCGTCTCGCACGCCATGGATGCCATCGAGGGTTTTCCTGAGAAGCTTAAGGTGGTGGTGCAGCACCTGCTCATCAGCCATCATGGCCAGTATGAATTCGGCTCGCCCAAATTGCCTATGATCCGCGAGGCTCTCGCGTTTCACTATATGGACGACCTGGATTCCAAGATGGCGGCGGTGCGCGCGGCGCTGGCCGTAGAGTCCGGTGAAGATGAATGGTCGGCGTTCAGCGGGGCCCTGGGCAGAAAATTTCTCCGGCTGGATGCTTATCTGAAGGAAACGCCACCGAAGGAAGAAATACATTAACTCCGAGAACACAACGTATTCGATGCGCGCAAGAGAGCTCCTGAACAAACGAAGTTCGGCAGGGGAAGCGACGAATTTCGCCGTTATTCCGGCCGAGTATAAGGTACGCGACCTGACCATTTGCCCTGCTACGATCCTGGCCCCGATGGCGGGTGTCACCGATACGCTGTTTCGCCGCGTGATTCGCGGCCTGGGTGGTTGCGGACTGCTGATGACGGAGTTCACCAGTTCGGAAGGGATCACGCGCAGCGCGAAGAAAGCCGAGCGTTACCTCCATTTTGAAGAAGATGAACACCCCGTTGCGGCGCAGCTATTTGGCGCGAGCCCGCAGGTGATGGCCGATGCTGCGCGGATGGTGGAAGACCTGGGCTACGACGCCGTGGACATCAACCTCGGCTGCCCGGCGAAAAAAGTAGTCAAGTGTGGCGGATCCGGGCTATTGCGAGAATTGCCCTTGCTCGAACGGATCTTTCGCGCTGTACGTGCAGCCGTTAAAATTCCACTGACCATCAAGTTGCGAGCCGGTTGGGACGAGAATTCCATTGTGGCTGTTGAGGTCGTGAAGATGGCGGAGCAGGTCGGCATCGAAGCCGCCGCGATCCACCCGCGCACGCGCTTGCAGGGATACGCCGGAAAGGCGGATTGGGGCATTATCGCTGCGGTGAAAGAGGAAGTGAAGATCCCCGTGATCGGCAATGGCGACGTACAGTGCCCCGAGGATGCCGCGCGGATGATTTCGGAGACTGGCTGCGACGCGGTGATGATCGGCCGCGCCGCCGCCACCAATCCCTGGATTTTCCGCCAGATGTTGCAGTACCGCGAGACCGGGCGGTATGACGTGCCGAGTGAGGAGGATCGGCATAGTTTACTTTCTGGCTACTATCGACAAATAATAAGCGCCAATCTCCCGGACGGCATGGGCAAGATGAAGCAGTTCGCATGCTGGTTTACGCATGGTGTGGGGAACGGCAGCGAATTGCGAAAGATCGTGCATCAGGCGCGCACGTCCGCGGAAGTGGTCGAGAACGTGGAGCGCTTTTTCGAGCGAAAAGCGGCCGTTGGGGAGAGTCCAGCCCATGAGCTAGCCCAGCGAGAGGATCGCGAAACAGCGAAACGAGCATAGGATATCCGTTCGTTTACCATTGCGGGCGCGGACGTGACACTCGCGGCCTTGCCTTCGAAAAAAAACTTCCAGCGAGAATTTGTGCAGGAGCGGGGCGGCGTTTCGCACGCGCTTCGACCTGGCCATCGGCTCGGATCTGGAAATCAGGATTCCGCTGCAAGGTTACCCGTCACGGCGCTGGAAAATGACTTCGAAACGCAGGGACGCGTTGTGCATGTGGAGCGAATCGCTCAGCGACGGCGAGAAAGTCGTCGGAGTGCAGTTTGTCGGCCGGAGGTTCCAGCGGGTGTTCCGTTCGGAATCTGCTGCCTGAAGCTCTGGGGTTTGTCCCGGCGACAGTGAAACGATAAGGAGCGGCGATTCGTGCCGGATAAGATGCAAAGCGATCGCCCGTTCACCTCGAACGTGAGGAGAGGCTGAGGCCGGCGCTTCTTCCGCAAGCTAGTTAATTACTTTCCGGAGAATTTTCCGAAAGAAGCTGTTGGTAAGCGTCACGCCGCGTCATGCCGCGTTCCTTGGCGGCGAGCTTGAGAGCCTCCTTGCGATCCAGTTTGGCCTGATGAATCAATTCATCGACGCGGGCGGCGAGTGATTGCGTTGTGTCGACATGGCTGCCAGGCGCCATCTGCTCCGGCGGCCCAATCAGCAGCGTGATTTCCCCTTTTGCGGGACGCGCCTCCAGCGATTCAGCCAGTTCGGAAAGGCGGCCCCTGCGGAATTCCTCGTGGAGTTTGGTTACTTCCCGCGCGAGGCACGCGTGGCGATCACCAAGGGCAGCGAGGGCATCCGCCACGGTGTCCGCAATCCGGTGCGGGGCTTCATAAAAGATAAGCGTGCGCTGTTCGATGCGCAGGTGTTCAAGGGCTCGGCGGCGCTCACCGCTGCGCGCGGGCAAGAAGCCAAGAAACAAGAACTCTTCGTTGGGGAGTCCCGAGGCCGAAAGGGCCGTCAGCAGCGCCGAAGGCCCGGGAATGGGGATGATGTGAATATGGTGGCGGATAGCCAGGGTAACGAGCCGGTGGCCGGGATCGGAAACCAGGGGCATGCCCGCGTCGCTGACAAGAGCGATTGCGGCTCCATTTTCCATGGCCAGCACCAGTTCCGGGGCGCGCGTCAGTTCGTTGTGCTCGTGGTAGCTGACCAGGGGCTTACGAATCTCGAAGTGATTCAGAAGCTTCAGTGTGTGGCGGGTATCCTCGCACGCGATCTGGTCGACTTCTTTCAAAATACGCAAAGCGCGCAAGGTAATGTCTTCCAGGTTGCCGATGGGAGTAGCGACAAGGTAGAGGCGCCCTCGTGGTTCCAGGTTATCCGATCGAGACGGTGTGAACTCGTTCATGAAGTGCTCTGGAGAAGAGTCTAGCACGCGGCGCGGAGCCTTTCGCGGTGCATGCTATAATTAGAAATTTGGAGTCCCTTCAGGAGGAGCTGCTGTGCCGCTGTACGAATACCAATGCGTGAAATGCCATCGCCGCACCGAAAAGATCGAGAGTGTCGCCGGTCCGCACATTAGAAAGTGCCCTCACTGCGGTGGCAAGCTGGAGCGCCTGGTTACCGCGCCGGCCATCCAGTTTAAAGGCTCAGGCTGGTACGTCACCGATTACGCAGGGAAAAGCGGCTCAAAAGACTCGGCAGTGGACTCCGCCGGGGAAGCCAAAAGCGCAGAGAAGGGAACGTCGAACGAGGGTGCTTCGAAGGAATCGAAAGAGACGAAAGACACGAAAGAGGCAAAAGAGAAGAAGTCCTCGAAAAAGAAAGAGTAGCGCGCACTCCAATCCCTCACAGTTTTAGGGTTTTTAAGTAGGCGCGAAACGGCTCGCCGAACTCTTCGTTGAGCAGCGCCAGTTCCACCGTGGCCTTCAGGAAACCAAGTTTGTCTCCGGCGTCGTAGGACACTCCTTCATAGATGTAGGCCCACAGCCCCTGCTCTTTCGCGAGGATGCGCAAAGCATCCGTGAGCTGAATCTCATTTCCGGCACCAGGCGCAGTCCTTTCCAGACAATCGAAGATTGCGGGCGGCAGAACGTAACGGCCTGTAATGGCGAGGTTCGAGGGAGCCAGTTCCGGCTTAGGCTTTTCGATCAAGTCGCGGATGCGCAGCAAGCGCTCGCCAAAAGGAGGTTGCGGCGCAGGCTCGCCCGCGACGATCCCATAGAGATGGGTTTTGTCGCGAGGCACTTCTTCCACCGCAATCGCCCCGGTGCCTGTGGCCTCGTACACATCGATTAGTTGCTTCGTAGCGGGATTCTTGCCAGGAATGAGCACGTCGCCGAGAAGCACCGCGAAGGGTTCATCGCCGACAAGATCTTTGGCGACGAGCACGGCGTGACCCAGGCCCAGTGGCTCCTTCTGCCGCGTATAACTGACCTGCACCATGTTGCTGATGCGGCGCACCATCTCGGCCTGTTCCATCTTGCCGCGATCCTCCAAAAAACGCTCGAGGACCGGCGCATTGTCGAAATGATCTTCAATGGAGTTCTTGCCTTTGCCCGTGACGATGATGATGTGCTCGATCCCGGAAGCCACGCACTCCTCGGCGACATACTGAATTTGCGGCTTGTCGACTACCGTCAGCATTTCTTTCGGCTGGGCTTTCGTCGCGGGGAGGAACCGCGTTCCCAGGCCGGCTGCCGGCAGAACAGCCTTGCGAACTTTGCGATGGACGGGAGAATTTTGGGCAGGGATGCGTGAATCTTGCGTCATAAGTGGCTGTTGGTTCAGCGGGCTATGCTCGATTTTGACACCATCAGCACACTATCGGGCGCGCGGGAGCTTTGTCAATGCACTGATGGAAAAGGGTTCCTTCCTCACGTGGGCATCTTGAAGAAGAAGTACAGCCCAAAGAAAAAGAAAATCAGGTCTGGCGACCACGCCGCCAGCATGGGGGGTAATTGCCCGATCCCGCCCATGGCTTCCAGCAAAGCCGACACGGCCCAATAGGCAATGCCTATACCGATGCCCATAGCAACGCCGCCCACGGCGCCGCGGCTGCCTACCAGGACGGCAAATGGAATCGCGAGCAGCATACTGATCGGCGCAATCAGTGGATACGCCAGTTTTTTGTGCCACTGCACCGTCAGGGATGAAACATCGAACCCCGCCCGGCGCAAACCGTCAATATAGTGGCGCAGATCTCGCAAATTCATCTGAAACGCCTGGATTACCTGGCGGTCGAAATAAGTGGGAGGTTCCACGAGCTCGGGAAGGCTGGTGACGGTAAAGGGGTGATAGCTGGTCACCTGCCCATCGGCAAAATCCCGCACCCAGCCGGACTCGAGCGCCCAGGTCTGTTCGGAGTCGAGCCAGCGCGCGCGTGTGGCAAAGACCCTGCGGCGCATCTGAAAAGTGGCGGGATCCAGTTCGAGCACGCTCAAGCCGCCGAGAAGATTTTGTTTTGGCTCGAAGAGGTCGTAATTGTAGACCTTGCCGTTTTCGCCAAAGATCCAGCGCTGCGGCCGCGTGTAGGTCTGGGGCGGACGGCCCTTGATCTGATTGCGCAAGGCATCCTGCCGTTGGTTGGCATAAGGCAGATAGGTTTCATTCAGCAGGAGCAGCACGCCGGCCAACAGTCCGCCAACGATCAAGAGCGGTAGGGCAATGCGGTACAGGCTGATCCCGCTAGCTTTAAAAGCGACGATTTCGTTGTTCTTGCTGAGGATGCCAAAAGTCACCAGCACCGCCACTAGTCCACCTAGCGGCGCCAGTTGGTACATCAAATAGGGAATCAGGAAGCGGAAATAATTCACGACCACGAGAAACGCAACACGATGGCGTGCGATATCATCCAAGAGCTCGAAAAATGTGAACGTTTCAAACAGCAGGATGAACGTGCCCATGATCACCGCGAAGTAGTAGGAAAATCTACGCAACAGGTACAAGTCCACGATCGTCGGGACACTTGACGAAGAAGACTCGGCCGCTGCTCCGCGCGACCTGCCATTTTCCTGGCCGAGCACGGCGGCGCGCACCTTCGTTCTTTGGCGCCGCACGAGCCGCCACAATGCACCCAGCCGGCTCATGCTCAAACTCAAGGCAGATTCACCTCGATAGGTTTCCATGCGGGGCAGCAGGGCCAAGCCGGCCAGTGCGAGAATCACATTCGCCGACCACATGCCCACCGCCGGCGTGACCACGCCCTGCCTCGCCAGCCCCGCTCCCATAATGAAGAGAAGGTAGTAGCTGGCAATGATGAGCACAGACAGGAGCGTGCCAGCAGCCCGGCCGCCGCGGCGCGGCTGCGCGCCCAGGGGCACGGCGATGAGCGCGAAGACAAGGCAGGCGACGGGAAATGCAAAGCGTTGGTGCAACTCGACGCGCGTTTCCCGCCAACCTTTGCCATGGTCTTCCAGAAGCGACTTCACCGAACGCTCGGGATTGCTTAGCTCCCGCGTCTTGTTGTTCAGCATTCCGATGACTTCAATGGGCCAGTCACTGCTGCCAAAGTCGGTAACCGAATAGTGGTCGGGATCCGGACGCAGGAATTCGTGGGTGGAGCCGCCATTCAAATGCAGCTCTAACTTGCCCTGCCGCGGTTCAGCGATTACAATCGCACTTTCCGCAAGAGTAATGCGCGATCCGCTGTCCGCTCCGGCCTCGGCGAGGAACACTCCATTCCAGCGGGCGCCGCTGGCGGAGACGTCGTTGACGTACAAGACGAGGTGTGGAAATCGCTCGTCGAATACGCGAGGCTGCACCTGAAAGGAGATTTGCGACGTCAGCAAGTCGCCTTCCGTGTTTCGAAAGGTATGCAATGCCCGGGGAGCCAGCCAGGTCGTCATCAAAAGAGTGAGCCCAGCTCCCAGCAGCGCCAGAATGCCAACGGGCCAAAGGATGCGTTTGCGGCTGATGCCCAGAGCAGTGAGGGCGATGATTTCGCTGTCCATGGACATTCGGCCAAGCCCCAGAAGTACGCCGATGAGCACGGACATGGGGATGGTAAAGACCAAAACACTGGGCAAGATGCACAGGAAAAGTTGGGCAATCTGCGACCCCGAGCCCGAATGACGCACGAAGAGTTCCATCAAGCGGACCAGTTTGGGCACGAACAAAACGAAGGTGAAAATCAGCAGTCCGAGAAAGGCATGACGTACCACTTCACGGGCAATATAGCGGTCCAGGATGCGCATGGGGCGAAGGGTGAGTGTAACATGAGGGTGGGCCATTCCCGGGAGAGACACGACGCATGAATCGGATTCACCTGTCCGTCCTTTGGCACATGCACCAACCACAATATCGCGATCCCGAAGCCGGGTTATACGTGCTGCCCTGGACCCGGCTGCACGCCACGAAGGATTACTGGGGAATGGTCAAAATGCTTGAGGAGTTCCCCTCTTTCCATGCCACGTTTAACATGGTTCCCGCGCTCTGCCTGCAACTGGAGGAATACGCCAGCGGTACCTTTAACGAGCCGTGGTTCACACTGGCATTCAAGAAGGCCGAGGAACTGACGCGTGAGGACAAGGGAGAAATCCTGGCGCGGGCTTTCCAGGTGAATTACGAGCGGTTGCTGTCGCGATGGCCACGCTTCGTGGAACTCCACGATTGGTCCCGTCCAGCAGTGGGCGCGCAAGCTGTCATAACGTTTACACCGCGCGACTGGCGCGATCTGCAGATCTTGTCGCAACTAGCCTGGATGGATGAAGAGTGGCTTGCCAAAGACCCAGTCGTGAGCCGCCTCGCCAATCGTGGCAAGGATTTCACGGAGAAAGATAAAGCGGACTTAAAAGGGAAGCAACTCGAACTCATTGCCGCGGTCCTCCCGGCTTATCGGCAAGCGGCCTCGCGGGGTCAGGTGGAGATCAGCACGACGCCCTTTTACCACCCCATCCTGCCACTACTGTGCGATTCCGACATTGCCCGCGTGGCCAATCCGGGAACGCCTTTACCGCGGCGCGCGTTTCGCCGGCCGGAGGATGCGCGCGAGCAGCTACGTCGCGCGAAGGAATATCACGAACGCATTTTTGGCCTGAAACCGACGGGATTGTGGCCGTCGGAAGGATCGGTGTCGGACCAAACCCTGGCCATTGCGGCGGAGGAAGGCTTTCAGTGGTTCGGGACCGATGAGGCGGTGCTGGGGCGCACGCTGAACGTCGCATTCTTCCGAGACTCCTCGGGGATCCCCGCGAACGCGGACCGCATGTACCAGCCCTGGCGCGTGCAGATGGCCAATGCCGGCATTACCGGACTGTTCCGCGACCATCATCTCTCCGATCTCGTCGGCTTCGTCTATAGTCGCATGGATAGCAAGGCCGCTGCGGCCGACTTACATGGCCGCTTACGTCACATCGGCGAAACGGTCAAGTCGGGCAACCCGCTCACCGTCTGCCTGTTCCTCGATGGTGAAAACGCCTGGGAATACTACCCAGGAAACGGCCGGGAGTTTCTCCGCGAGTTTTACCGCCGCATCAGTGACGACCAGGATTTTCGCGCGCTCACGGCGAGTGAAACCGTCGCTGCCGCCGGAAACGTGCCCACCACAGGTGGGATATTTCCGGCATCCTGGATCAACGCGAATTTTGATGTGTGGATAGGGAATCAGGAAGACGTCACGGCCTGGGACCTGCTTTGGGATGCACGAGAAGCCTATGCCCGGGCGGTCGAAGCGCGGACCAAGGGCCGTGCCAACGCTGCTACGGACAGGGCATTGGCAGAAGCGCAAGAATCGCTACTAGCGGCGGAAGGCAGCGACTGGTGCTGGTGGTTTGGCCCGGAACACAGCACAGCCAACGACGCCGAATTTGACGCACTGTACCGCAAACATTTGACCGGCGTTTATCGCGCACTGGGTCAGGTCGCGCCAGAAGAACTGGCCAAGCCCATCAAGCGGATGCCGGAACGCGCCTACCAGCTTCCGCCCTCGACTCGGCTCAAAGTCAAGGTGGACGGCCGGGATACAAGTTACTTCGAGTGGCTTGGCGCGGGCGTCTTCTCTCCGGAACGGCGTGGCGGGGCTATGCATGGCCGCACCTACCACCTTCGTGAGCTTCGCTATGGTTTTGAAGAAGAGCGGTTCGTGGTGCGCGTGGACTGCTTTCCCGATGCACTGGCTGAGCTGGAAGACCCGCAATTCCGAATCATCCTGGGGGCCGCGACGGAGGTCGCCATCGTGGTCAACCTGGAACGCGGCCGGATGAAGGAATTCGCGATCGAAAAAGGAAGCGTGTGCTTGTTGAATCCCGCAAAGGTCGCCGAGGTGGCTTTCGACCGCACACTGGAATTGGCGGTGCACAAGGATGCTCTCGATCTTCAGGGCCTGACCAAGTTTCCGGTGGGCGTTGCCTTGTGGCATGGCGGCTTGCCGATCGATGTCCTTCCCGCCGAAGGCTTTCTCGACGTGCTCCTGGGCGAAGAGAATTCTGCCTGGGCCTACGAACCCGCCGAACAAAAACCTCCCTCGGCCGAGGCCAAGCCGCAGTAACTCGGGTCGCTCCGGCCGGGCCTCCGGACGGCTATTCTTTGGGCAACTAGGGCAACGAATTACACTGGTACTATGGTGCTGGGGGCCACTCTCTTGAAAAAATAGAGGGGCGTGGACCAAGCATTGGGCGGCGGCACCCCTCTCGATTTGTGTTCGAAGTGGTGCGCCCAGCTTAGCCCATTCATGAGGGACCGTTCTCTTGTCTTCCGCAGCGAACACTAGCGACAGTTCCGAACCATCGGGCGATTCCGCGTTGGCCCTGAGCACGCGGCCTAACCCGGTCGCGCTGGAGGTGGCCGTTAACGCCACGGGCGCGCGCCCTTCCGAGAAAAAAGGGCAGCGCGATCTTTTTTCTGAGGACACGAATACAATTCTGGTTTTTTCCGACGGCGCGGTCATACACCTCTGCGCCGCAGTGGTGCCGGGACAATTACTCTTCCTCACGAACAAGGTGACCAATCACGAAGTGGTCTGCCAAGTTCTCCGGAAACGCTGCTACACGCCAACTGCATGCTACGTCGAATTGGAATTTACGGAAGAAACACCCGATTTTTGGGGTGTCGGCTTTCCTCAAGCCGCTGCTGCGGTATCGGCGGCCACACCGGCCGGTTCGCAGTTGGTGGAAACAGTGCAATCGGCTAAAGTCACGGCAGATGATCCCGGTCCCGAGCCCAAAATGCCGGTGGTCGATCAGCACGAAGTGGAATTATTGCGCACGGAAATCGAGGAACTACGTCATCAACTGAAATCCCTGGTAAAGAGCGGAGGGCCAGCAAAACCCGCGGAGCAATCTGATGTGGCTGCGAGTACTGCTGGGTCAAAAGCGCCAACGGCACATCATTCCGGTGCCCCGGTAGCGCCGGTCATTCCCATGACTCTGCCGAAGGCCGTGCAGCATGAAGCCAATTCTGAATTCGATCCGCTGGACGATTTGCTGCCCAAACCCGCGCTGGATTTTTCGGCCGTGGGACAAACTCCCATTCCGGCTTGGGCAAAAGCTCTGGACACTTCGATTATTCCGAAGCCGGGACAGGCTGCACGCTTACGGCTCCAGTTTTCCGCCGTCGCTGGCCTCATCCTGCTCGGCTTTTTGGGGGCAGCGTGGAAGTTGAATTGGCTGCGCATTCCATCCCTGGAAAGAGTTCCGTCGGTCACCGCGCAGCTGCAGAAATCGCCCGGGGCCAGCGCCACGGCGACTCCAAAGCCCGCTGCACCTACGAACGCTGCGCCAGAAAACGGGTCCGCAGCGGCCAGTACACCAGTGAACGCTGCCGATCCCGGTCCCGGCCCCGTGGACCCCACACCCAAACCTGCTCGAGCTGTGAGGGAAACCGCGCAGCCCATCGAAATACGTGCGGATAGTTCCGACCCAGAGACAGAAGCCTGGCACCCTGCCGCCACAGCAAAGAGGGCCGGAGCACCTACGGCAGAAAATGAAACGCGGACGGCGTCGGGGGCCGCGTCAAATAACCGCGGGACAGGTGCCGATAAGAGTGCGACAGGAGGAAGGGGAAACAAGCGTTCGCGGGAAATTGCGCCAGCTTCAGCCGCTCCGGTCAATTCCGAGCCTGTCGCCACGGACGCGATCGTGATCCCACCAAAATTGCTCAGGGCCGCCAGTCCCGTGTATCCCCCGGACGCCATGCGCCATTACATTACGGGTGATGTAAAGGTGGATGCGGTTGTCGAGCCGAACGGGCGAATCGGAGCGATGAAAATTCTCGTGGGCCCAACGGCTTTGCAAGAAGCTGCCATGGACGCGCTGAAGCAATACGAATATGCGCCGGCCACCCAAGGCGGTAAACCTGTCCCGGCACACGTGAAGGTGACGGTGAAGTTCTGGTTCAACCCATAACTAATCTCAGTAAAACCGATGAGCAGAGAGACTCTCATCTCTGCGTAACCGCGCAAAGGATGCCGCCCCGCTCCAGGAACCACTGGAACAGGAACAGGAGCGGTATCCTCCGTTCTGACGGGAGAGGTAGCGTCCGTGAACTGCTGGCGATTAGTACTTGTATTGCGACCGCCGTAGTCACAGTGGCGGGTTTCACGACGTTGACCGGCTCTTCCACTCGATGCCAGAGGTGATCAGCTCTACCGTCCGACCTAAAATCGCAGTGACCTTGTCTGCCAAGGAAAGGTCTGTCCATAGAGAGATTCCTCGGGGCAAAAGCGACCCTCGGAATGACAGTTTCAGTTATTTTTCCTGAGTTGTGAAATAGTGCATCTTAAATTGAGGCAAAGGAAATGCGGTGCGTTGGCACACGGCTGGGCTTCAATGCCTGGCCTCCTAAGGGGAAACCAAACGAGGATCTATACACAAGCATGGGCGGAGTTGGACCACTCGAGTTGAACTGTGTAATCGCCAATCTGCTTGGTTTGCCACGCGCAAATATCTCCGATTTCGCCGTGCGCGTCGTCGTACCAACCTTGCCCAGGAATGGGATCAGTGACGGCTTCGCAGAGCTCGTGCGAAGACGTTGAAGTAAGCGCGGCGAGAGTGGCGAGTCCACCCTGGCAGCCGGAACAGCCCGGATAGGGCATAACGGCGTAAAAGAGATTGTTTGCGGTGGCGTCATGGTATCCGCAGAAATCGTTGCAGGAAGCCGAACCGCCCATCGTGACTTGTGTGCCGGGAGGCAGGAAGAAGAAGTAGAGAGAGTTGGCAGTGGCCGCCGGAAGTGTGCCCGCGGCGATAGCGGACTGAAGTTTCTGCTGGATTGTGGCGTCCTCGATCGAGCTACCCGGTTCGGAATCAATCAGCTTAAGCGAGCCAGTGCGTTTGCCGTGACCGATGGTTTTTCCGGTGACGCTGTACTCGGCGAGCTGATCCATGAGGCTACTCGCGAGGATAAAGTCGAAGAAGGAATTCAGCTGATCGGAAAGAGCGCCGTTGGTCCCTGATTGCCAGGCTTTGCCCCAGAAAATCGCGAAGACTTCGACGGTGGTCAGCAGCGGACCGTTGCGGTAACTTAGGTGCGGCGCCGTTGCGGCGGCATCCCGCACGTGAGGATATAAGGGAACAATGCGCAGCGGTAGCTTGTGCTTCGGTGTGGCTTCAGACGTCACTTGCGATTTTCTGCGTGCGGGGCGCGTGGCCATAAGGGTCTCCTCCCGGCTTGCCCACGGTGGGCTGGGGAGGAGGTGCATGCCGGAGAATTCAGGCTAGCGAAGAGTCGCGCGGTTGTAAATGGGACGGAAAGATTTCGCGAGGATCAGAACAGTTTCACGGCCAGGCGCTGCGGGCGGGTGCCGATGGGAATCATCGTGAGGAGGCTGTCCGTGCGCGTCTTTAGGATGGCGAGGTCGCCGGAGCCTTCATTCACCACCAGCAGCATGGTTGGCTTCGCACCGCCTTCCGCGGGATCGAAGCGCATGGTTCCCGGCAGTGCCCCCACGTTGACCGGCCGGCCAACTCGGCGGTTGAGAATGTCGAGGGGAATGACGTGGCCTGCGGCGCGATCAGTGACGTACATTTCGCTGGCGTCCTGAGTGATGATGCCGTCGGTGGGGGCCGAGCCAAGGAGCAGGTAGTCGCCCATTTCGTGCGCCCACGTGTTCACGGTCTCCAGGCCATGTGTCTCCGGAGAAATCACGTAGAGTTCGCCGCCATCCGGCTTCAGCACCATTTGCGCCGGCTTTCCGGCTAGCGCCAGATTGGTGAGCAGGACCGCGCGCTTGAGATCCACGACCGACAAGCGGTTTTCCGATCGGCTCAGGACGAACGCGATGGAGCCATCCGGCACAACGGAGACTTCGTCCGGCTCAGAGATGACGGCTACCGCCGCGCGTTGCTGGAGCGTAGCAGCATCGTGAATGCCCAACGTGGCGGCCGCGCGGTTCACGACCAGCAAGGTTTTATTGTCGGGAGTTGCGCGCACTTGAACGGGTCCAGCGCCGGTTCTAGCCTTGCCCAAGATGGCGCGGGTGACACAATCGATGGCCACGAGCTGATCCGACGCGGAAGACGTGGTATACACGCGATCAGCGTTTGGCGAAAAATCGAGGGAGAAGGGAAGTCCCCCCACAGGAATGCGCGACGCCACTTGTCCGGAGCGCGCGTCGAGAATCCACACATAACCGCCGGTCGAGCTGACGCCCCAGATTTCCGCGCGTTTTGCGTGTTCGCGCATGTCGGCGATCCCAGGGCCCACGGAAATTCTTGCGATCGCCCGCAGTCCAATGAGATCCACGACAGTCACGGTGCCGTCGGCGGTGCTGACGTAAGCATTAAGGCGGAGTCCGGGCCGCAGAAACGAGGGGCGATGCTCGCGTAACAGCACCATGGTTAGTGCGATCAGCAAAACGGTCAGCAGGAAAATGACGCGGAACGATTTCAGGCGGTTCATGGAGTAGAGAGATAGTACATGAGAGCTGATGGGAAGAGATATCTACAGTGCAACTTCGCAAAGAATTGGGTCAGGTGCCATCAAACGCCGAACCGAGGCGTCCTGTCCCCCGCGGCAATCAGTTAACCGTGCGGTGCACTACGGCTGCGATCTGTTTTACTTCGGCAAGCAACGCGGCGAATTCCTCGGGCAAGATGGACTGCATGCCGTCGGACAAGGCCTTGTCCGGCTGGTGATGTACTTCGACAAGGAGCCCGTCGGCGCCCACCGCGATAGCTGCGCGCGACAGCGGCAGTACTTTGTGGCGCTTGCCCGTTCCGTGGCTGGGGTCCACCAGGATCGGCAGATGGCTGCGTTTTTTGACCGCGGGCACGACCGCCAGATCCAGCGTGTTGCGTGAAAAATCGGAAAAGGTCCGAACGCCACGCTCGCACAACATCACGTTGTAATTGCCCTCGCTCATGATGTATTCGGCCGCCATCAGAAATTCGTCCAAGGTGGCGCTCATGCCGCGCTTTAGCAGCACCGGCAGCTTGGCGCGGCCGGCTCGCCGCAAAAGGGAAAAATTCTGCATGTTACGGGCGCCAATCTGAATGACGTCGGCGTATTCTTCGACGAGATCGAGGCTTTCATTGTCAATCGCCTCGGTCACAATGCCAAATCCAAACTGCTTGCGCACCTTGGCGAGAATTTTCAGGCCGCTCAATCCCAGGCCTTGAAAGCTATACGGAGAGGTGCGCGGCTTGTAGGCGCCACCACGAAACAGGCGCACGCCAGTATTTTGTAATTGCTCGGCGATGGCCAGGCATTGTTCCTCGGTCTCGACGGCGCAAGGGCCCGCAACCATGGCAAGGTGCTGGCCACCAACAAGCACATCACCCGAGGGAGTTGGGATGCGCACCACAGAGTCTTCTTCCTTCACGTCGCGGCTTACCAGTTTGTAAGGTTTGGTAACGGGGATGCACTCGATTACCCCGGGCATCGATTCGAGTACACCCAGGTCCACCGCTCCGCTGTTTCCGGTGATTCCGATTGCCGTGCGGCCTGTGCCGGGAATTGGATGAGCCTTCAGTCCCAGACTTTCGATACGGTCACATACCGCACGTACTTGTTCTCCGGTGGCGTGCGACTGCATGACAACAAGCATGTGGATGTCCTCGTTGGCAAACGCTAGCGTGGAAAAATCAGTTTACTGCAGGGAGCGGGTGCGGGCAAACTGCGAAAGGCTCGGCCCGAAGTGAAGTGTCCTTCTGTAACCTGAACTTTGGGGCTAACAACTTTCGTCTCAAACCGGGCATCCAAACAATCTGAAAGCAGCACCTCCCCCAGCCAGGTTGCGCCCAGCTTCTGCTTTTCCGAAAACACAACCATCCTCAGGAGAACTCCATGAGGCTATGCAAAAGCGTTCTTGGACTGGCTGTTGTTGGACTGATGTTGACCGCCTCGCGGGCCGCTGCGCAAGAGAGAGAGCATCTGCAGGTGGGAATGTACGGCGACTATTTCCGGGTGTCGCAAACCGATACGAGTTCTCTTGGTGTAGGCGCACGCCTGGCATTTCCGATAATGCATCGAGTCAAGATTGAAGGAGAGGTGGCGTACGACTTCAGCAGCGCTTTTACCGAAGGGTTCACGCAAACGGGTACCGGGACGATCACCGTCCAGAATACGAACATGCGCATCCTGCACGGTGAGTTTGGGCCCAAGCTCGACCTGGGGCACGGGCGCTTCCACCCGTTTGTTTTCGCGAAGGGGGGACTTGCGAATTTCAATTTGAGCGGAGCATCCGCGACAATAGGGACGTTCTTGAGTTCCGTCGAGAACCTGCGAACGCAAAACATGAATGCGGTGTTTTATCCCGGTGGCGGTGTGCAGGGGCACATCGGACCAGTGGGCCTGCGGCTCGACGCGGGCGACGAGATGTACTTTAACAGCGGCACGCACAATAACCTGAGAATTGCGTTCGGGCCCTACGTGCGCTTTTAAGCGAATTGGAGTTCCGCTCGCCGGGCAGGCTCCCGGTCATTTCGCGTGTTGAGGGACCTGGGACGGGTTTTTCCGCAGCGGAGAAGATAGAGACGGTCAGCCCGGCCGGGAGGATATCGTGTATCTGTTAGCCGAATTACAGAGTTGGATACCAAGTGTTCCACTGTCAAGCATGCAGTTGATGGTGTTAGGCGGGTCGCTGCTGTTTGCGGCGGGGTTGCTGTTAGGGTTGCGGCGGCGGAGGACGGTAACGCTGCAGAGGTCATTGCTGACGGATGAAATCATCATTTATCTCGGGCGAATTGCGGATGCGTTGGAGAGGAACGCTCCGGTATCGAAGGAAGAGATTGTTGCGGAAGTTGAGCGGCGCGTAACGGAGAATCAGGCCGGGAAACTGACGGCCAAGGCGCACACCATCCCCTACTCGATTTTTGGCCGGGAATATTCCGAAGAAAAATAAAGCGCCGGCGGGTGGTGTCCACAGGTAAGGGCTGATCTCCGATTGGCTCGAGGTGTGGTTGGGTTGCGCAAAAAACCTGGTGATACGCGGGCCATTTGTGTGCAAACTTTAGGGCACATTCCTGGCCGAAGGGGTCCGCCGCCATGAAAAGAGTTGTAATCGCCGTGGTTGCTGTGGGAATTGCGTCGCTCGGCTTGAGTGCGAATTGCCCGGGGCAATCGGTGACGCCAAGACCTGCATTGGTGGTGCTGAACAAGGCGGAGAGCGAGTTGGCGATTGTGGAACCGGGCACGTTGAAGGTCGTTGGGAAGGTAACTACGGGACCCATTCCACATGAGGTGGCGGTGTCGGCAGATGGCAAGCTGGCTGTGGCCACAAATTATGGGCCGGAACGAAATGGAACGACGCTCTCCGTGATTGACCTGTCCACCCAGAAAGAGATTCACCGTGTTGACCTCGGCGAATTGCGCGGGCCGCATGGCATTCTCTTCCACGGTGGCAAGGCGTACTTCACAGTAGAGGGAAGCAACTCCGTCGCGCGCTATGATCCGGCCGCGAATCGCGTCGACTGGAGCATGCTTACCGGGCAGGATGGCACGCACATGCTCGTGGTTAGCGCCGACGGGAATACGATTTTCACTGCCAACATTGCATCGAACTCGGTGACCTGCCTGCGGCGCGACCCGCGCAAAGACGTCTGGAGCACGACTCAAATTGCTGTCGGAAAAGGTCCGGAAGGCATTGACCTCTCGCCCGATGGGAAAGAGGTGTGGGCGGCCAATTCGGGCGACGGAACCGTTTCGATCATTGATGTGGCATCGAAGAAGGTGATCCAGGCTTATGATGCACGCACGAAGCGTTCCAACCGCTTGAAATTTACGCCGGATGGCGCGTTGGTGCTGATTTCCGATCTTGGCAGCGGCGATCTGGTGATCGTGGATGCGGCGGCGCGGAAAGAGGTGAAGCGCGTTCATCTGGGGAAAAGTGTGGAGGGGATTTTGATGGTGCCAGACGGTGGGCGCGCCTTCGTCGCCGTGAGCGGGGACAACCAGGTGGCCATTTTCGACCTCAAGACGATGAGTGTTATGAGCACGTTTTCGACCGGCAACGACCCCGACGGGATGGCCTGGGCGAAGTGAGGAGAAGAAGGAACTAAACAATTCGGGGCGTAAAGCGCACTCGAAGGAACCCAGGACGCGCCCGCAAACCCGGCGAGTTGGGGCACCCGGCGGAGGAAGAAAGAACTTAACCCAGAGTTAACAGAGGGCCGCCCTTCGCGTAGAACGCTCGGGGCAAGCAGAGGGCACGGAGAAGAAAATGGCGAGGAAGACGAGGGAGAATACGGGAGAAGCGATTCGGGTCGGAGTGTTGGGCGATTTTAATAAGGAATATAAGTCGCACTGGGCAACGAATGCAGCGATCCGTCATTCGCAAGCCGCCTTGAGACTGGGGGCGGAGACCGTGTGGATCCCCACGCCGTTGTTGTTGACGCCGGAAGGCGAGGCGGAGATGGAGCGGTGCGACGGGTTGTGGGGTTCGCCGGGAAGTCCGTATGCGAGTTTTGATGGCATGCTGCGAGGAATCGAATTTGCGCGGACGCGGAATTGGCCCTTCGTAGCGACTTGAGGCGGCTTCCAATATGCTCTGTTAGAGCATGCGCGCAATGCCTTGAAACTGCTGGACGCCGATACGGTGGAGAACATGACCGACACGAAGAATCCGGTCATCACGCCGAGTTCCTGCGAACTGCCGAATCGTTCCGCGGGTGCACCGCAAATGTCTGGCGGCGACCCTGTTGCGGTGCAGCCAGGTACAGTCCTTCGGGCAATCATGGGGAGGGACGCGCTGATCGGAGACTATTTCTGCAAGTACGCAATGAATGAAGCCTACGAATCGCAATTCGCGGACGCCGGTATGCGAGTCAGTGGCCGTGGCACGAAAGGCGAAATTCGTGCCATGGAGCTGGAAGGTCACCGCTTCTATGTCATCACTCTATTGCAGCCACAACTTGCCTCGACAATGGAGAATCCTCATCCCCTGGTGACAGCATTTTTGCGAGCGTGCGCAGAGTTTCGGAGAGCGGAGGATTAGCTACCTCACCGTCCCGACAGCTTAAGTTCTCCGAGAGCTTCGCCTCTTCGGGCGTGTGGGTGGCGCTCTCGAAGTCGATGCGGTAGCCGTCGCGGTCGGAGAGGGAAGTGACCCACATGGAGTTGCCGACCTGTGGCTCGGAGGCCGTAATGCCGCGAGAAGTAACTTCACGGTAGATCGCGATGGCATCTTCACATGTAAAGCAGAGTGAGACACCCTCACCGACTTTTCCAGAGGGCACCCACGAGTCGTGGCCCTCCTTGGCGAATTCCTGGAGCATCAACGCTGCGCCACCAAGCTCCAGCCAGCACCAGCGTAACTTTCCATCGACGACCCACTGATGTTTCATGACAAAGCCGAGGCCATCGGTGTAATAGCGGACGGACCGCTGCATGTCGGACACGCGAAAGAATGGGACGACTTGTTTGACGTTAACGTCGGTCTTCGCGCCAGCGTTCATTGCTCATCCTCCTGCAACCCCTTGTTGGAGCGCAGCGGGCAAGGCCATCGGAGAGAAGTTATCGGCCGATAGGATGGTGCAACAAGGCAGATCAGCGCAAGGTGCTCCACACGTCTGGCCCAAGGCGGCACTGCGAGGCGCCTCTGCTAGGAAGGAAGGTTGAAGGGGCGGTGTGTTACAATGAACGATTAAACATATAGGAATTTAGCCGCATGTCCGAATTTCCTCTCATTGATAACACCCAATTTGACCCGGAAGACGAGTATCGCCCTGAACCAGAGCCGGAGCCGCAGCCACCCACCTGGATGGACGGCAGCCTGCGCATAGGCATCCATACGTCGATCTCGGGCAGCTACCTGAATGCCCTGGAATCCGCGAAGAAGCTGGGCTGCAACGCCCTACAGATATTTTCAGCCAGTCCCCGGATGTGGCAAGGCGGCTCAGTCCGTATTCCCGATAGCGACGCCAAAGCATTCCGTGCCCGCCGCGCAGAACTCGGCCTGGGGCCATTGGTGATTCACGCCAACTACCTGGTGAATCTCGCGGCGAGCCAACCGATGCTTCGTACCCGCTCGATCCAAGCCTTTCATGAGGAACTGGTTCGCGGCGTCATTCTCGGTGCGGATTTTCTCGTTGTGCATCCGGGTGCGCGCGGCGAATCTTCCACCGAGCGGGCCATCACCATGATTATTGAATCGGTCCGGCAGGCGGCGCGGCGCGTGCCACTCGGAAGTATGCGCATCCTGATCGAAAATACGGCGGGGATGGGCACGGCCGTCGGTGCGCGGCTCGAAGAAGTAGGGCAAATCCTGCGCGGGCTCCGTGAGCTGAAGGCCGGTGCTTGCCTGGACACAGCGCATCTTTTCGCCGCGGGCTACAACATCCGCAGCGAGGAGGGCCTGAGCCAGACAATCGCCCAGATCGACCGCACCATCGGGCTTGAAAATGTCCCGGTATTCCATGCGAACGATTCGAAGATTCCGCTCGCCGGGCGCGTGGACCGGCACGAACACGTCGGCCAGGGAAAGATTGGGGAAACGGCGTTCGCGCGCATTTTGCAGCATCCGCGATTTGGCGCCATGCCGCCGGAAGGTGTGGTGGGCCGCGTGTTTCTGCTGGAAACACCGATTGATGATCCAGGCGATGATCGCCGCAATGTCGCCAAGCTGTGGGAGTTGGCCGGACTGAGCCACGCGGCGCCCGAGGCGGAGAAAGGTTTCTCCATGCTGACTTCTGCCATGAAAAGAATGAAAAAGGAACTGGCGAAGAAGGGCAAGAAATTCGCGAGTCATCGCCATTTACCGCCGGCGAGGAAGAAAGCGAGAAAGACTGCACCTAAGAAGGGCAAGAAATTCGCGAAGTGAAAGGGATAATCACTCGTGGGGGACTACAACCCGCAGGCGATCGAAACAAAATGGCAGAAGCGCTGGGAAGAAAACCGCGTCTTCGAGACGGAAGCCGAAATAGAGGAAACCCCAGAGCCACACTCAAGAACGGAAAGTCGGTCACCCAGAGAATCCTCAGGGGCGAAAACGCAAGTCCCAGAATCTAAGGAATCGGACCTGAAGGTCCGAGCCCCTAAAAAGAAGAAGCCAAAATATTACGTTCTGGAAATGCTGCCGTATCCCTCCGGCACGCTGCATATGGGCCACATGCGCAATTACACGATTGGGGACGTGGTTGCCCGTGTAAAGCGTATGCGCGGTTTCAACGTGCTGCACCCGATGGGGTGGGACGCGTTTGGCCTGCCTGCCGAAAATGCCGCGATCAAGAACAATACTCATCCTCGGACATGGACCAACAATAACATCGCCGAATTTCAGCGCGTGCTAAGGCGTTTTGGGTTCAGCTACGACTGGCGGCGCGAAATTTCGACTTGCGAACCGGAATACTACAAGTGGAACCAGTGGTTCTTCCTGCGCATGCTGGAGCGCAGCATCGCGTACAAGAAAGAAAGCCGCGTTAACTGGTGCCCAAAATGCTGCACGGTGCTTGCGAACGAGCAGGTCGTGAACGGCGGCTACTGTTGGCGGCACGAAGATACGCTTGTCGAAGCGCGCGACATCGAGCAATGGTTCCTGAAAACGACCGCCTATGCCGATCAACTCCTCGACGATTTGAAATTGCTGGAAGGCAGCTGGCCCGATCGCGTCATCGCCATGCAGCGAAACTGGATCGGGAAGTCGGTGGGAGCGAAGGTTTGCTTCGACGTAGCGGACGAAGCAGGTTGGGAGTCCTCGAGGGCTAAAGCACCAGAGAAAGGGCAGCTCAATGTCGGATCTAAAGGTCCGATTTCCTATTCCGCCCCAGGGGACAAGATTGAGATTTTCACTACGCGCATTGACACGATTTATGGTGCGAGCGCGATTATTCTGGCACCGACCCATCCGCTAGTCGAGAAGTTGATTACGGGCACTCCGGATCAGGCGAAGAGTGAAGCGAAACTAGCGCACATGAAGCAATCGTCGGTGAAAATGGCCGATATTGCGACGGCTGAGAAGGACGGATTTTTCACAGGACGGTACGCGGTGAATCCGTTCAACGGCGCGAAGGTGCCGATCTGGGTGGGGAATTTCGTTCTCCTCGAATATGGCACGGGCGCGATCATGGCGGTCCCGGCCCACGATGAGCGCGACTTTGAGTTTGCCACGAAGTTTGGATTGCCAAAACCTGTGGTGGTAAAGGCGGCAGGCAGTCCACGGGCAGCAGTTGGAGAAGGAAGGAAAACCCAAGACCCACCTTTTCAGAGCAAAGGCGGGGCACGCGCTAAAGTACAGAACAGGGAAGCGGAAAATGTCGGAGCTGACGGTCCAACCGCCCTTGCCGCTGCAGAACTCGCAGAGGCCTACACCGAATACGGAGTGAGCGTGAACTCGGGGCCTTATAGCGGGCTGACCTCTTCCGAAGCGATCGAAAAAATGGCGGCCGATGCCGAAACGCGGGGCTTTGGAAAAAAAGAGATCATTTTCCGGCTGCGGGACTGGGGAATTTCGCGCCAAAGATATTGGGGCACGCCTATCCCGGTGGTGTATTGCGAGAAAGACGGAATGGTACCAGTGCCGGACAAGGATTTGCCCGTGGTGCTGCCACCGAATCCGAAGCTGACGGGAGAGGGGGAGTCTCCGCTCGCGACCGATCCGGAATTTCTGCACACGACCTGTCCGAAATGTGGCGGTCCGGCGCGCCGGGAAACCGACACGATGGACACGTTCGTGGATTCGTCGTGGTATTTCTACCGCTATTGCGATCCCAAGAATGACAAGGCACCGTACGATTCCGCGAAGGTGAATTACTGGTTTCCGATTGACCAGTATATCGGCGGCATTACGCACGCAATTCTGCACCTGCTGTATTCGCGCTTCTGGTGCAAGATGATGCGTGACCTGGGATTAATCTCCCACAGTGAACCAGCGGCACGGCTCTTCACCCAAGGAATGGTGTTGAAGGGCGGGGAAGCCATGTCGAAGTCGAAGGGGAATGTAGTCGGGGCGATCGACATGGCCGAAAAGTACGGCGCGGATACAGGGAGGCTCTACACGCTATTTGCGGCACCACCGGAAAAGGACCTGGAGTGGAGCGAGGAGAGCATCGAAGGCTCCTGGCGCTTTCTGAACCGCGTGTACCGGCTGGTGGAGAAGCACAGTAAAGCAGTGGCCAGTAGGACCGGTGAAGGAACGACCGAGAAAGAGAAAACGCTGCTGCGCAAGGCGCATCAGACCCTGCGACGCGTGACGCAAGACTTCGAAACGCGCTGGCATTTCAATTCAGCCATCGCGCAAATCATGGAGTTGACCAATGCGATTTACGCGGCCGAGCCTCTCGAACAAGGTGTGCGCCCTGAGGTCCGCAAAGAAGTGCTCGAACTCGTCACGCTGATGCTGGCACCCATGACGCCGCATCTGGCCGAAGAACTCTGGGAGATGCTGGGCCACAACGATGGATTGTGGGCGGCAAGTTGGCCGGTGTTCGATCCGGAGCTGGCAAAGGATGAGGAGGTCGAGATCGTTGTACAGGTTAGTGGCCGAGTCCGGGGTAAAGTGAAAGTGGCCGCGGGGATCTCTCAGGAAGAAGTCCTGAAGTTGGCTCAGGCAGATTCGTCGGTAGCCGGACATTTGACGAACAAGCGGATCGTAAAGGTGATCTACGTTCAGGATAAGTTGCTGAATATCGTCGCGGCGTGAGGAAGAACTAGGATTAAGAGGGTTCGGAACGTTCCATCGAAAGAGCCCACCCTTGGCAAAGATGGCGAAGGATGGCGTGAGAAGATTTCGGACCACCTCCGAAGGTGGTCCCTAGAAGAGGGCAAATCCATGGAAGGTGCGGCAAAGATGACCCAAGCCGACGAACAGAGGACGCTTAAGACCGAATATGGCGGGATTGTCGTCCTCGATTTTGGCGGACAATACACCCAATTGATTGCCCGGCGAGTGCGCGAGCAGCAGGTGTTCTCGGCCATTTTGCCTTGTACCACGGCCGTCGGTGATATCCGTAAACTCGAACCCGCCGGGATTATCCTGTCTGGCGGGCCCAGTTCTGTGTACGACAAGGAGGCGCCGAAGTGCGATCCCTCCGTTCTGACCCTAGGGATCCCAGTCCTCGGGATCTGCTATGGCATGCAGTGGATCGCCAAGCAACTCAACGGAAAGGTGGAACCGGCGGATCGCAGAGAGTACGGCCCAGCTCACTTGAACATTGAACCGGTTGAGTCCGAACTGTTTGGCGGATTTCCGAGCACCCTCAAAATCTGGAATAGCCATGGGGATAACGTGCTTGCACTGCCGCCGGGGTTCCGGCTAACGGGGAAGACGGCCAATGCCATTGCCGCTTCAGAAAATCCACAGAAGAAGATCTACACAGTGCAGTTTCATCCCGAGGTAAACCACACCGATCGCGGGACGGAAATTCTGAGAAATTTCTTATTCCGTGTCTGTCATGCCAAGCCCAAATGGAGCGGCGCGGCCTTCATCGAAGAGTCCGTGGAGGCCATTCGGCAGAAGGTTGGTTCCCACCACGCCATTTGTGGACTCAGCGGGGGTGTTGATTCCACCGTAGCGGCGGTGCTGGTCCACAAGGCCATGGGCGACCGTCTGACCAATATATTTGTCAACACCGGGCTACTGCGGAAGAACGAATTTGCGCACACGCTGGAGATGTACCAAGAACGTCTTGGCCTCCGGGTCATCGGTGTGGATGCTTCGGAGCGATTCCTCTCTAAGCTTCAGGGGATTGCGGACCCCGAACAGAAACGAAAGATCATCGGAAGAGAATTCATCGCCGCATTCGCCGAGGAAGCCGAGAAGCTCCAAGAAGGGGAAGCCAGCGGAGACATCAAATTTCTGGTTCAGGGGACACTGTATCCGGATGTGATTGAATCGGTATCTGTTAAGGGACCCTCCGCCACCATCAAAACGCACCACAACGTGGGTGGGCTGCCGGAGAAAATGCCCTTCGCCCTGGTGGAACCCCTCCGCGACCTGTTCAAAGACGAGGTTCGCCGCATAGGGCGGAACCTAGGTTTACCAGAAGAGATATTGGTGAAACATCCGTTTCCAGGCCCTGGATTGGCCGTGCGCCTTCTAGGCGAAATTACTGGTAAAGACTTAGTAACCCTGCGGGACGCTGACGCCATTGTCGTGGAAGAGATCCACCGCGCCGGTTTGTACGAGAAGGTCTGGCAGGCGTTCGCGGTACTGCTTCCAGTACGTAGCGTGGGGGTCATGGGTGATGGGCGCACTTACGGCTTGACAATTGCTGTCCGGGTAGTGCAATCCGATGACGCCATGACCGCGGACTGGGTCAGGCTCCCCGGGGAAGTTTTGGAACGTATCTCTACCCGTATCGTCAATGAAGTACCTGGGGTGACCCGGGTCGTGTATGACATCAGCAGCAAACCCCCGAGCACGATTGAATGGGAGTGACCGCCGGAGTAGTGGGTACTAGTAGCCCCCAAGGCAGGGAATTCTAATGGCTTAGGTGCAGAAGAGGGACAAAGAAAAAAGCCGCCTAGGCAGTGCTGCTAAGCGGCTATTTCCTTTGGTTAGATTTTACCGACAGCAATGAGTTGGATTGCCGTTCTACCGATTGGCCATTTTCTGGGCCATATACAGAAGTAACTTGCGATCTTCCTCATCCGACTTGCTCAACAAGCGGCGGAGTTTGTTGAGATACCGCGCTTCTTTGCCGGCGCTGCCCCACGCAATATCGTCAGACGACTTGCGCTTGGGCAGGTTGGGCAATTGAGGCGGCTCCTCGCCATCGTAGAAGAGTTGATAAAGTGGGCACTCGAGGGCGCGCGCCAGTTTCTCCAATGTTTCAATGGCTGGGACAGTGTGGCCATTTTCTACGCGGGAAATGTAGCAACGGAGGAGTCCAGTGCGTTTCTCGATATCACCCTGGGAGAGTTTCTTTTCTTCGCGCAGAGCGCGAAGGCGGTCACCGATAATCATGATTTGAGTATTCCACAAGTAGTAAGGGGGAGCAAGTCGAAATTATGGGAGGGTTGTTGAAACGTACGTGCCGTCACTGGACAGATTCCCAAGAATAGCGTAACCAAATACCTATGTCCCACGTCCCAAAATCAGAGGCTTTGGCCCTGCGGGCGGCCGGGTCCGCTGGTAATCCCGTTGAGAAGACCCATGGGGTTGACGAGGATCGCGAGCTTGTCCGGCGCGCCAAGAACGACGATAAGGAGGCTTTCGAGCTCCTCGTCAAACGGCACCAGAGCCGGGTTTTCGCCGTTGCCGCGAGTATCCTGCGGAACAAGGAGGACGTTGAAGATATTGCTCAACAGGTTTTCATGAAGGCTTACTTCTCGCTCAAACGCTTCGACCAACGTGCCGCTTTCAGTACGTGGCTCTACAAGATCACAGTGAACGAATGTTGGGATGTGCTTCGCAAGCGCAAGGTGCGCCCGCTTGTGTTCGAATCCGAGCTGAGCGATGAGCAGGCACGGCTATACCAGGCATCCGGCGAGCGCGATGACCAGAAGCCGGATGCGGGCGAACGGATGGAGACGCGAGAGCACGTGGACAAGCTGCTCGGCTTTCTGGATGAGCGCGATCGCACGATGCTGATTCTTAAGGAAGTACAAGGTTTCTCGGTGGAAGAGATTGCGGAGATTCTGGAGATCAACGGAAACACGGTCAAAGTACGGTTGTTCCGGGCGCGGCAACGCATCGCAGAACGCATGAGGCGGCGGCGCGTTGCTGGCGCCTGAGAAGCATGTGGCAGTGCTTGGAGATGTGAATGCAATGAAGGAGGTATTCGCTGGATGTTGAATCTACCGGAAAATTTAAGTGAAGATTGCCGCCGGTTACGAGAGGAATTGGAAAGTCTGCCGGCTGGCGGCCAAGCCGAGCTTTCGGAAAGCGCTGTGCTTAGCAGTTTGCCCGCGTCTACCCGGGAACATTCCCTCGCTTGCGCGGTTTGCGTCGAAGTGGTGAGCGATCTGGTGAACATACGGCGTAGTTTGCGGCCGCTCGCTACGGCGGTGCCCGAGGCTGGGCCGTGGTTCTCTGGGCGCGTCATGGCCGCTATTAAAGCAAAAGAAAATGAATTAGAAGAGCGGTGGGAAGGTGTGTGGTTCAGCATTCGCCGTCTGGCACCCCGCCTGGTGGCTTTGTGCGCCTTGCTCCTGGTTCTTGGTGGCACATGGGCATTGCAATTGCGCCAGTCGGATTTGGCAAAACAAGAGGGAGCAAAGCCGTTCGAGACGGTGTTCGAGACTTCGGGGCAGGGGACTCCTTTCAGTGATGAAGTGCTGCTTCCCGCACATGAGAGACAGCGATGAACCAAGAGACCCGGCGTAAGGCCTCGGAGTGGCTGGCTCTCGTTTTTGTCCTGGGGGCTGCCGTCGGCGGCGTCTTCGGCTATAGCTTCGCTCATCGCAGTTATGCGGCAAACGGCGCTTCCGCACCGGTGCTGAGTGAGCCGGAGCGGCGTGCCAAACGAGTCGCCGAGATGACCCAGGAAATTGGTTTGTCGCCTGAACAGACGCAGAAACTGAACGGTATTCTTGAAGCGGCCCATGCGGAGATGAAAGCCATTCACGAAAAATCCGATGCCGACATTGATGCCGTGCGGGAAAAGGCGCGCAACCAAATGCGCTCTTTCCTCACACCTGAACAATTGCCAAAGTTCGAGGAGTTCGTCCACAAGCTCGATCAAGAGCGCAAGCAACAATCCCAGACCAAGCACTAGTGCCGGTCGCGCGATTGTAAAGATTCCAGCTAGTGGCCGTTTCTCTGTCCTCAGACTTCCACGATCAATTTCCCGATATTGTCTCCCCGGAAGAGCATGTTAATTGCTTCTGGAGCCTTCTCGAGGCCTTTCACCAGGGTTTGCTGATCTCTGAGTTTGCCCATCATTTTCCACATGCCGAGCTGTTTGCCGGCTTCCATAAAGCGGGAAACATGGTCGATGACAATGAATCCCTCAACGCGAAGCCTTTTGATCAGAACCTGGGCAAAGCTTGCCAGTGCGGGATCCTCTTTTGTATATCCGGAGATGAGGCCACAGAGCGCCACGCGGCCTCGCACGTTCATGCGATCGAGCACCGCATACATGATTTCTCCACCCACATTTTCGAAATTCATGTCAATGCCCTTGGGAGTGGCGGCCGCCAGCTGTTGCTTCCAATCGGCATGCTTGTAATTGATGGCCGCGTCGAAACCGAGATCATCCTTGATCCATCTGCATTTTTCGTCTCTGCCGGCGATGCCGACCACGCGCGCGCCGTGAATCTTGCCGATTTGGCCGGCGATGCTGCCCGTCGCTCCTGCGGCGGCGGAGACAAGCAGGGTCTCTCCGGCTTGCGGCTTGGCGATATCCATCATGCCGAAATAAGCGGTGAGCCCGTTGATTCCGAAGAGGCTGAGGAAATTGGTATCGGAAAGGAAGGGAATGGAAGGCAGTTTCAGAAATGGCCGCGATTCTTTGCCATCCGTAACGAAGTACTCTTGCAGACCCGTCAGGCCGGTGATTTTGTCACCTTTCCTGAAATCAGGATTGCGCGACTCTACGATCTCCGCCAAGCCAAAGGCGCGCATGACCTCACCGATCGCCACGGGCGGCATGTATTGGGAAATGTTGGCCATCCAGACTCTCATGGCGGGATCAATCGAGAGATATTTGACTTGCGCCAGCGCCTGGCCCTCCTGCAAAGGCGGCATGACTGACTCGCCAAGTTGTAGGACGTCGGGAGTGATGAGCCCTTTGGGGCGCGCGGCAAGCTTCCACTGACGATTGGTGAGGGGCATGAGGGTCTCCGGGCAAAGTCAGAGTAGTGGACGGAATCAGCAGAAACAAGAGCAGGTCTCGGGCGGAGTGGAGGGAAGGCAGCGCGATCGAGAGTCAGGAAGCGGCCGCGCTGGCCTTCTCATCGGGCACTGCCTCTTTCGGCCGTAAGGGCGCCCGGGCGCGGACCGTGGTGCCGCCGTTGGGCCGTGACTCGATGGCAAAATCGCCATGCACCAGATGGACTCTTTCTCGCATGCTGACCAGCCCCAATCCGTGCCCCATCTTGGCGGCGTTGGCATCGAAACCCCGCCCATGGTCGCTCACCGTAAGTTCGATGACGCCGGCAAACCCATGCAACTCGACAAAAAAGTCCTCCGAACCGCTGTGTTTCACGGCATTCTGCAGGGCTTCTTGCAGCACGCGGAACAGGCACAGCGCGGTTTCTTTGGGAAGATGAGCGGGGACATCGGATTGCCGGAAGTG
>Ga0307471_100000235_pt1 | contig 27898 bp, 32 predicted proteins | sample atmos_gasesAM3C__2_FD_204566 | JGI IMG/M metagenome (GOLD analysis project Ga0307471, IMG submission 204566) | Hardwood forest soil microbial communities from Morgan-Monroe State Forest, Indiana, United States - atmos_gasesAM3C_515 | ecosystem: Environmental > Terrestrial > Soil > Temperate...
CGGCGGAACGCTCTTCAGCGGCAACATGGTCATCCCAGATAACACCACTACGTCCCTTACCGTGGATTTTTCTGACGCCATTCTTCTCGCCGGCACCAACGTCGACGATCTCTTCAAGCTCATCGAACTCAGCGACTGCGCGGGCGTTCTCGATTACGCCCAACGTCTTTTCTGGTGGGGCGAGCGCAACAAACTGAACAACTGGCTGAACCTTGGCTTCGACGGCGGCTTCACAGGTCCCTCGCTTCCGCACTACCCGCTCGGCTGGACGCCCGATGCTGTCTTTGCTCCCGGCGGCATCGATGAGGAAAATTTTGTCGTCTGGGGCGCGGCCTATTCCATCGTTGGCAACGGCACTACAGGCACGCGGGGACTCATCACGCAACCCGCCGTTCACGATTCCCTCGGCGCGCCGCTCATCCAAGCGAACACGGACTACACCGTGCGCGCCCGCTGCGCCCGCAACGCGGTGCTTTCGCAAGGCACGCTGCACATCCACCTGTTCAGCACGAGCGCCGGAATCAACACTACCGGCCTGCAGCTCACGGCCGCGCAGCTCACCACAGGATACGCCGAATACACCGCGCAACTCACCGCACCGCTCGCCACGATTTCCGGCGACCTTGTCCTGCGCGTCTACGCGGATGGCACGCCCAATCAAAACGGCCAGTTCTACGTCGATTGCATCGAAATCTTTCCCACCGCGCAACCCGTGAACGCATCGCTCGTGCGCGCCAGCCGTGTTGAGGATCCCGAAAGTTACGACGGCATCGACGGTCTGCTCAGCGTCGCGGAAAACAACGGCCAGGCCATCCGCTCCGCCTTCAAGCTGCGCGAGCGTCTCTACTTCGTGAAGGAACATTCGCTCCACGTCACCCAGGACGACGGCACCAACGAGCCTTCGCTTTGGGCCATCGCCGAAGTCTCGCGCAAAGTCGGCACTCCCTCCGTGCGCGGCGTCGGCATCGGCGAAGACTGGGTCGTCATCGCGCACCGCACCGGTCTTTACATTTTCAACGGCGGCGAGCCGATCAAAATTTCCCAGGAAATTCAGCCCACTTGGAACCAGATCAATTGGCAATACGGCCACACGCTTTGGGTCACCGTGGACACCAAAGAACGTCGCATCTTCGTTGGCGTTCCACTCGGCGCCGCCACCTCGCCCAACAGAATTCTCATGCTCGATTATCGCGACCTCGACAGCGCCGAAGACATCGCCGGACGTCCGCCCATCAACATCACCTACACCGGCCGCAAAACCGCCACCGACAAAACGCGTAAGTGGTCGCCGTGGACCATCGCCGCAAACTCCTGCGCCCTTCTGGAGCGCGCCAACGGCACCGCTGTTGTCGCGCTGGGTGGTGGCACGCCCGGCGTTGGCGGGGGCGGCGCAACCGGTAAAATCTATCAGCTCAGCGACACGCAATTTTCCGACGACGGCGCCGCGATTCCCAGCTACTACACCACGCATTATTTTCCCGAGCGCGCCGTGGAACAGAATCTCGGCCTCGGCGCGCACCGCAAACTCTTCAGCTATCTCACGTTATTTGTCGAAGGAGCAGGGAACTTGTCGTTGACGAGCTTCACCGATTCTTCCAGCGCGCAGCAGGCGCAGCAGCCGCTCCCGCTCAGCTCTCCGGCGGTCAAGGATCTCGAGCTGCCCATCAACGTTCTCGGCGAGCGCGTCGCATTCAAGGTCAGCACCAACCAGGCCGGCGCGTGGTTCAAGCTGCAAAAGTTCACGCCCTCGGTCCGCCCCGACCCCTGGTCCCCCGTTCGCGGCTGGAACTAGACGCGAATTTGTTGGAAAACTTCTGCTTGTTGGAATTCAGCGAGGTTGGCGAACTTGCGGGTCGACACCTGAGGACGACGGAATTGGATTAGCAGGATCCGGATGTTCTGCTAGAAACTGGTCAATCTTTCTCATATTCCAATAGCCGACAATCACACAAGTCAGCATAAGCAGCAGCGCCGGCAAAATTGGAAGAAAAACTCTCACAGCAAACCTCTCGCCACTAGTCTACGCTTCTTACGCTCGAGGCGCACGTCCCATTCAATGCCAATAACTAAACCCGCGGCCGAAGCACTCCAGACAGCCAAGATTGCCGCAAGTGAAATCATCTTAAATATCTCGGCGACAGAAACCGGACCGAAGACAGCAAGTAAAACGCCTGCTTCACGGAGCGCCTCCGCGCAACGTGCGTAACGAGCCAGTTTGTCTCGAACGTCGCCGGGCATATCGGGTCGCCAACATAGTATCACATCGGACAGTCAACAAGTAATTACGAACATCAGAAATGCTTACTGTTGCCCAACTCGCGCCTCTCAAGGACCGCGACCCGTATCTCTACGAAACGCTGGTGAAGATTGTCGCGTCCGTCAACGCAACGAGCCAGCGCGCGGGCGTGGATCCCAGCACGCCAGCGCCCGCGCCATCGCCGATCGCTTCCATCACTGTGCAAGCGTCCAACGGCTGGTTCGACATTTCCATTGTCGATCCCTCGGACTCGCGCCCCGGCCTGTTTTACTTCGCGGAATCCGACGTGACGCCCGCGTTCAGCGCGCCTCGCGTCTACTTCATGGGCGCTTCGCGCAATCTTTACGTCCAACTTGGCAATCAAACACTTTTCTGGCGCGCCTATTCGCAATACATCGGCTCGCAGCCTTCCGCGCCGGTGACGTTCGGCTCGCCGCCCGTCGCTGTGATCGGAGGCGGCTCCTCCGGCCCCGCACCGCTCCCTTCTAGCGGCAGCGGCGCCTTTCCCAACGGCGTGCTTCGCGGCGCCAACGGTTTCGGCATTCACCCGGGCTCCCGCATCCCGCGGCAGAGTGTTTTGTAGAGGCCGGGCTTCAGCCCAGCTCCGTCTTTCTTTCGCTTACGCGCAGCGCATTTCCAATGTCTCTTGCAACGAGGTGAACCATGCCCATCACCACGCAAAATGCTTCCTGGGACTACAATCCCTCGGACACGGTAACGCTCTCAGCTACCTTCACGTTCGATCTCAACGACCCAAACGACTCGCAGACCGTGGCCTCGGTCCTCACCACGCTGCAGGGCCGCACGCCCCACGTCACTCTCGTACAAACCGACAACGCCACGATTTCAGTGTCTCTGACGATTTGATCTGCGTCCCGTGCTCGTCCGCGAATACAAGGAGAGCGACCTGGACGCGCTCCGCGCGATCCACGCCGCGCAAGGCTTCGATTACGCCCTGCCCGATCTACGCAACCCGCTCTTCCTCACCAAGCTGGTTCTTTCAGATGAAAATGTAGCGCTGAGCGGCACTTGCTCCGGCCTCGTCGGAGACGCGTCACCTGGCCAAGCCTGCCATTCCGAGCAGAGGGCCGATGCCATCGGCCCTCCGTCGAGGTATCTCTCTTCAAGCCGCGATGACGAGGCCAACAACAAAATCCTCAGGGCCTCAGAAATTCAGAGCGAGCGCAGGGAAGGGAATTCTCGCATCCTCGGCGCGGCCTTCCTGCGCCTCACCGCCGAAGCCTATCTGCTCCTCGACCCCCGCGCCGGTACGCCGCGCGAGCGCTGGCAATGGCTCCTCGCCTTGCACGAAGCCGCGCGTCGCGATGCCTGGCGACGCGGCCTCGAAGACGTACACGCCTGGCTCCCGCCGCCCATCGCGCAAAAATTCGGCCGCCGCCTCGCGCGCCTCGGCTGGCGCCGCGACGATGCCTGGACGCCCTACTGCACACGGCTTAGCGTTGAATAAAACTTTTGGTTTTTGTTCTTCGTTCTCTTTTTCCGAAAACTTGAAACTTATAACTTACGACTAACAACTTTCCTCGAGGTGTCTCATGTCCCGCGCTCAAGACTACACACGTCAACTCACCGATCAGCAGCTTGCTAGCCTGAACTCGCTCAACCAGCAGTTTCTCGGCCAGCAGCAACAGGTCGGCAACCTGTTGCTCCCGCAGTATCAAAGCATCCTGAACAATCCCGGCCTCAGCCCCGCCGACAAAGCCGCCGTCACCGGCCAATCCCAGGGCGCGCTGGCCAGCGCTTTCGACGCGCTCCAGCAATCCGCGCAAAACCGTCTCGCGCGCACGCGCAACTCCGCCGGCTTTGGCGAACTCATCGACGAACTCGCGCGCCAGAAGGGAATTGCCGAGGCCGGCCAGACGCAGCAAAACCAGCTCGCCTTCACCAATACGGCTTTCCAACGCCAAATGGCCGCATTGCAAGGCCTCTCCGGCCTCTTCGGCGTAGACTCGAATCTTCTCGGCCGCACGCTCGGCATTCCCGCGGAACTTCTCAACGTCCGCAACAACGCCTCGCGCAACTCCGGCGGCTTCTTCTCGTCCCTTGGTTCCGGCCTCGGCTCAACCCTCGCCGCCCTCCCCGGCGCGTTCCTCTAGCCATGGAAACTCGAATGTACTCACGACGCTTTAGTCCGCCGATAATGCTATAATTTGTAATTGAAGAACAATGGAACCGTGGCCCATTATCAGGCTAACTTTGATTCACTGTGCAGTCGCCTTGGCAGTGAGCGCGATATTTGCTATAACACTCTTCCTCTGCGGCTTTCTGTTTCCGACGGACTCCGCGGTAGTTTGGTGGTTCAAGAAAATCGACCTCATGCTGGCCATAATCACACCAACAGCTCTCGCAATCATGTTTCTGAGTTCTCTTTTCCGCATTGTAGCGGACGACATAATTTCGGCATGGAAAGGATTCACCAATGACAACAAGAGCCGCATTCTGGCCTGAGGCTCGTCGTGTTATTGCACAATGGGTTGGTATTGTCCTGGCGGCAGTGTTATCGGGCTTGCTGTTAGGGATACTCTTACGTCAAGGTGTGAATGAAAAACTGGCCCTAGAGGTTGCACTGCCAGTAGCCTTCCTACTGGCTCTCCTGTTCTGGATTTCAATTAGTTATTGGTACTCAACCAGAACCACCACAATTTCCGTCCCGGTTTCGTCCAACGTGACAAACTTTGAAGTGCAGCCCGCAATGTTGGCGTACTCGGTTGCACCCATTTCCACGGCCGTTTATCAGTGGCCCGTGTAAAAGCCCGCGCCGCCGGCGTGCCAGGAAATTCAGATAAATGCCTTTTCCAAACTTCGACTTCTGCCTCATTTGTGATGGTGCCCGACCGGAGATCGGAGGCAAATTAACAATCCTCGGCTTTTTCGGAGTTGCCCCCAACGTAGAGATTGTTGTTGGCAACCCTGCGGCGCCTGTGAATGTGGGGTTGGTTGCCGGATTCCCCTCCGTTAGTGACACACAGACGGTCTATCAACATTCGTTTGTTATACTCAAACCTGATCACACGCAACTTCTACAGACTCCTCCAACTGGGCTTAACGTTTCTCCCGCTGGTCGTGGCCTTGTCGTTTTCGGATTTATTATTCCTCCGCCGATAATTTTTGGCACATATTCCATTCGTATTTTGGTGAACGGTGAACCCAAGTTAAGTACAACTATTCGCGTGCGCCAAGCCACCCCAGTGGAACAAGCCAACCTAGGTATTGCGCCACCAGTCGCGCACTGAAACCGTATTCACCGCAATCTACACTGGCTCGGGCTTGCTCGCATCAACAATCGGGTCATCGTCCAGGTTGTCGATTGGCCTTGGCCATAAAGCCCCTGCAGGAGAGAGTCTCAACCTTAGGAATTAGCAGACACTTTCGACTGGTAATTATCCATGCCCTCCCACTGGTACGGCATTCTCGCCGCTGCTTTTTCTGTCTCCGTGCAATTCATTTTGTTTCTCCGCTGGCTGCATCGCCGCATGCGCAATGACGAAATTGTGCGCGCCTTCGTCCGCGACATCGCCACAAATCATTTGCCGCACATTTACGACGCGCTTCACAAAATTGCCGCGCGGCAGGGAATTACCCTCGACGAAACGCCCCTGGTCCGCTTCGTCGACCTGAACGGTCACAGCCATCGCCGCCGATGATTCGCGTGTAGCGGCGTAAAGCCGCTGCTACAACAGCAACCATGTTTTCGAGTGCTCCATCTCAGCTCCTGACCTTTGCTCGCAAAGCCGCCGCCGCGCAATCGCTCGATCCCGCCCTGGTCTGCGCCGTCGTCGAGCAAGAGTCCGGCTGGAGCCCTTGGGCCATACGCTACGAGCCGGCCTTCTTCAGCAAATATGTCGCGGGCCTGTACACGAACAACAAAATCTCCGCCTCCGAAGCGTATGCGCGCGGCTTTTCCTGGGGATTAATGCAAGTGATGGGGCAGGTTGCGCGCGAAACGGGCTTCGATGCCCCGTTTCTCTCCGCGCTGTGCGATCCCGAGCAAGGCCTCGCTGTCGGCTGCAAAGTTCTGCGCAAGAAACTAGATGCCATGTCCGGTGACACGACACGCGGCCTCCTCGCCTGGAATGGTGGCGGCAATCCCAGCTACGCCGCGCAAGTCCTCGCCCGCCGCCCGCACTATCTGTGATTACTGAGCCTTTTCTGAAATTTGTCATCCTGAGGCGAACCGAGAAGGTTCGCCGAAGGATCTCAACTGATGCAACTCGTCGGATTATTGTTTTGAAGCGATTAATAAACATCAAAACTCCGGCACAACAGGCCGGGAAAAAGGAGATCCCATGACGCTACCAACCAACACATACACAATCACTTTCTCGGACGCTCACGCTCACACGCTTCAGTTTCCCGCCGTGCCCGCAGCCGGAGGCAACATCATGGCTGGAAAGATGGACGCGCTTCGCAACGTGCTCCTCGAAGCCGCCGACAACGCCGGCACGCTTCTGAGCAGCTTCACCGCCACCGACACGCTCACCGTCACCATCACTCAGCCGTAATCGGGCAAATTCGCAAGGCCCTCGCGGCATTTCCAGCCGTGAGACTTTCCTCACCGAGGGCCACAAGAATTATTGGAGCGACCCCTTTTGGAGTGCGGTTTACCCTGAGCCTCGAAGGGCGGCTTGTTTATCCTGAGCTTCGCGAAGGCCGCCGCTTTTCTTCCGGCCACGCGCCTCACGATTCCGGCAAGGTTCGATTAGCTCGCGCCACACAAGGACCTATATGCCTTACCGCTTCTGGCTCAAACTCGCCGCCTTTGCTACCGCGGTCGCACTCCTTGTCGCCGCGGTCGAAGCCTGGCGCGCCGACCGCCGCGATCGCGCGCAACTCGCCGCCGAACTGGCCGCCACGAAACAACTCCTCGTCGCCGCCGGCGCCCGCCAGCACGACCGCGACACCCAACTCGCGCAAACACTCGCAACGTTAGCCGCCGAGAAGCGCACCGTTGTCACATCAGCTCAAATCCTTCGCGCGCTTCCAAAAACCCTTCCTCTTCCCGAACCCATCAGTCTTCAAGCAGACCGTGCTTCCTCCGTAGGGGCGACCCTTGGGTCGCCCGCGGCAAATACAAAGTCTGCAGCAACGCTTGATGAGGGGCTCCCCGTAGGGGCGAGGCTCGCCTCGCCCGTTCCCACTACGTCGCAATCAAACCAAAAGTCGCCTGCCGGCGTCATAATTCCCGCCGCCGATCTAAAGCCCCTATACGATTTCGCCCTCGACTGCCAAGCCTGCCAGGCCAAGCTCTCCGCCGCCCAAAGCGACCTCGTCGACGAAAAATCCAAAACCGCCGCGCTCACCAAAGAGCGCGACGACGCCGTCCGCATCGCCAAAGGCGGCAGCGCCTGGCGACGCGTCACCCGCGCCGCCAAATGGTTCCTCCTCGGTGCCGCCGCCGGCGCCGTCGTAGCCAGAGCCCGCTAATGGCGCGCCGTTAGCCGAAATTTCATGGAACATTAACGCCTCCTTGCCGATTCTGTATTCATTTGAGATATAATCCGGCCACTGAAATGCTCAACCCAGGCGCCCTTGATGTCTGTTAGCAGAGATCCTCTCCATCCCTCGGGACTTGACGACAGGAAACTCGATTCCTGGAAAGAAATTGCCGACTATTTGGATCGCGAAGTCCGCACCGTGCAGCGTTGGGAGAAAACCGAAAACCTTCCGGTCCGTCGTCACGAGCACCAAAAGAAGTCCACGGTTTACGCCTTCACCAGCGAACTGGACGAGTGGCGCAAGAATCGCCAGCCCAAAGACGACCCCGAAGCCGACGCAGCTTTCGTGCCCGAGCCCGACGCTACTGATGAGGGCTTGCTCTCCGATCGTGAGGATCATCAAGGGGCGCCTCCCGCAACGAAAGAAAGCGAACACCGCACTCTGCGCCTCGGCCGGTGGCTGGGAGTTGCGGTGCTGGGAGCCTCTCTTGTCGCTCTTTTGAGCTTCACATATTTGAACATGCGGCACGCCCCTCCCCGTGCCAGCGCAAAGCTTCGCCTGGTTGTCATTCCGTTCACCAATCTGAGTGGTGATCCTAAGCAGGATTACTTCAGCGCTGGCCTAACCGACGAAATGATTACGCGCCTTGGCAGTCTCGACCCGCCGCACCTCGGAGTGATTGCCGCCGCTTCGTCCAGCGCGTATGCGGGGAAACCCATCACTGAAATTGGCCATGCGCTCGACGTCCAATATGCGCTCACAGGCAGCGTGCGCCGCGAAGGCAACCGCGTTCGCATAGATGCCCAGCTCGTTCAAGTAAGCGACCAAACGCAACTTTGGACAGATAGATACGACCGGGATTTGAACGACATCCTCGGCGTTCAAGAGGAAGTTGCCGCGGCGGTGGCCGGCAAGATTAGCCTCGCTCTGAATCCATTGCCCACAAAAGCGGGCGGAGCCGTCGCAAAGCGCACCGTGAACCCCGAGGCCTACGATGCTTACCTTCGAGGCCGCTTTTATTGGACCAACCGCGGCGACCTCCACAAAAGCCTGGAATCCTATCAACTGGCCATCCAAAAGGATCCGCAGTATGCCTTGGCGTATGCGGGCCTCGCCAACGGTTACGCCCTGCTCGGGCAAGTGCCTTACGATGATCTAAAACCTTCCGACGCCAAACCCAAGGCCAAGGAAGCGGCCGAGCATGCTCTCCAGCTTGACCCGGAGCTCGCCGAAGCTCACACCGCCCTCGCCAATGTCGCGTTCAGCTATGACTGGGACTTCGAGACTGCGGAGCGGGAGTTTCAGCGTGCCGTGGCCCTCGGCCCGAATGATCCCACTCCTCACCTGTGGTACGGCCACTATTTCATTGTACGCAACCGTCTGGCCCAGGCCCTGGAGGAGAACTCTCGCACGCTGGAACTCGACCCGGTCTCTCCCGTATTCAATACCGTACGCGCGCAGATCGAATACAGCGCCAGAGACTACGACGCAGCGATCGCCCAGGGAATGCGCGTCACCGAGCAATACCCTACCTATTGGTTGGCTTATATCTGGCTCGGATCTGCCTACCGCGAGAAGAAGATGTATGCCCAGGCTTTGGAGCAGTTTGCTAAAGGCCGCCAACTCTCCGGTGACCAACCGGTCATGATCTCTCTTTACGGGCACGCTCTCGCCGTCTCCGGCGATGCCGCTGGAGCCCGCAAGGCACTCGCGGATCTCCAGCATCTCTCTCAGTCGCGCTACGTTTCCTCGCTCTACTTTGCCGCCATCCACTTGGGCCTCGGCGAAAAGAGCAAAGCTCTCGACGGGCTCGAGCGCGCCTACACAGAGCGGAACGACTACCTGGCCTATCTCGGTGTGGATCCCATGGCCGATCCGCTGCGTTCCGAGCCCCGTTTCACTCAGTTGCTCCACAAAATCGGCATCCAGTAGCAGTCTGACTTCTGCGCGCCCTGGTCCACCTCGATTCTCCTCACGCCATGGGCCTTTTGTTGAGATTAACTGTGATGCTGCGCACGAAGCCCCAGCACAGAAATTGCAAGCCAGTAACGTAGCTTGCCAAGCCGGTCAGCTTCAGAAAGTCGCCCACTAGCACTGGGGCCATTTCAACGTCGTAGAGCAACACAGGAAGGTAAAGCAGGATCAGCCAGGAGAAGCCGGCCGTGCGGCGTATCGCACTGTCTTTGTCACCTCTGAGCGACACCCACACCCACAGACCAAGCGGAAGAAGCCACAGCGCTAGCCAGAGGCAGAACAGCGTCCAATGTTGAACTCTGTTTTCCGTGTACAGCCCAAGCCAGCCGAAATTGAGATCCACCGCGGAATAGATTGCCAGGAAGCTGCTCAGCCCGGTTAGTCCTGTCCATAGGCGCGATGGTCTCGTGATGGGGGAGCGGAACTCTCGGCGGAACATGACGATGACCGCGGCCGCCGCCAAGCCCAAAGCAATCATATACACGGCGCGTCCGAGGAAGTCTTTGGTGGCCTGGATAGCCCCAATTCCACCGGTTACTTCGCTGATGGAAGTAACCCATGATCCCTTGCCGCGAAGAAACGCAAAACCGGTGGGCCCGTCCCCTATGGGTGAAAACAGACTGGCTAGAACAAGAACCGCTCCAGTACTGAGCAGCAGGCCCTGGTGTAGCCAGCTTGCCACGCGCAAAAACCAGCGACTAATCGCTAGGCGGATCTTTTCGAAGCGCTGCGTTTTGCCGCTGCCCCTGCCCCTGCTTTCCGCCCGCAGCGAGACTTGCTCGTACGCGAATGAGAGCCACAACAAGATGAAGCAAATCCCGAGCAAGGCAGAAAGCGTGGGGCGCAGCTTCACCTCCTTCAGGCCCTCCTCACTGGCAACGATGAGAAGCAGTGGCGAATACAGGACCGCAGCGAAGACGAAGAGCGGGGTTGTGTCGTGCGATCTCGGCGCGGTTTCGTGCGCCGGGTCTCCACTAGCCCCGCGTTCCGGCAGAAAAAAAATAGCAGAAAGGGAATAGAGCAGCGCAGGAAATAAGTAATTCATCGCCGGACCCAGAACTCTAAACACACCATCGCCGTCGGATTGAGTCGGGTGCCAGGCCCAGAGTGCAAAGTACGCCACGCCGAAGATCAGCAGCACCACTCCGGGCATCGAGTAGGAAAACCGCATGGCGAGGCGCCTCCCGCGCCAAAGTATAAGTTCGCTTGTGACCGATTGTGAGCTTGTTTCAAACTCCAATGCCAATGCCACGGATCACCGTGACTTTGGTCGCCAGGCGCGACATTGGCAAGAACTCTATCTTGGCCGCGTTCGCCTCCTGCAGCTTTTTGTAATATTCATTGGGAACACAGATGTCGCGGCCTTCCACCGACAGATAGCACCGGCCGCCTCTTGTCAGCCGGACATGCTCTGGAACACCCTGCACGATGTTTACGATCCGGGCCTCGATATCCGCGGTAAACCGTTTGTACTGCCGGACGCGAATGAGCCAGAAGGCAACGGGCAAGATTCCGAGAATACCTAATAACAACAATATGCCTACCGCATCGCCTTCATGCGCTGCGTACAATGCAAAGGCCAGGAGGAAGACGGAAGATGAGATTGGCCCAGCCCAAAATTGCCACCCAATCAAGGTCCGCGCATCACTCAATTCGTCATCTTTAAGAAATCGCTGTTCCACCGGCCCCCTTCTTCGGTTTCCTCCGCTCCAACGTCCGGCAGGGAAGAGGCCGTCCGCGGAGTAGGGAAGTAGTTCCCGTCTAAAGCTCCGCCCTACTTCTTAACTTTTGGCTTTAGGCGCTCGAGTTCGATGCGAGCCGTTAGCCCGTACACACTATCGTTCGGAGCCTTCTCGGCAGCAGACTTCAGTGCCAATTCTCTCGACCAACCAGCGCCGTATATCGCCGCGAGGCCGTCAAAAAAATCTGCGCGCGGCTGTTCCTCTTTCGTCTTGTCATACGCAAAGTACATGCGCTGCTGCGCTCTCAGCAACAAAGCGTGGTCGGTCAACGGTCCTGTGAATTTTGCTGTCTCCTCCGCTAGATAAGCTTCCGCTTCGCTTTTCCGCCCGAGACGCAGCAGCGAATAGTAGCTCAGCAAAACAGCCTCGGGCGAGAAGTTAACCACCGAGTTGGCCGGCTCTTTGCACCTCGCGGCAGCCTGCGGCACTTCCGCCCAATTTCCTTCGAGGAAGTAACTCCACATAATGTCGCTGCATGCCGAAGGTTTCTTCACCGTGGGGTCTGGGATAGCGGTGAATTCTTTGCGCGCGCCCGCAAAGTCGCGCGCAAAAAGCAAAGCCTCACCAAGATAGACATGCGTGGCCGCATCCTTCGGCGCCAACAGCGCAGCGTGGCGTCGCAACGCAACGGCTCGGGGGTAGTTTCCGCGCTTGAGAAAGAGACTTGCCGCATCTTCGACGACAACCTGCTCGTCCGGGGTGCGCGCGAGCGCATCTTCGGCGGCACGCACAGGGCAATCTGTTCCTGGCCGACACAGATAGAGCACATAAGAGAGGGCCTTTTCGTTGCCCGCGTTTTGAAGTACGAATTTTCTTAAATCGCCGGTGGATCCCGTGATGACCGAAATGTCCACGTCCGGAACGTCGACGCTTTCTCTAAAAGTCTCGGGCAAATTTTCGTTGACCCATTTTGAGTCGAACAATGCTATGCGGAGGAAGTCCTGTTGTACCCAAACGCGTCCGATAAGGTGGGCCGGTACCAATCCTGCGATGTCCCCGCGGTTCAGTTTGTGTTGCCCTTGCTCTTGCTCCTCAAAGTCCGCGTCAAAGAACATCTTGTCTTCGATGGGGACCATCCTGACGTTGTAACTCGTGACTTCTTCGCCCTCCTTCGGGTCCGGCTTGGCGGGCCGGACCTCGACGGAGTAGGATAGGCCCGGCCGCTTCGGTGGATCGATCTTCCACTTAAGCGAAAGCTCGCCGTCAGTCCCCGCTTTGTCCAGGTCTGGAGAAATCCATTCGCCCTCAATGCGTGGTTCGACAACGGGCTTTTTGAGATCATCCTCCGTGTACAGCGGCCGGATGCTCACGGCAGGGCTGCATCCGGAGACCAACGCCGCGAGGACCAAAGCCAAAACTGCAAGTGCAAGTTTCATCGTGCCTCTGCAAGAGTGCAGTCTCAAATCTCCGGAATCGCCGGCTGCAACTGCACGCCCATCGGAATTGTGCTGTAGATGGCGTCCACGCCCAGCGAAGCGAAAAAGTTCCATTCCGCTGGAGTGTTCGCCGGATCCGCGAACGCGCGCATCCCCAGCGAGTGCGCCGCTCCTACGAACTCCGCGCCGCTGCCCGGCTGTTGCTGCTCCGCTGCGCCGAAGAAGTCCATCTCTCCGCCGACCACGCGCACGTCGGTAACCAGCCCGGTGATCAGAAACTGCACCGGCGAAGCGTAACCCGGCAAACGGAACACCGGTCCAATCTCCGCCCACGTAAGCCCGAGCGAAATCTTCTTGTTAATGACCGTCACCGGCAAACCCGTAACTATCTGCACTTGCGCCGGCGTCAACAATTGCAGAGCGTCGAGATCCAGCTCACGCGGAATCTCCGGCGCCATCTGCTGTGCCAGATAAAGCAACGCAGGCGAGAACGAATCGAAGATCGCCCGATCGGAAAAGTTCGCCTGTCGTATCTCATTCGCGGCTGCCGTAACGAGCGGCTGCTCAAAGTTGTCTCCCGGATCGCAGTGCGGTGAAAACGCCTTGAGCTCCACAATCAAGATCCCCCCCCGATCGGCCCCGGCCCGGGTATTGAACTCGCGCGCCACGTTGATGATTTGCCGCAGCTCCGGCACGTAGGGCAGGCGCGCCTGAAGCTGGTCGAGCGTTAGCGAATGGATGCACGTGAGGTCGCTCAGAAAATCGTCGTGGAACACTGCCAGCTTTCCGTCCGCGGTCAGTTGGACATCCACCTCGACCACGCGCGCCCCCAGCGTATAGGCCTGCCGCACCGAGTCCACCGTATTCTCAATCGGCAACCCGGGATTCGCGGACGGAGTGTACGGCCCAACGCCATGATGCCCAATCGCAACCGGCCCCACAGGCAGTCTCAGGAAATCCTCCGCGGTACTGTGGCCAGGGTGATCCTTATCGCCACTTGTTTCCTGCGCCGCCGCTGGAGTGGGCCCGCCAAACCAGGTAATCAAGGTGATCAGCACACTCCGCACTAGCCAGTCCCGAAAGAAAGGCCGCTGCCCTTTGCCGCCCCAGGAATTGTCGCCTTCTGAGAAATGCATGCCGATGCTCCTTTTCGTCATTTGCGTCTCGACCGTGACTTCGCGAGGGCCTGGGCTTTCTCCGCCAAATGTCCTTCGGTCGCCGTTCCGGAAAGGGCTGGGAAAGCACCTCGCCGGGTCTGGCAAATCCGCTGGACGCCCACAGCATCCAACGTCTCGAAATCTCTTTCAAGCGACAAGGAGCGACCCTCCTCCCGATCTTCAGTATGTCGCCTTATGTCGTGTATCCGGGGTGCCAAAGCCCACTCCAAAGCCCTCCCTCGCGTCCCCCTTAGGGTTTGAGCAGGGAAGTAGTGCCCACCGAAGGTTCCCTGCCGGTGGCTTGCCGCTTTCTCCGCATCCTGATCTGTCCCAAAGAAATGCGAGCCTGAGGCCAAACTATTGGTTAAATCCCGTGCAGGAGTGAGCCGTTCCCTGACCGATGCCTTCGCACTGTGACCACAACCAAAGTCGCGAGCGCTCTCCGCAGGACAGGCTGGCGCACCCCCCGCGCCAGCCTGTCCATCTACAAATCCTTGGTATATAAGGTCGTTATGAGGCCAGGTCCCCCCTAAGCCCCAACCGATCCCTCGCGTTCTGTAAGTCGCGTACCCAACAATCTTGTGGAAAACCCCAAGAAAGCCCTTGACAGCGCGTCCGATAAGTTATATTATGTTAACTAGAAAATAGGTCAGGCTACGCCCGCCCCAATAAGGTCAAACAGGTAGGCTCCAAGGACCAGCGGGGATCCCCAGTTGCCACTACCCTCTCATCATCTCTTCTCAGCGGGATTTGTTCGCGGCTAGCTTCGCGAGTTCGTAGTTGATGTATTGCTCGATCAAATGTGCATCGGCCCCAACCATGCGTCTGCCGTTTACGAAGACGGTCGGCGTGCTGTTGACTTCGAGCTTCTCGCCATTCGCGTGGCTGGCGTTCACCGCTGCGCCGGCTTCGGGGCTAGCCATGCAGCTCTTAAAGGCATCAGCATCGAGCCCGGACTGGCTGGCGTAGTCCAGCATCTTCGTCCAAGCGTTTCCTGCCGAAATGACCTCCTGGTTGTCATAGATCAGGTCGTAGACCTTCCAGAACACCTCGGGCTTTTGCTGGTAAGCGCAGCGCCCGGCGATGGCGGCTGTGCGCGCCCACGGGTGTAACTGTTCGATCGGAAAATCTTTGAAGATGACTCGCACCTTCCCGACGTAGTTGGGCAGGATGCTTCTCAGCGCGTCGTGGAGGTTCCGGCACACGGGGCACTGAAAGTCCGAATACTCCACGATGGTCACCGGCGCCTTGGGATCACCGAGCGCGGGCGCGTCGGTCATCCGGATCTGCGCCAGGTTTTCCGCTAGGGGGTCCTTGGTCATGTCCGAGAGCTCGCCGCGGAACAGAAATCTGCCATCTTTGCTGACATAGAACTTTGCGTTTTCCTTGTTCTCGCCAATCGTCACATCAATGTTTGTCTCGAGGATCCCTTCGACTTGCGACTCCTTCAGCGGCCCGACGATGACCTTTACATCAGGCCCAAACGCGTACAGGTTCCGCAAATACGCTTCAATATTCTTCTGCACCTGCGACGGAGCGGCTGTGCCAGCGCTAGCCGGCTGTTGCGCCCGTGCGCTCACGCCAAACAGCGAAATCGCCAGGATGGCCGTAATTCCGAAAGATTTAATTAGTCTTTTCACGAGGACCTCATGCTCTTGGATGCGTAGAACCCACGCCTGCTATATCATTCTGAGGCGATCCGATGAGGATCGCCGAAGAATCTCTACCTAGCTGTGGCGCACATTTCTCCTGCGTACTTTCGAGGCAACCCTGTTTGCAACGGACCCGCCCCAATCATTTACGGAATAAACTTCTGCGCAATCGGGAACGGCCGCCCAAACCCAAACGCTCGCGAAGTAATCTTCAATCCCGGAGCCGCCTGCTTCCGCTTGTATTCGTTGCGGTCCACGCGCAGCGCAATGTCTTGGACGAGCTTCAAATCGAATCCGTAATGATCCGCAATCTCGTGCGGGCTGCGCAAGTCCTCGATATACGCTTTCAGAATGCGGTCCAGCACGTCGTAAGGTGGCAGGCTGTCCTCATCTTTCTGGTTCGGCCGCAGCTCCGCCGACGGCGGCTTTTCGATTGTCGAGCAGGGAATCACTTCCCTTTCGCGGTTAATCCAGCGAGCCAATTCGTAGACCATGAGTTTCGGCACATCCGAGATCACCGCCAATCCTCCGGCCATGTCGCCATAAAGCGTGCAATAGCCAACGGCATTCTCCGATTTGTTCCCCGTGCTCAACACCAGCGAGCCGAATTTGTTCGACAGCGCCATCAAATAATTCCCGCGGATGCGCGCCTGGAGGTTTTCTTCTGTCACGTCCATGGGCCGGTCGCCGAAAGCAGGCGCCAATGCCCCTTTGTACGCTTCAAAGACCTCCGTAATCGGCAAAGTGTGGAACTGAACCCCAAGATTCCTCGCCAGCGCCTGCGCGTCCGCCTTGCTTCCCCCCGACGAGAATGGCCCCGGCATGGAAACGCCCAGCACGTTCTCAGGTCCCAGCGCGTCCACGGCAATGGACGCAACCACTGCGGAATCAATGCCGCCGCTCAGTCCAACCAGAACTTTTGCAAAGCCGCACTTCCGCACGTAATCGCGCGTTCCAGTTACCAGCGCTCGGTAGGCATAGGCAATCTCTTCGTGTGGCTGCTCGTGGATTTCACCTTTCCCCGTCGCGGTATCAAAGAGCACCAAATCTTCTTCAAAAGCTTTGGCCTGCGCTGCTACCTTGCCGTCCGCGGTCAATGCGATGCTGGCTCCATCGAAAATCAGGCTGTCGTTCCCTCCGAACTGATTCACGTAGACCACCGGCAGTTTGTGATTCAGGGCGATGGAGCGCAGCATCTCAAAACGCAGCGCGCGCTTGTCCAGCGTGTAAGGTGACGCCGAGATATTCAGCAACACCGTAGTTCCCTGCCGCACAATTTCGTTTACCGGGTCGCGATCGTAGAGTTGCTGCGCCCAGAAATTCTCTTCATTCCATACGTCTTCGCAGATCGTGATCCCGAGCTGTTCGCCGTGCAAGCCAAACACGTATTGGCGGTCCGCGGGCTGAAAGTATCGCGATTCGTCGAACACGTCATAAGTCGGCAGCAGCATCTTGCTTTGCTCGAACACCACGCGTCCGTCGCAAATCAGCGCCGCCTTGTTGCCAATGGACTTCCCTGTCCCATTTTTCACGCGTCCCGCATAGCCAATCACGGCCGGCAGCGGGATTTTCGCCGCCAGCTTCTTTAATTCGCTGTGGTTCCGTTCAATAAACGCGGGGCGTTCCAGCAGATCCTGAGGTGGATAGCCGCACAGGCAAAGCTCGGTGAATACGGCCAGCCCGGCGCCGCGCTGTTGCGCTTGTGCCGCCAGGCTCAAAATGCGAGCCGTATTCCCTGCAAAATCGCCTACCGTGGGATTGAACTGAGCGAGAGCTATCTTCATGCTCTGGTGTAGCGCGGGTTTATCCCCGCGCTCTTTTGACAGAATACGAACTGTCACCCCAGATTGCAAACCCGCCTGTACAAGTCAAGCTGTCCTTGTTACAACGGGAACTACAAATGGCTATTAGACTGCAGTTCGACTCCCTGAATTCTGCTAAGTATTTGTTCCTGCGGGAGCTTTCGGAGCCACAAGACAATGCACTGCGTTTAGTGATTCAGGAAGCTATCGTCAATGCCGCCGGTTCAGTTCGCTCTCATCCTGAGTTTCCTGAATTAGGGAAAATCCGCAAGGGTGCCTCGCCGATTGAGTCTACTGATGAATGCCGAAGCTTCGAGCTTATTTGGAGGCGTTATGTAGCTTATTTGGTTACCGAGGAATGTGTGGGATCCTGTGGCAGGTACGATGACGAAATATTTAGCGGTAAGCTGTTTCGTGTTTACACAAAGTCACATTTCCTTGAACATCTTGGGCGGGATACAGGTGGCCACACCGAGCCGGTCTTACACTATAAGTTGACGTGCCTAGAGCATTTGATTGATGTGGCCGCTTACGCTCCTCCGGAGGTTACACATCTTGGGATGACCTCAACCACATCGATGCGTATCCAATAATTGTCGACAAATCGTGCTAATACCTCTTCTGTTTAATCGTGAAACGAAGAGAGTCGACCACGTGCGTGGGATTGACTTTCTACGCTCCATTCCTGTTGCTGCTGCGCGGCTTCCTTGCCGCCAGGCTCGCAATTCCCTGCTCCGCTCGCAGTTCGCGGTAAAAGACCACTTCTAATTCCGGAAACGCTCTTCGAAGTTCGCCGTGATCGAGAAGGTGCGCCGGATCCCGCGGTCCGCCGCTAAAATCAAGCTGCGCTTTCGTGTACGTCTCAAACAGCAGCATTCCTCCCGGTCGCAACGCTTGGCAAGTCTGCGAAAACAGCGAGCGCTGCAGATAGCGAACGCAAAGAATGAGCGAATAGCGATTCGCCGGAAGCGCTACAGCCTCCAGGTCCGCCTGCAGCAAATCAATTCCCGCCCGCGCTGCCTGTTTCGCTTCATCGATGCGCGCAATTCGCCGCATCGGAATTTTCAAAGCCTTCGCGCGCCCCTCCAGGATGTCGAGGGCCGCTCCGGACCAGTCCGCGGCAGTAACGTGCCGTCCATGCTCGGCTAGAAAGAGCGCGTTTCTTCCCCTGCCGCACGCTAGGTCCAGCGCAGCTCCCGCGGGCAGCAGCGGCCACAGCTCCATCAGAATTCCAGCCGGAGCCTCTGCAGCATCGTTCGCCGCAAGGCCATGCTTCGCATCCCAATCCGGCTGACTAGACGGCATAAAACTGAGAGGTGTGCATAAAGAAAAAGGCTCCTGAACATTGTCGTTCAGGAGCCCGGAAACCACAAAACCCGCAAGACTACCTTTTCAGAGTTCCGCTAACTGTTAGCTGTCAGTTCTCTTAAACGCTGAACGAGCTCCCGCAGCCGCAGGTGCTCTTCACGTTGGGATTATTGAACTTGAATCCCGCGCCTTCCAGCGTCTCGATGTAATCAATCTCAATCCCATCGAGGTACATCGAGCTCATCTGGTCCACGGCCACTTTCAAGCCGTCAAACTCGAAGATCTGGTCGGCTTCTGTGGTGCTGTTCTCGAACGCCATGTGGTACTGAAATCCTGAACATCCCCCGCCCACCACCGCCACGCGCAGCGCAACCGGCACCGGGCTCTGCATGTTCATAATTTCCTTGACCTTGGTACTCGCAACCGGCGTCAAATTAATCATGGTTATCTAGGCCTCCGCGCCACGGGCACTGCCGCGACGCCAAATACACTTACATTATAGCAAAACCTTGCAAGCGTCGCATCCCGCGTCACCAATTGTGTTGCTGGTTGGAAACACTCTCTTCCAGCACCGTTTCCCCATCCGCAAACGCTTCGCTTACAATGAGATGCCGCCATGAAACACAAAGTTACTCTTATCCCCGGCGAAGGCATCGGCCCCGAAGTTGCCACCGCTACCCGCCGCATTCTCGAAGCCGCCGGGGTGCAAATCGAGTGGGAAGAAATCGCCGGCCGCACCGGTGACTCCAATGATCAGGGCCAGCGCGTCAATCAAGCTGCCATTGACTCCGTCCGCCGCAACCGCGTCGCCCTCAAGGGGCCCATGGCCACGGCCATCGCCGGAGGCGCTCCCAGCGTCAATGTGGCCCTCCGTAAATCCCTGGATCTCTACGCCAATTTGCGCCCCGTGAAAAACGTCCCCGGCGTGAAATCTCACTTCGAAAACGTGGATCTGATCTTAGTCCGCGAAAACACCGAGGACTTGTACTCCGGCCTCGAGCACGAAGTCGTGCCCGGCGTCGTCGAAAGCTTGAAAATCATCACCGAAAAAGCTTCCACGCGCATCGCCCGTTTTGCCTTTGACTACGCGCGCCGCCACGGCCGCAAAAAAATTCACGCCATCCACAAAGCCAACATCATGAAGCTCTCCGATGGCTTGTTCCTGCGCTCCGTCCGAACCGTCGCCGCGCAATTCCCCGAAATTCAGTACAAAGAACTCATCGTGGACAACGCCTGCATGCAGATTGTCATGGATCCGCTTCAGTTCGACATGCTTCTGCTGCCGAATCTCTATGGCGACGTCATGAGCGACCTCGCCGCCGGCCTCGTTGGCGGCCTCGGCGTCGTTCCCAGCGCGAACATTGGCGACGACTGCGCCATGTTTGAGGCCGTTCACGGCACCGCCCCGGACATCGCTGGCAAGGGCTTGGCCAATCCAACTGCCCTGCTAATGAGCGCCCTCTTGATGTTGGATCACCTGGGAGAACGCACCGCCGCGGAGAAGATCGAAGCCGCCCTGCTGAAGACGTACCGCGAGGGTACCCACACAACCAGGGATGTCGGAGGAATGGCGGGAACCGACCAATTTGCGCATGCCGTTATGGCCGCCCTGACAGCAACAGCACCCAAGTAGATTCCGTCGTCATAGCTCCTTGTAGGGGCGCAGCACTGCTGCGCCCACCGCGCCGAAAGGCGCGGCTTTGTCCCAATAATCCTGTCAGCCTCAGGAAACCCTGTTAGGGACTGCTAAACCATCTAAGTACTATTAGTTCCAAATCTTTATTGTTCTTGCCTTCTGTCACTTTTCGTGTCAGCATTCCTCGCGAATCCGGGGAGAGTCCTTTCCAAAGGCACTTCCACATGCAAAGAACGCGCTATCCTGAGCGTCGCCGAACTGTCCGCCTCCCCCTCCAGATTCCTGTGAAGGTGCGCTGCCGCCTCCCCGAAGGCGAAACCATCGACCTGCAGGCCTCCACCTACGTTGTCAGCGCCCACGGCGCTCTTCTGCTCATGGATACGCCCCTCATCCCCGGGCAAAACATTCGCATTTTCAATGAAATGACCGCTGAGTCGGCCGAGTGCCACGTCACTTCTTTGCGCGAAAAGCGCGAGCGCCGCTTCGTCGGCGTCACTTTCGCGTCACCCAACACCGACTTCTGGCACATCGTTTTCCCCAAGTCCGGCACGCGCCAAGCCATTCGCTCTCCGCAAACCGGCGCCCTTGTTCCCCCCGGCTTCCGCCAGGACGACAACTCCCAGTTCTAACCGAATTCGTGTAGGGCCCGCCTTCAGAGGCGGGCCGCGTCATGAACCTTAAGCCTTCGACTCTCAACCTTCTCTAGCAATCTCACTTGGGCGCGTAAATCTGATAGACCATAAAATAGATAATCACCCCGGTCACCGAAACGTAGAACCACAACGGCAGTGTCCATCTCGCAATCAGCCGATGCTTATCAAAGCGCTCGATCCACGCGCGCCGCAGCGTCACGATAATCAGCGGCACAATCACCACCGCCAGAATCGTATGCGACGTCAGCAACGTGAAGTACACCGGCCGGATCCAGCCCTGCCCCTGAAACAGAATCAGCTTGTGCTCGCGCAGGTGATAAATCACGTAGGAAATCAGGAAAACCGTGGAGGCTCCAAACGCCGACAGCATAAAGGCCTTGTGAACGTCTTTTTTCCCGGTGCGTATCGCCACATAGCCGCACGCGAGCAGAATCCCGCTAAGCCCGTTCAAGCACGCATTTACCGCAGCGTTGGACATGGCAAGTGTCTACTTCCTCTTTTATTTCTTTGTCTTTAGTTAGAACTTAAAACTCACGACTTATAACTGGAATCATCGCGGCAGCTTGTCGTAGGCCATCAGCCCCAGCAGCAGGGGAATATGCAAAACCGTCGCATGCATCAGCCATTTCGCGCGCGCATTCGTCTTGTTGCTCGCCGCCCACAGGCACACTTGCAGCAGCGCCGTGCAAACCACCAGCGCCCCAAAGAAGTACACAATGCCAGCCAACCCGAGCACCGCCGGCAGCAAACTCACTCCCACCAGCGCCGCCGCATACAAAATGATTTGCCGGAACGTCCGCGTCCCCTCGCGGTCCACCACCGGAAGCATCAGGATTCCCGCGCGCGCGTAGTCTTCGCGGTACATCCACGAAATCGCGTAGAAATGTGGGAATTGCCACAGAAACAAAATGCCAAATAATAGCCACGCCCCGCGATCCAGCGACCCCGTCGCCGCCACCCAGCCAATCATCGGCGGAATCGCCCCGGGAAACGCGCCCACAAACGTCGCCCAAACCGTCCGCTTCTTCAACGGCGTGTACGCAAGTAAATAACTCAGGCACGTTAAAACGCCCAGCCCGGAAGCGAGCAGCCCCGCGGCCACATAAAGATCAACGGCACCCGCAATCGCCAGCGCAACGCCAAACGCCAACGCCCGGCCCGGCTGCAGCACTCCGCTCGGCAGCGGCCGCGAAGCCGTCCGCCGCATGTAGCGGTCGGACTCGCGTTCCACATAATGATTCAGCGCCGCCGTGCCCCCGGCGATCAGTAGCGTCCCGAAAATCACGTGGCTCATGTGCAGCCAGTTCACCGGTCCGCGCGCGCCCATGTAATACCCGGCCGCCGTGGTCATCAACACAAGAAACGACACGTCCGGCTTCGTCAGCGCAAAGTATGCATTCGCGCGCGACGCCAAAGTGAGATCGACGCTGCGAACCGTGCTCATCCCGTCGTCACCTGCGCTTCCGTCGCGGCCACTTCCCCGCCGCGCGGCACCAATCGGTAGCACATCAGAACCACCAAAACCGAAAACGCAAACAGAATCGCGCCCACCACCGTGTGAATCACCGTCAGCCAAACCATCACCGCCATGGGCTGCGGCGCATCCGCGGTTGTCCAGCGAGACCAGAACGCCAGCAGCCCCAGCAAAAATTGCGTCCCGAAAATCGCGTGCAGCAGAATTCGCGCCTTCCCGAGCTCCCGCGAAGCTCCAAACCGCTTGCGCAGCGCCACCGCCGTCCAGGTCACCGTACCAAGGACCACTAGCGCGCCAATCGCGTGCGGCCAGATGGGAATGTCCTTGTGCCGGAATCCCGCGCCCAAAATCACCTGCAAATAAATCACCGCCGCATTCAGCGTTGCCACAAAATGAATCGACGGCGAGCCCCTATCTTCCAATTGCGGCCTCTCCGTAACCCACCATTTGCTCGTGAACACCGCAATTCCCAGCACTGCCGCAAAAACAATCTGCGCGAAGCACGCATGAATTACCGGCAGCCAGTAATGCAGCAACCGAATCACAACTTGTCCGCCGAGCACCGCCTGGACCACCACTCCAAGCACCGCAATCGCGCCCAGCCACCGCAGCCACACCCGCCTTTCCTTCGCCAGCAGCAATACCGCCAGCGACAACGTAAAAATTCCCAGCCCGCCCGCAACAAAGCGGTGCGAAAACTCAAAAAAGTCCCCTCCTTGCAAGGAACTCAGCGGCGGCACCCACGATCCGTGCGATTTCGGCCAGTCTGTCACCGAAAGCGCGGCATCTTTCGACGTCACCAGCGCGCCCGCAACAAAAAGGAGAATCGTCCAGCAAACGGTAAACACCGCAAACCGGTGCACACCCGCGTTGTAGGTCGATGTCATTTGCAGAAGTCCAACCGCGGATTATACCTTGAGTCCGCGCGATTTTGCGAAATCGCATCTTTCATCGAAAGACGCGCTGGAGCGAGCCAGCGAAGACTCGGCATAACAAAATGCCGTAGGGGCGGGGCTTGCCCCGCTCGAATCCTGCAAGGCGCGCTTTAGCGCGTTCCCGGCCTGCCACACGCCGCCAGAAGTCACGCTCTGGCATATAATTAGCGCATGGATCGCAGCAAACTCGTGGTCGTTGACCGCTTCGCCTCGCAAGTCGAAGCTGATCTTGCCAAGAGCGCTCTCGAATCCGCGGGCGTCGACGCCACGATTCAAGCCGACAGAGCCGGCGGCATGCGCGATCATTTGGCCTGGAGCGGCCTCGGCTTCAAAATCCTGGTGCGTGAAGAAGATGCCGCCGAGGCGCACGACGTGCTTCAGCCGCCACCGGACGGTGAGCTTGTTCTTGTTCAAGCATTCCGAACGCAGGCCGAAGCAGATGCCGCCAATGACGCGCTCCTGTCCGCAGGAGTTGTCGCGACGACGATACAAGACACCGTCGCCGGTGTTCCTCGGTCTTTGACCTCGAATGACTTGGAATTTCGTCTGTTGGCGCGTAAAGAAGACGCCGAAAAGGCTCGCTACGTCCTCAAGCGTCTTAGCGAAGGGCCCACGCAGGAAAGTGGTTAGAGTTTCCCGTCTCTCAAACTGACCCGCCGCCAATTTGGGCCGATGCCATGGAAGCGGGCAAGGATGCCGCTTCAATTCCCACGGCTCGCAAAACCAAGTCCTGCAGCGCCGCGATAAACAACGGCGAATCCCCCACCGCGGGCATCATCCGGAATTTTTCGACACCAGCCTTCTTCGCGTCCTCGCGCGCCTCGATGTTGATCTCGTGCAGCGTCTCAATGTGCTCTGTCACGAAGGAAATGGGCACCACCAGCATTTCCCTTACGCCTTCGTGTCCCAGCCGCTCAATGGTCTCCGTTAACGATGGCTGCAGCCACTTCGACACCCCTACCCGGCTCTGGTAGCAAAGCACATGCGTCCTCGGCCAGCCGCTGTATTCCTTCGCGCCCAGCTCGCAAACCATGCGCACCGTCGCTCCAATCTGCTTCGGATACGGATCGCCCTTTTTAACCAAACTCATCGGCAGCCCATGAGCGCTGAAAAGCAAATGAATCTTCGCGCTCTCCGCAAACTGCCGCAGCATCGAACCAATGCGGTGCACGAGGGCCCGAATGTAAAGAGGATGGTCATAGAAATGGTCAATGGTGCGTACGGGCGGGCCGCCGTTAGGCTTTCCATAGATCCGCCCCCATTCTTTCAGGCTGCTCAGCGTCGTCGCGTACGAATAGTGCGGATACAGCGGCAGAAGCACGATTTCATCGAGCGGGCCCATTTGCCGCAAAGCATCCACTGCCTCGTTCGTCAAGGGATGCCAGTAGCGCATCGCGGTAACGAGGATCGGATCGATGTACGCGGCTAAAGCGTCCCTCAGCCGCGTGCGCTGCCGCTCCGTGAGCGCCCCAATCGGCGACCGCCTGCCAATCTCCGCATACTTTTCCGCCACGTGAGGGGCGCGCCGCGACGAAATCAGTTTCGCAATTGGCCGCCGCAGTATTCCCAGCGGCCCCAGCGGAATGATGTCCGGATCGAGAAAAAGGTTCAGCAGAAACGGCTCGACGGCCTCCAGCGAATCCGGCCCGCCAAGCTGGAACAAGACAATCCCGACTCGCTTCTTCTCTGCCAAGCTTTTCTCCTGTAGTGGCGGGTCTTCAGACCCGTGGGTTTTCTGCGATGTTCAGCAATGGGATCGCTATTTTCGTGACGCAAAAATCGAACTGACGAGCTCAAACGTTGGCGCGTCGTAGAACAAATTCAAAAAAATCTCTTTTGTTTACTTAGAACTTAAAACTTATTACTTAAGACTTGCTTTATGGCTTTCCCTTGTTCAGCTGCGCCTTCAGCCGCTCCACCTCTTCGCGTAGCGAACTCATCCGCTGCGAGACGGAGATGTAGTACACAAAGAAAATCGCCCAACCCGCTAAATATGCTGCAAGAACGCTATCCAGGTTTTTCATCGAACCTCCGCCTCCCTTCGCAAGTCCTCCACGCTGGCGCGCAGCCCTTCCAGCTTGTACCGCGCGCTCAAAAGCAGGATCAGCAGCCCCGTCAACGCGCCCCACATCAGCAAATACGAAATACGCATTCGCGGCTCCAGCCCCGAACCCGGCCCGCCCAGAATCACCGGCTGCGGATGCTGCGTCCGCCACCAGCGAATCGAGAAATACACAAGCGGCACATCGAGAAACGCGAAAATGCCGAACAGCGCGCTGAACAGCGCTCGCTTGTCCGGCTCTTCGATCATCGAACGCAAAAGCAAATAGGAAAGATAAAGCAGCCCCAGCACAAACGTCAGCGTCAGCCGCGCGTCCCACGTCCAATAGATGCCCCATACTGGCTTGGCCCAAATGGGCCCTGTGATCAGCACAACAGAAATAAACGCCAATCCGACTTCCGCGGCCGACACTGCGAGCCAGTCCGCCTTCGGCTCTCGCGTGAAAACGTACCGAAGGTTCGCATAGAAACAGGTCCCAAACGCCACGAACGCGCTGAACGCGCACGAAATATGCAAATAAAAAATCTTCTGGATCACGCCCATGGATTTCTCGATGGGTGCGTAATAAAACGCAAGGTACGCAGTAGCGGCAATCAATACGAAGAGAAGCATTGCCCTAAGAGCGCTTTTCAGCACGCCGACCTCCTGTCGAGCAGCGCCTTCCCTACCAACCAACTACGGGAGCGTGATTGAGATTCGTAAGCAAAGTTCGCCGCAGCAGGTATGTGTAGGGGCGCGCTTTAGCGCGTCCCAATCTACCAGATGACCCGCTGACGCAGCATGCCGGGTACATTTTCCCTCATTCCTCCAGTAGATATTCGCCGAAAAGCCACAGCGCCGTCAAAAAAACGATATCAAACCCAGCCAGGAATCCCAGCCAGTCGATTGGCAGCCCCGGATTCTCCGCCAGGAGTCCGCTGGTGGCCTCCGTGCTCGCAATCAGCACGGGCGTAAGCAGCGGCAACAGCAGCAACGGCAGCATCAGCTCACGCATACGCGCCTGCGCCGAAATCGCGGAAAATGCCGTCCCAGCAATTGCCACGCCCAGGCTGCCAAGAAACAAAACCAGCACTAGCTGTGGAAAAACCGCAAGAATGTGCACGTTATACAGAATCGCAAAAATCGGCAGCATCAATATTTCGGTCAGCAGCAAGAACAACGTGTTCGCGGCCAGTTTCGCAAGAAAAATCGAAAACGGATCCCTCACCGATAATCGCAACGCGCTCAGTGTGTCGTTGTTCTGTTCGCGCAAGAAGCACGGCTGCAGCATCAGCGACGCCGCGAACAAAAACGAAAGCCACAGCAAACCGGGCCCAAATCTTCGCGACTCCCCGACGCTGGGATCAAATGTGAAGCTGAACAGCACCACGATCACCAGAATGAACACGACAGTCGTCGTCAGAAGTTCCCGCGAACGGAATTCCGTCCGCAGTTCCTTGCCCAGCAGGACCGTGGTGTCAGCAAGCAGTGCCATTCATGCGCCCGCAAACGTGAGAATCGCGTGCATATCCGAACCCGCACGCGTATCGGCCACCACCGACCCTGCATCCAGCCTGACTGCGCGCGTCGCGAGAGCAGAAATCTCCGACTCACCGTGCAAGCTCATCAGGATCGTTCGCCCTGCATCCCGCATCCGGCGCAGCGTGTTCGCCAGCCAGCTGATTCCTTCCGGATCAAGGCCTGTTGAGGGTTCATCGAGCAGCAGCACCGAAGGCTCGTTCAGCAACGCCCGCGCAATCGCCACGCGCTGCCGCATCCCGCGCGAAAAGGTTCGCACCAAATACTTGCGCCGCTCCGAGAGTCCCACTTCTTCCAACAACCCTGCCGCGCAAGCGCGCGGTTCCGCAATTCCCTGCAATTTCGCGAACATCAAAAGATTCTCTTCCGCCGTCAATTCGTCATACACCATCGTGGCATGCGCCACGAAGCCGCAGCGCTCCCCGGAGTCCGTTGCTTCACTCCCAGAAGTTACTAGTTTTACGCTTCCGGCTGACGGGCGAACCAGTTTTGCCGCAATCCGCAAAAGTGTTGTTTTGCCGGAGCCATTCCTCCCGGCAAACGCCACGCACTCGCCAGGCGCCACTGCAAGCGACACCCGGCGCAACGCGTAGAGTCCGCCATACCTTTTTTCAATATTGTCGAACCGGATTCCTGTGGGCGCAAAAGCCGGCGCCGTCACCGGGCAGCCTCAGAGATGGCTACGCTGTAGATCATGTCAAACTTGTCCAGGCCCTCTTAGTGATTCACCTTGGGCCCAACTCCGACAATCCGCACTTCCTTTCTCAAGGACTTACGAATTGCCTTTGCTTCTTTTGCCGTTTTTGCCCCTTAACAACTTGTCCATTTTCAATAAGTTCCAAACTGCCTAATTTGTAAGCCCTTTGTTTTGATAACCATACGAAATGCCGGGGGGTGG